>JGI12713J13577_1000073_pt1 | contig 25251 bp, 20 predicted proteins | sample JacPin_JW_Ref_O3_FD_13577 | JGI IMG/M metagenome (IMG submission 13577) | reverse complement strand
GGCAAGACGCGCGTCGTCGAAGCTACCGCCGAAGTGCTGTTTGGAGATCCGCGCGCGGTGATCAAGGTGGATTGCGCGGAATTTCAGCACTCGCACGAAATTGCGAAATTGATTGGGTCGCCTCCGGGCTATTTGGGGCACCGCGAAACGCATCCTTTAATCACACAGGAAGCGCTGGCGCAGTATCACACCGAGAAATTGAAGATCAGCTTTTTATTGTTCGACGAGATTGAGAAGGCGTCCGACGCGCTGTGGCAATTGCTACTGGGGATTTTGGACAAGGCGACACTGACTTTGGGAGACAACCGGAGAGTCGACTTGTCGCAGACGATGATTTTCATGACCTCGAACTTGGGCGGCGTGGAAATCACCGAGTTGATGACCGGCGGATTGGGGTTTGCGCCGCTGCAACGCGCGGAGACCAAGGCAGGACTTGACGAAAAGGTGGAAAAGACCGCGTCGGAAGCTGCCAAGCGGAAGTTTGCGCCGGAATTCATGAACCGGATCGACAAGACCGTGGTGTTCCGTCCTCTGCGCGCGGCGCAGCTGGAACAGATTCTGGAAATCGAGCTGGGGATGGTGCAACAGCGCGTGCTGGAGACGGCAAAGGGACGATTTTTGTTCCGCGTCACGCAGCCGGCGCGGGACTTTTTGCTGAAAGAAGGCACGGACATGAAATATGGCGCGCGGCATTTGAAGCGCGCGATCGAGCGGCACGTCGTGTATCCGCTGGCGAGTTTGCTGGCGACGGAGCAGGTGTCGTTGGGTGACGTGATTTCGATTGATTGGCACGACGGCGAACTCGGCTTGACGTTCTTGAAGGAAGCCGAAGGCGCGCAGATACCGATGCCCTCGCCCATGGTGGAGCGTCCGGGCGAAGCCGCAGCCGCCATTTCCGATGCGCGCTCCGTGCCGATGCCTTCGGATCGTGCGCTGGGAGAAAGATTCGCGGGTCGGCCGATTCGTTAAGATTGCGGACGAACCGTGAGAAGCAATCCTGTGCGACATGCTGGTGCTGCCGGATTCAAAAACTTGAAATTGCAGTGAAGACACACTGAAATGGTTTAGCGCGAGAGCGTTGATTTTTCCCAAGCGGGGAGCGCGCTGATCCGGATCGAACATGGAGCGACCATCCCCGGCGCGATGGAATCCATCCGGGCTGCTGATGGCATCACCGCGCAGGAGATAGCGAGCAAAGCTTCGCAAACGCAGAGGGAGTGAGTTTGAAGCCGGAGTGGAAACCGCGCGGGAGGGTCTTGCAAAGCGGGCGCACCGCCTGGGGAAAATTCCTGCGACGCGACGAATCCCTGATGATTAGTGGTGCGCGCTGGAATCCCTGGCGCCTTGGGCCGGGTATCGTGTTTGTGCTGGCATATGTGCTGCTCGATCGCATGACCGTTTTTTTTCAGATGTGGTCTGGGATCAGCGCATGGTATCCGCCTGTGGGACTGGCGGTAGGCGTGCTGGTGGGCATGGGGCTGGCATACTCACCATTGATGCTAGTCGCCGGGGTCGCGGCCGGCATCGTGAATTACCACCAGTCGCCGTATACCGGAAGTTTTTGGATCATCAATCTCGTCGTTGTAGCGGCATACTCCGGGGCCGCGTATGTGCTGCGTCGGGTGCTGCGAGCGGAATCGCCGTTCCAAAGTTTGAGCGACGTCGTCCGGTACGTGGCTGTGGCGTTGGGTGTGGCGATTTGCGTGGCTCCGATGGGAGCGCTCTCGCTGCTATACAACCACTTGATCCGCCGGGCCGATTACATCAAGGCGAGCTTCAACTGGTTTATCGGAGATTCGGTGGCGCTGTTGTGCGTTGCGCCTTTTCTGCTGATCCACGTGATGCCGTGGGTGCGGAAGCGCGGCGAACAATACGCGCGCGGGGAACGTGGTGGCCGACTGAAAACTCCTTTGGTGCGAAGGCGCGTCACGGGTCGAGGTGGTGTACTGGAATCATCGGCGCAGGCCGGGAGCGTGGTGCTGGCACTGGGAATCGTATTCGCATCGAACCTGGCACAAAGCCACGAATTATTTTACCTGCTGTTCCTGCCCACGATCTGGGTGGCTGTGCGGCACGGGATAGCCGGGGCGACGTGCGTGGTGCTGGGGCTGGACATGGGCGCGATGGTGATGCTGAGAATTTTTCCGGAGGATTTGCATCGTCTGGCGATGCTGCAATTCCTGATGTTCACTGTTTCGTTGACCGGTTTGTGCCTGGGAGCTCTAACCACCGAACGGGAAAACAGTGAGCGAGGGCTGCGGACGACTGAAGCGCGATTGCTGGCGATGGTGGGCGCGATTGACGAGATCGTATTCGAATTTGACGGCGCGGGCATATTTCGCAACGTATGGACGACGAGTGAAGAGGCACTGGCGCGGCCGAAAAGCGAACTGATGGGCGCGAGCATCGCGAAAATATTCGGAGAAGAGATCGCGCGGCCATTTGTGGAGACGGTGCGGCGGGTGATCGCGACCGGGCGCGGCGAAAGCATTGAATACTCGCTGCCGTTCGGGAACGAGGTGCGCTGGTTTCTGGGACGCGTGAGCCGCATCCAGACGCCGGGCGAGGCCCCCAGGACCGTGTGCATGACGGCGCGCGACATCACCGCACGGAAACAGAACGAAGATGAACTGCGGCGGGCTAAAGAAGCAGCGGAGGCGGGGAGCCAAGCGAAGAGCGAATTTCTGGCCAACATCAGCCACGAGTTTCGCACTCCGATGAACGGGATTCTGGGGATGACGGAATTAATTCTGGATACGGACATCAATTCCGAACAGCGCGAGTACTTGGAAATGGTGAAAAGTTCCGCGGATTCGCTGCTGCGGCTGCTGAGCGACATTCTGGATTTCTCGAAAGTGGAAGCGGGAAAAGTGGAGTTGGTGGATCACGAGTTCGCGCTGGCGCCAAGCCTGGCGGAAACCCTGCAAGTGATGCGGTTCCGCGCGCAGCAGAAAGGGATTGAGCTGCGCTGGCGAATCAGCCCCGGAGCTCCGGACCGAGTGGTGGGAGACGCGACGCGGCTGCGGCAGGTGCTGGTGAACCTGGTGGGAAATGCGATCAAGTTTACGGAGCAGGGCGAGGTATTGGTGCAGGTGGAAACCCAAGAGCAGAGCAAGGCGCGGGTGGTGCTGCATTTTCGGGTAAAGGACAGCGGCATCGGAATACCGAAGGATAAGCAGTCAATGATCTTTGAGGCGTTCACGCAAGCGGACAGCTCGACGACGCGCAAGTACGGCGGGACGGGATTGGGACTGGCCATTACCACACGGCTGGTGACGCTGATGGACGGAAAGCTGTGGGTGGAAAGCGAGTTGGGCCAGGGCAGCACGTTTCATTTCACAGTAACGTTCGGACTGGTGCAGGAAGAATCGGCGCTGGCCATGCGTGACCAAAATTGCGAGGGCGCCCTATGAACGAGACGAAAAACGTTCGCAAGAGAATTCTGGTCGCCGAGGACGATCCAGTCTCGCGGCGGCTGCTGGAATTATTTCTGGTGAAGTGGGGTTTTGAAGTTTCCATCGCCACCACTGGAACGGAAGCGCTGCAGATGCTGGAGCGGCTGGACGCGCCGCGCCTGGCGATTCTGGACTGGATGATGCCGGGAATGGAAGGCGTGCAGGTGTGCCAGAAGCTGCGCGAATCGGCGGACCGGAAGTACGTTTACGTGCTGCTGCTGACGGCGCGCACACAGAAGGAAGACCTGCTACAGGGCCTTGAATCGGGCGCAGACGATTACCTTACCAAGCCTTTCGATTCGCAGGAACTGCGCGCGCGACTACACGTGGGGCAAAGGATTCTGGACTTGCAGGACCAATTGATCGCCGCCGGGGAAGAACTGCTCTATCGCGCCACGCACGACAACCTAACGGGAATGGTGAACCGCGGCGTGATCATGGATACGCTGCGCCGGGAACGTGCGCGCCAGGCGCGCGAAGGCGGGTCGTTCGGAATTGTGCTGATGGACCTGGACCATTTTAAATATGTGAACGACACGTACGGGCACCTGGCGGGCGACGATGTGTTGCGCGAAGCGGCGCAGCGCATGATGGCCTGCGTGCGGCCGTACGATTCGGTGGGGCGGTATGGCGGCGAGGAATTCTTGATCGTGGTGCCTTCTTCGGACGCGATGGGCACGCTGGGACTGGCGGAAAGAATCCGGCGGGCAATTGAAGCCAAGCCGATGATGACGAACTCGATTCCGATTGCGGTGACCGCGAGTTTTGGCGTGACCGCGAGCATTGATAAGATGCCGCTGGATGCGCAGGAGATTTTGCAACTGGCGGATGCGGCGCTGTATCGCGCGAAAGAACGCGGACGAAATCGTGCGGAACTGGCTAGTCCCACGGATTTGACGGCAAAGCATCCGGCATCACCCGATACTTTGGAACAGAAAACGACGACGCGTTGAGGCGTGAGCTGAAATTTCCTCGCAAGATCTTCTGGTTTTGAACCTGACCCGCACATTGTGGGTTGTGTGTGGCGCGGCGCTGCCTGCTTGTGGCACGATTTGCTTTCTTGCTTGAGAAAATCGCCGCGGGTGAGTTGCGCGGGAAGGACGACGCCGGAAAATATGTCGCGGCCGAAATTGTTTGTAGCGGCTTCGAGGATGGAGGTTTCTGCGTTGGAGCTGTTTCGCTGGCACGCGGAGTCGGGAGCGTTGGAACGGCTCACGCCGCCGTGGGAGCGCGTGGAGATGATCGAGCGCGCGGCTGGAATTCGCGATGGGGACCGCGGCGCAATGTGGGTTTACATGGGGCCGTTGCGTTTGCGTTGGACGTTTGAGCATAGCGGCTACATTGAAGGACGGCAGTTTCGGGATGTGCAGACTTCCGGACCGTTTCGCCGCTGGGAACACACACATTTGTTTATTCCCCAGGGGCCGAAGGCTTGCCGGTTGGAGGATCGGATTGAGTACGAATTGCCGTTTGGTGCGCTGGGGAATTTTTTGGGAGGCTCGACAGTGCGGCGGAAATTGGCCCGGGTGTTTGAGTACCGGCATCGCGTGACGGCGGAGGCGATGCGGGCGCGGAAGGAATGCCATTCTGGAGAGTGAGGACAGCGATCGGAGTTTGTGCGGTTGTAGGGGCGGTTCTGAGACCCGCCTCCACGGAACGGAGAAGAGGCTTGGCGGGCGCCGCGGGGCACCGTACGGTGGCGTATTGCGCGAGCGCTGTTTATTTGCAATTTGTGCGGTGAAAGCGATTCCGCGGGCGGGGGAATTTGGTGTACATTCTAAGGTGTAAGCGAACCGCGCCGAGAAACATTTGCGCCTCGAAAGGGTCCGGCCATGAATCCGACCAAACCAGGATTGGTTGTCAACAGTGAGGCTGCGGCTGATACGCGCCGCGAGACGCTGAGCGTCACCGACAACCGTACCGGCCGGCAGTTCGAACTTCCCATCACGCACGAAACGATCAAGGCGCTGGACCTGCGTCCGATGAAAGTGCAGGACGCCGATTTTGGGATGATGAGTTACGACCCGGCGTTCACGAACACGGCATCGTGCACGAGCAAGATCACTTATATTGATGGCGACAAGGGAATCCTGCGGTACCGCGGCTATTCGATCGAAGAGCTGGCGGAAAAAAGCACATTCATCGAGACGGCCTACCTGATTCTGTACGGCGAGCTTCCCACTAAATCGCAGCTGGCGAACTGGTCCTACAACATTACGCATCATACGTTTATTCACGAGAGCATCAAGAAATTCATTGATGGATTTCATTACGACGCGCACCCGATGGGCATGCTGATTTCCACGGTGGCGGCGCTTTCGACTTTTTATCCGGACGCGAAGGATATTTTCAATCCGGATTCGCGGCGCAAGCAGACCTACCGGCTAATCGGGAAGATGCCGACACTCGCGGCGTTTGCGTACCGGCACACGCTGGGCATGCCGTTTGCATATCCGGACAACGATCTGAGCTACTGTGGGAATTTTCTGAACATGCTGTTTCGGACGACGGAATTGAAATATCGTGCGAACCCGACGCTGGAGCGCGCGCTGGATATTTTGTTTATTTTGCACGCGGACCACGAACAGAATTGCTCTTCGACGGCGATGCGGGTGGTGGGCAGCTCGCACGTGGATCCTTATTCGGCGACGGCGGCGGCGACAGCGGCGCTGTATGGGCCGCTGCACGGCGGTGCGAATGAAGCGGTGCTGCGGATGCTGCTGGAAATCGGGTCCATCAATAATATTCCCGCGTACATCAAGAGCGTGAAGGCGGGAGAAAAGCTGCTGATGGGTTTCGGGCATCGCGTTTACAAGAACTACGATCCGCGGGCGCGCATCGTGAAGCACATTGCTTATGAAGTTTTCGACGTGATGGGGAAAAATCCGCTGATTGAGATTGCGCTGGAGTGCGAGCGCATTGCGCTGGAGGATGAGTACTTCGTGAAGCGCAAGCTTTATCCGAACGTGGATTTTTATACTGGCTTGATTTATCAGTCCATGGGATTCCCGACGACGATGTTCCCGGTGCTGTTCGCCATCCCGCGGACGGCGGGCTGGATCGCGCAGTGGGAAGAGATGTTGCTGGATCCGGAGCAGAAGATTTCGCGGCCGCGGCAGGTTTATTTGGGCGCGGATCTGCGCGGGTATGTTTCGTTGGATAGTCGGAAGTAAGACGGGTTCGGCGATAAAGGCAGTCGCTAGTGATTGGTGGTTAGTGGCTAGAAATAGCTTCGAAGCTTGTTGCTTTCTCACCCTGTACGGCCCGACTGACAAAAATTGGCACGTTGTTACGCAGGCTTTTGCTGTATAGTGCGTTTCGCGTGACGCTTTCTGCGTACAGCTTCTCCCCGGAGCCTACAGCGGAAAAGTGATTGCATCTGGCGGGAATCTCTGGCAAAACACTCTATCGCCCCCGGGGGGCAATCCTGATGGACATTTCAACGCGCCAATCTGGAACAGCCACGATTGTGGACGTGGTTGGCGACATCACCCTTTACAATTCGCCGCAGGTGCGGAAAGTGCTGTTGGAATTGCTGAAGGATAAGAAAGCGCCGCGGGTGATCGTGAATCTGGAGAGAGTGCGATATATAGATAGCGCTGGGGTGGCGTCGCTGGTTGAGGGATTGAAGCTGTCGCGAGATTTGAAGAGCACGTTTGCGCTGTTTGGGCTGAGCCGGACGGCGCGGGAAGTTCTGGAGCTGACTCGCCTGATCAAGGTTTTTGAGGTATATAACACCGAAGAAGAAGCACTGCGCGGCGGCAGCACCAACGTCGCTCCCGCCAGATAGGAATTCGGGCGGTTTTTGCGCGGAATTGGTTGAAGGGTTTCACCCGTCTCGACTCACTGATGCCACTCACAGAAACTATTGGCGCGGCCACCTTAGATGGTTTGGCGTATGTAGGGGGCTTAGCGCGACTGACCGGCGGGGCGCTACGGGCCGTCTTCATCCTTCCTTTTCAGGGCAAGAAATTCCATGTTGGCCGTGCGATCCACCAGGCGATGTCCGTCGGGGTGGAAGCGCTGCCCATTACTTCGCTGATTTCTTTTTTTGTGGGGACGATTCTGGCGGTGAACGCGGCGTACGAGCTGCGCAAGTTGGGCGCGCTGCACTTTGTGGCGAGCGGCGTGGCGATTGCGATCACGCGCGAACTGGGGCCGTTGATGACGGCGATCGTGGTGATTGGCCGGTCGGGGTCGGCGTTCGCGGCGGAAATCGGCACGATGAAGGTGAATGAAGAGATTGACGCGATGGAAACGATGGCGCTGGAGCCGGTGCAGTTTCTGGTGGCGCCGAAATTTCTGGCGATGGTGCTGATGGTGCCGTGCCTGACGTGTTGGGCGGACTTCATGGGAGTGATCGGCGGCGGCGTCTTTGGCGTTTCGAGTGCAGGGTTTACGTGGGGCAGCTACATACAGGCGACGCTGGATGCCCTGGTGGAGCGCGACATCATGACCGGGCTGATTAAGGCCGCGATGTTTGGACTGGTGATCACGGCGGTAGGCTGCCAGGAAGGCTTCTTGACGGGATTGGGCTCGGAACAAGTGGGGCGTTCGACGACATCGGCGGTGGTGAAGTCCATTTTTCTGGTGGTTATGGTGGATCTGATTTTCACGACAATTTTCTACGTGACGTCGCCACGGTAAATCTATGAGCCCTAATCCCACGCCCAAGCCGAGCGCGGCACCTTCAGCGATATCGGTGCGCAACCTGCGGGTGAAATACGGCGAGCGCGAGATTCTGCACGGAATTAGTTTTGAAGTGCCGGCCGGCGAGACGCTGGTGATATTGGGCGGGTCGGGTTCGGGGAAAAGCACGCTGTTGCGCACGCTGGTAGGACTGGAGACGCCGAGCGCAGGTGAGATCTGGATTCAGAACAAGGATTTCGCGTCCATATCGGAAGACGAGCGCGACGAATTATTGAAAAAGATGGGAATGTCGTTCCAGGGTGGGGCGCTGTTTGGCTCCATGACGGTGGGGGAAAATGTGGCGCTGCCGCTGCAGGAACACACCAACCTGGACGAATCCACGATCGAGATCATGGTGCGATTGAAGCTGGACCAGGTGGGGCTTTCGGGTTTTGAAAGTTATATGCCCGCGCAATTGAGCGGCGGGATGAAAAAGCGCGCGGCGATCGCACGAGCGCTGGCCATGGACCCGGAGATATTGTTTTTCGACGAGCCCTCGGCGGGACTGGATCCGATTATTGCGGCGGGGATTGACGAGCTGATATTGAAATTGAAGAAAGCGTTTCGCATCACGATTGTGGTGGTGACGCACGAATTGGCCAGCGCTTTTTTGATCGCCGACCGGATGATTTTGCTGGATAAGGGCGTGATCGTGGCGAACGATACGGTTGCAGAAATGCAGAAGAGCCTGCAGCCGCGCGTGCGGCAGTTTCTGGACCGCGTGCCGGAACCGGAATTGACAGGTGAGATTGATTACCTGCAGATGTTGACGGGGGACGTACCGCCGCAGCGTCAATAGAACGGCGCCAGAAACGGCCTGCCGGGACTATCGAAGCAAAGGGGCCGTGATATACTCCCCCGCAATCCAGGGGCAGCTGCGCGGTGCAGTGCGCAGAAACAGTCGAGGACACGGATGGAATCGAAGCGCGAGCAGGCATACGTCGGACTCTTTGTGTTGGTGGTGGCGGCCTTGCTCATAGCCACGGTATTTGCCCTCTCCGGTACGCTGGACAAGGCGGACACGCCATACCACGCGTATTTCAAGAACGCCGGCGGATTGGGGCCGGGCGCGGAAGTGCGTTACCTGAACGGGCCTCCAGTGGGACGAGTGGGCAAAGTGCAGTTTGACGCGCAGGATCCCACACGAATGAAAGTAGATTTCACAGCGAAGCCGAATATCCCGGTGAAGACGGACAGCACGGTGGTGGTGACGAGCACGAGCCCTTTGGGAGAGAATTTCCTGGAAATTCTGGCTGGTTCCGCGGCGGCGCCACGAGCGCAGCGCGATGCGATATTGAAATCGAAAGAACCGACGAGTTTTTCGGACATTGCGGACAGCATCAACGCGCTGACGCCAAAGGCGAACGAGCTGATTGAGAACTTGAATTCGCGGGTGGTGGAGTTGAAGGTGACTCTGGCGCGGGTGAACGACCTGCTGAACGATCAAAACCGCGATAATATTTCCGCGAGTCTGAGCAACGTGCGCGGGATGCTGCAAGAGGATCGCCCGTTGGTGCACTCGACGCTGAACCATATCAATGACGCGACGGCCAACCTGAAGCCCGTGATTGCGAGCTTCCAGAAAACTTCGGACCAGGCGGATCAAACGCTGCAGCATCTGGACGGAATGCTGACGGAAAACCGTGCGGACATCCGGCAGGCGATCATTGATCTGCGCAAGGCGCTGGTGAACGTGGATTCGCTGGTGGCATCGCTGAACGACACGGTGACCGACAATCAGGAAAATCTGGACGAGATTATTGATAACCTGCGTCACGTCACGGAAAACCTGAATTCGTTCACGGAGTCCATCAAGACGCGGCCCTATTCGATCCTGCGCGCGGCCGACCCGAAGCCGCATAAACCCGGATCGGAGCCGCCGAAATAGCAGAACGGAAGCGACAGGAGAATTCGTTTGCAGAGACAGCCAGGCAACGACGCGAAGAAACAACGCGAGAAGGAGCAAAGAGTGTTGAGCCGTCGCATGCAGTTTAGCGCACTCCTGATGCTGGCGATGCTGGTGGCCGGATGCGGCGCGGCGCGCCCGGTGAAGTATTACGTTCTGGATGTGAACCCCGCGCCGGTGAGTTCGGCCTCGGCGCAGATTCCAGTGACACTGCTGGTGGCGCGATTGGTGGCCTCGCAGCTGTATCACGACGACCGGCTCGTGTACGGGTCTGGTCCGGTACAGCTGGGGACGTACGAATATGACCGCTGGGCGGAACCGGCGGCGGATATGGTGCAGAATATGTTGGTGACGGTCCTGCGTAGGCAGGGTCAATTCCGCTCGGTTTCGAAAGTGACGAGCAATGTGCGCGGGGAGTATGTGTTGCGCGGCCACTTGTTTGCGATGTACGGCGTGGACCAGCCGGAGCTGGTGGCGCGTTTTACGCTGCAGCTGGAATTGTATGATCCAGGCACGCGGACTACCGTATGGAGCCAGATCTACACGCACGATGAACCGGTGCAGGGGAAGACTGTGCCGGATATTGTTATTGCGATGGATAAGAACGTGACCGCAGGGTTGCAGCAGCTTGCGGGTGGGATCGCCCAGTATTTTGCAAGTCATCCGCCGCAGCAGGCGCAGCCGGGGAAGTGACACGGCGGTGACCAATCTGTGGAACGGTTGATTGGTACTTCAGTGGTTGAAGCCGCATTGATTTTTCTGCGCTAATATCGTGGCCCTTCGAGCCTGTCACAGACAGCCTCTCGGAATGAACTGAAGCCACGACCTACAAAGACCTTCTCGTTCCCTCAGCCACTCCACACTATGTCTAAAGGCTATAGAAAACTGCGGCGTGTTTCATCTTGGAGCAGCGTTCAAGTTTTTTGCGAATCTTCCGATAGATCCCTCGTAGGACTCCGTACTAGCGGTCCGTACCCGTGGTATGTGCCAGCGGATGGATATGCGCTTGCTCCGTATTACTCCGAGTGGCGTGCCGGCGCGCGAACGATTTGCTTCGGGGATATGGGGCGCGGCGAAAGAGTGGGTATGGATTTTTTGCGACAGGTGTTCGGGGCGGGCGAATTCATGCCGCATGGTTATTGCTACATGTGGAATCCGGGATTGGTTTGGCTGCACGTGGTTTCGGACTCGCTGATTGCTCTTTCTTATTTCACGATTCCCTTCACGCTGCTGTGGTTTGTGCGCAAGCGGCGGGACCTGCCATTCAGCTGGATGTTCGTGCTGTTTGGCGCGTTCATCGTGGCGTGCGGGGCGACGCACGTCATGGAAGTGTGGAATTTGTGGCACGCGCAATACTGGCTGGCAGGCGAGTTGAAGGCGCTGACGGCGATCGCGTCTTTGGGGACGGCGATTTTGCTGGCGCGGCTGGTGCCGCAGGCGCTGGAGCTGCCGAACATCAGCCAATGGGCGCGTGCGAATGCGGCGCTGGAAAGTGAAATTCACGAGCGCCGGGAGTTGGAAATCGATCTGCGGATTAGCGAAAGCCGCTTCCGCGAACAGGCGGAGTTGCTGGACCTGACCCACGACGCAGTGATCGTGCGAAATCTGCGGAATGAAATTACGTATTGGAATCACGGCGCGGAGGAATTGTACGGGTGGCGCGCCGAGGAGATTATGGGCAAGGTGACGCACGAACTTTTCCAGACGGTGTTTCCGAAGGCGCCGGTGGAAATCGAGCGGGAAACGCTGGAGAGCGGATCTTGGGAAGGTGAATTGACGCACGGGCGGCGTGACGGCTCGGTGGTTACGGTGTCCAGCCGCTGGGTGCTGCGCAAGGACGAGCAAGGAAACCCCAACGGTATTTTGGAGAGCAATCGCGACATCACCGCCAAGCAAGCTGCGGAGGAAACACAGCGGAAAAGCGACGAGGAAAACCGCCAACGCGAGATCCGTTTCCGCCTGTTCATAGCTGCGGTGAAGGATTACTCGATCGTGAGCCTGGACCCGGATGGATTCGTCACGACCTGGAATGCCGGGGCCCAGCGCCTAAAGGGCTATTCAGCCGAGGAAATCATAGGCCAGCATATGTCGCGGTTCTATCCCCAAGCAGACATCGCGAGCGGCAAGGCGGAAAGTGGATTGCGGCAAGCCGCTTCCGCTGGACACATGGAAGATCAAGACTGGCGAGTCCGCAAGGACGGCTCGCAATTCTGGGCGGAAGTAGCGACCACCGCAGTGCACGATTCCGCAGGAAAATTGATTGGATTCGTGAAAATCGCGAAAGACATAACTTCGCGGCGCGATTCCGAAGAACAAATCCGAAAACTGAATGTGGAGCTGACCCAACGGGTCGAGGAGCTAGGCAGCGCGAACCGCGAACTGGAATCGTTCAGCTACACGGTGTCGCACGACTTGCGAGCGCCGCTGCGGCACATGGACGGCTTCGCGCGCATCCTGAAGGAGGAACACTCCTCGAAAATGGCGCCGGAGGAGATTGTGTACGTAGATCGCATCTTGGAAGCCGCGACGCACATGGGTCAATTGATTGATGATCTGCTAAACCTGGCGCGGATAGGGCGCCAGGAACTAAAGCGCGAAAAGAAGCAGATGGCGGGACTGGTGAAGGAAGTGATGGCGGAGTTGCCCGCCGAAGCGCAGGAACGAAACATTGAGTGGAGGATCGAGCCGCTGCCGGAGATGAACTGCGATCCGGGGCTGGTGAAATTAGTGTTTGCTAATCTGCTGGCGAACGCGGTGAAGTTCACGCGACTACAGCCAGTGGCAGTGATTGAAGTGGGTTCGCGCATCACAGGCGGCCAGCTGACAATTTTTGTGCGCGACAACGGAGTAGGTTTCGATCCGCGATATGCCGATAAGCTCTTCGGAGTGTTCCAGCGGCTGCATCGGCAGGAGGACTTCGAAGGAACGGGGATCGGGCTGGTCACCGTGCAACGGATAATTCGACGGCACGGAGGCGAAATCTGGGTGGAATCCCAGGTGGATGCCGGAACTACATTTTTTTTCACGCTGGGCCCGCTATCACAATCGTCTGGCGAACCGCGAACCAAGGAGGTCGAAAGTGCTTGAGACAGAAACAGTAGAAATTCTGTTAGTGGAAGATAATCCCGCCGACGCTGAACTGGCGCTGCACGCGCTGAAGAAATCCAAGGTAGCCAACCACATTCTGCACGTGCGCGACGGCGCGGAAGCGCTGGATTTCATGTTTTGCCGCGGTGCGTATTGCGGCCGCAGCGAAGAGAACCGGCCCGTGCTGGTGTTGCTGGATTTGAAGCTGCCAAAAGTGGATGGGCTGCAAGTGTTGAAACAGATCAAGAGCGACCCGCGGACCATGGCGATTCCGGTGATCATGATGACATCGTCGAAAGAAGAGTCGGATGTCGCGGCCGGTTATCAGCTGGGGGTCAACAGTTACATCCAGAAACCGGTGAACTATGGGGAGTTTCAGGAAGCAGTGCGGCAACTTGGAATGTATTGGCTGCTGGTGAATACCAAACCGCCGGCGGCCGCGTTCCAGACTCGCTAGGAGCTAGTGAATTCATGTCCGGGATTCAATCAAAAGACTCATCGGTGCGATCGAGGTCCCTGCGGATTCTGATTGCCGAAGACAACCGCTCGGACCTGGAACTGACGATACGTGAACTGGAGAAGTCTGGTCTGGATGTGGAGATTGATTCGGTGAGCACACGCGAAGCGTTCGCCGAAAAAGTTCGCAGCCATACGGTGGACATGGTCCTTTCCGACTATCGCATGCCGGGATGGACGGGGATGGACGCGTTTTCTGAAATCGTAAAATCGGGACAGGATATTCCGCTGATCTTGGTTACCGGAACGTTGGGGGATTTGAAGGCGGTGGAGTGCATTCAGATCGGGATGGCGGATTACGTGCTGAAGCAGCAACTGGCACGATTGCCGATGGCGATCTTGCGCGCGCAGGAAGGAAAACTGCTGCGTGACGCGCAGAAGGAAACGGCGGCGGCGCTGCGGGAGGGCGAAGCGCGCTTTCGCCTGCTGGTGGAAAACGCGCCGGACGCAATCGTGGTGCTGGATTTGGAAAGCGGAATGTTCAGCGACTGCAACGAAAATGCACTGCGGCTGTTCCGGCTGACGCGGGAAGAGCTGATGCGTTGTGGGCCGGGGGAATTGAGTCCACCGTTTCAGCCGGACGGGCGGCACTCTGCGCTGGCAGCGCGCGAATGGGCGGACCGAGCGACTGGGGCGACACCATATTTCGGGTGGACGCACCGGAACTCGCAGGGGGAAGAAATTCCTTGCGAAGTGCACGTGGTGCGACTACCTTCGCCGGCGCACAAACTGATTCGCGGCAGCATTCTGAACATCACGGAGCGCAAGCACGCGGAAGAAGCTCTGCAGGAAAGCGAGGCGCGCTATCGCAGCCTGGTAAACAACGCGACGTATGGGATTTATTGGGTGACGCTGGAAGGGGACCTGCTGGACGCCAATCCGGCACTGGTGCAAATGCTGGGGTACGAGTCCATTGCGCAGCTGCTGGAGCTTGAAAGTACTCTGCTCTTGTACTGCGATCCGGCGGCGCGCGACGCGGTCGCAAACCGTTATAGCGAGCACGACCGCGGCGACACGACCGTGGAATGGAAACGCAAGAATGGCAAGATCATCAGCGTGCGGTTGATCGGCAGGCGGTCGCGCGACGTGCGGCGCAACACGGATTGCGTCGAGGTGATTGTTGAGGATGTGACCGAACGGATCGCTCTCGAGAAGCAGCTGCGGCGAGGACAGAAATTCGAAGCGATCGGGCAGCTGGCGGGAGGAATTGCGCACGACTTCAACAACATGATCGGAGCGATTCTGGGCTGGGCAGAGATTGGGCTGGACGAAACGGGCGCGGACACGCGTTTACACCGGCATTTCGAAAAGATCCGGCACCAGGCGGTGCGCGCCGCGGCTCTGACCAAGCAATTGCTGGCATTTGCGCGGCGGCAGATACTGGAGCCGCGCAACATGGACCTGAACCAGAACGTGACGGAGACGCTGAGCCTGCTCGAGAAAGTAATCGGCAGCAACATTGAGATTAAGACGAACCTGGCCGCGAATCTGACGTTGGTGCGCGCCGATCCAACGCAGGTGGACCAAGCGATCATGAACCTGTGCATCAATGCGCGCGACGCGATGCCGGGAGGCGGACGGCTGACGATCGAAACCGGCAACAGCGTCTTCGATGAAAAATATTGCGCGATGCATACCTTCGCGCGACCCGGCCATTACACCATGTTGGCTGTGACGGACACCGGCACGGGGATGGATGCGGCCACGCTGGATCGCATCTTCGAACCTTTTTTCACAACCAAAGAGACGGGCAAGGGGACGGGGCTGGGCCTGGCCACGGTGTATGGGATCGTCAGCCAGCATGACGGTTTTCTGCAAGTGTACAGCGAGGTGAACGTCGGCACGACATTCCGGATTTATCTACCAATAACGCCGACCGCGGAAAAAGCTCTGGTGGACGAAGAAGATACCGGCCCGGTACGCGGCGGGGTGGAAACGATTCTGATCGCCGAAGACCACGAAGGGCTGCGCGAGCTGGCGCGGGAAACGCTGACAAATCTGGGCTACGACATCTTGCTGGCGAACGACGGGGAAGAAGCGGTGCGCGTATTTCAAGCGAATCGCGACCGCATTGATTTGCTGTTGCTGGACGTGGTGCTGCCGAAGGTGAACGGTCCGGAAGCTTACGCGCGGATATGCGCGGAAAAACAGGATGTTCCGGTGATTTTCGCAACGGGGTACAGCCCCGAGATGGAACTGCTGCGTAGCGCGCAGGAGCTTGGGCTGACTGTGGTGCAAAAGCCTTACGTGCCGCGAGAGCTGGCGCGGCGAGTGCGGGAGACGCTGGATCGGCAACCAGCGAAGGTCCACCGAGGTTAGCTTTGCCCGATAGTGGGGAGTTGTGTTTGTGCGGACACGCGTCGGTAGGACGGGCGATAACCGCTCGGCGAACCGCTAAAGTCGCGGAAGGGCTGCGGCAAGACGGCAATTGGAGTTGACACCGTTTCTTCGGGCATGATAAGGAATCGTACAACAGTGGATTCCGGCGGAAACGTCGGATTGCCAGGGCGTCAGGCTCTCCACACGCAAGCCAGTTCTGCGACGCTCTCGCAACAACCCCACCCACCCCGGGAGGTGGATGCCACCTGGCATCTGCCTCCCGTTTTTATTTTTCGCACTGCTTGGCAACAGGCTTGGATTCATGGGGATACGGATAGTCCTAAGATTAGTGCGGGGTAGCGGGCCGCCGGTTACGCACTGACGTGCGCAGCGACGACTTCAAAATCAAAGGCAACTTCAAAGACGCCCGCCTAAAAAAGCACGCGGCCGCTACAAATCCAACGGCAACTGCGAAAGAGGCCGCGAGAGGCCGGCGCTGGTAACGGAAACCGAAATGGCAGGGTCAACAGCCCCCATCCGCAAAGTTTGGATGACTGCCGCAGAGTCAAAAACTGCGCCTGAAAATGTTTGTCGAAAAGCTGGAAGTCCAGAACCTACAAAGATCGTCGGGTTTTGACGCTGTGAATTTTGTAGGCGGAACGGTGCACGGAGCTTGCTTTCGCGAGTGGCGAAAGGGTTATAATGCGGCCACTTAGCCGTGGGGCGCAGAGGCAGCGTGGTTGCTGTGAGCTGACGTTTGACGACAGGCGGACCCTCCGCCTGGTGAACGCTGGGAAAGAGCAGGGTCGCGAGCGCGGCCTGGGAGGCGAACATGGGCCTGCAAATGTCGACGCGAAAATCCGGTAACGTCATTATTCTGGATTTGGTGGGGCGGCTGATCATCGGCACCAGCAACGATGCGCTGAGCAGTGAATTGCGCAAGTTTGCGGAAGCGGGGCCGGCGGAGGTCATCATAAATCTGGTGGCCGTTTCGCAGATGGACAGCTCGGGGATCAGCACGCTGGTGCGTTCGTTTGTGACGCTGGAGCGGCAGGGGGGCGGATTAAAATTGCTGAATCCAACTGGACATGTGCGCGAAGTTCTAGAGCTTACGCGGTTGATACAATCCATTCCTACGTTCACGGATGAAGGCAAGGCTGTCGCCGCGTTTCGCGGCGGCGTAGCGCACGCGTAGCACCCCGTGGACCAACGACGTCCCGGACCAGCAATGAACTCTCGCGAACATTTTGCCGCTCATTTCTTGAGACGGCTTCCCTTGTTTGGACTGCTCGCTTGCGTTGGTGTGTGCTTGATGGCTCGTAGCGCGGCGTGCTCAGGATCTCTATAACTTCAACTCCGCTGCTTCTGAGGTTGCTGTAGCAATCGATAATGCTTCGCCGCACTCGACGCCCACCAGCGTTCTTGTTACTGATTTTAAGGAGACGAACGGTCCCGATAGTTCGCTTGGAGTAGCTCTTGCACAGAATTTTTCTCAGTCTTTACGAGCCCACGCGGGGAATTTCACAGTTTTAGACCGCATTGATGTCGAGGACGCGATCTCCAATCACAAACTACCGAGCGGAGCGCTTTCGAGTCGCACAATAACCGCTTGTTACGCGCCCGAGTTGGGCGCGAAGCTAATCGTCGGCGGGCAAATCGAATATACACCCGAGAACATAATCCTCGATCTAGATTTCCAATCGTCCGACCAAGGCGATAGAGTTTTTTGCAAGAGAATCATCACGCCACTCACTCTTGCGATGGAAACGCTAAAAGCTAAAGCTGCGGTTGGTACAGAGGCGATTTTCGGGGAAGACAACACGGTGTGGGTGAAGGACGGAAATTCGCAACTGAAAACCCCGGACGCCTGGCCTGGAAAGGCCGGGTATTCTTATCCGGCAAGTGTATATTGTCCGCAAGCTCAATACTCAGCCGCAGCGGTGAAAGCTAAGATTATGGGGACCTTGGTGCTTTCGGTGGTGATCGGTGCAGATGGGGACGGCGCAAAGGATATCTGTGCAACGCGCGCTTCCATGCGGATTGGATCAGCAAGCGATCGAGTCAGTAAAAGGATGGAGATTCAAGGCTGCAACTGGCCCTGACGGCAGCCCAGCGGCAGCGGTCCAAAAGATTGAGGTTACCTTCCACTTGTACTAAGGTCGTTACGCGTTTTTCTTCAGTTCGGCGAGGACCAGTTTGGCTACTTCTTTGAGGGTGTCGAAGACGCCTTGACCTGTTACGGCTACGGCTTCCAGAGTGGGTTCGTTCTTTACGAGGAGATTTTTCTGCAAATCGGCGACGGAGAGAATGTTGGGGAGGTCGCGCTTGTTGAGCTGCAGGACGTAGGGGATCGTCGTGAAGTCGAGATTGTGATCTTTCAGGTGTTCGCGCAAGTTGTCGAGCGTTTCCAGGTTGGCGTCGAGCCGCTCTTCCTGTGAATCGGCGACGAAGACTACGCCATCGGCGCCTTTCAAGATCAAGCGGCGGCTGGCTTCGTAAAAAACTTGTCCGGGAACGGTGTAGAGATGAAAGCGGGTGCGAAAGCCACGGACGGTGCCCAGATCAAGCGGAAGAAAATCGAAGAAAAGAGTGCGATCGGTTTCGGTAGCGAGCGAAACCATCTTTCCCTTTTGATTCGCTCCGGTGTGTTCGTAGATCCACTGCAAGTTGGCGGTCTTGCCGCCAAGGCCAGGGCCGTAGTAAACAAGCTTGCAGTTAATTTCGCGAGCGGGAAAATTTATAAACGGCACAATTTCCTCAAAATAAGCAGACTCGTACTTATAGCATAGCCCCCTGCCAAGGGCCAACGCGCGCCCGCGAAGGATGCTTCGCAACTGATAACCCGAGGAGGTGACCCGGAAGGGGGCAGTGCGCCGAAATGCCGGCCAGGCGGGGGTTTCACGGGTGCGGGCCGCTGGGGGCGCGAAGCTGCGGGAGTGTGCGATTCGTGATAATTTGACCGCGGATTTCGAGGGCGTGCGCGGGCGAGAGTGATGAACAAAGGCGACAACAAGCTGCTGTTCACGGTGGACATGGCCGGGACGCTGCTGTTTGCGATTGAAGGCGCGACGGCGGCGACGGCGGGCAACCTGGATCTGCTTGGGGTGATGGTGCTGGCGTTTGCGACGGCGCTGGCGGGCGGAATCATCCGGGATCTGCTGATTGGCGCGACACCGCCGGCATCGTTGCGCGACTGGCGCTATGCGGCGACGGCGTTCACGGGCGGCGCGATTGTTTTCTTTTTGCATCGTTACGTGCTGGGGATTCCCGGGACCGCGATGGTGGTGCTGGATGCGGCGGCACTGGCGCTCTTTGCGGTGGCCGGGACGCAGAAGGCGCTGGAATTCAACATCCATCCGTTCATTGCGATTTTGCTGGGCGGAATGACGGCGGTGGGCGGAGGAACCTTGCGCGATATTTTGCTGGCGCGGGTGCCGCTGGTGCTGCGCGCGGAAGTGTATGCGACGGCGGCGCTGGCGGGGTCGGCATTGTTGATCATCGGCAGAAGGTTGCGGCTTTCCGCGAAGCAGGCGGCGGTGGTGGGCGGAACTTTTTGTTTTCTGCTGCGGCTGGTGAGCGTGTGGCAGCACTGGAATTTGCCGAAAGCCGCGGGGAACTGAGCGCGGCGGGATGGGGCGGCGCGCACGATGGCGTGAAGCTGCTGCGTTGACGGGCGGCGCGCCAATTGCTGCGCGCGACCCTCCAGCCTAGAAGCGATACCGCCGCGTGCTACGCGCGTGGTCGGTGCTTGCTCAGTGCGTGAAGCTGACGTTGATGCCGGTGGAAAAGATCACGTCATTGGATTTTGTTCCGGCGATCGGCGGATCGGTAACGTAGCGGTCAGTGAGCGACGTTTGCCAGCCGAGCCACTTGTTAATTTTGGTTACGGTAGCGGCGTCGAGCGAGAAGCGGTATTGGCTGGTGTCGCTGAGATCCGGATAGAAATAGAAGACTTCGGTGAACGTGGTGGATTTTCCGAACTTGTGCATGAAGTTTTCGCCGAGAGTGATGCCGGCCAAATTGCGGTCCACTGCGATGGCGGCGCCGTTGCCGTAGTTTTCGCGCGTGTAGTTCGCGCCGGCGAGAAAATCGAAGGTGGTGTTGGGATTGTTGATGATGTGCACACCCAAGCCGCCGCTGTAGATTTGGCGCAGGTTGAGATCCTGCAGCGCGTCGTGCGCGTAATCGGCACTGACGAACCAGAAGATGCGCTTGGTAAAGTTGCGGTCGTACTTCGCGCCGCCAAGAATGGAATTGGCGATTACGCCGCCGCCGGGCAGATCATTGGTGGAGTAGAGAGAAGACTCGTAGAACGTTACTTCGTCATTCAAGGTTTTGCGGTCGGCATTGAAGCCGGTGGTGAGGTTAGTGGTTTCGCTATTGCCGCGCGCGACCGCGAAGCCGAGGTTAACGCCGCCTTTCCATCCTTCGATGAGGCTGGGGTGCAGGCTCTTCTCGTAGGCGGTTTCCACGTCGAAGGAGCGGACGACGGTTACCTGCGCGAGCGGTACCTGAACCGTTGCGTTATTCGCAGTATGGATTACCAGGTTTGTGCCATCGGTCGAGACTGTGCCACTGACTGTTTTCTTATCTGGAGTCACGACGTAAACTGGTTTGTCGGTTTTGAGTTCCTGCACGGCGGACCACTGGATTTTGATTTCACCGGCGAAGTCGGTTTTCAGGGTGACGTCTTTGCCGTCCGAGAGTTCCACGGTTCCGGTGAGACGGTCCCCATTTTTCAGCATGACGGTATCGGCGTGCGCCGCTGAGGCCATAGCCAGAGCAGCGACAAAAGTTGCGACAAATTGCCTACGCTTCATGATTTCCCCCGCGAAGATTAGAATTGGGATGTAACCGGGAATTGCAGGGATACTGGGCGCACATATATTACGACAGGCTGCGGAGGTTGTGGCGAGGATTTGACGGGTGTGCCCAGCCGTTGACCGTGCAGCGAGAGACGCAGGTGGAGCTTGTCCGCTGGAGCGACAAGGCGGTCCCAGAACCGGGCATCTGCTCTGCTGGGGCAGGCGAGCGACGCAACCTAACCCATTGCATCACATCAGGTTTCTTTTTCTTGGCCTAGGCCCAGGAATTGCAGAATCGTGGACAACATTTCCCGGGGAGGGTGTCTTGGTGACGACAAGGTGGCGGAAGCAAACCCACGCGCTGAGATCCGAAATCGCATAGCTTAGGAGGCAGCATGGCCGAAGGGGAACGCATTCGAGAATCGTTGCAGGGCCCGCTGGACGCGACGTATGTGAAACAGCGCGAGCAGGCTGGGTGGAAATTGGTCGCCGTGGAGTGGGAGCGCGCCGCGGCTGCTGCGCCGACGGAGCCTACGGTGGAGGCGCCGCCGAGTTTACAGGATGCGCCGTTCGGGTTTCGCGTCGCTGGGGATTGCGAGCATCTGGAGCAGAATCCCACGGAGATGCAATTTCTGCTTTCGATGATGGAACTGATTATTCAGGATATTTCGCTGGTAAAGGTGGCCGAAGAGCTGAACCGCAAAGGATTTCGCACGCGCAAGGGCGCGGAGTGGGGTCCGGTGGCGGTGTTTAATATGTTGCCGCGGCTGATCGAACTGACGCCGCAAATATTCAACAACGAAGAGTGGCTGGAGCGGCGCAAACATCTCACGCTGGTTTACTGACCATCCCGATAATTGAGGGCCGTTGCTGGGCATTTCGACCGGGGCTTGACAGAAAGCGGCCGGCTCACTAGAGTTGCGGCATCTGGCGGAACTCCTGCCGTCCTGCTGATCCCACGTAAGTGCGAATCCGGGCGGAATCCCTCCAGCTGAGGAGATGGCGATGCGCAAATCAATTTACGTGGTGGCAAGTGTTCTGGTGGTGGCTGCATTTTTGGCAGTGGCAGGGGCGCCGCAAGCCCAAGCTCCGGCGACTGCAACGGTAACAACTGTGGTCACGGTTCTGGGGCCGAAATTCACAGCGCCGCCAGCGATCAGCAAGGATGACATCAACGTTTATGAAGGGAAGGAAAAGAAAGAGGTGGCGGGCTGGACTCCGGCGCAGGGCGAAAAGGCGGGGCTGCAACTGGCCATTGTGATTGACGAAGCCACCTCGGTGGAACTGGGCAATCAGCTGAGCGACATCAAGGCGTTCATCAACGGCCAACCCAAGAGTAGCGCCGTGGGAGTCTTTTATGCGAGCAACGGCACGGTGCAAGCCGCTTCGCAGTTCAGCAACGATCACGAAGCGGTGGCCAAGACTCTGCGTCTGCCGCTGGGAAACTTCGGCGCTTATTCCAGCATTTATCTTTCGACCATGGAGCTGATTAAGGGTTGGCCGGTTACCGCGGGTGTGCGGCGCGAAATTCTGCTGATCGCCGACGGAATTGACCGCTTCCGCGGCGACCCGTTCAGCCCAGACATTCAGAACACGTATGTAGTGGCGGAGAAGGCCGGCGTGGTCATTCACACGCTGTACGCCTCCGGGGTCGGTCGAGCGGGCCATAGCATGTTCCGCGTAAGTTACGGGCAGAGCAATCTGGCGCAGATTACCGACAAGACCGGAGGGTATTCTTTCTTCCAGGGATTGCAGACGCCGATCGCGTTTGCTCCATTCCTCGAGCAATTGGACACCATCCTCAAGAACCAGTATTTCCTTAGCTGGAACACTAAGCGGCCGACGAAGGGGAAAGGCGACCTTCGCACGTATCGCATCAAGACCGAGCTGCGCGAGATTGATATTTCCAGCTCGGACCAGGTATGGGTGCCTGGGCCTCCTCAGTAGAGAGCGTCGCACCGGTACTTTCACAATCGGGCATCACATGGGGCGGGTGCAAACTCGCCCCATTTTTCTTGGGCGAGATAGAGTGGTGCGCGGCTCGGCGTGATGCTGTGCCGGGCCGCGTGGCGTGGCACTGCGCGACTGAAAATCGTTCTTCACTTTTTGGACGAGTTGCGCGTAAGGTAATCCGAAGCTGTCGTTCTTGCTGCGCGAGGGCGAAATGATCCGGAGTGGGATTCTTCTCGTGATGCTGTGCGCCGCAACTTCTTTGTGTGTGGCACAGGAGCCGGCGAAGCCGGCGCAGCATTCAGCGGAACGGGTGAGTGCTGCGGCCATTTGGAATCCATCGCCCGAAGCACTCGCCGCGATTCGCCAGAAATGCGGCGAAGCGGATCCTACGCACATTGAACGATGCTTTTTGAACGAAATGAAGGCCGCCGGTGCGTCGCCTGAGGCGCAGGCGTTTGCGGAAAGCCTGGCGGCGGCGCTGGGGGTGGTTTACCTGCGAGCGTTCCGGCGCGTGGAACGAGTGGACGTTGCATACATCGAGTATGCGTTTCGCGCCAACGAGCTGGAAGGCGTGCTGCTCGTGAATGGAAATCCTTCGACGATTGACGTGGATGATGACCGCTTCACGCCGGATGCGGAGATGCGGAAGAATGCGGCTTACGCGGCGCTCGCGGAACAGTATCCGCACATCAGCGTGTGGCCCGGCAATCGCTTCGATGGCAAGCTGCCGACGGTGACGTCCACTGGCTGGGGAGTGCAAACATTCTCGGTGCAGTATATTTTGCGCGACGGTTGCCACGCCTGCGCCGTAGTGGGCACCGCCGCGCTGGACTTTAAGTTCGACACGCAGGGAAATTTTCAGGGCGCAAGAGTCGCTAGCGTCGTATCAGCAACTGCCGCTGCCCAGGCCGCCGCAATTCCGACGAACGCTACGGGCTTTGATGTGGCGGGCGGCGTGGAACAAATACGCGTGCTGGCGGGCAAGCAATTTTCGATTACGCTGAACGCAAACCACACCACCGGATATAGCTGGCGGCTGGCTAAGCCGCTGGACCCCGCGATGCTGAAGCAAATCGGCAATGAGTATCACGCGGCTACTTCCGATGCGGTGGGCGCGCCGGGTGAAGAGGTGTGGACGTTTGAATCGGTAGCTGCTGGTAACGTGGAGCTCGATTTTGAATACGTGCGCCCATTTGAGAAGGATGCGAAGTCGGTGAAAACCGCTAAGTATTCAATCGTCATTAATTAGATTGCGGAGCTATTTCGTCCTGCTGCGGTCTTGAAAGTTGACCGGCCGGAGCCGACTGTCGAGTGCGACCCGCGGAGATTTATTCCTAGTTGTTCACCGTTGGTAGATCCTCTTACCGGGACGCGCGCGATAACCTGCCTAGTCTTAACGATGGGCTGAAACTTTCAGGAAGTTCTGCTCTGGCTGACGCTTTGCACATGGATGACCTCAGAAGGACTGATGCTTAGACTGCATTCACGTCGAGGGACAGAGTGCCGATAAGAAAGATGTGCCTGACAGCCTCGTGCAACGGAGCGGCTGTATCACAACGGCACAGGCGGTGTTCGCGCTACAAAATCATTAGCTGAGGCGAAGAATGTCGATATCAGGCATCGCGAGCACAGCGCTGAATTCCCTGCTGACCGCGACGCAGAGCACGCAGAATGGCCAGGGAAATTTTCAGCAGATTCAGAGTGAGTTTCAGCAGCTCGGGCACGACCTGCAGGCTGGGAATTTGACGCAGGCGCAGCAGGATTACGCGACGCTGTCACAGAATTTTCCGAACGCGCACAGCGCGACGACGGCAGCGACAACTTCGGCGAATAGTTCGAATCCTGTCGCGCAGGCGTTTGCGGCGCTATCGCAGGATCTGCAGAACGGGAATATTTCCGGCGCGCAGCAGGATTACGCGACGATCCAGCAGGATTTTCAGCAGCAACAGCAGCAAGGGCCCGGGCAAGTGCATCATCACCACCATCACGGCGGCGGTGGCGGCGGGCAGCAAGCGAGCCAAGTCTCGCAGGCGCTGAATTCGCTTTCGACGGCGCTGCAGGCGGGGAACCTTTCGAGCGCGCAGACGGCGTTCGCGGCGCTGCAGCAGGATTTGGAGCAATTCAGCACAAGCAGCAACGCAGGTTCGACGTCCGGAACGAGTTCTTCCTCCCCGCAAACGAGCGGCAGCGGCCTGAACGTTACGGCGTAGGGCTGATCTCATCAGCAGCAAAAATTCCGCGCTAAAGACAAAAAGCCCCGCCCCGGTTTACCGGGACGGGGCTTGCGTTTGTCTGTAGCAAACTCTTTTGACTTAATCGGATGAGACTTGTCAGAACCCGTTAGGCTTTGAGAGCCGAACCCGGTTCACTAAGGAACCGGTGGAGAGCCGTACCTGCTACCGAAGCAGGTCGTACTCCCTTTTCTTTTAGAAAGGAGGTGATCCAGCCGCAGGTTCTCCTACGGCTACCTTGTTACGACTTCACCCCAATCATGAGTCATACCTTGAGCGCCTGCCTCCTT
>JGI12713J13577_1000071_pt1 | contig 25409 bp, 26 predicted proteins | sample JacPin_JW_Ref_O3_FD_13577 | JGI IMG/M metagenome (IMG submission 13577) | reverse complement strand
CGAATACTTCGGCCCACAAAAGTGGTCTCTTCGCATAAACAACTGTCGCAGTGAGATAGTTGAAAACAGACGGGTCCGCGGTTGCATCGATGATGAGATCACAATCCGCGAGTCCCTCGATCAAGGACTCAATAGCTCCGCTCGATTCCTGACCACCCAGTTTATGTTTGCGCTTTTCGCAGGTCGCAGCGGCATTTACCAACTGAATTTTACGTGCGACGCTGTCGACTTTATGCGTCCCGACGTCCCGCCAGTCCAAGTCATGCCGCACGAGATTGTGCGGAAAGAGGAGATCATCATCGACCAATAGAAACTTACCCACACCCGATCGGGCCATCATGGCCCCAACCTTGCTACCGAGCGAACCACATCCGACAATGGCGACCTTCCGAGTTGCCAGAATCGCGTGACTTTCATCAAGGCGCGTCGCCATAGCCGGGGCAGGAATGACCGACAACGTGCTCACCGTGTCATCGTCAGCATCGAGCAAACAAATGCAGACGCGAGAATTGTGTGCCAAGAGTGCATACTTCACGCTGGGAAGTACGAAGCCCTGCGATGCAACGTCCGCGCGAAACTTCGTCAGACTTTCCAGCGAAGGCCGCAGGACATTCCCAGGCCATCTAAACAATACCGTTGGCTGCTCGTAACCTTCAAAGAGGAGGGGAGCGGGCAGATTAGGTTCTACCCATTTCTTGCCGTCGGGCATGGTTGCTGACGAAAGAACGTAGACAAATGCTTCTTCGTGAAACGTAATATTCACACTTGCAGGTAACATCACTCCATCGGGGATGCTTCGGAGAAATTCCGCCAATGCGGCCGTCACCATGAAACGGGAATGCTTGTTGCGCAAGTCTTGCCCAACCGTGGTCCGATGACGGGACGCAACGGTCCCTTGTTGATCGGATGCCGGCCTCTCACCTTGCAAAAGACGATAAGCACTCAGGATCATGTCTGCACCGGTGATGTCCTGATGCCAATTGTCTGGGCCGTGTTCAAGACAGAGTTCCCCTCCAGGCCCGTACTGGTGTGATGACCAGCGCTCCGTATCACCGCGTGGCAAGACCATAGGTGGGGAATGCGGAAAATGATTTGGATAACGTAAGGAAATCGGAAAGGTGCGTTCCGACACTGAGATGTCGGCGTCCCAGATCATACGCAATGAAGCATCGATGCGCCAAGCGATAGGTGTCAACCAATCCGCGGTTGATGCCAGCGCCTCAAGAGCTTCACGTTCTTGGCGGTATCGTTGAAGATTCTCGAAGTACCAGATCACGCAAAACCAGCGGGTTTAGAAGGCCCAGTGGGCCGATTGGGAAAACTAAAAGGGTTTCCAGGTGCTGTCGCGGGCTTAAGCAATCCCGCGGAGGCCATCGCCTTCGCAGCGCGCGCGGCCTTATCGTTCTTGGCGTCAAGCTCCCGAACTGAGCAATTAAGACGAACATCGCCGATTCGCTCAACGTCGTCATCCATGTCGAGCGCCGTCCTGGCCGCAGATATATTTCCGAAGTTCTCCTAGTTAACAGTTACGACCCGGATGCGGACTTGTTCGATTACGGCGCCGTGTTCCTTGCCAAGCAGGACCGCCCATGAGCACCGATAGCAAATTCGCGCCGCGAACTCTCACCGCTCCGGAGTATGTCCGGGAGCTGTTCGGGCCTGAGGATAATGCCGCGATCCTAGTGCGCAATCGCTCCACCGGGCACACGGTTCAAACCATCTCGAAGGCGGAGACCATCGCTAGCCCCGATTATCAATCTTGGCTCGCGGGTCAGAGCGCCAGTGGTTACGACGTGTTCGTGGGCATGAATCCGATTAAGGACGGCGCGTTCAGCCGGACCAAGGGAGATATAAAGGATATCCGCCACGTCTATCTCGACCTCGACAGAAAGGGTCCCGAGGCTCTCGAAGCGATTCGAAATTCAACCGAACTGCCGCCGCCAAACTTCGTCCTCGATACCTCTCCTGCCAAACACCAAGTCGTGTGGAGGGTAAGGGGGTTCAGTCAGGATGACGCGGAAGCCCTTCTTCACAACCTCGCCAATAAATTCGACGGCGATCTGGCCGCAACCGACTCGACGCGCGTGCTGCGCTTGCCGGGATTTGCCAATCGGAAACTTCCCGAGGAGTTCATCGTCCAAGCGCGCCAAGAGAGCGATGCGGTCTACACGCTCCGCGACTTCACGATTGACGAAGACTCGCCCGAAGCACCCCGGCAATTCGGCGAAGCTCAAGAACGGAGACGAGCGGTGCCCGGCGACTATAAAAGCCAATCCGAGCACGATTGGGCCTACGCGAAGCGAGCCCTAGCCCGCGGCGACAATCCCGAAGTCGTCGTACAGCGCATCGCCGACTATCGCTCGGAAGACAAAGACGATCCGAAATATTACGCGCGGCACACCGTAATGAAAGCTCAAGCGGAACTCGTCCGGCAGAGCACCGTCGAAAGGCCTGCTGAAGGTGATCGAACACAAACAAAGGAAGTCAGAATTGACCACTGAGAGTCGGCCAAACCCTTCGCAAGGTGACCGGGCTTCCGGTAGCGCGGAAACTCCGGTAATGCCGAAGCTGCTGACCACTGACGACGTGGCGGAAATGACGGGACTGTCTCCGGAAACTCTCGCCCAATGGCGCTGGCTCAAGAAGGAAATTCCCTTCGTCCGGCTGGGCAAAAAATGTGTTCGCTATCGGCAAAGCGATATTGACGCGTGGCTTGAGAAGAGGCTAGTGTCAGTTACCTCGGGGGAAAACCCCTGAAAAAAAGGAGGTAACTTTGGCAGTCCATAAATGCGGAAGATTTTTCTACTATGACTTTGTGTTCGGCGGTCGCCGATATCACAAGTCAACCCGCATGACCAACGAAAGGGCGGCAGAACGAGTTGAATCAGTTTTGAAAGGAGAACTGGTCCAAGGAAAGAACGGTCTGCGGCCCTATAAGCAACCACCGCTGTTTGAGGAATACGTCGAAACGTTCCTCAAACGAATCGAAAAACCCCTGGCTCAAAACACGATCGATCTGCACAACAACAGCCTCAAGTCCCTGTTGAAGCTGTTTAAAAGCAAGTTCCTCGATCAGATTTCGAGAAGCATGATTGAGGACTTCAAGACCGGTCGAGCCCGGGAACTGAAGAAGGGAAGCAAAACGCAGCTCGTGTCGTCGGCTACGGTGAATCGGGAACTTAGCACGCTCAAAAAGATCCTGAACATGGCCGTCGATGACGAGCTGATCACCATCAATCCCGCTAGGAAAGTGAAACTTTTCCCGGAGGAAATTCCGGACGTCCACATCCTGTCGTTCGAAGAGGAGCTCAAGTACTTGGCGCTTGCGTCAGAGCCCCTCAAGAGCGTCGCCATCATCATGCTCGGACAGGGAATGCGGCCGGATGAAGTCTTTCGAATGATGTATTCGAATCTCGACTTCTTCAACCGGACGATCCTGATCGTGCGTGGGAAAACCAAAAACGCCATACGTTCTCTGTCGATGTGTCAGGAGGTGTTTGAACTCCTGAAAAAACGCCGGCAGAAACGGCCCAACGACTACTGGGTTTTTCCGAGTTCCCGAAAACCTGGTGCTCACCTTGGTTCGGTCCGCAAAGCCCATGATCGAGTTTGCGACGACTTGGGATTGCGCGGAGTCATGGACCTCTACAACCTGCGTCACACATTTGCCACCCGATCCATTCTGTCCGGGACCGATGTCACCATTCTGCAGAAGATCCTCGGGCACTCGGAGATCGGGATGACGATGCGTTACGTGAAAATCGCGGAGCATTTCAAAGTGGAAGCAGTCGTGAGGCTAGAGAAGTACCGGGCCGTGCAGATGCAGGAAGCAGTGGTGAAAATGCAGCAGGAACAACAAGAAGAGGAAAAGATGGGGATGTTGCAGTAGAGTCCCCTGAATTTTCACCATAGTGAGGGGAAGGACTTTTTAGAGATGCCTGCAACTCATAGAAAAGATTGGTCGGGGCGTGGAGATTTGAACTCCAGACCTCCTGCGCCCAAGGCAGGCGCGCTACCAGGCTGCGCTACGCCCCGACACTATGCACACTGATGATTCTACTGTACTTTTCGGCTTTCCTCTCAGCGATCTACAGAGCGACTGTGCACGAACTGTGCAAGTATCGCTCGCATTTGAACCACTGTGCACAATTGTCCGTGGCCCAAACCATTGAAAACAAAGAAATGCATTCCACGATGAGAACTGTTGGGGAGTAGCGCTGCTTGCCGAAAAAGCGGGTGCGCTCTCTTTGCTGAGGATTCCAAAACCTCTATATATTCCATATCTTCCCAGTACACACGCGCGACGAGCAAAGAAACTGCCACGCTCGAACTAGCGCAGGAGTCTGAATAATTCACCTGCCGGAGCAGCGTCTTGGCTGCAGCATATGTATTAAGGATACAGCCCACCTGCCTCGTGAGCAGGCGATCTTTCAGGGTCTTTGGTTCTCCGGACAATCTCTCATTATCGAATTGCAAAACCTGATCCTTCAGCAACTCCTTTCATATTGGCAGGCAACTTAGGCGCTGATTCTCCGTCTCTGAAACTTAGCCCACTCCAGCAGAACCTTGAACACTGGCTTGAGGGCTTCTCCACTCCCAGTGAGCCCGTATTCCACCTTTGGAGGTACTTGAGGATGCATTGTCCGCCGGACGATACCGTCGCGTTCGAGTCCCCGAAGCTGTTGGATCAGCATCTTCTGCGAAATCTTTGGGATGGCTCTTTCTAATTCAGAAAGCCGAAGAATGGAATTCGCGCACAAACGCGAGATAATAATCATCTTCCACCGCCCCTCAAGGCATGCAAGAGCTTTTTCCATTTCGCCAGCCCATATGTCGCGTTGCTTATTACTGTAATTTGTTTTTCGGGATGCCATGCGCATATCTCCAAGTTTGTGTCTTGTCTTATGGTACGTGCACGCATATCCGAGGGACCTATAGACGCAGCGGACCCGTGCTTATGATTGTGGGATTACCATCGTCGCTGACACGGTCGGTCCGCCAAAGTGCTCTAACCTGGAATGCGTTCTACCGATCCTTCGAGTGAACACCGCGCAAGCCCTCCAATTACCTTGGATCGGGAGGGCGTGTTCCCCGAAAGGAGATCAGACGGTCGGGCAAGAAGATCGCTTCGTGGCCTCCTCACCTCACCTGGCTTTGCAGCCCTCCAGGAGCCGCATAGAATCTTGGCCGATACCACTAATTAAATGTGGTCAATTTTGCACAGAAAGGCTTGATTGTGAGGAATACGGTGAACCCATTGAGAATGAACAGTGATCATCTTCGGAGAAATGCGATGGCGAACAGCAAAGATGTCGTGGTCACCGGGGTCTCGACTGGAATCGGTTGGGGAACCACAAAGGTGCTCGTTTCAAAGGGATTTCGCGTGTTCGGTTCTGTACGCAAGCAGGCGGACGGCGATCGTTTACGAAGCGAGTTTGGTAACGGCTTCGTGCCTCTCATAATGGACATCACGGACGCCGACGCTGTACATCAAGCTGCCCAGAAGGTCGGCTCCATGATAGGCGACAGGAATCTGGTTGGCCTGGTGAACAACGCAGGAACCGTGGTGAGTGGACCGCTGCTGTATCTGAGGCCCAGCGAGTTCCGGCGGCAGTTGGACGTCAACTTGATCTCCCCGCTTGTGGTAATCCAGGCCTTCGCTCCTTTTCTTGGAACGGATAAGAAGCGGCAGGGCCCTCCCGGGCGTGTCGTGAACATTAGCTCTACCAGCGCAAAAATTGCTATCCCGCTTCTCGGTGCTTATAGCTCGTCTAAATGTGGCCTTGAAGGAATGTCGGACGCGCTGCGGCGAGAACTGATGTTATTTGGCATCGATGTTGTGATCATTGAACCGGGTACCGTGAACACGGCGATGTACGACAAGGGCGAAAAAGAAGATCTGAGTGAGTTCAAGCAGACCGAGTATTGGGAGGCGGTGCAGAAATTCCAGAAGTTCATTGTCACCGAAGCGCGTACCAACGGCTTATCCCCTGAGCGTCTGGGCGAAGCGGTCCACGTGGCACTCAGCACTGCGAAACCAAAGGCACGCTATGCGGTTGTTCCGCAACGTTTCAAAAACTGGACTCTGCCTAGACTTCTTCCTGTGAGGATGCTCGACGCCCAGCTCGCAAAGCTGCTCGGACTCACAAAGCCGTAGCCATCCTCGATCGGCGGGTTCTCACATCTCATGACAAAGGGGACCAATGGCAAAAATAGTGTTTCGTCAGTAACGGCTAATCTGCATCACACCGAACACGTTCGCATTTTGATCGCAAAAGTGACACGGGCGCATGAGGAAGGTAGCACGGCTGTGAGCCCTGGCGGGCCACGGTTGTGAGCTATATGAAACAGTATTGAAATTGGGACCGTGTCATGTTTTCGGTATCCATGCGACTGCGATTCAGATCGGCAGGATGCTCAGAAAATCCTAAGCGGTGTGATTTGTCGCCAAAAATAGCCGATTTCTGAGGAAACGATAGTGGCTCCGCCAGCCGACCAACAATGGAAGCCGAAGTTCAATCCGTGGATCATTGCGGCAACAGTTGCGCTTGCGGCCTTCATGGAGGTGCTCGACACCTCCATTGCGAACGTCGCGCTGCCGCACATTGCCGGCAACCTAGGCGCCAGTTCCGACCAAGGAACCTGGGTGCTGACCAGTTATCTCATATCGAACGCCATCGTTCTTCCTCTGGGAGCGTGGGCATCCAGCGTTATTGGCCGCAAGCGTTTCTTTCTTACGTGCATCGCAATCTTTACTGTTTCAAGCTTCCTCTGCGGCATCTCCTTCTCACTTCCCATGCTGCTGATCTGCCGGGTCGTCCAGGGCGCGGGAGGCGGCGGTTTGCAACCCATGGCGCAGGCCATCATGGCGGATTCGTTTGATGAGAAGAAGCGCGGGCAGGCCTTTGCTCTGTACGCGCTGGTCACCGTGCTGGCGCCATCCATCGGGCCCACGGTCGGCGGCTGGATTACCGACAACTATTCCTGGAGATGGATTTTTTACATAAACATTCCAGTCGGAATTCTTGCGACCGTCTTGGTTATGCGTTTTGTCGAGGATCCACCGTGGATTAAAGCCACTCTGGCTAATTTCAGGAAGCTCGATTATATCGGCCTCGGCCTGCTTACCGTCGCCATGGGAGGCATGCAGATCATGCTCGACAAGGGAGAGGAGAATGATTGGCTGGCCTCGAACTTCATTCGAGTTTTCGCCCTGCTGTTTGCGGCCGGAATGATCGGTCTTATCTGGCGGGAGTGGCAGTCCAAGAACCCAATCATGAATCTAAAATTATTCAAGTTTAAGAACTTTGCTATTTGCGCATTCCTCATGCTGCTGGTCGGCGGCCTTCTCAACGCGAGCACCGTGCTACAGCCGCAATTCTCCCAGCAGCTTCTGGGCTACACGGCGACGGTTGCCGGAGAGGCACTTACAGGCGGGGGACTTGTGCTTCTGGTTCTCGCGCCTTTGTCGGGAATCGCCAGTGACAAGTTTTCAGCTCGTAATCTTGCGATCGGTGGTTTCGCCTTCTTTGCCTTTGCCTTTTACTACAGCTCTACCCACGTCAACCTGACCATGAGTTTCGGATTCGGTTCCTGGCTGCGGATGTTGCAGGTGGCTGCCATCCCGGTTTGCTTTATCGCCATCACGAACGCCGCATACGTGGGCCTGCCAAAAGAAGCCAGCAATCAGGTCTCGGGAATCATCAACTTCGCGAGGAATGTGGGAGGCAGCATCTTTATTGCAGTGACTGGAGCTATCGTAACCAATCGTTCGCTGTTTCACCAAAACCGGCTGGCGGACCATATGCAGGCTGGAAATCCAGTCTTTACGCAGCGGCTCAATGCGCTCACCAACGCGTATGCGGGTATGAGCGGTGGCCAAGGGGCGGCGACCATGGCGCGTGGAGAGATTTATAGTGAGCTCAATCGACAAGCTTCGGCGATGGGATATGTAGATGTCTATCGCTTGCTGGGCTGGATGTCGGTGGGGATGATGTTCTGCGCATTCCTGTTGAGCAACAAGAAACCCGGCGAGCAAGCGCCAGCGGGGGAGGGCGCGGCATGACGGCGTATCTGTTTGGTGCACTCCCAGGCGCGTTCACGTTCGGGAAAAAGGGTGTGAACCATCCGCGCTTCATGACCCACTTTATGTTTCTTAGTGTCCTCCTGAGCTCCATTGCGCTGTACTGCGGCAGCAGCCTCGCCCAGCAAGCTCCATCGTCAATGCCGAAGGCGCAGGAGGTGCCGCCATCCGGAAGGAGTCAGAGCGGCGGCGGCGTTCAGGCGCAGCAGTCTTCCAATGGGAACGGAGGGACTTCCAGCGTCAACACGGTCAATAGCACCATACAAGTCTCAGGCGCTTACCAAGGCAGTATTCCCGACCCAAACGCACCGCACGATCCGCTTACTCTGAACATCGCGGACGCGATCGGGCGCGGGCTTCGCTTCAACCTGGGTGCCATCAGCGCGAACTCTTCGCTGAAACAGTTGCGCGGCCAACGGCTGGCAGCGCTTAGCCTGATGCTTCCGAATATTTATGCGACCTTGTCTGAGACCGGCGCGAAAATTGATCTGCAGAGCCAGGGACTCACCGCCATCGGAGGCCTCACACTGCCAACTACCGTTGGCCCGTTCCACTATTACAGTGCGCTTGCGAACGTCGCCGAAGACTTCAGCATCACTTCGCTGCACAACCTGCGCCAAGCGCAAGCCTCGGCGGAGGCGGCGCAGATGAGCGCCCAGGACGCACGCGAACTCATCACTCTCGCCGTGAGCGGCACCTACCTCCAAATTCTCGCGAGCAAAGCAAACATCGCTTCGCAGGAAGCGCAGGTGAAGCAAGCGGAAGCGACCTTCAAGCAATCCGAGGATCGCTACGCAGCGGGGACCAAGCCTGTGATCGACCGGAATAGGAGCTTTGTGGAATTTCACACTCAGCAACAACGGCTCACCTCCTTGCGCGGCGATCTGGTGAAACAGACCATGCAACTGGCCAGACTTATCGGTCTGCCTGTGGGCCAATTACTCACGCTCAGCGAAGATTTGCCCTCCCACGTGCCTGAGGCCATCTCTTTAGAAGAAGCGATCAAACTGGCGCTCGATAAACGTTCAGATCTCAAGGCTGCACGGCTGCAACTGAAGGCCGCGAGCGAAGCCCACCGAGCCTCGAAGTCGGAGTACCTCCCGGCCCTCAGTGCCACTGGAGATTACGGGCTCGAGGGAATAAATCCGAACAAGGGAGCGTCTGTCTTTCAGGCTTCCGGTACTGTCACTATCCCGATTTTTCAGAGTGGCCGCGTGAAAGCAGATATCGAACAGGCCGACGCCGCGGTCAGCGAGCGACAAGCGGAATACGCCGACGAAGAAGGCGTTGTCGAACTTGATGTACGACAAGCCTATGTTGACTTGCAGGTGGCGACCGAGCAAATCGCCGTCGCGCGCGAGAATCGCAGGGTGGCCGCCGAAACTCTCCGCGAGTCGCTCGACCGCTTCTCCGCCGGCGTTACGGATTCGGTAGAAGTCGTGCAATCGCAGGAGACCGTCGCATCCGCAGAGCGGGACTATGTCAGCAGCCTCTTCTCTCTGAATCTTTCCCGGATCAGCCTTGCCAGAGCGACCGGACAAGCCGAACAGTTCATTCCAAACATGCTGAAAGGAAATTGACAATGCCGACCGAAGAATTGAAAGATCAAGAAACGTTGGAGCTCGATCAGCGGAATGGGGAGAAAGCGGGTCAGCAGAAGCCGGGCGGACAAGAAAAAAAACCGGAAAGCCCGAAACCTGCAGATGGGAAGGCAGAAGGCGACGATGCGAACAAGCAGGGCGCCGACGCGAACAAGAAGGCCGACGACCCGGGCAAGAAGGCCGACGACGCCGAAAAGAAGCAGCCCTTGGATCCTGCTACCAAACGCCGCCGAATCATCATTGGGGTCGTCGTCGGGGTCGTTGTGCTAGCGGCCGTCATCGCATGGTGGCTCTATTCTCGCACCTACGAGTCCACCGATGACGCGCAAGTCAATGGGCACCTCAACGCGATAGCCTCACGCGTGGGGGGGACGGTTAAAGGGGTTTACGTCGAAAATGGCCAGCCGGTTAAGGCGGGCCAAGCCCTGGTGGATCTGGATCCCAGCGATTACGAAGTACTGGTGGCTCAGGCCCGCGGGAACTACGAACAAGCCGTTGCTCAGGCGGCTGCCGAAAGTCCCAATGTACCCATCACCGAGACTTCCAACCGGGCCATTGTCGATACGGACGTGCAGCAGGTGGCCAATGCAGACGCAGCAGTAACCAGCGCACAACGCGACTTCGACGGTAATGTCGCAAAGCAGCGTCAGGCCGAGGCGACCGACCGGAAAGCCCAGTCCGATTTGGTGCGCTACAAGAAACTGGTCGACCAGGGAGAAATTGCCCTATCCGACTACGACCAATACGTGGCGAGTGCCGGCGCGGATCATGAGGCAGTCGAGGCGGGCCGTTTCGCTGCCGCGTCTTCGGCGCAAATCGTCGAGGAGCGAAAAGCCCAGCTCCTTCAGCAGCAGACCAAACATTCCGAGGACCAGGCCAATTCGCCCCGTCAGGTCGCGATTCACAAGGCAACCGTAGATTCCCGCAAAGCTAATGTGGATTCGGCGAAGGCGCAGCTGGATACGGCGCTGCTCAACCTGAGCTACTGCCATATCGTCGCCCCGGTCGACGGGATCGCGAGCCAGCGCAGTGCGGAAATCGGGTCAACAATTTCGCAAGGGCAGCAACTCGTCGTGGTGGTACAGGTTGATAATGTTTGGGCAACCGCGAACTTTAAGGAGACACAACTCAGGAAGATGCACGTGGGCCAGCGAGTGAACATTGAGGTGGATTCACTCGGCAAGTCGTTTGATGGCGAGGTGGAGTACATGCCGGCCGCCACGGGAGATCGATCCAGCCTATTTCCGCCCGAGAACGCAACGGGCAACTACGTGAAGATAGTCCAACGACTGCCGGTGCGGATACGCTTCCATCGCAATCAGCGGGGTCTGGATAAGTTGCGCCCGGGCATGTCCGTTACTCCTAAAGTTCACCTGGATTGACCTAATGTCCGATGGGAATAAACATCGATGTCGCGATCTGGACCGGGCCAAGATGCAGGAAGCGTACAACAGCGTCGATTCTAACGATTGGGCATCGGCATTGTTACTCTGGGTTGGTTTAGATGAACCCTTCGCTCGAACCAACGGGCGCGTTCTGCGCATCATGCTCGGGTGGCTGATCGTGAAGAACCACGTTGAGAAGGGACTTGTTGACGTGAATGCCGCCGTTGTAATCGATAAAACCGAGTTTGCGAAAGCGATTCATGAAAAAGCTGACCCGGGATCGAGTCGTTCCGATCATGTTGGCAAGCGACTCCTGCGAGACCTTTGGAATTGGCATCAGCGGCTCGCGTGACCTCCCGAATTCCGCCATCAACAAGAGGATCCGTGCCAGACGCTTTTCGCTCGAATTGAATAGATGATCGACAAGGTCAGCCTGAGTTCGCATACTGCGTTTAAGAACAAAAGCTAAGAAGATATCCGAGAAGGCGTGCTCCTGGTGAATTGCACGAACCATCTCTTTCCGCTCGATCTTGAGCGCAGTACAGGCCGTCGCGGCGGTTGCAGTGGCTAATCGCAGACCCGCCACCGCGACGCACTCCTCTCCTAAAAAGTCACCTGGGCCGAGGAGCGCGATCGTGGCTTCTTTCCCTACCTTTGAAATTACTGTTAGTTTTGCGCGACCTTTTTGAAGGTAAAAAACACAGTCGCCTTTGTCTCCCTGAGAAAAGAAGGGTTCTTTCGTTTTCAACTGGACGATCCGGCGTCCTATGCCAGCTTTCGAGAGGAAAGCCGCGGGGTCGAACCCGGCAAGACTTCGCCCGGTCATTTCGAGGGCGTCCTAGCCGAAGGAAACTCGCGGGTAGAATGCACCTCGGGCAATTCGCATGTATTTATCTTCGACGTTGGTTGTTCGCTGGCCCACGCCGTTGAGCCTAAGTAAGTAAGTTCATAGCTGAAGGATCGAGATCGGTGCGCGCGGAAAAAGGGGAAAAGCTGTCGAGAAATTGCGATTCTTGTCAAAAGGATGGGTACCGCAGAACGACTCAGTCGATCGGATCGATCTACTACTACTCGCAATTTCAAGGCCTTCCTTCGAGAGTTGGCTTTGCTACAAGTCATGCTCGACTTTTCTGGGAGGAGATTGGAAGCGTTCTTCGCCTGCCCCTGTATTTGCGGGGACTCAGCGCGAAGTGGCACCGAAACCCTCCCTTTCCAGTTGCCGATCCTAAAGAAGTACTCACCTACATGCAAGTACTTACCATGTAGTGTGTTACTGGCGCGGAGGTAAGTGCCATCGGTAAGATGCGTACCGTGTGGTGTCGGTGTCCCGGCGTTAGAGCCTGGGGCTCGCGGCCATCTCGGAGGCCCGCGCCAGGGCTTGGGTGTCGACATACTCCCGGACGTTCGTCAATTTGCCATTTCGAACGGTAATGGCGAAGACCCAATGGTCCTCGAACGTCCTATTCGTGGCTTTGATTCTCCCCGTAGCGACGCCGACGACCAGAACTCGGTCTCCCTGGGCTATGAACTCGGGGGGCTCTGGGAAGGAAGTTTCCACCGTTTCGTTAGCCTTCTGAAGTAAATTCTCCATTCCTGCGTGCCCGCGGTGCGTGCCGGCCAGAGGCCAGTCCTCGCCCGGAATGATCCACTCAATATCTTCGGCAGACAACGCCAGCAAACCTTGCTTATCGCGGCGGCCGAGTGCTGCGAGAAAATTCTTCACAATCTGGACATTCTTTTCGATGCTCATCGAAATCTCTCCTTTTCCCTTACATCAAGTGTCTCCGATCTAATCGGACGTTTCGGAACCATCCTTCTCGGGCCAAATCACACGGTCGACGATCGATTACTGCGCCTTCTTGAACAGATCCTGGAAGATGAGCTGACCCCAAGTGCGGCCGCGTGCGTGCACCAGCGCGCCACCCTCGTTTAGCTTTCCCAGCTTGACGGGCGCGAACCCTAGTTGTTTGGCCAAATTCGCCACGGGACCGATCGCGTCCTCGTCGTCGCTCGACAGAAAGACGACCCGATGGCCCCCCTCGACGACCGGATCGGTCGTCAGGGTGGCCGCAACCAGGTGATTAAAACCTTTCACGAACTCAGCGCCGGTGAAGGACTTCGCAGCGAAGGCGGAGGACGGGAGACCGTCCAGTTCCTCAGGTGGAACTAAGGCGTTCATCGCGTCGATGACCGTGTTGCCTTTCCAATTCGGCAGGGCCTTTGCAACCTCGCGATGTTCCCCGAACGGGACCGCCAAGATGATTGTGTCGGCCTCGAGTGCATCCCGCAGCGACTTGGCGACGACCGTGGATCCAATCGCCCGAGCCTGCGGTGCCAACGCCTCGGGGGGCCGGCGACTCGCAACGGTCACGTCGATGTTTTTACGGGCGAAGGCGTGGGCCAGGGCCTGAGCTATCTTTCCGAATCCTACAATTGCGTAGCTCAGAATGTTTCTCCGATCCGTGTTGATATTGATTCCCAGCCTTCGATGGCGCGGGACATCAAATTCCGTTCTGTGGCGACCTTCCGTCAACGTCCCGCGGTAAATCACCTTGCGGGCCGCCGGAAGGTCAGCCGCTAGCAGATGTCTGCAGACGTTAGATGGCCGAGAAGCCGCCGTCGACAGCCAAATCCACCCCATTCACGAAGCTCGAATCGTCTGAAGCAAGAAACAGGGCGACCGTCGCGATTTCCTCAGATTGACCCATCGTTCCCCGCGGGATCAGGGATTCGAACATCTCCTTCGCCTCCTTGGTGAGAACTTCTTCCTGCATCGGTGTGGCGATCGGCCCCGGGCTCAGCACGTTCACCCGGATATTCCTGCCCTTCAGTTCGTTGAGCCAAGTGCGTGCGAAGGAGCGCAACGCCGCCTTGCTCGCCGCATACACGCCGAAACCAGGAAAACCTTTCACCGAAGCAACTGACCCTGTCATGATGATCGATCCGCCATCGTTGAACAGCGGCAACGCCTTCTGAACCGTAAACAGTGTTCCGCGCGTATTCAGGCCGAAGGTCGCATCGAAATGCTGCTCGGTAATTTCGCCCAGTGGGACGGCTTCGCCCATGCCGGCGCTCGCGTACAGGACGTCGATCTTGCCCTTTTCCCGCTTGACTGTGTCGAACAGGCGGTCGAGGTCGTCGAGATTGGCCGCGTCACCGCGCACGCCGGTCACGTTCCGGCCAATCAGCTTGACGGCCTCATCGAGCGCCTCCTGCTTCCTGCCCGTGATGAAAACGTAGGCGCCTTCTTCAACGAACCGCTTGGCGCTCGCCAGCGCCATGCCGCTCGATCCCCCCGTGACCACTGCGACCTTACCCTCTAGTTTTCCCATAATTGCTCCCTTCGGTAGATGTGTAGCATTCAGTACTGTAGAGTAGATTCTTTGGCGGTGGACGAGAACTGCTCGGGAGTCCTAATCTTTTGTCTATTCGTCCAAAAGAGGGAGGCTAAGTTGGACCCGATAACAGACATCTTCAGAACGATGCACGTAACCGCTTTCGGTCTGCACAGGCTCGAAGCCACAGCCCCGTGGGGCGTAGAACAGGAAAAGCAGACCGAAGAGAAAGTCACGCCTTCCGACAAAAAGATTTCACCCACAGATTTGGCGCACTTCGCCATGCTTTCGCGCGGCAACTGCTGGCTGAGTGTGGAAGGGATTCCGGAGCCGATTCCCCTCACTGGTGGTGATTGCTTTTTGCTGGCCCGGGGGACTTCGATTGTTTTGCGCGACAGCCCGCGAACACGTCCGAGGTGGAGTTTCCGCGAGATCGGGGCCAAGGCCAACAACAATGTCGCTCATTATGGAGGTGGCGGCGCACCGACGACAATCGTCTGTGGGTCCTTCATTTTCGATCGCGCCAGCCTGAAGCCGATCACTCAGTTATTGCCGAGCTTCATTCTGATTAAGGCCGAGCAGGCACGCACGCTTGCTCTTGACAACACAATGCAAGCGCTGGCGTCAGAAATGGCAGAACAGGCGCCGGGATCTGAAGTAGTCGCGACTCGGCTAGCCGAGGTCCTATTTATCCAGGTACTCCGGGCGCATATCGCGTCGGGAGTGGAATGGCGCAACAAAGGATGGCTTCGTGCGATTTTCGATCCTCAAATGGGCACTGCTCTGAGTGCCATTCACGACAGTGTAAATACACCCTGGACGGTCGAATCCCTGGCCGAAGCGGCGGGCATGTCCCGCTCCGCATTCGCAGCCCGTTTTAAAGAGCTAGTCGGACAGACACCACTGGAATATGTAACCGAGTGGCGGATGCAGAAGGCGATGCAGTTACTACAACAGCGTGACACAAAGCTCATAGACGTTGCTCGGTCGGTCGGTTACGAGTCCGGCGCTGCCTTCAGTAAGGCGTTCAAGCGAGTTGTCGGGGCTAACCCTGGTGAATACCTCAAACGTGGTATTTGAAGACCAGGGTCATGCCGGAATCGCGGAAGATTTTTGAAGCGGAGGATTCTGACTTTGGCGGCGGGCAAAGGGTGTTCTTCCATTGAAATGGGTGCGCCAGGTGCCCCGCATTTGGGACCGGGAGACCACGGGCCCAAAACCGACCGAAGCAGACCACGATCAGTCCCGGTAAACTCGCTTGCATTGAGTGGCTTGGCCAAGTTCGGACTGGTGAGTTACTCGGAAGCGCCCATTTATGACCGCTGACGTCGTGGCGCCCACGCTGCGAGTCGGATCAGTTCGAACCTGGAAGGCAGCACTAAACAATTCGGATGGTTGCAGGCCCCCGCAATCAGCATCTCTCCGCCGCCAGCAACCGTGCTAAGACCTGGCGACTGGCCTTGCACACACGCAAAGCAAGTTTGCGCTTGTGGAAAAGAGAGTGTTCTGTTTAGCACAACTCCGCAGCCGCCTGGTGGAGATACTCGTGTTGGTGAATGAAGTGTGCGCGGCCAGTCCGAGTAACGCCATCATTGGCTTTTATGAAGGTCGTCATCTACTCCACGAGAATGCGTCGGAATGCGCCGGGCGCGACAGTGCCAAGCAGCAATTCGAACGTACTCGGTTGGCTGCTACGAAGAAAGCCGACGGAATTTCCCTACCACCTTCGGCGACCGGATGCAGAACAGCAGTGACTCGAAGGAAAGACGGAACTCGAGGTAGGAAGCTGAACCAGGGGGTCACACGATGAAGATTCTAGTGACAGGCGGCACGGGCCGCGTTGGGTCGGAAGTTGTGAAGGAGCTACACAAACGGAAGGCGGATATTCGCCTTCTGGTACGAACGAGTGACGCCCCTACTCCGGCAGGTGTTGAGGGAGTCATCGGCGATCTCCTCGATCCGGTCTCCGTCGAGAAGGCGATGGACGGAGTGGATAAGCTTTACCTGCTGAACGCAGTCCTTCCCGATGAACTGACACAGGGGCTCATCGCCTACGATCTGGCAAAGAAACTAAAACTAAGCCATGTCGTGTATCACTCCGTTTTCCGCGTGGAGCAGTTCAAGGATGTTCCCCACTTCGCTTCCAAGCTGGCGATAGAAAGCGCCCTGCGGGAGTTCGATGTTCCGTTCACGATCATTCGTCCGAACTACTTCATTCAGAATGACGCAACGTTGAAAGATGCGCTTACGAAGACTGGGATCTACCCCATGCCTCTTGGCCAAGTAGGCATCTCCGCAGTCGATATCCGGGATATTGCCGAGGCCGCTGCTATTGCGCTTACCTCCGACGGACATTTCGGAAAAACCTACAACCTCAACGGTCCAGAGATTGTGAGCGGCGCTAAAGCGGCATCGATCTGGAGCAAAGTGCTCGGCAAAGAGATTCGTTACGCCGGTGCCGACATGGATGCGTTTGAGGCGCAGATGCGCAAAACAGCTTCTTCATGGTCAGCCTTCGATATCCGCATGATGTTTGAAGGATATCTCGAACGCGGCTTCATCGCGGAGGACGGCGACCTTGAAACTTTGACGAAGCTACTGGGCCATGCTCCTCGCCGATATGAAGATTTCGCCCGAGAGACCTTCTTGAAGTGGCAAGAGATGCCGAAGGCCGCGTAAGAGCGAACGTTTCTGACACGCGCGGCATCCCGTCGGGTATCAGAAATAAACCGATGTGATTTTTTTCAAGCAATATTGGAGCAACTTCAAATCGTTAAAAGAGAAATTCATGTCTGATGGAAAGAACGGCTACACAATGAAGGGGCAGTTCACCCCGGAAAACAGCGTGCTCGTCCTGGTCGACTATCAGATCGGAACTCTGCAACTGATCCGCACCTCAAGTTCTGACCTTTGTCTGCGCAACGCCGTCACGCTGGCCACCGCTGCCAAAACGTTGAAAATACCTATCGTGCTTACGTCCAGTCAGGAAGACAGGATCCAAGGTCCCATCTCGCCCGCGTTGCAAAAAGTTCTTCCCGACGCATTCAAGTCCCGCGTGAAGCGTCAGGGCATCGTAAACGCCTGGGGCGATCCGAATTTCACTGCAGCGATCGCGGCGACTGGCCGCAAGAACATCATCATGGGCGGCGTGACCACCGACATCTGCCTTGTCTTCCCAAGCATCAGCGCCGTGCAGGAAGGCTACAACGTACTCGCCGTAATGGACGCCGGCGGATCCTCGTACGAAATCCAGGAAGAAATGGCTCAACGACGCATGATGCATTCGGGTGTGGTGTTGACGACCACTAACACGATAGTGGCGGAGCTTGTGCAGAACTGGGCCACGCCCGCAGGCATGGAACTCGTTCCGTTGCTCATTGGTTCGGCCCCGATGATGCGCGCGGCCAGCTAAATCATTCAAGGGACCCCCTGAGCACCAGTTCCGTGAGCACTAATTCAAACGCGCCCGACATTACAAACTTCCGGAGTGAAACGGCCGTCGTAAACGGCGTCCGTCTTCACTACTGGATAGGCGGCGTCCCGAATGGCACGCCCGTGTTGATGTGGCACGGGTTCCTCGGAACCGGCTACTCCTGGCATAAGGTGATGCCTCTGCTTGCCGAAGCTGGTTTTTCAATCCTCGTACCTGACATGCGCGGCTTCGGAGATTCCGATAAGCCGGCTGCTACGGAAGGCTACGATGCACGTGCGCTATCGGAAGAGTTCCGCGCGCTCGTCCGCCAGATCGAATTCGGCGCCGGTCGACCGGTGATCGTGGCAGCGCACGACATGGGCGCGCCGCCGGCCCTGCTTTGGGCCGCTGAGCACCCTGAAGAAGTCGCCGGACTGCTCTACATCGACGAACCGGTTATGCTTTCTGCCGTGCTTACAAAGATCATCGCGTACACGCCCGAGGCCATGAAAGAAGGCTCGATGTGGTGGTGGATGCTGCCTCTCGCACCCGGTGTCCCGGAACGTCTCATCGTGGGCAACGAGCGCGCCTTTCTCACTTGGTTCTACGACCGGCACACCGCCAGCCGCGACTCCATCACAGCGGCAGACGTAGACGAGACCCTGCGCACTTTTGCAGGACGTGAAGGAGTGCTGGGCGCGATGGGAGTTTACCGCGCGGCATTTACGAGCATTCAGCAAACTGAGCCCCTGACCATCCATAAGGTTAAGGTCCCCGTCGTGGCGCTTGGTGGAACGAAGGGACTGGGTGACCACGTCCCAGCAATGGTCAAGATGGTGTGCGAGAACGTCGAGGGTAGAGTGATCGCAGATTGCGGCCACTTTGTTCCCCAAGAGCGCCCGGAAGAAATTGTGCGCTACGTCCTGGCCCTGACGAAGAAGACAAACACGACAAAGAAGACGGCCCGGCCATGAATCCCGACCGCCGAGCGACACTCAAGTCCACTGCTGTTGTAGTGGCTTTTTTTATTACCGCAAAATTGTTGCCTGCCGTTCGCCGATTCGCAAAGCGTGAGCAGTCACAAGATCCAACTCAACCAAAGGAGCACCACCATGTTTGAGAAAACACCACAGTACCCGCCCCTTCCACCCGACGACACGAAGCGCACCCTCACCATTGCTCGGCCCGACACGGATCAGACTCTTCCGCACATCGGCGTCGTGGGAGATACCTATACCATCACCGTGTCCGGCGACCAGACCAACGGACGCTTTTGCGTCATCGACATGCACATTCCGCCCGGCGGTGGCCCTGCGCCCCATCGCCACGACTTCGAGGAGACTTTCATCCTTCTTGAGGCAGAGGTGGAGGCCACCTTTCGTGGAAAGAAATCCATCGTCAAGGCTGGCGACACCATCAACATCCCCGCGAACGCTCCGCACCAATTTCATAACAGTTCTTCAAGCCCAGCGCGGCTACTCTGCACCTGTTCGCCGGCAGGCCAGGAAAACTTCTTCATGGAACTTGGCGTGAAGGTTGCAACCAGGACGACAGCGCCGCCGAAACTCAGCCCCGACGAGCAGGCCGCCTTCCTGAAGAAGGCCAAGGAAATCACGCCGCGCTACCGCACGGAGCTGCTAACGGAAGCCTGATCGGCAAAAGCGGCTGGAGACAGTGACGCTCGCTCCACGCTGAGGCTCGAATGCAAATAAGTTGTCACGCCAAGAGCTCTTAGATTAGCTCCCAGCAGTCGGTCAGGACTACAAGGCACTGCGACAAGAGTGGACACGCGGAAGAGTCTGTGTCGCAACTCCGATTCTCGTCAGGGCACGACTTTAGTCGTGCCGTAATGGTGCAAAAGCAGTGCGGCTGAGTGCCTACAACGCGGCAAAGGGCGCCATCACGAACTTCACGCGCGCCTTGGCGAGGGGGTACGGCTCGCGCGGCGTACGGATCAACGCCGTGGCACCTAGTCTCACCTCGAGTGAGGCCACCGCCGATCTTGAGAAAAGCAAAGCGGTAATGGCAGCGTTTGCTGATCGCCTTCCTATCGGTAGAGCCGCTACACCGGATGAAATCGCAGGCGTAATTGCGTTTCTCGCGAGTGAGGACGCCGCCTTTATTAATGGAGTGGTTCTGCCGGACGACGGTGGAGTCAGCGCGTCCAATGGACAACCTAACTTCCTCTCGCTCCTGGTCAAGTGAAAGGCAATCTCATTAGCAATGATTACACGGAGGAACATCATGCAAACACTTCGGGACGATTACTGTGCGGCCTCGTGGTTGGTACACCATCCAATCAGCGCGGAAGACCAAGCTGCGATGGCCGCCCTGCGCGCCATCGTCGAACCTAATAAAGGCAAGCTTCAGGGAGTTGCAGCTCGAGTTCCGTTCGATGCCATCATGGAGCGCGTCGCTGCGCCAGCGGGCGTTGTCTATGAAGCTGGGGGTGTTGGAGGTGTTTCGGGATGGTGGTGCCGACCCGAAACCGCGCGGCCCGGTCAGGCCGTCATGCACATCCATGGCGGGTGGTTCAACTGGGGCTCTGCACATGCATTTCGCCATTTGGCAGGCCATATCGCTGCTGGTGTGGGGGTAGCGGCATTCGTGCCTGACTACCGGTTAGCTCCGGAGCATCCATTTCCTGCTGCTGCCGAAGACGTGCGCGCCTGCTACTTCGGTCTGGTTGAGCAAGGCTTCTCGAAGATTGCCATCACGGGCGACTCTGCCGGCGGCACCCTGGCGATTGGGTTGCTCGTGCACCTTGCGGCGAATAGTGCTTTTGGCGGTGAAGCGCTGGCCGGTGGAGTGGCGCTCTCGCCGGTGACCGATCTAGCTTTCTCCGGAGAGAGTTGGTCGACACGCGCTCTTGCCGATCCATACTTCACCCAGCCTCAAGCCGCCGAGTTGGTGGGTTCCTATCTGGACGGTGATGATCCGGCAGATCCAAAGGTCTCGCCGCTTTACGCCGATCTGAAGAACCTGGTTCCGATCCGTGTGCATGTCGGCAACGACGAGGTGTTGCTTGATGATTCCATCCGCTTCGTCGAGCGTGCGGTCGTGGCCGGAGTGGATGCTCGATTGGATGTATGGGAAGGGATGGTGCACGGATATCTGGGAGGCTTGGGACGCCTGGCAGCTTCAACCAAGACCCTTCAACTCATCAGTGAGTTTCTGAACGACCGATTTGCCAGGGCGGCAAAATGAACGGTAGGCGGAATCGCTTATAGACAACGGAAGGGGGAATAAGAAATGTAGGACCATGTAATTTGGCCTCTTCTATTTGACCCGAAGACCTCTGCGATCTACGCGCTCAACGACATTGACGTGAACGCACAGCCTGAAGTGGTGTGGAAGCTGCTTGTCGACGCCGAGAATTGGTCGAGCTACTTTCCCGCCGAAGATCAGGTCAAGATCCTGACTGGTGAGCCGGAACTTGCTGATTTCGCCCAGGGCGGGTGGCGAATTTTTCCGATTCTCACCGAACCTGAATCGCGCCTCGCATCGATTTCGAGGGTGCCGCACTCTTTGCGCTTTTCCTTTCTGCAAAGGGTGCGGGTTTAGACGCCGCGCTCCCAACCCTTTCCGTTCGGCCGGTAGCCCACAATATGTCGACAACACTTACATGCACACTTAAGGAGTCCCAATGACGAACCTCTCCATAATCCGTTCAGTTGTGGTTCCGCTTTCGATATTCGTAACCGGTCTGCTGGCAGGTGTGATGTTGGGAGTTGCCATGGAACAACAGACCGCCCAGAAACTGCCCGAAGCTGCATGGACACTCCGACAGCAAAATGACGATGCCCTGTTTCGGAGGGTGATGCCTTTTACCTTTATCGCCATGATGCTTCTACTCATTGCATCGCTCTTCCTTCTGCAGGGTCGTTCGAGGATGGCCATGGCCGCTGCGACAGCTAGCGTGCTAGCGGTCATCATCGTAACCGCAGCCTGGGAAGTCCCCCTCAATAATGAAATTGTAAAGTGGACTCCCGGCAGTGCGCCTGCCGGCTGGACAACCACCCGAGACAAGTGGCTTCGCAACCATTGGGTGAGAACCTGGATCGGCGTGCTGGCGTTCGGTTGTACGCTATTCAGCACCCTGTTGATCACTGATTAGTGCCGGTTTACCTGCTGGAATAGCACGCTGAATCGTCATTTTTCGAACGAGCCAGGGAGCGCTGGGAGTCCAGGGCTGGTGAAGCACTCCTTCGCCTTGGCCCCGTGCAAGCGTGGGTCTCGGTCGGTCCCGAGATATGTTTCGATAAAGTCGAGAAACACCTTTACCTTAGGGGTCAAACGCGATGAAACAGAATAAAGGGCACTCAAAGGAATCGATGTCGGCCTCCACATCGCCAATACGGGGACAAGTCGCTTCGCGACCGCGGGATCGAGAGCCATCCATAACGGCAAAATTGTGATGCCCGTGCCATCGAGTGCGAGTTGCAAACCCACACTGGGATCGCCGGTCGTCACTTGGAACTGGATGTTCGGGGCCACGACCTTCTTGCCTTTAGTAAGTTTCCAAACGTCCCAACCGATACAACGATGGAAAGCCAGTTCAACAGGATCGGCGGGTGTACCAGCAACGTTCAGGTAACTGCGAGTGGCGAAAAGTCCGCGAGCGGTCCCGGGATAGCGGCGGACTTTTCGCGACGAGTCTCGCGGGGCACGAATCTTGAAGAAAACATCGACATCTTCGTTTGGTTCTTGATCCCATCCGGAAGAATAGTCCGCGAGCTCAACCCGCAGATCCGGGTAGGCTTGTATGAACTTGTTTAACAGTGGCGCGATCACATGTCGCGCCATTGTTCCTGGACAAGCTACTTTGATGACTCCGCGAGGATGCGATTGATGCTTCTCTAGCAAATCCTCCGCGTCTCGCAAGGTTCGCAGGGCACGACCGCAAGAGGAAAAGTAGCCCTTTCCGGCATCTGTCAACCGCAAGCCATGCTGTCCCCGCCGCACGAGCAAAAGCCCGAGCCGCCGCTCAAGCCGGGTCAGAGACCTGCTTACCGTGGAAGTCGCTACTCGCAGTTCCTGTGCAGCCCCGCTCAAACTGCCGCTCTGAGCGGCAAGTGTGAACATTCGGATGTCATCAAGATCGAATAATCTGCCCATGAGTATTCTTTGTACGAATTTGCATCGCGCGAACGAGAATTCCGCGCAAAAGTTTACAGTATCTTGAAATCGGCGGATGTGAAATGCCGAACCGACTATCTAGCTTGCTCCTACGCAAAGGCTGTTTGCAGTAGCGCAACATCTGCACCATAACTCTTTAACGCAGCGGCGCAGGAACGGTGAAACCAGGTTCTTTTCTGCTGGACTGAGCACTACACTCGCGGTAGCGGTCGCAGTGTCCGGTTGACTTTCTGTCGGCGACGTACATAAGGCCGTGACGCAACCTCGATTCTGGTTGCAATATGCAACCACTGATAGGATGCCCACATCTGGTATAATGGTGCAACCAGATTTTATGCATTAGATTCGGGGAGCTATGCGACGCAAATCCTTCAAAGACAACCTGTGCCCCGTGGCACGCTCGCTCGATACCATCGGCGAATGGTGGTCTCTGCTCATCGTTCGTGACGCCCTCATTGGCACGCGACGCTTCTCCGATTTTCAGAAGAGCTTGGGATTGGCAAAGAATGTCCTGACCGCGCGCCTTAAGAAGTTGGTTGCGTGCGGAATCATGGAACAGGTGCCGGCTTCGGACGGCAGCGCCTACCGGGAATATGCCCTAACCCAAAAGGGCCGAGAGTTGTTCCCGGTCATTGTTGCTTTGCGTCAATGGGGAGAGAGTTATTTCTTCTCCCGCGGAGAGAAACGTTTTCAGGTTCTGGACAAACGCACCCGAAAACCGGTGCGTAGACTCGAAGTGCGAAATGCGAAAGGAGAAATCGTTACGGCGAATGATCTGGAACTGGTAACTGCAAAGGCTCTCTACCGGAGGAGGCAATGAACGTTTTCGACAAGACTTTGCGACGTCCACCGACTGACCCGAACGCCCCGCCCCGAGTGGAGCCTCTGACACCACCCTTCGCGGCCGACGTACAGGCTGTGTTCGATAAGATCATGCCCCCCGGAGTCCCTCCGCTTGCGCTATTCACGACGCTCGCGCGCGTGCCTCGTGTATACGATCGCTTCCGTGCTGGGAGCCTGCTCGACCGCGGGCCGGTGTTGTTGCGNCATCGCGAGATCGTGATCGANCGTAGTTGCGCACGCTGTGGCTGCGCCTATGAGTGGGGCGTNCATNTAGCGTTNTTCGCCGATCGCGCCGCCCTGGAGCCCGAGCAGGTACGTGCGACCGTACGCGGCGACGCCGATGACCCGGCTTGGAGCGAACAGGAGATGCTACTGATCCGGCTGGTTGATGAATTGCACGATACAGCGAACATCTCCGACCAGCTATGGGAATGCCTCAACGCATCGTTCAGTATCGAGCAGATCTTCGAGTTGATCGCATTGACGGGCTTTTATCACACCGTCTCGTTCTTCGCGAACAGTCTAAGGCTTCGAGCCGAGCCTTATGCGGCAACGCTGCCGGCGGAATGATTTCGCTTGTATGAGATTTTTCGAATTGCAGACGGCTGTCGCACAGCAGGCGACAGGAGGCGCGCTCAGATAATGAAACCCGAATTGGCCAACGTAAAGGCATGCGTCTTCGATACATTCGGCACCGTTGTGGACTGGCGCAGTTCGATGATTGCCGAGGCTACCAGCTGGGGCAAGGCCAAGAGCCTGAATACTAATTGGGTGGAGTTCATCGACGGCTGGCGCCTCGGATACGAGCCGGCGATGGGCAAAGTGCGGAACGATGAGATTCCGTGGACCAACCTCGACGATTTGAATCGCATGATCCTGGAGGACCTGCTCAAACAGTACAAAATTGAGGGGCTGAGCGAAGAAGAAAAGGCGAAATGGGCACATGCCTGGCGACGGCTGAAGCCGTGGTCTGATTCGGTTGAGGGACTCGGCAGATTGAAAAAGAAATACATTATCTCACCCCTGTCGAACGGCAATGTTGCGCTGATGACCAACCTGGCGAAGTTTGGGGGGTTGCCATGGGATGTCATTCTCGCGTCGGATCTCGTCAAACATTACAAACCTGACCGCGAGATGTACCAATCGGCACCCTTTTATCTGGATCTAAAACCGGAGGAAGTGATGATGTGCGCGGCCCACGTTGGCGATTTGAAAGCTGCCCGGAGTTATGGACTTCGCACCGGCTTCATCTACCGTCCGAACGAATACGGCGGTGGTCCCGTCGGCATGCCGGACAACGCTAAACCGGGCGATTTTGACGTGGTATCTGTAAGCGTCGTCGATTTGGCCCAACAAATGGGCGCGTAGTCGGGTGCGGCGGGTTTGTGCTGCGGGCTCGACGATGAGGGTGGCCCGTCCTCGTTGCACGTCCACCGATCGAATCTCACATGATTGCATAACAATGCCGGCCCCTCGACCCGAGTAGACTGTGGTTTATCGACGACCGCAGGCTCGGAGAAAGGAGCCGAACATGATGATTATAGGCGTAGATTACCATCCGAGCTTTCAAGCGATTGCATTTTGTATGGAAGAGACTGGTGAGTGTGGTGA
>JGI12713J13577_1000064_pt1 | contig 27315 bp, 32 predicted proteins | sample JacPin_JW_Ref_O3_FD_13577 | JGI IMG/M metagenome (IMG submission 13577) | reverse complement strand
TATATAACTGGTCGACGTTCCTGTCCTCGGTGGGCGAGCCAATCGACGGAGGCGATGCGAACCGCCGGGCGGTGGAATCCTCCCCCATCGCGACCATCGACCAGTGGCACTCACCCGTGCTGCTTGTGCAGGCGGACGACGACCGCGATGTACCGCACCAGACCACCGAACTCATCGAAGACTTGCGGTCGCACAACATCGACCATGACGTAATCATGATTCCGAACGAGATTCATGAAATGGCACGCTACTCATCGTGGATGATGTTGTTCAACGCGGCGGAGCTGTACTTCGATCGGCATCTCGACAAGCGGAGCGCGCCCGCTCCGTAAGCAGGTCCATTACTGCGGTTTTGATCGACGGTGTGTGGGCCCTTCGCTTGGTCAAGTTCAGAGTAAGTTTTCGGACCCTCCAGAAAGTTCGGCCAAAAAATTGACCGCGTTGACCTGGTAGGGGCCGGCTTACGGCTGTTCCATCACTAACGGCGTCCAGTCGCCGGGTGCAGTTCGGACGAGACCCTACCAAGCCGTGGACGACCCTCGTGGGTATTATTTAAGGATATCAAGAATGACGGTCTCGACATCGATGGCGTTCCCCACAGCTATGTTTCGACCTGTCAAGACCCCAGCAAGCAAGTGAGCGTGGTGTTGCGGACGTCTCTGCCCGCGACCCTGCTCGAACCACAGATTCGGCATGAAATCCAGAGCATTGATCCCGGCTAGCCGGTATTTAATGTTTCTTCTATGAACGACGTCCTTGATCGGTCACTGGCTTCACGCCGTTTTTCTGCCGATCTGGTGGGCGGATTTGCTGGACTGGCGGTGCTTCTGGCTTCCATCGGAATTTACGGCTTGTTGGCTTATATGGTTGGCCAAAGATCGCGCGAGATCGGCATCCGCATGGCCCTGGGCGCGCGACCGGGCGACATTCTGAAACTGTTCTTACGCAAGGGGGTCGCGCTTGCCGGCATGGGCATCGTTGCCGGATTGGTCTTTTCTGCATTCACTGCGTCCATGATGGCAAGTTTGCTCTATGGGGTGCGCCCCCATGATCCGGCTGTGTTTCTGATCGTGCCTCTACTTTTGTTTGCCATTGCCGTTCTAGCCAGCTACCTTCCAGCCCGGCGCGCGACGAAAGTGAACCCGATCGTCGCCTTGCGCGAGAGTTGAGGACATCGCCGGGGATGAGCGCCAGGAAACCGGAGCGGTCATCGCATCCACCACGATCTTTTTGATATTGCAACAGCTGGGACTTCAACCCGAAATCAAGATGTGGAAGGAAAATGTCAGATGAACAATAAGAAAGCGGTCGTAGCATTCATTGCGCTCCTTACGTTTGCCTTGGCTGGTCGAGCATTGGCGCAGGGTCACGAGATCGAATTCAAATCCCATGCCGATGACCTCACGAAAATTCGCAGCGTGTTGGAGGAGTTTCGTCAGGATATTATTCACAAGGGCGCGTACGCCCTAACGAAGCTCATGCTGAACCCCAATATTCTCTTTCATTCCGTCGACAACCAGGAAGCTGTTGATAGCGCCCGCAAATAAAACGCTCAGTTCGATGGGATTGGCCCGAGCGCTCTAGATGGATTTGCGAAATTCCTCTCTACGTCGAAGGACAAGCTCGAAGAGAAATTTCACGACGTCGAGATTCGCCAGGGCGGTGATCTGGGGCTTGTGACATTTAATTACGATTTTGTCGTCAACGACAAGGTTACCAATTCAGGCGTCGAACACTGGCAGATGCGCAAAATTGATGGGCAGTGGAAGATCTTGTCCGTTACCTGGACGAGCTATGATCGCAGCTGACAGCCAACGGCGCTCCAGAGAACAAGGCGAGCTTATGCCTGGTGATTGCGGCGGACGGCTGAAGAAGGAAAAGCGGATGGTGATTTCTGCGCCGTCTGCCAGAGGGAAGGGGAATTGCGTACCGCTGATCCGTCGCCGCAACGCGATCAGGCTCGCCTTCGCGTTGGACCTCGAGTCGACGCATCTCTCCATGCAGCTGCTAGACGGCGTGCATATTCTCAGCGCAACGATGTAGCAACGAACGTAGCGCCTCGATTTCTTCTTTTTTGAACCCGGACGTCATTGCTTCCTCAACTCCAATCAGCAATTTATGGGCTTTCGCGAGCAATACGTCGCCTTTTTCAGTCAATTCACTTTGTCGTATGCGCCCATGAGTAGGATGGGGCTTTCTGCGTAGCAAACCGAGTCTTTCTAAGTTGGCGACGATTCCTTGCATGCTTTGGGCGGTGACGAATGCGCCTCGCGCCAGCGCGGCATTTGAAATGCCGGGTTGAAGTTGCACAGCTGAAAGGACGTTGTACTGCGGCACGGTAAGGCCGATTGGTTCCAACAACTCGTCCATGCTCATCCTTAGTGCGTGCTGCGCTCGCTTGAGCATGTAGCCCAATCGATCAGCCTGGGGATGATTCGCGGGCTTGGTCTTTGGCATACTCTCCCGAGCTTGACATATAAGGCCCCTTATATTATATAAGGGTCATGACATTATCTCCTCGCCATAACCAGAACGCCAAACTGATTGGGCCGAATTTCATCGCTCTGCAGGTCCGGGACCTGGAGGCTTCCAAAGCCTTCTACGTTGAACGCATGGGGCTCAGGCCAATTCCGCAGAGTCCACCGGGTGCGGTGGTCTTCAACACCGAACCAGTGCCCTTCGGAATACGAAAGCCTCTTGTCGATCTGGACGCCACAAGTTTGCTCGGTTGGGGAGTGTCGCTCTGGATCGCCGCCACTGATGCAGACGTGCTGCATGCACAACTGAGCGAGGCAGCGGTTCCCATCGTTCTTCCCCTGGCAAATGGGCCGTTCGGCCGCTTCTTCGCCTTTCGTGATCCGGATGGTTACACCATCACGGTCAGCACGGCGCAGCCGAAGATCGCTCGGACGACCCTCGATCCCAAGGGCGGCTACCTGACATTCATCAACACGTTTACTGTAGAGCCCGACAATGCAGAACGGTTGCTACAGACGCTGAGAGATGCTACGGAAGAGATCTTCCGTCATCAACCGGGTTTTGTTTCAGCGAACCTCCACATAAGCCGCGATCTACGCAGAGTGGTGAATTATGGCCAATGGCGCTCCAAAGAGGACTACGTTGCGATGAGCAAGCAGCCTGAAATCCAAGCACATCTGAAGCGGGCGGCTGCGTTGGCGATCTCCTTCGATCCGGTTGACTATGATCTGCGTGATATTGTGCTGGCGAAGTAGCTGCGATGGCTAGGTTGCGGGTAAGCGACTTGATCTCGCTTGCTCAAATAGAAAACGGAACGCGAGCTGCGCAAAACCCCCAAGAGCTGGCGTCACTGCGGGTCGCTTGCTGGTACGGTGCGATCGTTCGTAGGAAATCGGACCCGCGTCGGAGGCGAGGGGCACCCGAAAGGACTCGAAGAGGGCTACTTCGTGAAACCTACGGTGTTTGTCAACGTAAAGAACGGCATGACAATCGCCAAAGAAGAGATTTTCGGCCCCGTGCTCTCCGTAATCACTTATGCATCGGAAGATGAAGCGGTTGAGATCGCCAACGACTCTGAATATGGCCTCCACGCGGCGGTCCTTGGCACCGACCTTCAGCGCGCACGTCGTATCGCATCTCAGATACGGTCAGGTCGCGTTGTGATCAATAACATGACGGATGATCCGCACGCACCGTGGGGCGGGTTCAAATACTCCGGCGTCGGCCGTGAGTATGGACGCTACGGGATCGAGGCGTTTCTCGAAACACGAGCCATTCTCGAGTAGTCGCTCGGTCAGTCAAGGGCAGCAAACAAGGAGACTACCCGTGAGCGAACACTCCGCAATCTCCCCGAGCGAAGCCGTTGACCGCCTCGCGATCCGGGAACTCGTTGAAGCTTACGCGCATTGCGCTGACGGGCGCGATGCGAACGGTCAGATGTCTCTTTTTACCCGAGACACACGCTTTGTGGTCTTCATGAACGCCAAAGATCTGAAGCCCTCGATGGAGTTGCACTCACGCGAGGCGCTCACTCCCGTCTTCGCAGACCTGAACAAGTACAACGCCACCACGCACTTCATCGGGCAAAGCACGATCTTCAATCTCACATCCGATCGGGCCACTGGGGAAGCTTACTGCTTGACGCATCACGTTACGGTGGACGGTGAAAAGCGGCGCTTGATGCTCGCCTCGCTGCGTTACCTGGACACGTTCGTCAAGCTGAACGGCGCACGGCTATTTTCCGAACGCCTGCTCTATGTCGACTGGATTGAGGAGCGCGCGATGTGACGACAACGTCTGACTTGATGTCTTCCGTGAGCGCTTTTGCAGTTCCTTGAGGCCGGGCATGAACGTTCCGGCGGCGAACCAAAAGCCCCTTGTGCTCGTGGGCGCAACAAGAACGGTCGGCGGATAGGCCCTTCGCTACGCGCTCGAGAACTCTGCTTTCGGAAGCGTGAAGTCGAGCGGGTGCGGGAAGCTCAGTTGGTTGGAACGTCTGCCTGCGAGGCAGGAGGCCGCGGCTTCGAATCCCATGTTCCGATCCAGATGCAATCAAGTCCATGAATTTGCGAAATAGCCCCCACGGCATTCTAGCGATCTACAACGAGCTGGCCTTTCATGCCTCGATGCCCAAGTCCGCAGACATGGCAGCACTTGAATGAGTACGTACCGGGAGTTTGCGCCAGGAATTCGATTGTGGTTGTTTCGCCCTTCTTGAGTTGCCAACACTCTTGGGGCGAGCTAAATACCAAACCATCGGAACCATTTGAATTGGAGCCGTCGGGAACAGTAGAAATCGAAAAACCATGGTCATGGTCAACCGCGGTGATCTTGAGTTGAATTTTCGATCCGCTCTTCACATGAATAGGATCGGGCGAATACTCATATTTTTTGGCTGTCACTTCTATGACTTGAACGGCGTCATTCTGCGCCAACGCGGGCCCGGGATGCGGAAAGCATATCGCAGGCCACAACACAATGACGGTCAAGGCGGCCAACAGAGTACGCGACACAATCTTATTCATTGAGCCTCCTGATAACTCCTCGAAGGGTAGACCGCCACGCATTTCGTTTTATTCCCGATGATCCGTCCTTCGCTTGCTCTTTCTGTCTCAGGGGCGATGTGTGGCTGATTACCCGGCATAAGAACCGGAGACATGTCTCGACACCTACAACAAAAATATTTTTGATGACCATTTAGAACGAGCTACAGACCAACCAGATCCTGCGAGGTGCGTTCGAGCTGCCTAGCGGATTTTGACGGCGAAGCGCCGTTCGGAGACGCTTTCAATTTCTCCGTGAAAGGTCTTCGGCCGTTCGATCAGTCTGGGCATCTCTGTGCCAAGCAATTCCGACAAGCGGAGGTGGAAGCAAAAAGAGTCGCGGAATCTGTATCCGAGAACGATGCCTGCGCCGTTTGCACTTGTCATTTTGCGTCTGCTCCAGCGAACGCCGCGTCGGACTCAGCGAGATGCTCGCGTACCGCCTCCGCGGTTAAATGCGAAATCGGAATGGCCAAGGTAGTTCTGGTCCGCGGCGAATTGAACAGGACCAGCGATTCCATCTTGTTTGGAATCTCTTTCAACACACCCACGTAGCTTCCGCCACCGGCCGCAACAATGGACGAGAACGCCGGTTCGCCCAAGTCTGGGATTGGGCCATCAACCACCGCCTGGTCCGGTCGCTGTATGGAGTCGTTCATAATCTTAAGAACTGCGTCGGTCTTGTGTTTATTCCACGAAGTTTGCTTTCGATTGATTCGAGCAAAAGGAACAGCCATGCGTTGCTGGCCGTTTTGTCCGCGGCCGGTTCGGCAGGAAGTACGGACGAAGGCTACAATGAAGCAACGATTCAGGACGTTTCGTCTGAGCGCTCACGAAACGCCATACGCACCAGGCTACTCTCCCGCAATTTAGCGCCATGGAAGAGCAACAAAACTAATCCACGGACCACATCTTTCAATAGGGCTCGCTGCTGGCTGAAGCGAATCAGCCCTCGCCAGCCGAGCTTCCTGAGAAGAGCGAGCCGCAAACGCGCCAGGCTGAATAGCATGCGGGATAAAGATGCCGGAATGTCCTCCTCGCTGTGGTATTCGTAGAATTGACTGTTCATCGAAGCGCCGGACTGTACTTTAATGAAGTTATGGACCGCCCGGTTCTTCGGATTGGCGCTAACCTCCCGGATAAGCTCTTGTAACTTTCTCGTATCTTCCTCTAGTGTTTGGAGTGTGAAAAACCGGTTTACCAGTTTTACGCCCAGCGGGTCCCACAGGTAGTCGTTCATAAGCAATGGGAGCGCGAGGTGGAAAAGTTCGGTCACCGCCAGATGGACGCGGAGATGGCATTGGTAGGCGTCATCCATGCATTCATACAATTGCGCCGTTTCTCGCGTCACTCCGCGTTGAAACGTCGTGATAGCCGTATCGAGATCTTTCGTGAACTCATCCGTGTCGTCGCCGTTCAACTCCCGTTCGATTATTGCTGCAACCTGCCGGATCTGCACCGATGATAAGGCCATCCCTACACTGTAGAGTGGATCAACAGTGTCACCCGCATCGCCGATGATGGACCAGCCGTCGGGTGAATAGCGCTGGCGGCATTCCCACATGTAGGAACTGTAGAAATTCGTGTCCACGACCGTGCCGCTACGCGTGAGTTCGACAATCACCTCGTGCTCACGCCCGACGCATTCCAGGAATTGCTCCATCGTGCGGACCTCGCCATGAGGATAGATGTCCTTGCGGTACGTGATGCCGATGCTGATTAACGGAAGGTTATCCGGCGAGCGCATGGGGATGCACCAAATCCAATTGCCCTTTCCGAAGAAATGGTGAGTTGCGAAGTAAGGAACGAAGGCGCGGTTCTGCTTCTTGACGGCGCGAATATGGTCCAGAATTTCGGGCTTGAAATTGATCAAACGGAACCAGAAAACGTTCTTCTGCTCATTGACCGTCTCGTGGAGCTGCAGCAACTTCGCGAGCACGCGATTGCGCCCGGTCGCGTCGATCAGCCAACGGGCACGCAGTGTGTATTCCTGCTGCGCGGGACCATGCACGGTGACAGTGTGCGACTCGTCGCCGTTCCTAATCTTAACTCCGGCCACCATACCCTCGATCATTTCTATCCCGTTCTCCAGGTTGCGCGCCCGCACCTCGCGATCAAATGTGAAACGGTTTACTTGGAAAGAGAGCAGTGGTGGCACTGTCGGAGCTTCGTCAACGATATAAGTACGATCAGCAGGATGGTCAATCTCGGGCTTGAAATAATAGGTGAGGCCGTATTTCGGATAGTGCTTGTCAATGAGGTATGCACCAAGTCCAAGTTCTAGAAGGAAATCAACGGTGACTTCGACGAAGGATTCACCGACGATTGGACGGTTCTTGTGCAGACCCTCAATCACGGCCACCTTCAGGTTCGGGAAGCGCATCCGCAGGTAGGCGGCCGCTAGCTGGCCGGTTGCTCCGCCTCCCATAACCAATACATCGCTCGTCACGGCGCCTTCCTTGATGTCACTGAGAGCCAGAGCCCTTACTCGATCCAAAATGAAAAAAGACCGGCCGCCGGCCAGCTATCCTAGAGAAAAACCGCACCGGCTTCTTCGGACCAGTTCAGACACCATCAAGATAACCTTCATGGAAGTTTGGGGTCGGGCGTTGCAGCCTGAACGGATCCGAACCGGACCTCCTGGCACTCGTTGTTATCTCCTCTTGTAGACCGCCTCCTGCGTCGTTTTATTCCTGATAATCCGTCGTTTTCTTGATTTCTTTCCCTGACGGGCAATGCGTAGCCAACTCTATTAGGTCAGAACATCGCAGGCAGTGACTGGTGTTGAGGCCCCGCTCGCAGGCGCGGTGGCACGCCAGAGCTGATCGCTGCCATCTGCGGGGCCGACGCGCTGGGCATTGTCGGCAAACACTTGCGACGGCTAATTCGAAGTTCGAAAGCACGAATCGGATCGAGTTTGCCTATTCGGTCGGCGTCTGCTTAAGGTTGTCGCAGCGGGGATGATTCCTCTGAAATCCCAGTAGATCGTAAACAGATATTTTCAATGCGAGCGCGGCGCGGCGTACCAGACGTAGTAGGTCCCGATCCCTGAGAGCAAAACCACCCACCAGAGGGCCAGCTCGATGCGCATCCATAGTTTCCAGCGCTGAAACCGCCAAGCACGGGGAAGAATGTTGGTCCCGGCGGCCAACAGGATGTACAGCCCGAGGGCCTCGGCCAAAGCACCCAGTACACCGTGGATCGTGGCAACGGCGTAGTATCGTTTCTCGAAATGCCTGGAGAGTTGTGGCAACACTCGCACGTGCAGAGACGGCCACATCACCAGTGCAATCATCGGGAGGTTAAGGATCAGCACCACCGCTTGGCAAACGCCATGCGCGGCGTAACGTTTCGCGCGAGCCAAGAAGGCGCCAGCGAGCAGTGCGATGCCCATTGCGATTTGGGCAAGCAGGTTCAGGTCCGCGCTAAAACTCGCCCAGGTGCCAAAGAACCCTTTCACGGAAGCCATTCCCTTTGCGCATCGCGCCTGCGGCACAAGTCAAACTCCAAGAATGCAAACGGTGTGAGCTTCCTCTCGTTGAAGCCGAGACCCTCCGTCACAGCACAAAAGAAGTAATCTATTCCGCGCTTCAGTAAAATTGGGCTCCGTTGTCCGCTTGTTCCTTCATCTTCAAAATCCACAAACCATCACCATTCGTGACGTAGATAAGGCCATGCGCCTTATCCTTTACATAAGCCGTCACACCGGAAAGGTTGCGTATTTCCTTAGGGCCGGCCGCTGCCGCAGATTCCGCTTCCGATGTCGCAAAGAGCCTGAGGGTCTCGGCAACGACTTTCAGTTCGGTGGCGGGTGCTCCAGTAGCTCCTGCGACGGTGTCCATGGTACGCGGCTGGCCGGGTTCACTGACGTCCAGTATCGCTACGTGTGATGAGGAGTTGAGCCCGAGCAAGAGAAATTCTTTACCGTTTTTCTCAACCAACAGCATTCGAGTTGCGGGACCACCAGAAAGCTCGACATGGGCAACCACGTTGGGGGGATTGCCAGCGGTGGTTTTTGAGTTTGGTTTGGCGTGAACGGATGGCGTCGCGGCGATTCCAGTTGCAACAATCGCAATTGCCGCGCACCGAAGTGCCTCCGAACACCTGCTGGTTACATTCTTCCTCATCGCGTCTTTCTCCTTGACGTTCACAACCTCATTCCCCGTATCGCATGGCTCGTTCATCTCTATAGACCGCTGACCCAGCCTTATTATTCCCACGGTTCGCTCCGTCAGCCGCTCGAGAGGTGCGTTGGAAGAAAGCCGGGTACGGGTGTACGGGAAACCGCTATTCAGCGACCGAAGATCTGGCAGGCAAGAATGACTGCTTCATTGAGGATGATGGCTGCACTGCGCCCCATCTCCACAAAGGAAATTGATCGAATCCGAGACGCCCAACCGACTGGATTATCAGGCTGTGGTAAAACTCGGTCAGGTACTGCGTCTCGCTCCGCACTCATAAGTCCTCCTCAAGAAATTCGTGTGGTCCTTCGCTCTTGGCGGCACCAGATTGTGTGCGAGGCCGGCGACAAGCGACTCGCTCGATCGCCAGCTAAGAAGCGGATCCTTCCGCATCAAGGATTCTTGGCCTTGGCGATCGCGCGGAGGTGGCGCGCCATTCGCTGCCGATTACTGTTTCGATAGCAACTCGATGAAATGATCGGGCTTGGCGTGGAAGGCCACCTCGTGTTCCTTCATGCAGAAGTAGTAGGTTTGCCCTTTATAAACCTGCGAAGGCGCGATCTTGCGGTCCACCTTCATCCAGCACACCGCGCAAATGTCACCGGCCGGCTTCACTGCGAAGATCGAATTAGACTTCGCGTCCATCCAGCCCCGGCCCTGGTATTCGAGCTGAAACGCAGTCTCTTCGATAGCTTCCTCTCCGAAATATCTCCCCACGACGCGCAGTGCGAGATCCATGCCGGAAGTCAGCCCGCCAGCCGTGGCGAGATTGCCTTGCTCGATGAAGCGCGCACCCCTCTTCACCTGAATGTCGGGAAATTTCATCTCCAAATCGGAATAAGCACTATGGTGCGTCGTGGCTGCCTTGCCATTGAGAAGTCCGGTGGCCGCCAGCACGTACGCCCCAGTGCAAACCGACATGGTTACGTCGCTATTCTGCGTTGCCTTGCGGATCCAGTTCAGCATTGCCTCCGTGGAATCGTCTTGCGCAGGAATCACGATGACTTTCGGCTGTGGAGCATTCTGGAAAGTGTGGTTGGGAACGATCTTCATTCCGCCGCTGGCCGTGATCGGGTCCAATGTTTCCGCAACGGTGTAAACCTCGAATGCGCTGTCCATCATGTCTCGGCCAGGAACGGCAGCGTTTTCAAAAACCTCCCAGGGCCCGGCAAAATCAATGACCACAGCACCTTTGGAAATTACGAAGGCGACCGGTATTGGACCGCTCGCCGGTGGCTTCAGCGGGCTCAGGCCGACCGCTGACTTCACGAGATTGTCTCCACTGGAGGGCTGTTCCGCGCCGGCCAGCCGCGCCGCCGCAACCGACAGCGGAACAGCCGCCGCCAAACCAACCGAGCCCGACGCTAGTAGTAATTCCCTGCGAGTGAAATTCCCGTTCTTCATATCAACCTTCCTCCCTTTCTGTGTGTTGAGACAGCGCTCCAATTATTCATTTCGCAGCGCGACGATCAGATCAATGGACGCGGCCCGGCTGCCGGATTATTTCAGTCCAGCGGACCTTCGTTTGTACTGCCACAGGCCGAACTCCGAGAATTACTCGTATCCGTAGAATTCCTCGGCGCGTATGTCTTCCTCAGCCACCCCCGCGCCAATGAGCATCCGACGCACGCCAGTAACCATTCCGGGAGGGCCAGCAATGTAGTAGATCGGCACGCTCAGATCCGGGATCCACTTTGATAGTAGCTCGATTGAGATTCGCCCCGTTTCTCCGCGCCAAGCCATCCTCGATTTTTCGGGCTGTGTAACCGTACAGATGAATTTGTAGCGCATTTTGCAGTGCTCCATTTCCCGCAACTCATCCAGGAACGCAGCTTCCTCAGGCACGCGAACGGAATAGAAAAGAAAAAGTCTGCGCAAGGACAGCGATTCGGCTGCATTCCGGATGAGGCTGCGGAAAGGAGTGATGCCGATCCCGCCGGCCAAAAGCACCGCGGGGCGCGTGGTGTTGCGCGGGAGAGTCATCGAACCATAAGGGCCCTGGAGGAGAAGCTCAGTGCCAAGCGGCAACGAATTGAGCGTCCGTTTGAACGCTGTGGTGCGGAAACGCATGACCACCATCAGATTTCGGTCGTGCGGCGCACTGGCGATGGAGAGTGCCCGCGAGTTGCCTTCCAGATCCGTCTCGTCCGGGCTCAGCAGCGTAAAATTGAAGAACTGTCCCGCCTGGAATTCGAAATCTTCGGGTTTCTCAAAATAGAAAGCAGTCGTACCGGCACAGAGAGACTCTTGGGCTTGCAACTTTGCTTTGTAGTGCGGCATATGTTTTCTATCGCCTCCTTGGTCAGTCGCACCCGTCAGGTTCCAGCGGCCGGTGATGGGCTGGCGGCGGATTTTAGCGGCTTCTATGATTAGACGACCGAAGCTGGAGGACTTTTATTCCCTAAGCCGCCGCTCGTTTTGATCGGGAACACGCGCGGAGCAGGAGCCTTTCCGATTCTCGGTTGAGAAACTTGGCGATGAGCATGGACACACAGCGTGGCGGAATAGCGCGCGATCGCTGGACCCGGTTCATTTTCAAAACGCTAGCTCTTGAATTGTGAACAAGATATTGAAGGAGATACCTCTGGCGGGCTTACCAGGTCCTTCCTGTAGCACGGCCCGGAATCAACCCCGGCGGATGAATGATCCCAGCGGTACAAATTGGGACCATTCATTCCTGCCGCAAGGCGACAAAGGGAACAGTTGATCGCACCTCCGGATCGGCGGAACCCACGCGTGGATTACACTTCGCGTGTAGCAGCGTCCGCTTCTTCCGCTAAATGCTGCACGACCTGGAAGAACTTCGGTGTTTGCCCAACAAATAATCCATCCGCTGTGAACGAGGCAATGGTCGCCACTGCACCTCCGAATTTGTCATCGCTCGGCCGAATCACCGCGCAGTGCGGCAAATCCGGGCTGATGAATTCGCAGGGAACGGGAAAGATCAGACTGGGCTGAACTCGGCTGGGCGGTTGCAACGGTGGATTGTTGAAAAAATCGGGAAACGACAGTCCGGAAATGGGGTCCTTAAATGGCGCCACAGGGGCCTGTACCCCATTGCCTGCAAAATCGACCCATTCCAGAAAGTGAGCGACCTCGTCTCCACCAATGCCGAATGCGATCTTCAACACTTCCAGACTGCTGATTTTCTGGCCGAGCGCCGCATAAAGACTCGAGCCGCCTTGTTCGATGTATCCGAAATGGAAAGCCGCTACGTTCGCGATCGCCTGGATGTGGTCGTTACCCAGAAAGTTGGGGTTGGTAGCGCCGTCGAAATCCTTGTTCGTTCGCGGGATGGCGGTAACGTTATTGAGTTTGAGCGCCTGGGGGAAAGTGGCGCCAAAGTCTGGATTGGTTGCACTCCGGTAGCGCACGAACCAGCTAGTGTCCACGTTGAGGTGCATCAGGTTGGTGAGCCGGCCGATCTCCTGCGCTCCTGTCGCTGTGCTGCCTTGCAGCGTGCGGAACTCATCGAAGTTGACCGGGTCAGCGCCTTTGGACTCCAGGTATCCGTTGAGGAACGCTGCGTGGCTGATTTCGTCGATAGTGTTGCTGGTGATGTATTGTGGGCCGTCACCATCGAGGTTGGACAAGGCGATCTGGTAGTTGTTCAACTGTTGATTTGGGTCTACCTCAATGGGAGGATTATCGCCGCTACCGCCCAGTTCCGCGTACTGTACCCAAAGGTCCGATTCGATGAGCTCGGCTGCAGCCAAGAATCGAAGAATGGCTATGTCGCCCTTGTTGAGGCTACCTGAGCTACTCTGGCCGAATGCGACCTTGCTCGCGCCGATCAGTCCAGCCCCTACCGTAGCCGCTCCTGCCAAAGCGCCTTTCTTCAAGAAGGAGCGCCGATTGCTATAAATCTGAGCTTCTGATTGTTTCATTAGTCTCTCCTTGTTTTGGAATCGTTCTGATCGCGTTCAGGCTCTCTGGGCTGATGCGAACCCGAATCGATACTGACGGCGCTTGCCGTCGCTGTATCATTCAGACCGCGCGCCTGCCGCTTTTATTCCCAGAATTTCTCGGTCCAAAAAACAAGTCAGACGTCCGACTAAATCGAGATCGAGGACGCATGACAGAACTGTTCGGCACACAGTTCATTGCGCTTGAGCACACCACTCGGCCTCCGGTTCGAAGTAAATGCATTTTCGACAACCGAACTCTGCTCTCATGCGCTCGCAGCTGCTGTTCGCCGTGAGCCGTGCATCTTGTTCCCATTCATGACACTCGTGAGAGCCTGACGAAGGCGTCCCCGGGCACGCGATAGGCTCGACATTACGGTGCCCAATGGCACACCCGTGATATCCGCAATCTCCCGGTAGGACATGCCCTCGATCTCGCGCAGAATTAGGATCTCGCGGAGACTCGACGGGAGATTTTCCAGCGCCTGGTGAAGCAGATTGCCGCTGTCGTTTTGCAGCAGAAGTTCTTCCGGATCGGGCGCGTGATAATCAGCTGGTGAAACGTTCTCGTCAAATGCGGCGGCGTCCTGCAGCGGGCGGTTTGCATGCAACCACGTGTAGCAAGTATTGCGGACAATTTTCATGAGCCAGGCGCGGGCATCGCCGCCATGGAAGCCCGAAAAGAATCGGAAAGCGCGTAAACAGGCTTCCTGGACCACGTCCTGGGCGTCCTGTTCATTGCGCATCAGCCAGCGCGCCAGGTTGTAGGCGGCATCAAGGTGCGGCAGGACATCCTGTTCAAAATTCGGAGGATCACTGTGCTCCAGCATCGAAGCCTCCCTGCGAACGATAAAGCGCCCAACCCGGGCGCTTGAGGCCTCACTATGGTGCGTCCCAATATATTGTTACAATGGACGCGCAGTTCTTTATCGCTGGAATCGACGTCCCTTGGTAACTGACACTGAATACAAAGCTTAGGGTCGACTCTCCCCTGTAATCTTCCCGAAATCTGGCGCCGGGTGTACACTCGCCCCCGACTAAGATCCACCTCGCCATGCAAGAAAACCATCAGCCCGACGGCCGACTCCGTTTCGGAGTTTTTGAGGTGGATCTTCGCACTGGAGAATTGCGCAAACATGGCTTGCGCGTCCGGCTGCAGGAACAGCCCTTCCAGGTCCTGGCGATGCTGCTGCAGCGAGCTGGCCAGGTCGTAACTCGCGAAGAGCTGCAGAAAAAGCTGTGGCCCGCGGAGACTTTCGTGGACTTCGATCACGGGCTCAACAAAGCGGTAAATAAAATCCGTGACGCCCTGGGAGATTCCGCGGAAAGTCCGCGCTTTGTGGAAACCGTTGCGCGGCGCGGCTACCGCTTCCTTGCGGAGGTCAGGGCTGCGGACGAGGCGCCAGTGCGCGGGCCGGAATCTGCGGCAGCGCAACCAACATCTCCGCAACCCCGCGCGAATGAAACTGACGATCGTGCGGAGTTCGTGGACAACGCAGCAACGTCGGAACGTCGGCTGGCGCCGCTGGCGTGGAAGGTCTCCGCGTTTGTGTTGCTCGCAGTGATAGCTGCGTCCGCCGCTTGGAAGATTCATTCGCGGAACCGCCCGGGCTCGGCGATTCACTCGCTGGCTGTACTGCCTCTGGACAGCCTCTCGAACGATGCCTCGCAGGATTACTTCGCCGATGGGATGACCGACGAGTTGATTTCAGATCTCGGGCAGATCAGCGCGTTGCGGGTGATCTCGCGCACTTCGGTGATGGCGTACAAACATGCACGCAAGCCGCTGCCGCAGATTGCTCGCGAGCTGAACGTGGACGCCATCGTGGAAGGCACGGTCCTACGCTCTGGGGACCAAGTGCGCATCACCGCACAATTGATCGACGCTGCTGCGGACAAACACCTGTGGTCCCAGAGCTATGAGGGCGAATTGAAGGATACTTTGGCACTTCAGAACCAGGTGGCGCGAGCCATCGCGGATCAAATCCGGATCAATTTGAATCCGCAGGAACAAGCCGCGCTGAAAACCGCCAAGGTTGTGAATCCGGAGGCTTATGAGTCCTATCTCAAAGGGCGCTACTTCTGGAATAAGCGAACGCCGGATAGTTTGAAAGTTGCTCTGGCTTACTTCAATCAGGCCATCGACGAGGACCCGACGTACGCCCAGGCTTATTCTGGCTTAGCCGACACTTACGCCTTGCTGGGAGATTGGCAGTACGGGGTGATGACCCCCAAGGAAGCGCTCCCCAAGGCGAAGGCAGCGGCGACGAAAGCACTGGAGCTGGATGGGACGCTCAGCGAAGCTCACAACTCGCTGGCATTCTGCTTCGATGCCTTCGACTGGGATTTGGAATCCGCCGGGAAGGAATTCCAGCGAGCGATCGAATTGAACCCCGGCTATGCCACCGCGCACCATTGGTATGCCTGGCATTTAAGCCTATTGGGCCGGTATGACCAAGCGATCGAGGAAATGAAAAAAGCGAAAAGCTTGGATCCGCTGTCGCTAATCATTAACGCAGATTTGGCGGAGCTTCTTGTCATCGCGCATTTCTATGACGAATCGATAATCCAGAGCCGCAAGACGATCGAAATGGATCCGAACTTTGCTCTCGCACATAATCAGCTCGCCCAGGCGTACCTGCAAGAACAAATGAATGCGGAAGCGATCGCGGAACTGCAAAAAGCTGTGGAGCTTTCCGCGAGTTGCCCCACGTGCATTGCGAATCTAGCACGCGCCTACGCCGCATCCGGCAGGACCAGCGAAGCCGAAAAGCTGCTGAGCGATTTGAAGAAGCATTCGAACGGCGGCTATTCGGATGCTGCGGAGGTTTCCATGGTTTATGCGGCCCTGGGCGATAAAGATCAAGCCATGCATTGGCTGGAAATAGGTTACGAACAGCGATTTAATCCGGGCGTCCTGCTGCGGCCGGGGTTCGATCCGCTGCGTTCGGACCCGCGCTTTCAGGACCTGGTACACCGTATCGGTTTCCCTCGTTGAACCGAAGAATCTGACCGTTAGAATTGCGCGTTCAACTGGGAGCCGGTGAAGCGTGCGCTACCGCCGGATGATTTGCGGACTTGAAACCGCGCCGCAGCAATCCGTGGCTAGTTGCTCGCGAGGAGAGTTTGCAGCTGCTCCAGGGCCGGCTTCGGCGCATCGGATACGGCGCAGAATTCCATTCCTGCCTTGCGCCACTCCAACCATTGATATCCCTGTTGGGAGCCGGAACTGGGAGCGCGGTCCTTTTCGTCCGCAGGCCAGATGAAGACATTCACGAAATGTTTGCGGCGGACATAGACCAGAGCGGCGACCGTTTGGCCGTGCACGACGTCAATGCGGCCGCCCTGCAGCGGGAATCCTTGATCGCCAAAATCCTGGACAGGAGGAGAGAAATCCAGCTTACCGTCGAACCAGGGCTTCACGGTGTGTTGATCGGTAGAGATAACATCGGTGAGATGCCCGGGTTGCAGCGATCGCAAGTGCGCGTCAACAATCTCCGCGGCAAGCACGCCGTCATAGCTGCCACTGCGGCCCAAGGAAGTAACTCGCCAGCTAGCATAGGTAGCCAGAAGAATCGCCGCTGCGAATGCGAGCCAACGCCAGACGGTGCGCGATGGGAAGGCAGCTACGGGGACCTCAGGACCGAGACTGGCAAGGATCCTTTTGCGAAGTGTGCCTGGCGCTCGCTCATAGAGTTGCGCCAGGCCCATGGACGAGTGCAAAGACTCCAGGTCCTCGAGTGCGTATACACACTCGGAGCAGTGTTCCAGATGGAATTCGAATTCCGCGGCGCCCGCGGCATCCAGTTCGTTGTCGAAGTAGCCATGCACAACAGCGCCGGCGCGGTCACAGATCATGGATAGACTCCTTGTCAGCAGGGCCAGTCAGTGCCAGTTGAAGCTGTCGGCGGGCACGGGAAAGCGTGGACATGACCGTGCCAATGGGTATGGAAGTAATGATGGCAATCTCCTTGTAAGAACACCCTTCCAGCTCGCGGAGGACGATAATCTCCCGGGAGCGGGATGGCAGTGACTCCAGCGCCCGGGTAAGGTGCCCGCGACTATCCTCTGCAATAGCAAGGGTTTCGGGCGTGGGGCCTGGGGGTCCGTGGACTTCTTCATCGAACTCGTCCGTCTCTTTCCCGTGACGATTTTTCTGCATCCAGGTGAAACAGGTATTGCGTACGATCTGCAGCAACCAGGCGCGCACATCGCCGCCACGAAAACCGCTGAAGAAACGATAGGCGCGTAACATCGCCTCCTGTGCGGCGTCTTCGGCGTCGGCGCCTCCGTGCAGGAGCCAGCGGGCGAGGTTATAGGCGGCGTCGAGATGGGGCAGCACGAGAGTCTCGAACCGCGCCTGCTCCTGCGAGTCCAGCACGTTGGAACCTTCCTCTTCGACAGGGCTATTCAACTGAACACGGCCACATCTGTAGTAACCGTCCGAGGCGTGATTTAATTCCTGCCTCTTGCTCGTTGTTTTGATGAGAAAAAAAACACGCAGCGTTGATTGTCCGGGAATAAAAAGCGCGGGATCTCGGTATAGCAAGACGGAGCAAGGCCAAGAGCGGCGCGGTTACCCTCCGGTTCCCGCACCGCGCCGCTCGTACTCAAACGCATCTGCGCGAATGTAGCGGTAACTGGGAAACAGATTGAAATCACGGAGGACCTATGGGCGAGAAGCCAAAAGACGAGATATTGCACGATCACAATAATGATGGCGTGGACCGGCGTGGTTTCTTGAAATGCATGGCCTGGGCTGGGACGGGCGCACTCTGCGTGATGCAGGGCGGCGTACTGCAGTCTTACAGCATGAGCCGAATTGGAGAATTGGAAGCCAAGAAAATTGCGGGCGAGCTCAGCTTTGTGCAGATCAGCGACAGCCATATGGGATTCAACAAGCCGGCCAATCCCGATGTGGCCGGAACGCTGAAAGCGGCCATAGACAAGATTAATGGTCTGGCGACGGCGCCGGAGTTCATGCTGCACACCGGCGACATCAGCCACCTTTCGAAACCCGAAGAATTCGACACCGTGGAGCAGATTCTAAAAGGCGCGAGCGCCAAAGATGTCTTCTACGTGCCGGGCGAGCACGATGTGCTGAACGATGATGGCAAGCAGTACCGGGAACGCTACGGAAAAGGGACCAAGGGAGCAGGCTGGTACAGCTTTGACAAGAAAGGCGTGCACTTCATCGGGCTGGTGAACGTGCTGAACCTCAAGGCCGGGGGCCTGGGTACGCTGGGCCACGAACAACTGGAGTGGATGGAAGACGACGTCGCGCATCTGAAATCGAGCACGCCCATCGTGGTGTTCGCGCACATTCCGTTGTGGTCGGTATATCCGGAATGGGGCTGGGGCACGGAAGACAGCGCGCAGGCGTTGGCTTATCTGAAGAAGTTCGGTTCGGTGACGGTGCTGAACGGGCACATACACCAGACCATGCAAAAAATCGAAGGAAACGTGACGTTTCACACGGCCGCGTCCACTTCTTTTCCGCAACCTCAGCCTGGAAAAGCCGATTCGCCAGGTCCCATGAAGGTACCGGCGGACCAGTTGCGGAGCCTGTTGGGAATTACAGTTGTGAATTACGTGCGCGGCCAGCATGCGCTGGCGGTGGTGGACTCAACGCTGGGATAAGCCGCAAAAAATCTCGCGTGGGGCTGGAACTCAATTCTTACAAAATTTAGGGAGGATCCAACAATGATTAGACGAACGATGTCGGTTTTTGGTTTGGCGGCGCTGGTGCTAGTCGGTTTGGGGATGCTGTTCAACAGCTCGGCAAATACCGCGGCGAATACTCCGCCGCCGACAACTACGGAAGTGAAAATCGATAATTTCAGTTTTACACCGGTGACGCTGACGGTGGCGGCAGGAACGACGGTTACCTGGACCAACCGCGACGATATTCCGCACACGGTGGTCAGCGCGGATGATGCAAAGACGTTCAAGTCCAAGGTAATGGATACGGATGAAAAGTTCTCCTTCACCTTCACGAAAGCGGGAACCTATACGTACTTTTGTTCGGTTCACCCGAAGATGACCGGCACCGTCCCCCCCCGTTCGACATCAAGACGGCAATTCTCCGAATGTACGCGCAGCATGTGGCGCTTGTCACGCCGTCAGCGAAATGATCCTGCGGAGGGCGGCGGACGCGCGATGGTATGTCCGCACGCCATTTTTGTCTGTGCCCGAGTCCGGGAGGTGGAATTAGAAGCTTGCGGCAGACTTTGGCGAGACCAACGTCGGAGATGCCATATTCAGCCGCAAGCCCGCGAAGGGGAAACTGCCAGACCTTCTCGTAAAGTTCCTGTCCTTTCCACGTCGAGTCTTGGCGATGCGCCCAAGGACACTCTTAAAGGATTCTTATGCTGGCCAGAAAATGTGGCTGACATAATAAATCATAAATCGTACAGCAAAACTTTTTCAGTAACCGCGCTGCTCTCCGAGAGCTCCTGCTCACCAGGCAGGGTGTTCCCTTCGTCCATTCGGAAGGGCGACCACCAGCAGTTGCACACATGTCGGGAAACTTGAGTCAACCGAAACTTCTGGGACGTGAACCCCAAGTTGCCATTCAGACCAATCCGAGCTCCGTCTGTCGAGATTCGATACACATCGGGCAGATTCGGAGCTGCTGCACATCGCAGATTCATTCCATTCGGCTCGAGCGGGAAAATCGAGCACAACATTCCATCACTGTGGGCTTCGTTTAAAATGGCGATGCTAGTAAGAACATCGGTGCGGGATCTGCCGACCAGGATCATCTTCACTGCATCGAGTACCGCCTCGGCAGATAACCGCGATGGGGGTTGCCGATGAATGAATTGGTACCGACTCCGACGGTTGGGGCTCGGCCATTGGCCGAATATCGCGTTTGTTTTACGGACGCGCGCGCCTGGCCGCTCCTAGGGACGGAATCGTGTTAGATCAACAAACGAGCGCCAGAAAAGCAGGGAGATGTTGGCGGACGCGACTTCGATCGAACCGATGACCCTCTGCCCGCGTAGCAGGTTGTCAAAACCGAATTTGAGAGGAAGATTCTTTTCTCGCTATTGTTCCCAAGTGTTCCCACGTTGTGGAAATCGTGATTCTGGCTGAGTCCCGAAACAAATGATTCGAGGCCGGATAAGATCGCTCGCAATTAAAAAATCCACAGGGGTCGATCTGTTTGCAAAGCAAACAAGGAAACATCATGTGGTTGATTCTTCTAGCCTTTACCTATGTCACGTAGGACCGTTTTAGGGGGTGTGGGGCTTATTGTTCCCATTTTGTTCCAAGTCTTGAGGTGACCCCCTAAAGTGTCACAAAAACTTTGGGCACAGTCTTCGACTTTATTTCAACGTCTTTGCATCTCCTAGCAAGGGTTGGGGTCTGGGGAAGGGGACGGCGTTTGAGTCTCCTTCCTCAGTAACCTTGTAGAACCCCTCTCGTCGTTCTGTTTGTTCTCAAAGAACACCATCGTTGCGCTTCGAGATTCGGCCGAACCTGACACCTCGATCTGTTGCTCGAACTCTTCGGGAGATCGATAGCCCAGCGCCGAGTGCAAGCGCAGCCGATTGTAATACTGCTCGATGAACTCTTCGCTGTTCGCTCGTAAGTTTTCTAGATCATCGTACTTGTTGGCGTAGATTTCTTCCCGTTTCAGCGTCTTCATAAAGCGTTCACAGCTTGCGTTGTCATACGGGTTTGCTGGACGGCTCATGCTCGGAATCACGCGATTGTTCTCGAGGACTTTCACGTATTCTTCGGGAGCGTATTGCAATCCTCGATCCGAGTGATGCACTAGGCTACCGGCATCCTCACAAGTCTCCATGCGTTCAACAGCCATTCGTTGAAATTTCCGGGAGTATCGCTTTCTCTTCACTGTGGTTCCTTTCCCGGAAACTGTGCCCCATTTTTGTGTGTCAGTTCAAGGGTTCACTCCATCTTGCCCGCAAGCCCAAGAAACTCGTACAGGGATTCGATGTAGAAAATCGCAATCACATAGCGGAGGGCGTTGATGTGTTCTTATCGATGGCCAGTATCAAGAGCTTCCTCTCACGCATGAGTCTAGACGTTATTGGGTCGGGGGGCGCGGCACGTGCGATTTCGACATAGCTACGGCTTCGCAATGATTTCTTATATCCTGAGGAACCGATTGCGAATAATAGGAGGATGAATGGCGCAAGTTTGGTTAGTGACGGGCAGTTCTCGCGGTCTGGGTCGCGCGATTGTCGAAGCGAGCCTTGCGGCGGGTAATAAAGTGTTGGCGACAGCTAGGGACATCGAGTCTCTACATGACCTATCGGAGCGCCACGGCGACCAGATCAAGCTCTTCGCGCTGGACGTGACCGACGAGTCCGCGGCAGCGAGCGCAGTGAGAGCGGCGATCGGTGCCTTTGGCTCGCTGGAGGTTGTTATCAACAACGCAGGATACGGCAATCTCTCGTCCGTCGAAGACACGCCGATATCGGATTTTCGCGCACAAATCGAAACGAATCTATTCGGGACGATCATCGTGACGAAGGCCGCTCTTCCGTACTTTCGCCAGAGGAAAGGCGGTCATTTTGTTCAGTTTTCGTCGATGGGCGGAAGGATCGGGCCTCCAGGGCGTGGGCCCTATTCCGCTGCGAAATGGGGGGTCGAGGGCTTCTCAGAAGTGTTGTCGCGCGAAGTCGCGCCGCTAGGCATCAAGGTCACCATCGTTGAGCCGGGTGGCTTCCGCACGGACTTCGCCGGCAGTTCCACCAAACTGAGCGAAGGAAATCCCGACTACGACTCGACTGTTGGAGCAACCGCCAGGTTTCAACGCGACTACAACGGTAAGCAGCCCGGTGATCCGAAAAAGGCGGCTCAAGCGATCGTGCGACTGACACAGGAACAGAAACCTCCATTGCGACTGTTGCTCGGCAGCGATGCGTACAACGGGGCGGAGAAAAACGACCTCGCACGCCTAGAAGAAGCAAGGTCCTGGAAAGAACTCAGTCTGTCCACTGATTTCGAGTCGAAGCCCCCACACCCGGAGCGACCAAAGTGAACCTACCTTCGCGGGAATCCCGCCCACGGACGCGCCGCCTTTTCGCGCCGCGCAAATCGTAGGAGCACGCTTGGCATTTTTTGTTTCGCTGGCTCATGTCAAAGACCGCGTAGAGCAAGGCGACGGTGTGTTCGAGAGCGGTGTTGGAAACCGCCGCCAAATCACGCTGTTGGGTTTCACTTCGACGAATAGCCAACTTTCCACCCAGGTGGCAGTGAACTACGGTTCGAGTTTGCAAATCCAGCGTCGCTCGCCAGCCTCGGAACGACTTCTACTCCCCGTGGAATTTAGACACAACGAACTTGCGGAATTCCACAGCACTGGCCGGAACGTAACGATCGGCGATCCACCCTATGCCTAAAGGTCGAATGGGGAGCGCCGGCGACAATTTGATCTCTGCGACGCCCGCAAATCGAGCGGGCGCGGGAGGAAGGAGCCCTATGCCGAGCCCCGCAGCAATCAATCCACGCAGCGTCGCAACATCCATCCCCTCAAATGCGATGTTTGGCAAGAACGATGCGTCAGCACACACCCTGTCGAAGATGATGCGCAGGGTATGTTCCGGGCTGAGAACGAGGAATGGCTCGGATGACAGGTCCCGCAAGCTTAGCGTACGCCTTGCCGCCAACCGGTGCGTCCGTGGCACCGCGATCAACAATTCTTCGTCCAGAAGATGGTTCCAGCGGACGTCGCTTGGCCCAAACATTCCCGGGACGGACAAGCATAGATCGATATTGCCTGCGGCAAGCTCTTTCATCAGCATCTCTCCTGAGCGCTGGACAAGGAGCGTGAATTGAATCTTGGGATGTTTCCGGCAATACTCTTTGATTAGTCGCGGAACCAACTCAATTCCGAGTGAGTGTAGAAAGCCAAGCGATACGGTTCCGGATTCCTCCCCGCTCTGTTCGCGGAGCAAACGCTTTCCGCTTTCAAGGATACTGAGTGCCCGATTGACATGCTCCAGAAATAGGCGCCCATAACGCGACAGCACGACCGCGCGTCCCTGGCGATAGAAAAGTGGGACTCCCAGTTCCTCCTCCAATTGGGTAACAGCGCGGCTGATCGCAGACTGAGAAACGAATAGCTTCTCGGCGGCACGTGTCACATGTTCTCGCTTGGCCACTTCGCGAAAATACTTTAGCTGTTGCAGTTCCATCGAGCCCTCCCCATGTCACCTTCGTTGCGTACGGCGCATCAATATGATGAATTCATTGTATTGGACACGGCACACGGCGAATCCTACCTTGGAATCGGTGGGGAACAGTCGGCGAGTTCGAACGTGCGCCGGGCGCGTGGGAAATCGAGTGGCTGATTTTACTGAGATTTTCTGTCCCTTGGAGGAAAAGGAGAGTGAAAGGCCGTGCTAGACATTATTTTGAGCGCACTCCTGCCAATGGTCGTCACGTTCCTGCTCGGTTTCGTCGCGGCGCGGCGACACGATTTTGGTTCGAAGGATGCCCCAACCCTGAATCGGATGGTGCTGCAGTACGCCGTGCCCCTGGCGCTTTTTGCTGGAACTGTTACAACGTCACGCGCCGCACTCAGTAAGGACATCCCGCTGGTGATCGCCTTGTGCGCGGGCATCATTGGATTCTATGGTGTGGTGTTTCTGTTCTCCCGTATCGTCCTTCGCATGCCAGTGAGCATGAGCGCACTCGCAGCGCTCACAGCCTCCGCGCCGGCGGTGCCGTTCGTAGGTCCAGCTGTGCTCGGCGACTTGTTCGGGGGGCTCAGCGCCATTCCGATCGCGCTCGGCAGTCTCGTCATTAACCTCACCGTCGTGCCAATCACGATTCTGCTTCTCGCACTGAACTCGACCGGGAGAGAACCAACGAAAAACACTCCGGCCGCGCAGGGAGGAGAGCAATCGGAATCGTCTCCCAGGTCGTACGTTTCGGTATTCGCTGCCAAATTCGTGGAAACTGTCAAAGAACCGATCGTATGGGCACCTGTTATTGCTTTCGTTATCGTGCTCATTGGTCTTCACATTTCTCAAGTCATCGTCCACTCGCTTTCCCTGCTGGGCCAAGCATCCGGAGGCGTCGCGCTCTTTGCCTGCGGGATCGTGCTCGCATCCGGCAAAATCAAAGTCACCTGGCAGATCTTGTTTTTCGTATTCCTGAAAAACGTCATACAGCCCGCGCTCGTGCTCGGTGGTTTGCGATGGCTCGGCTATGGCAGTCCCGTCGTGAGCGAGGCGGTTCTTACGACGGCGATTCCGACCATGCCGATTGTGATCATGTTTGCTCTGCAGTATCGCATCGCGCAGGCGGAGGCCGCTTCCGCCGTGTTTTTCAGCGTGATGGGCTCGGTCGTAACGATGGGGGTTTTCATCGCCCTAACACGATAGACGAGTGACCTCACAGAATAGAAAAGGAGGATTGAAATGATGACTCAAGTTGAAGCACTTGCAAAGTACGCCGCGCGCGCCGGATTCGCGGACCTCTCGCAGGAGTCGCGCAGGCAATTGCCGATTCACATCCTTGATTCGCTGGGTTGCTGTATCGCTGCGCTGGGTGCGGGCCCGGTGCAGGCGTGTCGCGAGCAAGTCGCCGAGTTCGGCGGCAGCGGCCCGTGTGCGCTTACCGGCGGCGGACAGGCGAACCCGATCTACGCGGCGTTCTGGCACACGGCGCTGGTACGCTATCTGGACTTCATGGATAACTTCCTGGCGCCGACCGAGACTTGCCACACGGCGGATAATTTCGGCGTGGCTTTGACCATCACCGACTACGTGGGCGGCAGCGGCCGTGACTTGATGCTGGGCGTGGCTCTTGGCTACACGGTGCAGTCACGATTCGTCGATCACGCCAATTTCATGAGCAGCGGCTTCGACCACACTTCGCAACTGGCCTTCTCACATAATGCCGCAGCTGGACGGCTACTCGGCCTGAGTCAGCAGCAGATCGCGAACGCCATCGCTATGGCTGCGGTCAGCGATGCGTCCTTCGCTGTCGTTCGCGCGAAGCCGCTTTCGCAATGGAAAGGACTCGCCTCGGCACAGTCGGCGCTCGGCTCGATGAACGCGCTGTTCCTCGCACGACGAGGTGTGGCGGGTCCCCTGCAAGTGATCGAGGGCCCACTGGGCATCGACCATCTACTGAGAATGAAGATCAACATTGACTGGGACAAGCAGGGGTACGAGGGCGTCGTCGAGAGCACCATTAAGAAATACAACTCGATGATCCACACGCAGTCCGCCGTGCATTGCATGGTCGAACTCGCTGCGCAGAACAAGATCGATCCCGGTAAGGTGATTTCCATTGAGGCTGAGGTTTTCCAACTCGCTTACGACTTCGCCGGCGGCGGCCTCTACGGCGTGGACAAATTCATCCGCACCAAGGAACAGGCGGATCACAGCCTGCCATACCTGCTCGCTGTGGCGCTGCTGGATGGCGACGTGATGCCCGCGCAATTCCAGCCGGAGCGCATTGCGAGAGCTGACGTGCAGACATTGTTGAAGAAAGTTTCGGTCCGCCCGAACCAGGAATACACGGCTGAATATCCAGCGAAGATGCCTGCCAAGATCGCCGTGCGGCTGGTGGACGGAAAAATCATCGAGCACGAAGTACAGGCCTATCCGGGACTCGCGTCCGAACCGTTCACATGGGAAGAATCCGTGGAGAAGTTCGATCGGCTCGTGGCCGGGCGTGCCGATGAAGAGCTTTGCGGCGAAATCAAGGACGCCGTACGGTCGGTGGAAAATATCCAGGTGAGGGACCTGACGAAGCTGCTTGGGGCCGTCAAAGCGAGCCAGCGCGGCGCCGCGTCATCCGGAAGTAGCAGATGAACCACAAGAAAGGAGAAATGAAATGGCCATTACATCCCAGCGTGTTCGCGAGATTTTCAAGGGGCTGGAGCAGGGCGATGGCGCCGCGTTTTTTGAACATGTAGCCGACAAAGTGGACTGGATTGTGGAGGGAACGCACCCGCTTGCCGGTCATTACCTCAGCAAGCAGGCATTCATCGCGGGTACCTTTGCCAAACTGGCCAAGGTGCTGCCGGAGGGCACGGAGCTGCATATTGAAAATGTACTCGTGAGCGGAGATTGGGCGGTGGTTGAACTGCATTCCCTGGCCACCGCGAGGAACGGGCTCAGATTCGATAATCGTTACTGCTGGGTCTGCCGGTTCGCGGGCGGCGAGATCGCGCAAGTACGTGCGTATCTGGATTCGGCTCTCGTAGCTCGGCTCTTTCAGGAGAACCCAATTCCAAACCCAGATAACCCAATAATTGACGGCAAAACCCGAACGGCTGGACGCACAACTGGATGACCGTCGTGCGCTTCAAAAATCTGAACGTTGGCCGCTCCAGGCCTTCCAATAAATTTCAAACGCATGGCATCTGCAACGAAAATCTCGGCTACAACAAGGAGGATACATGGCTATCTATTCTGGCAAGGACATGCCCAAGGAAGTCGGTCGTACGACAATGGATCCCGAGGTCAAGAGTTGGCTCAAGGACGGCCCCGTTCTTGGCTCGCACGAACCGATACATGTGCAGCGTGCGGCACACGATCGGTTTATCGACACCAACAAACCCCCGATCGGGAAAGTTGAACATCTGGGCCTCGACGGTCCGCACGGCACCATCCCGATTCGCTGCTATCATCCATCGAAACCCGGCATCGCCGAAGGCGCCGCACTGGTGTACCTGCACGGCGGCGGTTATATCGTCGGGTCGCTCGATCAGTTCGACACCGCAATGCGGCTCTTCGCCGAGAACAGTGGGGCGCAAGTCTACGCGGTCGACTACAAGCTCGCGCCGGAGTATCAGTTCCCGGTCCAGATCGAGGAGGATGAGTTCGTTGTTCGCTGGCTCCACGAGCACGCGCAGGAACGCGGTATCGATCCCGCGCGCGTCGCGCTCGGCGGCGATTCGGCCGGCGGCAACCAGACGTGCGTCGTGGCCCTCAAGCTCCGTGACGAGGGCGGTCCCAAGCTTGCGCTGCAGATGCCGATCTATCCTGAGGCCGCGCTGCCGTTCGACACTCGCGCCGGTATTGAGAACCGTAGCGGCTCGTACGTCGATACCGCCGGCGTGCTTCTCTTCGCCTGGTGTTATATTCCGCAGGGGGTCGACTACTCGCAGCCGTACATCACGCCCCTAAACGCACCCAGCCACGCCGATCTGCCCAAGACGCTGCTCGTCACCTGCGGTTTCGACATGCTCCGCGACGTTGCACATGCGTA
>JGI12713J13577_1000060_pt1 | contig 29255 bp, 30 predicted proteins | sample JacPin_JW_Ref_O3_FD_13577 | JGI IMG/M metagenome (IMG submission 13577) | reverse complement strand
AGCAGGCGGCCCTCTTCACAATCGTCGAAATTAAATATTGAATCTGAAACTCACAAGGCAGGCAAACCACAAATTCTCCGCGAGCAGAAAGCCCCAGTCCTACTGCAATGCCACCACGCCTTTCACATAATCGGCAGCATTCATCCCGCCAGCCAACGCCCCCTGCACATCACCCAGCGACGAATACCGGTGCGTAATAAATGGCGCAACCGAAATCTTTCCCTGCTCGATCAACCGCAGAGCCCGCGTATAAGTTGAAGGCCGCCCATCCTTCTCAAATCCGCCCGACGCACCCACCGGCGTCACCAAACAAGGCTCCTTGAACATCACATTATTCAGCAAACTCAGTTCTACTCCCGCGTGCCCGTGCCCGTAAAGCAGCACCGTCGCCTGCTTCTGTATCAAAGAAGAAATCGCCGCGAACGCGCGCCCCTGCCCCGAAGCTTCAATCAAATATTCGACGCCGCCGCCCTTTGTATGCTCACGCACCGCCGCGCCCATCTCGTTGCCGCTCGGATTCAGCACCAGGTCCGCGCCGAATTTCTTAGCAAGTCCGCGCTTCATTTCATTCGGCTCGCTTACGATCAACAATCCGTCGTAACCGAGCACCCGCCGCAAATACTGTAAAAATAACAATCCCGATGGCCCCGCGCCGCAAATCAATACATGTCGCACGCGCCGCTCCGGCGAAGCCGCGGCATCTCCAATCGCAAACCGGGCATGCGCCCGCGCCACTGCATCCGAAGAATGAATCACGCAACCCAGCGGCTCAGACAGCGCGGCCTCCCGCATATCCAAATCCGCCGTCAACCGCACCGCATTGCTAGCCGGCACTGCGATGAATTCCGCCAACCCTCCCGGCAATCCAGTGATCCCATGCTCCGTGTAAAACGTGCACTGATGCGAATCCCCGCTCAAACAATATTCACAGCGCGGCTCGCGATGCGTGCTGACGCAATTCAATCCCTGATCCATCACGACGCGGTCGCCCACAGCAAGGTCACGAACCTCGCTACCCACCTCAGCAACCTCTCCGCTGATTTCATGCCCCAAAATTTGCGGCTGCATCGAAAGAGGAATGTTCTTCCCGGAAGAATCGGTATTGTAATTCGCGTGCCCCGAAAAAATGTGCGCGTCCGTCCCGCAAATCCCCACCGCCGCAATGCGCAACAGCACATCGCGCGCGCCCATCCGCGGCTGCGGAACCTCCCGGACCTCAAACCGCCCCACGTCGCAGAGCACACAAGCCTTCATTCCCGCATCCTCACCTCAGCGCCTTGCAGCGCGCTCTAACGACCCGAGAACTCCACCACCGCGCCAGAAATTCAGCGCGAAGATTTTCCGCCAGCGTTTCCTGGCGCCGCTGCAGCCGCGGGCGTCCCGGACATACTTGGCGCGCCAGCCGCCACCACTGCCGGATTCAAATCAAAAAATCCCGTCAAGTCCGCATGGCCCGCCAAAGTATCCACTTCCTGCCCATGAATCAGAACTTTCAACCGGCGCGCGCCAGCCACGTTGCTCTCAATCGTTCGCGCGATCGATTCCACCGCAATCTGCTCGCTCAAAATCCCCGAAGGAGTCTCCGAAGCCAATGCATCGGAAAAATCCGCAATCGCTGTCCCATCAGGCAAAATATAAAATCCCAACAAGGTAGCGTCCGCAGGCAACGTGCGCTGCACTTCGCTCGGCGCGTCCACAATCAAAGCGTCCAGCACCTGCCGCGCGCGTTTCACCGGATCCGCCGACAACGGCAGTTGCACTTCCACCGGGGCCACGCGATCCGCACCCGCGGCCCAAAAAATCTTCGCGTTCGCCATCGCGTCCGTGGGCGTCGAAATCTCGGGCTTCAGCAAATCCCGGCGCTGCTGCTCCTCCGATCCTTGCTCCTGCGACAAATGCTCAATCCGCTGGTGCAGCCCGTGCAGGCTGATCAATCCAATCAGCACCGCCACCGACAAAATTCCCAGCGTAATTTTCAAATTCCGCGGCATTATTTCCCACCCGCGTTTCCAACCACGGCTGCCGGCAACGAGCCCTGCGGCCGCATCGCCTGCACGCTGCGCTCGATCATCGCCGCCAGCGACGCGCCCATCGCCAGCAGTGAATTCGAATCCGAGGCCGAAATGCTCGATACCTCCACCGCAATCGCAGGTGCCGCTACCGACCGCAGCTCGCGCACCGCGAATCGCGCCGACGTCCCCGGCGATCCTGCAAATTTCTGCGCCAGCGCCGCCTGCAACGCATCCGCCAGCTTGCGACTGCTCTCCGAATAGGGTCGCTGCGCCTCTTCCCACGCCATCAACCGATTGCTCGGGGAACTCTGCGTCGGCACCGAGCTCACAGCACCAGCCCCCGCCGCATTCGCCGCGTCAGCAGCCGTCGCCGCACTCACCACCGCAATAGGGCTGGAAAATTGATAAGAGTAAGTCCGCGCCGCCCCCAACTGCCCTGTGGAGGAAACGTGCAAGCTGATGAAAATCGCGTCGCGATAAGCGTTCGCCACAGCCGCGCGGTCCTCGTACGAAGGATTCGAATCGTCATTCCGCGTCATCACCACGCGGAATCCCTGCCGCTCGAATTCACTTCGCAGCATTCGTGCGAATATCAGCACCACATTTTTTTCCACCAGCCCGTTCCCGGCGCGCGCTCCTTCATCCGTCCCGCCATGCGCCGGATTGATCACGATTACCGGCCCCGTATGCACTGGCGCTGCAGGCGGCGTCGGATTTTGCGCTGGTGCAGGCTGTTGCGGAGGTGTAGACGGGGGTTGGGTTTGCGGCGGCGCGGGAATTTGCGCGGGCGTCTCGCCACCTTCTTGCCAGGCCATCGCGGCGGTGGCGTTCGCCAACCCGCAGCATGCCAAGATCACAAATATAAATAGCGCTCGTCGCACGGCGAAAAGCATAGCAGAAATGCCGCCACTCGCAGCCTCCAACAAACGCTGCCGTCGCGCACAACTAAGCACCTGCGCGAATCATCTCCGACGCTTTTTCCGCGATCATTATCACCGGCGCATTCGTATTTCCCGCCGGCACGCGCGGCATGATCGACGCATCCACCACCCTTAGCCCCTCGATTCCGCGCACCCGCAGTTGCGCATCCACCACCGCCAGCCCATCAACGCCCATTTTGCAAGTCCCCACCGGGTGATAAAGCGTTTCCAACTCGTTCCGTAAAAACTCGGCGATCTCCGCGTCCGACGTCATCGCCGCCCCCGGATGCAATTCCTCTCCGCGAAACTGGTCAAAGGACTTCGCGTGCGCCAACCGCCGTGCCAGGCGCACTCCCGCGATCATCGTGCGCAGATCCGCGTCCGTCGAAAGATAATTCGCGCGAATCGCCGGCGCATCCAGTGGATTCGCCGAACGCAACGAAATCTCGCCCCTGCTTTCCGGAGTAATCAAAGTCAGCCCGAACCCGAAGCAATGCTCCTTGCGCCGCACCAGCCCATGACCGCGGTAATACGCCGGCCCGAACAGCAGCTGCAAATCCGGAACCGCTAATCCCACCCGCGTGCGTAAAAATAATCCCGCCTCCGCCACGTTCGACGCCAGCGGCCCGTTCTTCCAGACCAGCCAGCGCAAAAAATTTCCCAAAGTCTCCGCACCATCCAAGCTGATTTTTTGCGTACATAGGTATCCGACAGAAACCATCGGATGATCCTGCAAATTCTTCCCCACTCCCGGCAAATCGTGCATCGGTGAAATTCCCGCGGCCTTCAACTCGCTCGCCGGGCCAATCCCGGAAAGCATCAGCAACTGCGGCGAATTTACGGTGCCGCCGGCCAAAATCACCTCGCGATCGGCGCACGCCTCTTCTGCCACTCCGCCGCGCAGGAACGCGACGCCGACCGCGCGCTTGCCCTCCATCAACACTCGCGTAGCGTGCGCCCCAGTCAGCAGCGTAAGATTGCTGCGCTCACGCGCCGGCTGCAAATATCCATCTGCCGCGCTCCACCGTGCCCCATTTTTCTGCGTCACCTGGTAAAGCGCCGCGCCATCCTGCTCCGCGCCATTAAAATCCGAATTGCGCGCGATCCCGATTTCCTCCGCAGCCGCCAGAAACGCCCGCGTCAGCGGATTTACATACCGCGGATCCGCCACGTTCACTGGCCCCCCCACGCCATGAAATTCCGAAGCCCCACGCTCCTGATTTTCCGATTTCTTAAAATACGGCAGCACTTCCGCAAAGCCCCAGCCCACGTTCCCCAGCTCGCGCCAAGAGTCGTAATCCGCACGGTTCCCGCGAATGTAAATCATCGCGTTGATCGCGCTCGATCCTCCCACCACTTTCCCCCGCGGCCAATACAATCGCCGCTCGTGCAAATACGGCTCCGGCTCCGTTGCGTAATTCCAATCCACCCCAGTCTTGAAAAGTTTCGAAAACGCCGCCGGAATCCGAATCTCCTTAGCTCCGCCCGCCCCGCCCGCCTCCAACAGCAAAACGCGCGTCCGCAAATCCTCCGTCAATCGCGCCGCCAAGACACACCCCGCCGACCCCGCCCCCACAATAATGAAGTCGTATGTCTTGGATTGAACGGTCATAGAACACGCAAGCATTAAATGCCAAGCCAGTCCCAGCAGCAATCAAATTGTCTTAGGAAGATTTGAAGGAAGGTCCAACAGACGCCCACCAAAACAGTCAGCTACGGTAGCGGCGCAGCAATCAACTCACGCACAAACAAAAAATCATGCCGCTCGCTGCTCATCCTTCAAAGCGGCAGCACTCCAACGATCTCGCCGCAACCCCGCCGTAGCCCAATACACCACAAAACCCGCCGCAATCAGCAAAAGCCCAAACGCCAAACCACTAATCCCCAAAATCTGCTCGCCCTCGCCATGCACAATCGAAAATCCCAATAGCAGCAGCGGAAACACCCCAATCAAAACCGCCCCCGCCATCCCACCCGGCACTTTAAAAGGACGCCGCAACCCCGGCTCCTTAATTCGCAACACAATCAAAGCCACAAACTCCAACATCAAGCTCATCCCATACAAAAGCACATCAATCGTAATCAAGCGCTCAAATCCCAAACCCAAACAAAGCGCCCAGCACGCCGCCAAAAAGGTAATCGCCACCCAAGGCGCCTGCGTTTTTCGATTCAACTTGCCAAACACCGCCGGCAGCAATCCATCCTGCGCCATCGCCAGGGGCAATCGCGAATAACTCATCACCAGCGCATTAAACATTCCAAACGCGCTCATCATTCCGCCCAGCACCAGCGCCACACGAAACGCGCGCGCCACCAGCGGCCCGCCCACCAGCCCGCCCATCATGCCCGCGATGTCCGCCCACGATCCAGTCTCGAACGACGCAGCCGGAACCCCCGTCAGCCACATCGCCGCAAACGGCAGCACGTATGTCAGCGAAACCACAATTACCGCCACAATCATCGCCGTCGGATAAGTCTTCTGCGGCCGCTTCACCTGCGTCGCAATCGTCGAGGAATTATCCCAACCCATATAATTCCACATGCAGATCAGCAACCCGCCAATCAACCCCACGCTTGAAGTCGTCGGCGCCGTCACCGCACCCTGCAGCGCTCCGATTTTCGCCGGCGCAATCAATACGATCAGCACAAACGGCGCCGAAAGCAAAAAGAACAGCCACAGCGAACTGATCGCTACCACGCGTATCCCGGCTATGTTCATCAGCGCGCACACCGTCACCACACCCATCGCCACCATCCACCCGCGATGTCCCACTGCGAACCACGGTATCAACCGCGTCAGGTACGCCACAAAGAGCGTCGGATAAATCGCCATATCAAAAATGCTCGCTACTAGCGACAGCCACGCTTCCTGAAATCCCCAGAAATTTCCCATCGCGCGCCGCACCCACGCGTAATATCCGCCTTCCGAAGGCAGCGCGCTGGAAAGTTCGCCGATCATGTAGGTCGTCGGCAGGCTCCAGATCAGCGGCGTCACCAGCAGCAGCAAAATTCCCAGGCCGTAGCCCGCGCCGTGAATGATGTCTTCAGTCCCGTAGGTTCCGCCAGACACCATAAAGAATGTCGCGGCCACCAGCGGCCAGAGGGTTAGCTTTGCATTTCTTTTTGTGGAAGTAACTGCCCGGGCAGGAAATTGGGCTGGGAGGGATAAGGTGCTCAATTTTTTGTCGCGTCCTCCATCAGCAATCCTCGCTCTCTAGCCAGCGCTCACCTGGAGCGAGTTTGCATATTGCAGAATACGGATATTCGCATTCGATGCAAGAAAAATGTGCAAAGAACCAAATATTTTTTCGCCGGCGAAGCGTGATGAGTTATTTCGGAGAACTCCGATCGCGAGGAGGAGCGCCGCACGCGCCACACTGCGGTGCGACGCTCCGCGAAATCAGTTCTGAGGCTTGCTGACAGGAGCCGCGCCCCCGCCATGCTTATTCTCCCGGAGTTCGCGCTGCTCCGCCGCCCACTGCTTCTGCTGCTCGGGCGTCATCACGCCCCAAACCTGCCGCCGTATATCCTTGCGGATTACTTTCAGCTTCTGCTGCTTCGCTTCCTCACTCAGCGACGAATCCTTCCCCAACGCCGCGATCTGGTGTTTGCCATCCTCGCGTATCGTCTTAATCTGCGCCTTCTGCTCGTCCGTCAGATTCAAAGTCGCGTCATCTTCCGGCGTGTCCGCGCTCATCGCTCCGGCGCCACCCGCGCCGCCTGCAGAATGCCCCGCCGCCGATCCGCTACCTTGTTGCGCACGCGCCGCGCTCACCCATGCCGGGCTCAGCGCCAATCCGCAAAGCATCACCACAGCAATAATCGTTTTCATCGGGCTCCCTTCCGCACCAACTGGCACCACTCCACAGCGTCCACCAACCGTCGTTTCGCCTCCGCCATTCTCCCACCACTGTCAACCAACGCACCGACCAACCAGCACCGCCATATAGATGTCCCAGCATCCGGAATCCGCGAAGCCTCAACCTAGCCGAAAAACCGCCAAAACCCACCTGCAGCGGGAAGGGAACTATCTAGTCCCACAGTGACCAATCCGTATCCTATGCACGAAATTTCCCACTCAGCCAGGACAAGTAAAGCACATAGAATCAGTGTCTTGGAAATGCAGCACTTTGGTCCACCACGTGCCATTGATACCACGTACGTCAGCGAATAGCGGTCCCCGCGCGCTATCCAACTGGCTCTGGAGAACAACGAAATGAACCGCACTCTAAAACTCGGGGCCCTGCTGGCCATCGTCACCATGTTCGCCGCCCTTCCGGCAAAAGCCGATTCTGGCGCGACTTTGGATTACAACCTTTCCGGCGGTCCCGTCACCGCCTCGTGGACCATGTTCCAGGATCCGGACCCCTTCTTCGTCGAGGGCGGTACCGCATTCGCCGTCAACTCCACCGATCTCATCGTGGGCGACACGCCCGTTGACGACATCATTTGCTTCTTCAACACCAGCGACTTGGGCGGCATGAATTCCGTCACCTATATTCCCGACCTCTACGGCGCGCAGCTCTATTCCGGATCCGAAGCTTCCCCAACCATGCTAACCGGCACGTTCTATCTCACCGACGCGGCTGGCGACACCTACAAACTGAACGTCACCGACGCACCCGAGCCCATGACTTGGCTCCTGCTAGCCTCCGGCTTAGCCGCCTTGGCCCTGAAGCGTAAAAAACTCCTGGCGAATTGACCGCAGCAGCATAAACCGATCAATCACGAAAAAAGCCTCCCAACCAGACCGGGAGGCTTTTTTTTATTGCTTCAGTCCCCGCACAGTAGGGGCAGGCTCCGTTGGCATCCTGCCAACTCGCCAGCTCTTCGCAGTTGCCTATGCGGTCGTAGCGGCCGCCTGCTTTTTTTAGGCGGGCGTCGTTGACGTCGCGGTTGCCTTCGCCCTTACCGTCGTCGTTGAATTTGTGAAACGTCCTATAGGGCGATTCATCCAGAGATTCCGTCCCGCTTCGCGGGATGGAATCGAAGGGTCGCAGCGGCCTTTACGCCGGCGCCTTCTGCAACTCTGTCAAAGCCGCCAGCACTTCCTCGCTGTGCTTCGCCGGCTCCACGTCCATATACTCCTTCACAATCACGCCCTGCGGGTTCAACACGAACGTGTGCCGCGCCGAAAGCTTCTTCACCCCAAAATTCATGATCGAGCCATACTCCTCAGACACCTTGTGCTCCGTATCTGCCAGCAACTTAAAATTCAACCCTTCCTTCGTGCAGAATTTCTGATGCGAATCCGCGCTGTCCACGCTCACGCCAATAATCACCGCGCCCTTCGCCTCATACTGCGCCAAATCGCGCTGGAAGTTGTGCGCCTCCGTCGTGCATCCGCTGGTAAAATCCTTCGGATAGAAATACAGCACCACCCATTTCCCGCGATACTCATCCAGACTAACCGCCTTGCCGTCCTGCGACGTCAATGTGAAATTCGGCGCCACAGACCCCACGGCCGGCGCGTTGTCCGACGCATGAACCATCCGGTAAGCCCCGCCCGCCAACACCAACCCGACCAAAACCAGCACAATCACCACTACCATCCGCGCGCTCCCAATTTCCTCAGTTTTCATAGATCCACTCCCCCCGACGACCCGCTTAGTATGCTCCTCCCGCCGGCCCCATTCCAAGCCCCACCCCCGCTAACGTTCCGCCGCCCCCTGCCGATGAAGGTAGCATAGGCAATCTTGCGTGTGCGCCGTTGGGTTTGCCTTTGCCGCTACCATTGAATTTGCACCCGCTCACTCCATCAGGAGCGCAACTTGCGTAAACTTAAAATCCTAATCGTCGATGACTCCGCCGTAATGCGCAAAATCTTCGAACGCGCGCTGCGCCAGGCCGGCCTCGACCTCGGCGAAGTCCGCGAAGCCGGCAACGGCGCCGAAGCCCGCGTCGAAGTTCAAAAAGGTTCGCTCGACATAATCCTGAGCGACATCAACATGTCCGTGATGGACGGCCTGGAGTTCCTCAAGACCCTCCCCACCATCCCAGCCGCCAAAGGCGTTCCGGTAATCATGATCACCACCGAAGGCAGCGAAGCCCGCGTCGTCGAAGCCCTCTCCGCTGGCGCCAAAGGCTATCTCCGCGAACCCTTCACCCCCGAGCAAGTAAAAGAACGCGTAGGCCCGCTCCTGGCAGGCGTTTCGTGACCGCCACGCACGCCGGCACCGCCGCCGTCACCACGACCGGAGCGACGACCGCAGCCCCAAAGCGAGTCCCGCTAGACCCCGCGTGGAAATCAGTCCTGGAATGTGCCACGGTCGAAGTCTTCGAGATGATGGCCGCAACCCGCCTCACTCCCTACATCCCGCCCGTGCCTGCTCAGCACGCCCAATCAGTCGCGCAATCAAAAAAAACAAAGCGGCCTGACCGCGACGGTCGGCATGGCCGGCGTTCTCTGCGGCATCACCACCATCCACTGCTCCTCGGACACCGCGATCCGCCTCGCCTCTAAAATGGCCGGCACCGAAGCCGCCAAGGATCCCAACATCGTCAACGACGCCCTCGGCGAACTCTGCAATATGGTAGCCGGCAACTTCAAAGCCAAAATCTCCAGCCTCGCCGACCACTGCATGCTCTCCATCTCCACAGTAATCACCGGCGAAAACTACGCCCTACAATCCGCCGAACCCAGCGAATCCCTAAATATCCCGCTAGCATTCGAAGGCTCCCAGATCCGCGTCTCCCTGATCACCCAGTCCTGATCCGTCCACCTCCAATCCTCCGGCCTCGCGCTCAGTCGAGCCAAGCTGTTCAATTGCGGCTTGCACTTGTGGCGGCAGACTTCGGGCGAGTGCCGTTGCGTTGATTTTGGCAGGTTGCGAGGACGGGCCGCCGCAGCACTAGCCCCAATCCATCATCGAGGACGCGGAAAATCGGCCCTGGTAACGTGTTTGATGGAGTGTGACATCGCCGCCCTGCGGCGGGCAGCGGGATTTGCGGAGCTTGGCGTACTGGGAGGCAATTGTTGAGCCACGACACCCGCCGCAGCCGGTTTCCTTTTGACATAGGGCAGCGGCGCGGGTTCGCTGATTGAAGTTAAATTCAGGACTGCGATTCCGTTGCCTGTGGCTCCCGTGATCGCGACGAGCGTATTGTCTTTGCCGTCGTCAACCAGCGCGTCGTAATTGGTTGAGAGCGCAAGCGGTAGGGAGATGCGCGTCAGCAGGTTGCCAAGTCTTCCATCCAGAACGTCTATGCCATTCGTAGAAGGCTGAAAGAGCAGGCCGCCATCGGGAGCCAGTTTCGCGCCATAGACGTATGAAATATTAAGCACCTCCCGGTCATTCAAAGCATAGAACGATTCGGCGTCGAGGGTCGCGTCGTAAAGAAAGCTACTGGCCTCAAACTGTGGTTGGCCGCTCGCCAGCGTCAAATCGTAATCGCCGTAGCAGCAGCCCGGGAAATCGCTCGCGGAAAGAATCTTGTCTGTCGCGGTGTCGATGCTGAAAACGTATCCGTCATCGTTAAAATAGACTCGTGTGTTGTCGGAACTGATTACGGTTCGCAGGTTCGCGTCGGTTGATCCAAGGCCGGGATTGTCAACTCCGTAGCTCGTGACGGCCCCGGTACTCGTATTTAGCTTGAAAAATCCTTGGTCTCCGGTTCCGGCTAAATCAAAAACAGCAAAATAAACATTTCCTGCGTCGCTAATTGCCACACCACATGGAAATGTATAAGGGGCGGCTGGACCCGACGAACCTATCGAATATGTCTTCACGGAAGCTGGGTTCGCAGGGTCGAGGGTATAAATCACGCCGGCCATGGCATCCGAAATGGCAAGTTTGCTTCCGTCCGGTGAGAGAGCGATTCCCCACAACCTTTGAGTCGTCCCTGGTGGTGCAGGTATCGGAATCGGTGGGAGCCACTGTCCTTGCGAAAGCGAAAAAACCCGGATCTGATTTGTGTCGGTAAAATAGTATTGGTCGTTATATGAGTCGTAAATGCCTTGAACCAGTTGTGCCCCCGCGAGTGGGAACTGCTGGGTCGCAGGAAGATACGTCATGCCGCCTGGTTGGGTTGCAGTACCACTCGCATTTGTGACCGTTACGTCAGCCGACCCGACCGCCCCCTGGGGAATGGTATACGCCACTGCTTCCAACTGGAAGGGAGGGGACGCGAGTCCGTAAGCGCTCGATTCGAAGCCCGTAATGACGGCGCGTTTCCCGCCTACCGTTACTTGCAGATCAGGAGGAATGGAGGTAGCTGTTACCGGTCCCAGACCGTAACCATAAAGAACGCTCGTTCCGCCTCCGTCGCTCGTCGAGGCATTCGGTGTGACCTCTAGCATTGTCGGCCCGTAGCTGAACCCCTCCGGTATGATTTGCACGCCTCCGTCCGTCGTGTATGCGTAAAGGTCCGCGGGTCCCGGAGCTCCCTCTGGAGTTGTCGCATTCACCAAATCTCCAGCGAACGAATCGAACGTCGCCGGCTGGCTCCCGACATAGATTTTATTCTTGTCGAGTGTCGTCGTTGGTCCGCCCCATTGAATATTAGTCCCTCCAGAAAGTGGACCGGCCGCAGGATTCAGGTATGCGTTCGTGAAACCAGTTCCCACAGCACCGGTCTGCAACGCAGAAGTGTCGATGAAACCAACCCCTTCCTCCATTGGGCCCGCGAACAATCCCGTCCCGTCAACAGCCTGAAGGACGGGGTTATTGATGGGACCAACAGCACCCATGGCACCTACAAAATCTGGAGTTAGAAAGATATTTGGAGTCCAACCGATCTGCTGATACGTGGTAAGGGAATACGCATACACAATTACTTCCGAGGGAACAAATAACGTACTCGAATCCGCACTCACTGCCATGCCCACGTCGGAGGCCACCTCGCCGCTCACATTAAAAGCGGTGATCTGATTGAGGGTCTGAGCGTTGTAGACGATCACTTGGTTAGGATAACTCGGAACAATGATGTACTTTCCGTCAGGGGAAATAGTGATGTGCGTGGTTGAAAAGGATCCTTGTACCGTAACCGAGCTGTTTTGTCCTGTCGAACCGTCAATCTGGCAAAGCGTGTCGTCGCTGTCGATGCTCCCGATAATTATCTTGGTTCGGTCCGGACTTCTCACAAATCCGCCGATGTTCCCCATCATATTTCCGCAAACCACTGTAAACGGCGCGCTGGTTTGTCCTGCCCCGTAGGCCGTGGCATACACCGTACTCGAATTTTGTGTGGGGCTCCAAACCGCAAAACTGGGCGAGCCGTCTACGCTGGGGATTCCGCCTGCAGCTCCTAGTAGTGCGACGTTTCCGTTGCTGAGGACTAGTGCGCTCAGCGCGTGGAATCCGTTAGGCCCGATCTGTGACGCCATATAGCGGTTGCTGACGGTATTCGAGGCAGTATCAATGGTGTAGACGTCGCCGATTTCTGTCCCCACATACAGCGTTTTGTGGTCCGGGGTGTCGTCCATACCGTATGCGCCTGGAACGCTGATGCTGGCCACTTGTTTTTCGCTTGCGGCGTCTAGCACAAACACATGATTGGATTGCGGATCGCTCATATAAAACTGCGACGTGTTTGGGTTGTAGACAACCCAGTGTGCGTTTAGAGATCCAAAATACAAGGTCGCCCCATCCGTCCGTACGTAGCGCGTCCGGGACGGCGGCGCATTGCCGCTCACCGTATCGGCAGATACTGACAGGGTCACTTGCGACGCACGCGTCACCGAGCCGGAGGTTCCCGTAATGGTTATCGGCCCGTTGAATGTCGCAGCGCCTGCCGCAGCCGTAAAGTTGACCACCTGCGGCGTCCCCACCACCAAGGACAGGCTAGCGGGTGATACTGACACACCCCCCGGCATTCCTGTGATCTGCGCGGTGACCTCGGACGAAAATCCATTCTCGCCAACAGCGGAAACTATGATGGAATTCGAACCGCCAATCGCGACGGAAAGACTCATCGGACTAACGCTCAGAGCAAAATTAGGAGTTTGTGGAGGATTTCCGCCGCCCGTGGTTCCTCCGCTCGTTCCACCCCCACAGGCGGAGAGCAGGCACAGTGCTAGAACAGTCGTGACGAGCAGTAGGCGATTCATATTCTCGGGGATCCGTGCCGCTAATCTCTCTCACCTGATGTGCCTTGTCAAGGTACTTATCTGTACGATAAATGGCCTTCGGCTAATCAGCCAACCGCGACCTGTGACGGTTTCGCGCCAAATGGATCTGCCGCCCAAGGGCGAACACAATAGCAACCTGATTCTGTTGGCGAATCTTCGTTCACCCTGAATTTACATAATAAAAGTTGACGAGCTATACACGCAGTGATAGTTTGCGCCCGTCGGAAGTGCAGGAGCCCCCAAATGACCATCCGTACCCGAATGAAACAAGCGCTCACCGTGCTGCTTCCCGCTGGCGTTCTCGGAATTTCCGCTCTGTTGGCCACTGTGCAGTCGGAAGCTGCGTCGGTGAATCGAAAAGATGACGCGCCCATAGCCAGCGTCGCCGAACGCCTCAGCGAGATCCGCGCGGGAGTTTCCGATATTGCGTTTAAGGATCGGCAGGGCTCTGTTGCTGACGCCGCCCTGCTAGGAGAATGGCCGAACTTCGGTTGGGGAAATGGCGGCGGCTGGGGATGGCGCAATGGCGGTTGGCGCAACGGGGGTTGGGGCAACGGCGGCTGGCACAATTGGCATAACGGCTGGCACAACTGGCACAATTACTGGAATAACTGGTAATTTCCGTGGATGCTCCGGTCCGAGAAATGCGCCGAGACATGCCAACATCCTCCGATGTGGCGCCGCTGATCCACACCGTCGTGCTGCAGCCGACGCCTTTCTGTAATATTAACTGCCGCTACTGCTATCTGCCGCAGCGGGATGCAAAAACCGTCATGGCTTTGCATACGGTCACCACTATATTTGAAAAAATCTTCGCGTCCGGCTGGTCCAGCCCTTATCTCACGGTCATTTGGCATGCGGGTGAGCCGCTGGTACTGCCGCCTTCCTATTATCAAGCCGCTTTTGAAGCGATTGAGGCGCTGCGACCTTCCGGAATCGAATTGCGCCATTCCATTCAGACCAATGGAATGCTGATTGATCAGGACTGGTGTGACTTCATCAAGAAATGGCACATCGGTGTGGGTGTCAGCATTGATGGGCCGCGCGAACTGCACGATGCGAACCGGGTCACGCGCGCCGGCAAAGGAACCTTCGACCGCACCATTGCCGGGATTCGCCTGCTGCGCCGCGAAAATGTTCCTTTCCACGTTATCTCGGTGCTTTCGGAAAAAAGCATGAGCGCGCCCGAGGAGTTGCTGGACTTTTACCTCTCGGAAGGGATCGATGACGTCTGCTTCAATGTGGAGGAATCCGAGGGAACCTATGTCTCGGGCCTTCTTACGAGCGGGGATCCCATCGAACGCTTTCGCTATTTTCTGGATCGGTTCTGGACTTTGTCGCGCAAGAGTTCCCGCATCCACTTCATTCGTGAGATTGATGGCATGATCCCGCGAATTTTCCGGCCGGAACAGAGCTGTCCGGAGAATGCACAGGTGGAGCCTTTTGGCATGGTGAACATTGATTGCCACGGCAACGTCTCCAGCTTTTCTCCGGAATTGCTGGGTTACAAGAGCACCGAATATAACGATTATATTCTTGGCAATATTCTGTCGGAATCGCTGGAAGACATGCTACGCAGCCCGGCAATGCAGGCGATGACGCGCGATATCGCCGCGGGCGTGGAAATGTGCCGCAAGCAGTGCGATTACTTTTCGGTGTGCGGTGGGGGCGCGCCGGTAAACAAGCTCGCGGAGAATGGCAGTTTTGCCAGCAGCCGCACGGCGTTCTGCAGCCTGGTACAGATTGTGCCGACGGACCTAATTCTGCATGCGCTGGATCGCCTGGAGGGAGGCATTGACGGGGCGATCGCACACGCAGCGCAGTTCGCCGCGGCGGCCGGGGCAGACAAATTTCAAGGCGCGCGTGGATGACATTAGTGGCGTGGTACGCGTGCCGTGAAGGCTTGAAGGAATCCGGATCAGATTCACTGGGTTTTGCAATACATCCGATTCAGCGAGGTATGCCATGAAAAAGGGGATATTTGCGGCCGTGATTTTTAGCGTTGCTCTCTTCGCTACTTCTACGTTTGCGCAGACGGGCTCCAGTACGCCGAAAAAAGGTCAAGCGCCGCCAGCGGCTCAGAGTGCGGCGCCTGCAGAAGCACCCAGCGAACCGGAGCAACCAGAAGCAGAGGAGCCGAAAGAAGCTCCGGTGCTTTGGGTAACGAGCGTCGAGGCGATGAGCAGCACGCATGCACCGACGCTGGACGTGATCCGGGTGCGCGGGATAACCAGCACCGATGGTTGGGAGGATGCCGAACTCGTTCCGCTTACCAAGGGAACTCCGCCGGATGGAATGTTGGATCTGGCATTCGTCGCGAAGGCGCCGGCAGATTCAACGTCGCCATCGAAGAGCCCGGTGATCGAAGCGGTTTTCACGCTCGAGCCTGGCCACCCGTTCAAGGGCGTGCGCGTCCACGGCGCCACGAATCGCGTTACCTTGAAGGCGATACCGGGCTATGCCGAGGCTCCGCCACCTCCGGGCGACTGCACGGACTGCGTCGGCAAGTACTTCGTCGCGAAGGGCGAAACTGCGCCCTCAGGAGTGAGCGCCAACGAGGTGATTCACGAAGAAAGTCTGCCGAAAATGTTGCACGTGGTGAAACCCGCAGAAGGACTTGGCAAGCTAGATTCTGATCCGAATCGTTTGACGATCGTGATCGGAGATGATGGCCGCATCGTCATTGCAGTGTGGGATTAGAAGAGAAGACGAGGCCCTACAACATGAACTTGAGAAAAGTAATAACTGGCGGCCTGATCGTCGCCGCAGTGATCGCCGTGCCGCTGCTCGGCGCGCAAGACGCGCAAGCGCCGCAGACGTCGCAAGCGCCGCAATCGTCGCAACCCCCGCAAACGTCGCAACCCCCACAAGCACCGGTGGTGAACATCGATCCGAACCGGCACGGGAACCTCGCTGCGGCGCAAGGCGATATCGTGGATGCCTATCAGCGAATTGACATGGCCCAAAGCGCTAACAATGATCAGCTAGGTGGTCACGCGCAAAAAGCGAAGGATTTTTTGGCGCAGGCGGACGTGGAACTTCGCTTGGCGGCAGACTTTGCTAATGCCAGGCAGGACGCGCAGCAGCCGCCGGAGGGCCCGGGGCCGGACAACGCTTCAGGAAACTGGACAATCTACGCGCAGAACATTGACCAGCCAGGTGGCTCCACAAAGTTCGTACAAATCCAGCAATTCGGCAATCAGCTCTCCGGACATTTCAAAGGCCCGCATCAATCTGGCGGAATTGAAGGCTTCGTGAACGTTCATCACATCGAATTCAGTACCCATACTCACGATGTGCTCACCTTCCGAGGCAGGATCGATGGCAACACGATGTCAGGCATGTACGGAATCCACGGCCAGCACGCCCCCTGGAACGCAGTCCGCTCCGATTAGCTTAAGCCTCCGTTCAAATTGCCAGAAGCCGGGCAAAAAACGAGCGGTATCGTTGCAGCGCCAGCCGCAAATCCTCGGTTGAAACATTCTCGCTTCGATCCCACTGCTTTTCTAGTTTGTGGCGCTCATCGGCAAATATCTCCGCTAGCCGATTGATGGTTGCGGAAACCAGTGCATCCGCCTCTTGCACCGCCTTGCGCGGTTCGTCCACGAATCCCACCTGAATGCCATCCCAACGAGCACGCAGCTCGTTCGCTTCGTTCGATACAAACAGCGCGACCCTTTCTTCCTCACGCGCGCGCGTGACGGCCGCGCCTGTTCCCGAATGGCTCGCAACGTTCGCTATGACCGGAACGTCCGCAGGAGGCGGCGTGATCAAAGTGTGAGCTTCGCCGTCACGTCCCAGCGTTCGCTCAGTAATTGTTTCCGTTTCTGTTGCGTTCGGGTCCACCACCTTCGCCCGTTCAGAAATCAGGCCCGTATCCTTGCGAAGATATTCGGTCATGAACAATCTCCTTTCTTTCGGAATTTGGAAAATTGACTCCGTATTTGCCCAGCCGCATCTGCGCCGCTCGGCAACTCTTAACTGTGAACTCTTAACTGTCAACTGCCACTAACTGCGCCCAACCGTACGCGCGCGCAGTGGGATCTGCTCTTCTCCCATTAATTCGTCGAACAACGCACGGTAATGAATCATGCCTTTGCGAAGAATCTCGGTCGTGGCTCGGCGTTCGGACTGGAGCGCCGCGATATCGTGTCCAGCCCGGTAATGCTCTACCACCGTCGCATGGTCCACGGAAATTTCCGCGGCGCGGTTTTCGAAATCGCTCGGTGGGTAGCCGCAGGCCAGCATGACTGACCCTATAAGTTGATCCGCTTCCGACAGCGCGCGGGCAGGATCATCTACGAATTCCGCCTGAATCTTCCGCCACGACTGTTGAAACCCATCGCGATCAGCCGCGCTTAGCGTCTTAAGCGAATAGCTCTTTACTCGTTTCTCCACGCTCTCAAGTTCGGCCTCGGCCTTGAATCGGTTCCCCTTTTCGGCGACCGCCCGATCGTATTCGGGCCCAAATCGAGCACGTAGTTTCGCGCTACGTTGCCGCAAAAAAATCAGCGCGACTATAGCGACGATCGCGATTACCGCGATGGCCACAAGTGCAATCTGAGTCTGTGTCATTGAAGTCCTCACGCGACTGTAATTTAGGCACGCAGTGCGCTGCTGGGTGAAGCGCTCGCACGTAATGTACGAGCCCCGTCGGCGTACGCCCATCCATTACACTCTGTAGTCACTCCAAGAATTGACTGTACCCATCCGGCGCTCCAACACTGGCGTTCCTAGTATGACAACATGACTGCTCACCGTGCAGGCGGGGTGGATGTAACGATGGTAAGTTACGGTCATCAGCTCGCTTGGATGCGCAACGGCGAACGGCACCGGTTCGTGTCAGACAAATAGCCCAGCCAGCATCAGGAGGATTACGAAAAAGTGTCTCGCACATTCCCGGCCTCCAGCATTGCGCGGCGATTTTCCGCTTGGCGTTTATTTTTGCAGGTCTGCCTGTTGCCACTTTTCGCTTCCGCGTTATTCAGCGCTGCAGCCCAGGCGCAGAGCTCCATTGTGCTCGTGGGATCCGGATCGAGCGTGCCGGCGCCTCTTTACACCCGCTGGACGGAAGAGTACGGCAAGCGCAGCGCGATTATTCAAATTCGCTACCTTCCAATCGGCACCAGCGAAGGTATCAAGGAAATTTCGCGCGGTGCCAGCGATTTCGGCGCGGGAGAAGCGCAACTAACGGAAAAGCAGCGCAAAGACGGCAGCTTGACGGAACTGCCGGTGGTGCTCATCGGCATCGTGATGATTTACAACCTTCCCGACTTGCATGGGGAGCTGCGCCTTTCGGGCGATGTGTTGGCCGGCATTTTTCTGGGCGATGTGAAGACCTGGAACGCGCCGCAGATCGTGAAGTTGAATCCGGACGTTCCGCTGCCAAATCTTCCGATCCAGGTAGTCAACCGTCCCGCGGGGAAGGGCTCCAACTACGTGTTCACGGATTTTTTGTCCAAGGTGAATCCGAAATTTCGCAGTGAAGTGGGAGTGAGTGCTTCGCCGAAGTGGCCGGTGGGGGAAGGGGCGGAGCGCAGTTCGGACGTGGCCGACAAAGTGAAAAACATACCCGGCTCCATTGGATACGTGGAATACCAGTATGCGCTCAAGGCCAATATTCCGCAGGCAGCGGTGTTGAATCCCGCGGGCCGGTTCGTGAAAGCTTCCATGGACACGATCGCGGCGGCCTGCGCCGCGGCCGAGGAGCCCCGCTGGAATAACTTTTCTGCGTCTTTGACCAACGTGCCGGGACCGGAGTCCTATCCGATCACCAGTTTCACCTGGATTTATTTGCGAACCACTGCCCCTGATGCCGGGCGCACGGCCGCAATGAGCGATCTGCTGGATTGGATTTATAGCGACGGGCAGCGATCCGCGGCGCTCGAAGGATATTCGGCACTACCCCCGCATTTGCTCGCAGAGGTGCGGAAGAAAGCCAAGGCCCTGCAATAGACCGCGGCGCATCCACTTCGCTGCAAGCCTGCAGTCCGGACGTCACGCCAACTGAACCATCGCGTTCAGCTCACCACGGATACGGATATCCAAGCGCCAGTGCTTTTTCCAGGTCCGCATCGTACCCGTAGATATCGTCGAAGAAAAAAACTTCGCCGGCCTCATTCACTGCCGCAGTGCCGTAAACGATCAACACCGGAATCGTCGTTACCAGATTCACCTGCACGTTTTCTTCTGTGCCGTTCATCGCCGCCTTTACGCGCTCCAGATCCCAGCCCGGATTATTGCGTAGCGTCCACGCGGCCAGGTCTGCGGGGTTCTGCACTCGTATGCAGCCGTGGCTGAAATCGCGCACCGTATTGGAAAATAATCCCGGCTCGTCGGTGCCATGTAAATACACGTTGTCGTCATTTGGAAAAATCATCTTTACGAGTCCCAGAGAATTCTTGGGCCCAGGCTTCTGCCGCAGACGGTATTTCCCCGACTTCAATCCGGCGAGAGCTTCGTCGCTCACGTGACCGTCTGTAACCACGGTGTCATCCGACGTAACCACTTCCATGCGTTCCTTGCCCACATAGTCCCGGTCTTTCTCGATATGTGGAATCATCTCGTCGCGCTCGATGCTTGGCGCCACTTCCCAATACGGCCGGAACACCACGTAGCGCATCTCTTTTTCGAACACCGGAGATGTGTGTTCATACGCCTTGCCGATAATCACATTCTTCACCAGCGCAGCCTCGCCGCTATTGTCCATCGCACGCGCGCGGAATTCCGGAAGGTTCACTACGATTGGAGGTCCCGAGAAGGAATGTGACAACCACCGCCAGCGTTCCAGCGTCAGCTGGATTTGCCGCACCCGGGAACTCAGCGGGGTATTCAGCTCATTTATCGTGGTCGCATCCAAACGACCGTTTGCCAGTTCCCCGTGACGCGATTGATAATGCTTAACGGCGTCCACCAGCGCGCCTTGGTAGATGCCGGCGTTTCCGGACACGTCCGCGTCTGCGGGCAAGTCGCGCGTCAGCTTTAACAGCTTCGCAAGGCGCTCCGTGCTCGCGTAACTCTGTCCCGGCGCCACTGATTTGGTTGGAACCTGCAGTCTCTCGCTGTCGTCCTTAGTCGCCATTTCCGTGTAAGCCGGCAGCGCCGCCAGCAACCGATAGTATCCGGGAAAGATTGGCTCTATGGACTGCAGCACGGCTGCCGGATCGTCAGCAGTCATCAATTTCGTGCGCACGAACTCCGCCAAAGGCAGTCTGCGGCCTTCGACGTCCAGCTCGAATTTGAATTCCTTGGGATTCACGCGGCCAGTGTGCACGGCGCGGGCATAGCGCATCACCGAAACAGTCAGCGCCGCATCGAAGCGCGCCCGGTCCGTATCCAAGGCGGACGTCGCCATCATAGCCAGTCGTTCCGCCCAGCGGGTTCCGCCGTAATCGTCGGCGCTCAGGCCCTTCTGGTCTGCATCCCGCAACACCGTCGTAAGCGCGATCGCCTGAGCAGTGGGCTTGCCGCCTTGAATCCAGGCCAGCGAATACCCGCCTGCTTCGTAGAATTGCGCGACGGGATCGTGATACGGAGCGAAATCCGGCCAGCGCAGGTCTGGGTCATTTGCGGAGTCGATGATTTTATGTAGCGTCTCGAGGCCTTCTGGCGAAAGCTTCTGTCCCGTGGCGGCCGGCTCCTGCCCCATGCCTGCGGCCTGCACCGCGTTGCGTCTGATCACTGCTCCGCTGTTTCCCAACAGCAATACAAGACCAAGCAACATTAAGGACTTGCGAGAGAACTCGGTACGGAGATTCATAGCCGGTACGCTCCAATTGCAGACGCTTGGCTTGGGCGAAAGCGGCTGAGCAGCGATGATTATAGGCCGCGATTTTCACACCCGCTACCCACGGATCAGGATACTGGATAAGGTAACTGAAGAGCTAACCCCAACACGCCGATATCTCACGCCGAACTCTACGGCGGCATCGTGCGTAACTTTTTCTGCTTCCTCCATCTACGGTAGGCATCCGATAATGAGCATTACGGCTATGACGCTGATTGCCACTCGCGTGCGGAAGGAACTCCGCGGTGAATTCAACCGCGACCGGATCAGGCGAATGCATGGTCCAGGCCAGTTCTAATGGAATCGCCCCAGTGCGTGTGATGTTACTCACAGCCCGAGGCGCGGAGTAAAAGAATGATAGTTGAACTCGTTCACCCCGACTCTGACACCAAGCCCCGTCATTGGGTCCGCCACGATCAGGCTTTCGCAATGATGCTGCGGCCTGGCTCAATTGAGTGGGGCACGAAGCGTTCCGCGCTGGAAAAGTTCAACTATGCGGCGGGGGATTTAGCCTTGTGCGATCGCCATCAGGGAGAGTGGGTCGGCCTCATGAACGTGCAGCATCTGCAGCTTGGCGTTTCCGATGCCGCGCTGCTGGCTAGCTCGGACGGCGCTTACGGCGAAGTAGAACTGCGCGCTTCACGCAAGTTTGCGGACGCACGTCTGAGTGCCATGGTTGCGGCCGTGCACGCGGAGATGCTCGCTGGCTTTCCGAGCGGGCGGCTGTTTCTGGATTCTGTCGAACAGGCCATGGCCGTAGCACTCGTCCAAGGTCATGCAGTAAGGCATCGTCCTGTGCAGATATCCCGAGGCGGACTAGGCGCAGCGCGCTTGCGCAGGATTAGAGAGTTGGTCCACGCGAAGATGGAAGACGAGTTGAGTCTCGACGAGATGGCGGAATCGGTAGGATTGAGCACGGCTCATTTCGCCCGCATGTTTCGCAAGTCAACTGGCCAGACCCCGCATCAATTTGTGCTGCGCCAAAGGCTGGAGCGTGCTAAAGCGCTCTTGCGCGCGCCCGGCGCGCGAGTATTGGACGTAGCCGTTGCCTGTGGCTTCAAGACACAGCAGCACTTCGCACAGGTCTTTCGTGACCTCTGGGGAGTTAGCCCGACAGAATATCGCCAGGATCGATTCGACTCGCAGCCGGAATTCACTCTCGCAGATAGCTGTTAACTTTTCCCTCAAGTCAGACCCCAAACTCACGCGTAACTCGTCGTATTTCTATCGCGCAACCTGAATTAAGCAGGATTCCGACCATCCCGGCAGAAATCCGCACAAGTCCGTATGCGATCTCCCGCCTACTTAGAGTTGTGAGCAGCGCCATAGCATCAACAAACCGGGCATCAAATAAACTGACCATCGTTTGCCGGTCGCAACTAATTCAACGCTGGAGGAAAAATCAATGGAAGCAATTGGATTGCTAGTCAGGCTCGAAGCACGCCCAGGTAAAGAAGCTGATGTCGAAGCATTTCTAAAGTCGGCTCAGCCACTCGCGCTGAAGGAAAAAGGGACCTTGAAATGGTATGCGTTCAAGCTCGGGCCGCGGACGTTCGGCATCTTCGACACCTTTGCTAACGAAGCGGGCCGCAATGCCCACTTGACTGGCGACATTGCGAAGGCACTGGGAGAGCGGGCCGCCGAACTATTTGCGATTCCTCCGCAGGTGGAAAAAGCGGACGTCCTTGCAAACACGCCCCTAAAACCCTGAGCCCGTGGTTCCAGGGAAGTTCTGGGAACGGAACCCTATCAGCCGTACAGGCTCGCGAGACTAAAACACGTGAAGAAGGAGAAATCGCATGAGTCAAACAGCCAGCAGCGTAAAGCAACAAAAGTCTGACGCCGGTGTCGCCAGAGTGGACATGAAGTTCGAGGTCTCGATCGTCCCCGTCTCCGACGTTGACCGCGCAAAAGAGTTCTACACCAGGCTCGGGTGGCGGCTCGACGACGACATCGTGAATGGCAGCGACTTTCGCGTCGTCCAGTTAACGCCTCCGGGCTCAGCATCCTCCATCTCGTTCGGTAAGGGAGTCACGCCGGCCGCGCCCGGCTCGTTCCGCGGTGGCCTGATCGTCTCTGACATTGAAGCGGCACACAAGGTTCTCGTGGCCAGGGGCATCAAAGCGACTGAAGTTTTCCACGGCTCGCCGTTCTCCCCAGCAGGACGCAGCAGCGGCCCGGACCCCGAGCGCAAGAGTTACAGCTCCTACGTCGCTTTCGAAGATCCCGATGGCAACGCCTGGATCGTACAGGAGGTCACGCATCGAGCGCCCGGTCGCATCGATCCTGCGAAGACCACCTTTGCATCAGCAAACGATCTGGCCAGCGCGATGCGCCGCGCCGAAGCCGCCTTCGGCGAGCACGAGAAGCGCAGCGGCCAGTCCAAGGGACAGCCCAACGCGAAGTGGCCCGACTGGTACGCATCGTACATGGCGGCCGAACAGGCAGGAACCGACCTTCCGAAGTAAATCACTCTTTGCGTGTGCCTAATAAGAAGAACGAATCAGCGATTGATAAAAAAGATTATCAAGGAGAAACAAATGAAAATGTCACAAACCTACGGAACTAATTCCGCGTCCCGGGAGCTTAATTCAGGGCCCCGAAGCCGGATGCAACGTGTCGGCTTAGCTGTTCTCGCGAGTACGTTCGTTATCGGTGCCACCGCTTTCGGTACCAAGGCGCAGCAAGCGGCCCCTCCAATCGAAGGAGTCATCGGAAAAGTCCAGTCATTCTCAGGCAGCTCGCTCGACGTTCAGACGCCGTCAGGCGTCGTCCACGTCGGTGTCAAGCAGCCGCTCACAACCTACAAGCAAGTACCGTCGGATTTGAGTCATGTCACGCCCACATCCTATGTCGGCGTTGCCTCCTCGGAGCAGCCGGACGGAAAAGAAGTAGCCAAGCAGATCATCATCTTTCCACCGGAACTCAGTGGCGCTGCGGAAGGTAGTGTTCTCACAGACCCGCCGGGTGCGACCACTCACAGCAGAATGACCAACGGCTCCGTCGCTCGCCCTGCGGCATCGCACTCACGTATGANAAACGGCACGGTACAGAAAGGCGGCGGCACCACGCTGGTGGTCCAGTATCAGGACGGCTCCAAGACCATCTCCGTGCCAGCGGGCGTTCCCGTGACGCTCGTCGCACCTGCACAAGTCACCTTCGCTGCTGGCGATGTCGTCTATGCGCCGACCGAGAAGCTGCCAAACGGCACTCTCGTGACCGACAAGATATTCCTCTTCATTCCAGCCGCGTCCGCCGCTAGCAAGTAGAAACGGTTCCGGTCAATGAGCCATTCAATCACTGCCGCGAAGCAAACAAAGTCCAGGAGCACGGTGCCGCAACAGCAGCCCGTGCTCGTGGTTAAGCGGCACCATTTGATGGTTCGCTGGAGCCACTGGCTCAATGTGCCCATACTCCTCGGTCTTGTTCTCAGCGGCATTTCTATTTACTGGTCTTCGCCTGTCTATCAACACAAGCCGGATCCGATTACCGGAAATTTCGATGTGGCCGCGGATCTCGGAGTCTGGCTCTGCGCTCACGTCCCAGGGCTGCTTCACTACAGCGATCCACCCGACTGGATTTACAACCACCTGAGTCTCGGGCCGGGCATGTTGGCCTTGGCTTTGCGTCTGCATTGGTTGTGCGCGTACTCGTTCATGCTGAATGGTGTCGTGTACGTGGCAGGCTCGATCTTGTCAGCAAGCTGGCGCTCCTTGCTGCCTCGCCGCACCGATCTACTCGCCGCGCTGAAAATATTTCGCTATTATCTCGGTCTTCCCTTCGCCAAATTGCTGCGCAAAAAATGGCTGCATCCCCGTTTCAACACAAAGTACAACGCTCTCCAGCGCGCCGCATATTTTTCCATTCCGGTCGCGGGCTGTCTTTCGGTCGCCACAGGCTGGGCGATTCACAAGCCCATGCAACTCCATTGGCTGGCCGCCATCTTCGGAGGGTACAACGCAGCGCGTGTCTGGCACTTCTGGCTCATGTGGATTTATATCCTATTCCTCGTGCCGCACCTGATTCTGGTTTTAGCCGACGGATGGGACACACTGCGCAGCATGATCGTCGGCTGGTCGCGACGCGTAGAGCCGCCCCAGGTGATCGCACATGACCACTGAGAAAATTAGACATCCATCTGAAGCCGCGAAATCTGTCGCGCTGCAGAAGCTGGGAAGTTTCTTTGCCGAGCAGCCTCCCCAGAAGATTCAGATGCCTCCCGCGCGTCTGCATCACCTCACCCGGCGAGATGTTCTGTTGTTTGGCGCGGGCGCACTGGCCGCGCTGGCAGGCGGCAGCTTTCTCCTGCCCCAAGAAACGCTCACTCGCTTGGGTGTACATCGAAATCTGGACCCTCCTGCGAAGGAGTGGTTCTTAAGCAGAGGCCTGCGTCTCGATGACGACGTCGCCGAAGCGCTTTACTCCGCAAATCGTAGAGTCCCCACCTACACCAAATCGCAAATCACGCCGCTCAAGAACAACTACAACGGAGCCACTCCCGATCCTGGCTATATTTCCGGTTGGAATCTAATTCTGGAAGGGCTCGCTTCCGGTCTGAGCACCTCTCTCGATATTCACAATCTCCTAACTCGCTTTTCGCTGCAGGAGCAGATTACGCGGCTGGTTTGCGTCGAAGGCTGGAGTGCGGTCGCCTGCTGGGCTGGTCTCAGATTCGATGACCTGATTCGCGGCTACCCACCGGTGTCGCAAGCTAAATGGGCGCGTGTCGAGTCTTCGGTCAATCTCGATGCCTCGGGGAATCCTGACCCCTACTTTATGTCGCTCGACCTGGCGACCGCGCGTCATCCACAGACGCTGCTAGCCACACACTTCGACGGTCATCCCCTCACGGTAGATCACGGCGCGCCGCTCCGTCTGTTGGTGCCCGTGAAGCTCGGTTTGAAAAATGTGAAAGCCATTACCAGGATTACTTATTCCGCGGATGAGCCAAAAGACTACTGGGCCGAGCGTGGATATTCCCGCTACGACGGAATTTGAAGAGTTCATCTCCCATCTCAATCACCAGCCAAGGAGGCTGATAAGACATGGCAAGCAACCAGAAAACAGTAATCGTCACGGGAGCTTCGCAGGGCATCGGAGCCGGCGTTGCCCAGTCGTTTCTCGATCGTGGTTACAATGTCGTCGCAAATTCGCGCAACATAACCAAAACAAATCCATTCGCAGCGTCGGCGAATGTTGCTCTGGTTGATGGAGACATCGCCGACCCGCGCACGGCCGCAAAGATTGTTGATACTGCCGTATCGCGGTTTGGCCGGATCGATGTGCTGGTAAACAATGCGGGTATTTTCATTCCGAAGCCCTTCACCGAATACACCACCGAAGAATTCAACACCTTGGTCTCCACGACGCTTGCAGGTTTTCTCTACGTTTCACAGCTCGCCGTAAAGCAAATGTTGCGCCAGAAATCGGGCAGCATCATCAACGTGTCAACTACCTTGGTTGACCAACCGATCGCCGGTGTTGGCGCGTCCGTTCAAATCATGGTGAAGGGCGCCTTGAACGCAGTGACACCTGCCCTGGCCATTGAATACGCGAAGGAAGGCATTCGTGTAAACACGGTAGCGCTAGGAGTGATCAATACTCCCATGCATAAACCGGAAACGCATGGCTTTCTCAAAGGGTTGCATCCGGTCGGCAGGATCGGAGAGATCAAAGAAGTCGTCGACGCAATCTTGTACCTGACCGACGCCACGTTCACCACAGGTGAAATATTGCACGTAGATGGCGGCGCGCACGCAGGCAAATGGTGACCGTAACGTTTCGTTGCCGCCTCGTAAGCGGCTTCAGGTGACGTGGCGCGTTCTGGCTTGCTAATCCTTCAACGGACGAAACTTTCATTCACTGCACCGTGCCGGTTTTGACCCATGCACGGAGAAAATAAGGATGACCCCTTATCAAGCGACCAAAGCAGTAGCTGGTTCAGCCCAGGAGGCCATGAACGGAGTTCATATGTTCAAGTATGTCGCCAGTATCCTTTTCGGGATCTTGCTGTCAGCGCCCCTCTTGGCGGAAATCACGCCGTTTCCGGCCAGCTTTCACACGCAAGTGATTCCGAGGAATGGCACCAGCCTCTACGTCCGAGTTGGCGGCAAGGGGCCGGCCGTGGTGCTGTTGCATGGCTTCGGCTTTACGGGTGATATGTGGGCCCCCTTGGCAATTGTTCTGGCCAAGGACCATACCGTGATCGTCCCCGACCTGCGCGGCATGGGCATGTCCGATCACCCGGATACCGGCTACACCAAGAAAAACCAGGCGCTCGACATCGCCGGCGTCATGGATGCACTCAAGGTCTAGAAGGCAGACTTGGTCACACACGACATCGGCAATATGGTCGGCTATGCGTTGGCTGGTCAATATCCGGTCCGGGTCACCCGCTGGGTGGTGATCGATGCACCGCTGCCCGGAATAGGCGATTGGGACAGCATCGTTCGCAGCCCGTTGCTCTGGCACTTCGATTTCAGGGGTCCTGACGAGGAGCGCTTGGTGCAAGGCCGGGAGCGCATCTACCTCGATCGCTTCTGGAACGAGTTGTCTGGAGACCCCAAGAGGATCGATGAAGATACGCGGCAGCACTTTGCTGCCCTGTACGCACGGCCGCATGCGATGCACGATGCGTTCGAGCAATTTGGGACACTCCGCCAGGACGCCGCCGACAACAAGGCGTTGCTCGCCACAGACGGCAAGATCACGATGCCGGTGCTTGCCATCGGTGCCGAGAAGTTTTGCGGCAAGAACATGGCCGATCATATGCAGTTCGTCGCCAGCAACGTCACGGGCGGCATCGTGCCCGATTCCGGGCACTGGATCATGGAGGAGAATCCACAGGCCACCATCAAGTTGGTTACAGATTTCCTGGCCGAGTAGGCATGAGCTTCAGACAATCTGACCCGAGGGCGCGGTCGAGCTCGCCGGACCGCGCCCTCGCTGAAGCATCGGCAGCGTGTGGTTGGGACCCGGGTGTTACCCGGCGATGCCCCCGGTCAGCCGGGTCATGGGATGCGCTTACGCGCGGTCACCTAGATATAGATTATTCACTACACTTTGCCGGTTTTGACCGGCGCACGGAGGAAAATAAGGATGACAACGAATCAAGAAACCAACGTAGTAGCTGGTTCGACCCAGGAAGTTACGAAGGTGCGGTACACCGCCAAGACCCACACTTCTGGCGGCCGGCGTGGCGGCGTCTCCCGCAGTGTTGATGGCCGGTTAAATGTTAGCTTCTCGGCTCCCGGAGTGCCGGGAACCGGCACGAATCCGGAGCAGTTGTTTGCCGCTGGTTGGTCGGCCTGTTTCATTAGTGCGATGGGGCATGTGGCAAGCAGGATGAACGTCAAACTCCCGGCTGACACGGCCATCGATGCCGAAATAGACCTGTGCAATTCCGGCAACGTTTACTTCTTGCGAGCACGGCTTAACGTCAGCCTGCCGGGCTTGGAGCGCGAAGTGGCGCAGGCAATTGTGGATGCCACGCAGGGTGAGACGTGTGCATATTCCAACGCCACACGGGGCAACGTCGACGTTACGATCAACCTGGTGTGAGCCGGGAGGGGGTAAGATTTCATGCGCAAAAGGCTCGCACTATTGGCAATTCGCCTGTTGGTGTCCGTGAACCTCCTGTACGCCGCCATTTTTCTCAAGTTTGCGGGAGGGCCCGGTTCGGTCGCCCTGTTTACGCGAATGTCGCAGGCGGTCCACGGGTTGATTCCGCAGCCCGTATTTCGGCTAGGGTCAGGCATGTTCGAGACGGTAGTAGCGATTCTGCTCCTGATTCCGAAGACAGCCAAATTGGGAGCGGGATGGACTGTCGTGTGGATGACTGCCGTGCTTCTCAGTCACGTTTTCGTGTTGGGATACGGTTGGTTCTTTGTGGATGCCCTGGCGGTGATGGTGCTTGCAGTCATTTATCTTTTGGCTGGTGGCAAATAGTGGAAGCCGTTTATATCACAGAGCCCTGTCAGGCGGCGGGTGGCACACCCTTCCACACCACCCAAACGAACGCCGTTGAAGTTCCGGGTAGCGCATCGCTTCGGTTTTTGAAGTGTGCGGGTTTAGACGCTACACATTCGATCAGCACAGCAAAACACATCCCCAGATCATTTCGGCCAGTGAGCACTAGTTCTGTACCAGTTCTGTACGAACGTACGGCTGCGCCCTCGTTCGCCATCCGACGCGCGCGCAGCTTGTTACGGAATAGCCGGCGGGTTCGGCATTATGAAGAACAACCAAATTTCGCACAAAATTATTGCCAAGCAAAACATAACCGGTAAGTGACGCCTCATAATCCTGCCTCCGTGGCTGGAGACCGACCGTCACCACGCTCTCGAAAGTTGCCAAACATTTCGAGCCGACTTACAAACTCAACGACAGCTTTCGTCTCCGCCTCAAGCCACTCACCACAATCGCCGCCAGCCCGCCAACCAGCAGCGAAAATGTCCCCGGCTCCGGAA
>JGI12713J13577_1000058_pt1 | contig 29578 bp, 25 predicted proteins | sample JacPin_JW_Ref_O3_FD_13577 | JGI IMG/M metagenome (IMG submission 13577) | reverse complement strand
GGCGGCGGTCCCGCGAAGCGGAACCGCCAGCCTTTGCATTCGCAGGGGCACGGCGTGCCGTGCCCGCTCCCGCCACGCTTGCTCAATATGGTCAGGGGCGCTGCCCAAAAAAGAAAAGCCCCGGCTCGAAACAACAAGCCGGGGCCGCGTCCTTTGCGAACGCTGGAGACAGAACGCTCCTCTATGAAATCACCGGATTCGGTTTCTCCGGATCAATCCCCAATTCCGCAATCGCCTTCTGCACCATGCACTTCTCAATCTTCCCGTCCAAAAACAATTCATTCAAAGCCGCCAAAGCAATAAACCGCGCATCCACCTCAAAGAAATTCCGCAAAGCAGCCCGCCCCTCGCTTCGCCCAAACCCATCCGTCCCCAGCGCAGCCATCCTTCGCGGCACCCACGGGCTGATCATATTGGGCAAAGTCTTCAAATAATCCGTAGCCGCCACCAGAACTCCCGGCGCATCCTTCAAAAGTTCCGTTACATAAGGCACGCGCGCCTTCTCCGCAGGATGCAACCGGTTCCAGCGATCCGTCTCAATTCCATCTGTATAAAGCGCCTTATAACTCGTCACGCTCCACACGTCCGCCGCCACTCCGTATTTCTCCAGAATTTCCTGCGCCTTCAACGCCTCATTCAAAATCGCGCCGCTCCCAAATAGCTGAGCCCGCAACTGCGATTCCTTGTTTTCCGAAGCCCGGAACCGGTACATGCCCTTCAAAATCCCCTCGCGCACATCGCCGGGCATCGCCGGCATCGGATAATTCTCGTTCATCACCGTAACGTAATAGAAAATGCTCTCGCCATCCTTATACATCCGGCGAATTCCGTCCTCGATTATCACCGAAAGCTCGTAAGCGTACGCCGGATCGTAAGCCCGCAGATTCGGCACCGGCAAAGCCAGCACATGACTATTCCCGTCCTGGTGCTGCAATCCTTCGCCAGACAAAGTCGTGCGCCCCGCCGTTCCGCCCAGCAGAAATCCGCGCACCCGCATATCCGCCGCGGCCCAAATGAAATCCGCAATCCGCTGGAATCCGAACATCGAATAATAAATGAAGAAGGGAATCGTATTGATTCCATGAGTCGCGTAAGCCGTACCCGCCGCAATAAACGACGCCATCGACCCCGCTTCCGTAATCCCTTCCTCCAGAATCTGTCCGTCCTTCATTTCGTTGTAATAAAGCAGCGTGTTCACGTCCACCGGCTCGTAACGCTGCCCCACGCTGGAATAAATTCCCGCCGTGCGGAATAGCGACTCCATGCCAAACGTCCGTGCTTCATCCGGCACGATCGGCACAATCAATTTCCCCATTTCCGGGTCGCGCAGCATTTTTCGCAATATCCCAACGAACGCCATCGTCGTCGAAACCTCGCGCCCGTCGCTGCCAGTCAAAAATTCCTTGAACAACTCCTCATGATCCGCCACCAGCGGCTTCGAACGCGCGCTCCGCTGCGGCACGTACCCGCCCAGTTCTTCGCGCCGCGCCCGCATATATGTGATTTCTTCGCTGTTTTCCGCGGGACGGTAAAAAGGCACTTCCGCGCACTGCGCATCGCTCAAAGGGATATCAAACCGCGTGCGAAATTCCTGCAGCTCGTCTTCGTTCAATTTCTTCTGCTGGTGCGTGATATTTTTCCCTTCGCCCGCTTCACCCAACCCGTATCCTTTAATCGTCCGCGCCAGAATCACCGTCGGCGCGCCCTTGTTTTCCGAGGCAGCCTTATAAGCCGCATACACCTTGCGCGGATCGTGCCCGCCCAATCGCAAACGTCGCAGCTCCTCATCCGAAAAAGGCTCGACCAATTTCAGCAACCGCGGATCGGATCCAAAGAAATGTTCCCGCACGTAAGCCCCGGATGAAACCACCAGCTTCTGATACTCGCCGTCCACCAGCTCACCCATGCGCTTCACCAGCAAGCCCTCGGTGTCGCGCTCCAGAATTGCGTCCCACTCTGTGCCCCACAAAACTTTGATCACATTCCAGCCAGCCCCACGGAACGCCGATTCCAGCTCCTGAATAATCTGCCCGTTCCCGCGCACTGGCCCATCCAGCCGTTGCAAATTGCAATTAATCACGAAAATCAGATTGTCCAGCTTCTCGCGCGAAGCCAAAGTGATCGCGCCCAGCGATTCCGGCTCGTCCGTCTCGCCATCGCCTAAAAACGCCCACACCTTCGCATCCGTCGCCGCTTTCAATCCGCGATTTTCCAGGTAGCGGTTGTAACGCGCCTGGTAAATCGCCATCAGCGGGCCCAGCCCCATCGAAACGGTAGGGAACTCCCAGAAATCCGGCATCAGCCACGGGTGCGGATAAGACGAAAGCCCGCCCCCAGGTTTCAGTTCACGCCGGAAATTTTCCAGCTTCTCCGCCGACAGTCTTCCTTCCAAAAACGCGCGCGAATAAATTCCCGGCGCCGCGTGTCCCTGAAAATAAATCGTGTCGCCCTCAAACTCCGCCGTGCGCGCCCGGAAAAAATGGTTGAAACCCACTTCGTACAATGCCGCCGCCGACGCATACGTCGAAATATGCCCGCCGATTCCGTGCTCTTCGCGATTCGCGCGCACCACCATCGCCAGCGCGTTCCACCTCACCAGGCTCTTGATCCGCCGCTCCAGTTGCTGGTCCCCCGGAAATTCCGGCTGCAGGCTATGCGGAATCGTGTTCACATACGGGGTGTTCGCGGTAAATGGAATTTCAATCCCGATCACCCTCGCATGCGCGCGCAATCGTTCCAGAATGTACGACGCCACATCCGGCCCGCTCGACTGCAGCACCGAGTCCAGCGACTCCAGCCACTCCTGAATCTCCGCAGAGTCCAACCCCTGCAGCGGCAAACTGATCTCGTTGTTCATATCTTGGTTCGGCCCTCTCCTAGCGCTCGCTGTCACCGTCTATCAACCTCGCACATCGCGCCGTCCACTATTTTCCCACCAATAGAATACACCCCAACGCCAACCCGCGCACACCCAGAACAATTCGTTTTTTGAATCGGACCCCACGCGCTGTCTGTACCGCCTCCGCCCGCGATCGTGGCGCAGCCCTGTCTGCGGCAGGCACTCTTGGCTGTGCTCCTGGGATTTTCACGGCACGACGGCACGCCAAAATGCGCGCCGAAAGCTGCGGGTCGGTTGGGGGCGCTGCTCGCTGCGCCCCCGCTTGCTCGGGTGTCAGAACTTCCGCGGTCCGCCGGTGCAGTTGCATCTGAATTTCTTGCGGCGCACGGCAACGGGCCATCGATGTCGCACCGAAGATCGATGGCGGTTTGAAGACCGCCGCTACAACATCCCGGCCGTTGGACGCCCCATCACAACCTCCCTCCGCCCTAACCTCCCAACGAACTCCCGATCCGCCGGTAAAAAATTCAGCTCGCCCAAAGTCTCCGGCGTCCGCCATTCCATGTTCTCGAACACAATGTTGCGAACCGACCTCGGCTCAACCGCAGCCGAAAAGAAAATCAACTCAATCTCCTCACTCATCTCCGCGTAGCGATGCCGCGTCCGAAAAACTTCCTCGCCCACCAACGCCTCTACGCCCAACTCTTCCATCAACTCGCGCGCAAGCCCCTCCGCCGCCGTCTCCCCCGCCTGCAGTTTCCCCCCAGGAAATTCCCACATCAATTCAAACGTATCCCCGCGCCGCCGCTGACAAACCAAAATCTTCCCCTCCGCCTCAATCAACCCAGCCACCACAATCAACATGCGGACTCCCGAATCGCCCGCGCTAATTCCCGCGCGCCATCAACCAACGGAGGTCCCGGCGTATTCAAAAGCTCATCCCGAATCACCACCACGCGCTCATTCCGTACCGCCGGCACATCCCGCCAGGCAGGATTCCGCAACGCTGTAGAAACCCTCGCCCGCGCGCCAGTAGCCGCCCAAGCCAACACAATCAATTCCGGCGCAGCCAGCGCCACCTCCGAGTCCGACACGCGCGCACCCGCATCCACGATCATCTGTCCCCCAGCCATCTCCACCAGCTCCGCCACCCAAAGAGGGGAACTGATCCGCGGTTTAGGCCAAGACTCGCAATAAACGCGCAGCCTCCGTCCGACTCCAATCCGCCGCACCCCACGTGCCACGTCCGCAAATCCCGCCCACATTTTCCGTATCAAGCGCTCCGCCGCCCGTGCGCGATTCACCAATTGTCCCAGCGTCCGAATATCACCAAAAATATTCGCGAGCGATCGCGGATTAATCGCCAAAAACGACACCGGCTCCGCCAGAATCTTCTGCACGGTCTCGACAGCAAACGGCACCGACCCAATCAAAATCGTAGGCCGCAACCGCATCACCTCGCGCATATCCATCTTCCAACAATCACCCACCGCTGGCCGCGCACCCACCTCCGCCACATCCTTACACCACCGCGAAACCCCCACCAATTCGCGCCCCACCCCCAAGGAAAGCAATATCGAAGTCACGCTAGGCGCCAGCGATACAATCCGCATCTGGTCGAGTTTTTTCATTCGCGCCATCACACCAAGATTCTACTACGCCGACTTTCTCTGCGCCTCTGCCGTAAAAGCTTTCCTCTTCTCGCGGTTCTCTCTGTGCCTCTGTGCCAAATCCCCTTGCCCTAAAAACAAAAACGCGCCGGAGGGTCTCGCTCCCCGGCGCGTCGAATTCAATCTGAATTAATAGTTACTGCGCAGCTTCCACCTTCTTCAATCCTGGCTTCGGGATCTGCCAAATCACCCCCGAATCGTCGGCATTGTTCGGGTAGAACTGCGCCGACTTCTTCCCTGACGGCAGCAAAATAATATCCGCGCGCCGGTTGTAAGCGTACCAAGTGCCCTGAGCATTCCGCGCCCGCGCCTTGGGAGCCGGGTTCGGATTGGTGCTCTCCAGAGTCTTCACTTCGGACTTATCCATCGGGCGTTCCTTGCCGTATGCCGCCGTCTGGACTTTGTCCGCCGAGATTCCCTGGTCCACCAGATATTGCTTGATGCGCTCCACGCGCCGTTCGCTCAAATCCTGGTTATGGGGCTTCGAGCCGCGAATGTCCGCATAAGCCTCGACTGAAAGTTTCGCGTCGCCGTCGTATTCCAGATATTTCTTGAACCCCGCCGCCAGTGTCGCCAATTCCAGCTGCTGGCTCTTCACCAATCCGACTTGCGGGTTCTTCTTATCCGGATAATCCGTTGGGTAGAACACGCTCTGCAGCACCACTTCCGGGATCGGTTCGATTGACCCAGTGACGTGGACCGACGCCGTTTGGTCAAGCGAGCCGCCGCACACGTTCGTCGCGTGCAGTGCGTAGTTACGATTCTCGTCCACCGGACCAATGTCGGTCTTGGCCGGATCCGCCTTCACAGTCTGTGAACCGTTGAGGTCTACTTTTCCGAATGGGTCCACGTTGACCGAATCCGCATTTCCGGTAGTCCACGTTATCGTGCCGCTGTCATCGGTAATCACTTTGTCGCCGATCTTGCGGTAATGCAGGTCAGACGGGCTCGCTGTGATGCTGCCCGTGACGGTCGTATTTACGTTCACCGTATCGGTTCCGGTCACTACGCCACCAGGTCCCGCAGCCGTCAAAGTGTAAGTGGTCGTTGCGTGCGGCGACACTGCCTGCGATCCGCTGTTCGCCACTTTTCCCACGCCCTGGTCGTAGCTCACGTCCACCGCGTCCGTCGTCGTCCACTCCAGATTCGTGCTCTGGCCGCAGTTGATGTTCGCCGTGGAGTTGGTCACCGTCGCGTGCACGGGCGCAACCACCACCGTCGCACTCGCTACGCCCGCATGAAAACGCGGCAGCGGCGCCTTCTTCGTCAAATCCGCGTCGCGCTTCGACCAATCCGTCGTCACCTGCGAATTCTTAGCCACATTGATCGAAACCTTCTTGCCCGCTTCCACCTTCACGTCTCCCGACCACAATTCCTTGCCCGCTCGCGTGATCGTCAGGTGATGCGTGCCCGGAGGCAGCAGCAATTCCTGCTTCCAGAGCCAGAAATCGTTGTCGAACTCATCCACATGACCCACAAAATATCCCGGCGTCTTGCCGTTGGAAAGTACAGCAGCGCGCGAATCCGTTCCGCTGATATACACGCGGCCCCACGGCCCAGCCACCTTGTCACCGTACGGTTCCAGCGCCACAGTGAGGTCGGTCGTCTTGCCCGGCTCAATGTTCACGTCCTGCGAGGAAATCTTGTAACCGTAGTTCACCACCACTACCGTGTGCTTGCCCGCTGCCACTTTGATCGTATGGCTATGATCGTTAATGGCATTCCCATCCAAGAATAAGTACGCTTGAGGCGGCGTTACCTTAATCTTCAGCTTCCCGTCTTGCGCGAAGCTGGCGCTCGCCAACATTGCGAAGGCCACCGCGAGGGTGAAGACATATCCAAGTCGTCGCATCTGTCTATCTCCTGACAATGTCTTAGGCGAAGTGAGAAACCGCTTTCCGCGCCCGGTTCGGATAAGCGCTGGCTGGGACTGCTAAGTTACTTTCCTAACCCCACTCGTGTCAATCAGTTTGAAAAAAAAAAGGCGAAACAATTGCAAACCGCCTTGACTATCCTGCTATCAACTATCCCACCTGTGGCCCACGGCATTATACTCAACAGTGCCCGCTCGCCATCGAAATTTGTTACGAAGGGGTTGATGCTTGGCTACACCACGAAGTGGCGTGTTCAACGAAATTATCCTCGACCACTTTCGCGCCCCGCACAACGCCGGGGACTTGCCCGACGCCACCGCCACCGTCGAAGTGATAAATCCCATCTGCGGTGACGTCCTGCGCTTGGCCGTCCGCATCGAAAATGGTCGCGTCGTCGCCGCCCGTTTCAAAGCCCAAGGCTGCGTCGCCGCCATCGCCTGCAGCTCGGTTCTCACCGACGCGCTAATCGGCAAATCCTCAGCCGAAATTCGCGCCCTCACCCCCAAGCAAATCTCCAGCGCGCTGGGCGACCTACCCCCAGCCACGTTCCACGCCGCCCAACTAGCCACCGACGCCGTAGCCACCCTCCTTAAGAAAATCACATAAGCAAGTTTCCTGGACACAGCAACGAGTGCTAGGGGCGCTGCTCGCTGCGCCCCAGATTGCTAAGGCGTTCAATTCCCCTCGGCCCGGTTTTTTCTGAGCCCTCTGCCTTCTCTGTGTATTCCGGTTTTTTCCTCGGTGCACCCCGGTTAAATCTTTTGACATCCTTACACGTCACGCACTCCCGCCTTGCGCAAACTCTCCGCATCATTCAAATTCAAAATCACTCCCTCTTCCTCCGTCTCCACCTCCATCACGTCCCCCGCGTGATTCCAAACCACTTGCCGCGCTCCTACGTCCGCCGCAGCCGCCAGCAACTCCTGATACAACTCCGCACGAAAAATCACCGGATGCCCGCGCCGCCCGTTGTACCGAGGCAAAACAATCAATTTACCGCCGCGATCAAACGCCGCAATCAACCGCCCCACCAAATCCGCCGAAACCAAAGGATGATCGACCGGACAAACCAAAATTCCCTCAGTAGCTCCCGCCGGCAAACTCCGTATCGCCGCATGAATCGAAGAAAGCTGTCCCTTCGGCCAATTCGCGTTCACCACGATCCACGCCGGATCAATCTTCAGCTGCACGCGAATCCCCTCAGCTCCAGCCCCCAACACCACGCGCGTAATCCCCAACCGCGTATGACGCGTAACCGCAATCAAATGTTCCACGAAGGTCGAACCTTGGAAGGGAACCAGCGCCTTGGGCTGGCCCATCCGCCTGGATTCTCCAGCAGCGAGGATCGCGGCGGCCAGCATGGCAGCTCAATCACCCGGCAGTAGTGCGGCTTCAGAAAGCTTTATGGATTTATTCGGCAGCGCAGCGGCATTGCGCCGCACCGCAATCAATTCCGCCGTGATGCTCACGGCAATTTCTTCCGGAGTCAGCGCTCCAATATCCAATCCCACCGGCGCGTGTACGCGCTCGAACTGCGCCGCGGAAAATCCTTCCTTCTCCAGCGCTTTGTAAACCGCAATCACCTTGCGCTTGCTGCCCATCATGCCGATATAACGCGGCGTGAACCCGCGCGCTTCGCTCCCGACGGCCCACGCCAGCACGCGCATGTCGCCGCTATGCCCGCGCGTCACAATCAGCAAATATGTGGAAGAGCTCGGCTGAATTTTTTCAAACGCCTCGGCATAAGAAGTATAAATTTCGCACGCCATCGGAAAGCGCTCGGCGTTCGCAAAACTCTCGCGGTCATCCACAATCGCAATCCGAAATCCCGCCTGATGCGCCAATGGTGCCACCGCCGTCGAAACGTGCCCGCCGCCAAAAATATACAGTATCGGCTGCGGCAGCACCGGCTCCACAAAAATTTCCAAAGTCCCTCCGCAGATCAACCCCGCGTCATACTGCGCGTCGTGATTCAAATTGAAAACCATCTTGCGCGGCTGCTCCGTCACAATCACTTCCTTAGCCGCCGCCCACACCTCCGCCTCCACGCAGCCGCCGCCCACGGTCCCCACAATCGAGCCATCGTCCCGCACCAACATCCGCGAACTCTCATAGCTGGGTATCGACCCGTTCGTGTGCACAATCGTAGCCAGCGCTCCGCGCTCGCCAGCCCGCCGCATCCTCACCACTTCTTCAAATATATCCATCACCACTAAGATACCGCACCCGCCAATACCGAAGGTACCCAAACTTTCCCCGCGCAAACTCCACCGCAAGGCGCTACCGTATGCGCTCATGTTCACCTCCAACAATCGTCTGATCAATGAAATGTTAGTCTCGCAAGGGAAATGCAGCCACGGTGAGCCACTCAACGTTTTCGGCGATTTGATGTATCTGAAGGTTTCTAAGGAAGACACCAACGGCGCATTCACCATCATGGAAGACGTCATCCCAGCCCACGGAGGCCCGCCGCTGCATCTGCATCATCGTGAGGACGAAGCCTTTTTCGTCGTAGAAGGCGACTACATTTTTGAAGTCGATGGCCGGCCCATCACCGCGCATCCCGGAGATTTTCTGTGGGCTCCGCGCGGCATCCGGCACACTTTTCAGAATCAGAGTTCTTCAGCAGGCAGGCTGTTGATCACCATCACGCCAGGTGGCGCCGAAGAATTTTTCCGGGAACTCGCCGTGCTAGCCCCACCGCCCGATCCCATGAAGTTTCTCCCGCTCTTCCACAGGTACGGCCTCGAATTCCTCGGGCCGCCCATGTCGGCGCGGTAAAAGAAACGCGCGCTAAAAACTACGCGCCGCACCTCACGCTGATTTTGCCACCAAGTTCGCGCTGTTCGGCGCCGCCGGACGCTCCCCCGCAGGCTCAAACACCGCCGGCTGCGCGCACAAAGTCAGCGCCTCCGAAATTTGCAAAACTTCGTATGGCATCGCGTTCTGCCACTTCTGAAATGCTTCCTTCTCCTGCTGCACTTCCGTCAAATTGCGGTTCATCTTCTCGACGTATTGCCGCGTCACTCGCTCCATCTCCGCCTGCAACTGCGAATTCTCTTCCGCGCGCCGCGACCAATATTCCTCAAATTTGTTCCGCTGCTCCACCTCANAAGCCGCCACCGCCNCCTGGCGATGCGCCGCATCCTGCAAAATATCGCCCAGCGGAATTCCCGCCGCACTCAACGCCATCAGCACCGAAGCGCGCTTCACCTCATCGCCCAGCCCGCGCAAGTGATCGCTGCGCAGCATCTCCACCACTTGCCTGATGCTGTAGCCCATCCGCGGCTCCATGATCCCAGCCGTGCGGTAAATATCTTCTAGCAACAACAAGTCTCCCCGCGGCGTCGCCGTCGTCGCGTCTCCATTCATCCCCTGCGAGCCGTGGTTGCCGCCGTTCCCACCATCTTGCTGCTGTCGCCGATTCCCCAGATTGAGCCATTTGTTTTGCATGTCTGTGCTCTCTTCGAACAACGATGTTGTTCGCTTCTGATACTGCATGCTTGATTTTGTCGGCTCGCTGGCCGCCATTCGCCGCGGCGCATTATCCCGCGCAATTTCGAAGCCAATCATCGGCTCATGCATCACTGCAGGAGGAAAAGTGACCCGCGTCAACTGCAGCGGCCCGGTTTGGGAATCGGGATCAGCGTCCCCCTGCGAATCAGTGGCCGTTGCGATGAATTGTTCTGAACTGTTTCTGGAATGTGCGCCGGTTCAACTGGCGCATCCATTTCGTGCCCGCGGAGTCCGCTCGCCTTGCGCACGCCGCCGTCATTCGTGGGACGCTCGTTCCGCGCTTCCACCTCGCGCACGCGCTGCGCATCCGCTCACACAATTGAGGTCGTTTCCATCGGGCGCGGATTCACTGCGTTCAACTGCGGCGCCGTTCTCAGCGGCGTCGGCCGCGCCACTTGACCCCGCCGCATCCCCACCACATATTCACCCTCATCCGCTCGGCACCAATTGGCCGTACCGGAAAAATCGTCCCGGCACCGACTCACATGAATCTTCGTGCCTCGATTGGCACTTTCAGCCGTAAGCAAGCTCCCGATGGCGACGTATCCTCTATCTTCGCGGGCGCGGTGAGCACCGTCTCGTCGCAGTCCTCCCACGAAACCTTGGCGACTGCCATCATCGCCTTCCTGGGCTCCCCAGCACCTCGGGTCGCACTAACTATGTCCACTGATATCGGCAGAAAAATCCCGCGCTTCAGCCTATTCCCAATCTGCATTCAAAATAATTTTCTAGTCTTCGCCCGCCGATCGCGCCCTCAAGCCGCCGCGATCGCCGCGTCGTCGCCATCACTGCTCAACCTCGCGTCAAGTCTTCCGCGTTGAAACCATGTCGAACGCGGATCGTGGCACAGCCCTGTCCGCCGCAGGAGGGCACTCTTGGCTGTCCTCTCCGGTTTACCGTCGATGCGATGAGCATCGTCATCCTGCCTGCTCTGAGTGATTTTGCGAAGGGAGCGCAGCGAAGCCCGCTTGCCGCACGCAGGGATCTCTCTTGCCTTTCTCTGCGTCCTCAGCGAGTTTGCGGTAGAAGTTCGCTTTTGCTTTTAACTTTTAACTACCAACTTTCAACCGCTCGCTCCGTCTTTCTCCGATTTGATTCCGCCTTTCCTCCGTCCCCTCTGTGTCAAATCTTTGGCCCAATGCCGACTCGCCCTGAAACGATTCGCCCCCCAACCTCACTACTAAAAGAAAAGGAGCCACCATGTACCTGCTAATCGCCCTGCTCTGCATCGCCGTCGCTTACGAAGCCGCGCAAGCCCTAAATCGCGCAGCCAACCTAACCCCGACCGACCAGCGCCCCTACTCCCGCGCCTCGAAATAAAACTGATAGTGTTTCCTGCACCCGGGATTAAACCCCGCCCCACACTCCGGACACCGCGACTCGCACTCCATATACTCGCGAATCGTCAACTCCGCCCCACATCGCCCGCAAAGTATCGCCGCACGTTCCCATTCGGCGACCGGCCACACATCAATCGCGTGCCCCGCCAGCTCGATATGACAATCCTTGCAAGCGTAATATTCCCCGCAGCATTTCATCTTGATCGCGATGATGTCCGTCTTGCCGTGATAGTGCCCGCAACGCGTTTGCGCATCCACATCCACGCCGCGCACCTGTGGTAAATTCCTATTCATGTTCCCCCTGCCCAGCCAGCCTACCGCACCCGAGCNNTCCAATCGCCCCGCCGCAAGCGTATATGTAGTCAGGGGGCAAACTCTCTCGCGCTACAACGTCCCCCGCTTCCACGTGTACCAGCCATGCTCATCTATTTACTAGCATTTGTCGGCGGCGTCTTCACCATCCTCAGCCCCTGCATTCTTCCGGTGCTGCCGTTCGTCTTTGCCCACGCCGACCGCCCCTTCCGCCGCGCCGGGCTTCCTCTGCTCCTCGGCATGGCGCTGACATTTTCGCTACTCGCCACCGCCGCAGCCTACGGCGGCCACTGGGTAGTCCGCCTGAACCAAGGCGGACGCTACGTCGCCATGTTCGTCTTCCTGATCCTCGGCCTCACGTTGCTTTTTCCAGAGTTCGCCGAAGCTCTCACTCGTCCGCTCGTCCGCGCCGGCAGTCGTCTGCAAGGCGCCCCCCCAACAGAAACCAGCGTCAGCAAAGCTTTCCTGCTCGGAATTTCCACTGGCCTGCTCTGGGCTCCCTGCGCCGGACCCATCCTCGGCCTCATCCTAACCGGCGCCGCAATCCAGGGCCCCGGCGCGCGCTCTGCGTTCTTGTTATTATCTTACGCGTTGGGAGCCGCCACTTCGCTCGGCATCGCACTCTTCGCCGGAAAAAAGGTGTTCTCCACTATGAAAAATTCTCTCCGCTTCGATATCTGGATCCGCCGCGCGCTAGGCGCTGCAGTGATCATCGGGGTAGTGGCCATCGCGCTAGGCTGGGACACCAATCTCCTCGCGAAATTTTCCTTCGTCAACACCGCCCCAGCCGAAGAACATCTAATCCACGCGCTCGGCGCGCCGAACCTCGCACCAGCAAACGCCAGCGCAGCCGAGCCAGTTCTCCCCGACGAAGGGCCGATGCCCGATCTCAGCGGCGCCGTGGCCTGGCTCAACTCGCCGCCGCTAACCCGCGAGCAGCTCCGCGGCAAAGTCGTCGTCATAGATTTCTGGACCTATTCCTGCATCAACTGTCTCCGCGCGCTCCCTTACGTAGAAGGCTGGGCCGCAAAATACAAAGACGCGGGCCTCGTAGTCATCGGCGTCCACACGCCTGAGTTCGCCTTTGAAAAAGAGCGCTCCAACGTCGAGCAAGCCGTGCGCGACCTGAAAATCACCTATCCCGTCGCCATTGACAGCAACTACAAAATCTGGCAAGCCTTCAACAACGAATACTGGCCCGCGCACTATTTCATCGACGGCAAAGGCCGCATCCGCCATCACCATTTCGGCGAAGGCGAATACGACGAGTCCGAACGCATCATCCAGGAATTCCTGAAAGAAAATGGCGCGAAATCTCTAGCCGATGGCTCCATCAACGTCACCGCGAACGGCGCGGAAGCTGCCCCAGACCTGCAAGATACTCGCTCGCCCGAAACCTATATCGGATACAAACGCGCCGAGCACTTTGCTTCCGCCCAACTCTTCGCGCAAGACGCCCGCATGGCCTACATTCCGCAGCCGCGCCTCACTCTGAATCAATGGGCGCTGGGCGGCACCTGGAAAGTAGGCCCCGAAAGTGCGGTCCTCGATACAGCCCCCGGCAAAATCGTCTTCCGCTTTCACGCGCGCGATTTGCACTTGGTTCTTGGCCCCACAAAAAATGGCAAGCCCATCCGCTTCAAAGTCGCGCTCGATGGCACTGCTCCTGGCGACGACCACGGCAGCGACACCGACGCCGCGGGTGCCGGAACAGTCCAAGGCCATCGCCTCTATCAGTTAATTCGCCAAAAAGGCCCAGTCGAAGACCGCACGTTCGAAATTGAATTTCTCGATCCCGGAGTACAGGCCTTCGCCTTCACCTTCGGCTAAAAAAAGAGAGACCGCTATGTTTTCAGAAAAGAGTAATGATCAAATCTCAAGCACGACTGGACGCCGCACTTTCTTCGGCCTAATCGCCGCCGCTGCTGCCACGCTCGCATGGTCATACTTCGAACGGCGCCAGCCGGTGCACGCGGCCCTCGCACCGCCATCCGGCCCGCCGAAGATGGTCAAGATCGTCGTGTTCACTGACGCCGGCCAGCGCCAGGACACCGTGACCGTCCCCAAAATCGTGAAGTCCGAAGACGAGTGGCGCAAGCAACTCTCCCGCGATTCCTTTGCAGTCACCCGTGAAGCCGCAACCGAGCGCCCCTACACCAACGAAAACCCGAACGACCACGCCCCTGGCGTCTTTCGCTGCATCTGCTGCGACACTGCGCTCTTCGACGCCAGCACCAAATTCGATTCCGGCACCGGCTGGCCCAGCTTCTGGGCACCCATAGCCAAAGAAAATATCGTCGAATCTGCAGACATCAGCCTGGGCATGGTCCGCACCGCGGTCTCCTGCCGCCTCTGCGACGCGCACCTCGGCCACGTCTTCGACGACGGCCCGCGCCCCACAGGCCTTCGCTACTGCATGAATTCCGTAGCCATGCGCTTCGCCAAAGCCGGGTCGTGAAGGCTCTTCGATGCATCTAACCAGAAGGATGTCGGGTTGCAAAGGCCCAATGGAGAAAAATGAATCGCTCACTGAAAATTACTTTAGCTGTCTGCGCCGCTCTTCTAATCGCATACGCAGCGCTCCGTCACAGTGTCGCCAGCGCCGCGACAGCCCTCCCCGACCCCACAATTGACGAATCCCGAGCCCCCCAAAAAGCCCAGGAGACATTAGTGTTAGCCGGCGGCTGCTTCTGGGGCATCCAAGCCGTCTTCCAACACGTAAAGGGCGTCACCAGCGCCACCTCCGGATACTCCGGCGGTACCGTGAAAAATCCTGACTACGAACAGGTCAGCGGCGGCGAAACCGGCCACGCCGAATCCGTACAAATCATCTACGATCCGTCGCAAATCACTCTGGGCCAGCTCCTGAAAGTTTTTTTCTCCGTCGCAACTGACCCCACGGAACTGAACCGCCAAGGCCCAGACAGCGGCACCCAATACCGCTCCGCAATTTTCTTCTCCACTCCCGACCAGCAACGCATCGCCCAGGCCTACGTCCAACAACTAGATCAAGCCAAAGTATTCAGCAGTCCCATCGTCACCCAAATCACTCCATTCAAAGCCTTCTATCGCGCCGAAGACTATCACCAGAATTATGCCACCCTGCACCCCGACAACCCCTACATCGCCACCTTCGACCTCCCCAAAATCGAACACCTGCAACAACAATTCCCCAACCTCTACCACTGAGCCGCACCCTTTCCAAAAGTACAGGCACCAGAAATTTTCGTACAGTCAGTACTAGTTCTGTACCATTTCTGTCCCTCCGCTCAGCTGTTTCCTCATCTGGTTCGTGCTATGTTCAAACGGAAATTAAAAAATGAAACCGCACACACAACCGCGAACCCCACGCCAGCGCCCCGAGCCGCTGCAGCCGAGCCAGCGCGCCATGTACGCGGCTCTCGCGCCGCGCGCCACAAGTCGCGAATCACAAATCACGAATCACGCCCCAGAACTCCCGCGCCACAACCCATCAACCCCGCACGACTACCCACACCAAACCCCCACATTCCTAATCAACGTCCCGCCGATTAGAAACGTCCGCAACTCACAGAAAATAAACGATGGCCTCCGTTTCTAATCGCAAGGCATTCGCCCTCTTCCGCCACGCGCAGAACTCCCGGAAGAGTTCGCGATTCACTTCTCGCCAATCATTACTGACGACGGGCGTATTTCTGCGCGGTCCCGGCGCGCCTCTCATCTCGCCACTTGACTCCACTCCAGCACCGTTGTTAATTGTGGGCCTCGACTCAACCCAGGAGCGCCCATGAAAGCCATCGTCTATGCCACGCAAGGCGGCCCGGAAGTTTTGCAATACAAAGAAGTTGCCGACCCGCAAATCAGTCCCTACGAAGTCCTGGTGCGCGTGCGCGCCTGCGCCCTGAATCATCTTGACCTGTGGCTGCGCATGGGCGGGCCAAATCTTAAAGTCCCCCTGCCGCACATCCCGGGCAGTGACATCGCGGGCGAAGTCGCCCAAATCGGCGACAAAGTAACGAACGTAAAAGTCGGCGAGCGCGTCCTGCTGCAACCGGGAATTTCCTGCGGCCAGTGTGCCAGCTGCCTCTGCGGGCAAGACAGCATGTGCCCCTCCTACACGCTGTTCGGCCAAGGCGTTGACGGTGGCTGCGCCGAGTACGTGAAATCTCCAGCAGTGAACTGCGTTTCCATACCAGAAAAGCTTTCCTTCGAAGAAGCAGCCGCGTTCCCGCTAGTCTCACTCACCGCCTGGCACATGCTGATCGGCCGCGCGAAATTGCAGCCCGCGGAAACCGTGCTGGTGCTCGGCGCGGGGAGCGGCGTGGGCAGCGCTGCTATTCAAATCGCCAAAGCCGCGGGCGCACGAGTGATCGCCACGGCCGGCTCCGATACAAAACTCGAAAAGGCTAGGGAACTCGGCGCCGATGCTGTAATCAATCACACCACGCAAAAAATCGCCGACGAAGTAAAGCGCCTAACCAATCGCCGCGGCGTGGAAGTCGTCTTCGAACACGTCGGCCAAGCCACATGGGACAACAGCGTCCGCAGCCTCGCCGTCGGCGGACGCCTGGTCACCTGCGGCGCCACCACCGGATTCGATGGAGCGATCAACATCGCGTATCTTTTTACGCGCCACCTCTCGATTCTGGGTTCGTTCATGGGCAGCAAAGCCGAATTATTTTCCGCGCTGGAACTGCTGCGTCGCGGTCTGCTGAAACCGGTGATAGACGTAGTCCTGCCGCTGGAAAAATGCGCCGAAGGCCACAAACGCATGGAAAATCGCGAGCTATTCGGCAAAATAGTTTTGAGGGTAGAGTAGTGTTGCAAGAGCCGGAACAAAAAGCGCCGCGCACTTTGCGGAACATGTGGATGGGATTCGGCGTCCTCGCCCTGGTCGTCCTGGGCTACACAGCTTTCGTTTTCTGGTCGCGCTGGCAAGTGAATCAGGACATCGCCGCGAAAGAAAGAGCCGCGCGAGCAGCCAAGGTGCGTGACGATGCCGCGAAATCTTTCGAAGTCCTGGGCGGCGCGGATTTCAAAATCGTCAGTTTTTATGCCATGCCCGGAACCATTCATCGCGGCGACAGCGTGGACATGTGCTACGGCGTTTCCAACGCGAAGTCCGTGAAACTCGATCCGCCCGATGTGGCCAGCATGTTCCCGTCGCTCAATCGTTGCGTGAAAGTCGTGCCGAAGAAAACGACGACCTACACGTTCACAGCGGATGACGGCAAGGGCAACACGAAAACCGCGCAGCTAACTATCGAGGTGCAATGATGGAATGGCGCGACGGGCGCGCGATGCTCGCGACAGCCGCACGAACAACGAGTGCAGCCCGCGTTGCAAAGGGCGGCGCAAAGAGGCAAAATGAATACAGGCGGCGGCAGAATTTGCGCCGCTACGGAGTCACATAGGCCATGGCCATTGAACTCGCAAAAGGCGTCACACTCGAAGCGCCAGGACAGGATGCGAACTTCCTGAAGGACGAAGGAATTCTGTTTGCATCGCTGGACAGAGTCGTGAACTGGGCGCGCCGCAGTTCGATCTGGCCGATGTCCTTTGGCCTCGCCTGCTGCGCTATCGAAATGATGTCCATGGCGTCTTCGCGTTACGACATCGCGCGTTTCGGCGCCGAAGTTTTTCGCGGTTCGCCGCGGCAATCTGATTTGATGATCATCGCCGGGCGTGTCTCCGTAAAAATGGCGCCGGTCATCAAACAGCTCTACGAACAAATGCCCGAACCGAAGTGGGCCATTTCCATGGGCGCCTGCGCCACTTCCGGCGGCGTGTTCAATAATTACGCGGTGGTGCAAGGCGTCAATCAAGTGATCCCGATTGATGTGTACGTGCCAGGCTGCCCGCCGCGCCCCGAAGCTCTCCTCTACGCAATTTTCCAACTGCAGAAGAAAATTGATAACGATCGCGGCAGCTTCATGCGCTCCATGAATTTCAGCAAAAGCTAAAGATCACTCACAGTTGAAAATCGAAACCTAAAAGTTGAAGGTCGTTTTCCGCTTGGGCGCAAAGAAAGCTTTCGGCGACGTATTAAGTTGTCGAAAGAACTTCCGCAGTGCCGCCATTGAAATCGAGGATGGTACCCGGTGCGTTGTGCTCGCGGCGGACGTAGGCCATGCCGATGGCGGCGTTCGCGGCGGGTGAAAATGCGGCGCTAGTGATGATGCCGACTTCTTTGGTTTCTGCGACTGCGCTCTCCGCGGCGCGCGCGTTCGCGATCGCAGATTGCGCGGCTTGGCTTTCCACGCTATGTGCCTCGGTGTCGTGGGCGCGCAGGCGCGTCAGCGGAGTTGGAGGCTCGGCGCTCGAGAATTTCAGTTGCACGCGGCGGCGATTCACTTGGCCGCGCGAGCGGACGCGTTCGACAATTTCCTGGCCGGTGTAGCAGCCTTTGGAGAAGCTGATGTGCGTCGCTTCCAGCGCGGCTTCGTGCGGAATCACGGTGTCGTTGAAGTCAGCAGGGAACCACGGGATGCCGGCTTCCAGGCGCAAGGAGTTCACCGCGCGCATGCCGATCGCGGCGCCGTGCTGCGCGATAACGCTGGCATGAAGATTGCGCCACAGCAATCCGAGATGGGCGCGCGGAGCGATAATTTCCGCGCCCGATAAACCGAAGTGCGAGTGGCGAATCAGGTCGCACGCGACTCCATCAATTTCCACTTCTGCAATGGCATGCTCGGAAAAACCTTCGAGCGCCAAGCCGCACGCTTCGGCGATCACCGTTCCAGCGCGCGGGCCTTCGATGCCCAAGCTTCCGAATTGGTCGGTGACGTCGCTCAAAGTGACGTCGTCCATGATGATGAATTTATCCAGCGTGGCGACAGTGCGTTCGCGCGCCGAAGCATGCGATAGCGTCAGCAGCTTATCCTGCAGCGCGTAAATTTCCAGCTCGGCGAGGATGTGTCCTTGCGGATTCAGCAGCAGCGCCAGCGTGCCGCGGCCTTCGCCCAGCGATTTCACGTCGTTCGATACGATGGCGTTCAGGTAGCGAACGCGATCCGGGCCGGTGAGCTCGACAATGGTGTGCCAGTTGGTATCAAAAATCGCGACCGCTTCGCGCGCGGCCCGATATTCATCCGCGAACGATGTAAATTGCTCCGGCAACGTGACGCCATGAAAAGACGCGAGTGTCGCGCCGGCCATCTGGTGCTCGTCAAGTAGAGGAGTATCCATAATTTGCAAATCGCGCCTGCCAATCACGCGTGGCGCGATGCGCATCCATGTTATCAGATGACACAGCGATGTTGCCCGGCGCCGCGGGACGCTGCGATGTGCTGACTGCGAGTCAAGCCCCTTCTCGCGCTCGAAAAATTCGTGCGTTTCGAGCCGGGAGTCATCTTGACGACGGCGCAAATCAGGTACAAGCTACGCCCTCGCGGGTGAATCGATCTCAATCCTGGCGACACTCACCCGCTGCCTTCGATCCAGGTTCGCTTCACGTTCAGCAGTCCCAGCGTTTGCCGCTTCCGACCTGGATGCGAGGGATATTCTGGCGGGCCAAACCTCTAGCAAGCCGGGAAGTCGAGATGTATTTGGAAAAGCCGCATTCCGCGCGCGTAGAAAGCAGTGACGACGCGCGGGTTCCTGCTGCGAACACAGACAGATTCCGCGAATTCGAAGCGGTGGTGGAGAACGTGGAAGAGATGATCGCGGTGGTAGGCCGCGACTACCGCTACCTGATGGCCAACCGAGCGTTCCTGAATCATCGCGGAGCGCGGCGCGAACAAATTGTGGGCCGCCTCATTGCGGACGTATTGAATCCGGGCGTGTTCGAGAATACCGTGAAGGCGAAGCTGGATGAATCTTTTCATAATCGCGTGGTTAAGTACGAAATGAAGTACACGTATCCGGATTTGGGCGAGCGAAGTATCTTCATATCGTACTTCCCGATTAGCGGACCAAGCGGAGTAGAGCGCGTGGTGTGCCTGCTGCAAGACATCACCGAGCGCAAACGGGCGCACGAATTAATTCGCCAGGAGCGCGATCGCGCGCAAAGTTATCTGGATATTGCCGATGTGATATTGCTCGCTCTGGACCTGGAGGGGCGCATCACGCTGATCAACCGCAAAGGTTGCGCGACGCTGGGAAGGGAAGAGAGCGAACTGCTGGGGCGCGACTGGTTCGAAACCTGCTTGCCGCCCAGAACCCAGCGCGAGCTCAAAACATTTTTCGGGACGTTGCTGGGCGGAGAGCTGACCGCTCTCGAGAACCCGGTTCTCACCAGTTCCGGAGAGGAAAGAACGATCGCCTGGCGAAATTCGCTATTGCGAGACGGCGGAGGGCGAGTGATCGGCACGCTGAGTTCCGGTGAGGACGTCACCGAGCGCAAACAGTTTGAATCCGCGTTGCGGCACTTGTCGGGCAGGCTGCTGCACGCGCAAGACGAAGAGCGGAGAAAAGTCGCCAGAGAACTGCACGATGGTATTGGCACCTACGTGAGCGGATTAAGCCTGGCCCTCGGAAAGATGCGGACGTTTCTAAACGAAAATAATCCCGAGCATCAAAAAGCCGTGGCGGAATGCAGGGAATTGATCCAGGCTGCCGCTGGAGAGATCCGTTCCATTTCGTATCTGTTGCATCCGCCGACGATGGAGGAGATGGGCCTGGGCTCCACGCTGGAATGGCTGGTGCGTGGTTTTTCGGGCCGCAGCGGGATTACGATTTCATTGCAACTGGCGGAGGGCATGGGCCGGCTGAAAGCAGAAACCGAACTGACGATATTTCGCGTGACGCAAGAAGCGCTGAACAATGTGTACCGTCACTCGGGGAGCAGCACTGCCGCTGTGCGATTATTCCAGGAGTCCGATGAGGTCGTGCTGGAGGTCGCCGATTGCGGCCGAGGCCTGCCGCCGCGTGCGGCTGGGGCCGATCCGGATTTCACGGTGGGAATTTCCGGAATGCGCGAACGCGTGGAGGAGCTTGGCGGGAAATTCAGCATCGCAAGCGTCGCCGGCGAAGGATGCACAGTGCGCGCCGCTCTGCCGCTGAGCGAGCGATCGTGATGCGATGGTCGATCCGAACGGAACCGCCGCATTGGCGCACGCGGGAATTCGAGTACTCAACGAAGCGGTGCGGCGCGCATATCTTGGGCGAAATTCTGAAAGGCCGCTAAATCTTCGGCTGGGCCGGATCTCAAGCTGTTGCGCTTGGTGAGCGCGGCACTGGCCGCGTCCTCCGCAGTCCAAGCTTTCAAGAACACACCTTCCCGCAAATATCTCAGCTGCTGCAGCGTGGCTTGGGATGCTCCCCCGTACTTATCCAGTTGACGGACGAAGAAATCGAAAAGCGGTTTTGGAAATTCGAAGGAATCCGGAACGTCGCGACGGGTGTACTCGTAAATCGTTTTCTGCTGCCAGGGATCGAACTTCCGGGTGTCGAAGGTGTCCGATTGGTCGAGGAAGATCTGCGAAGTAGGGACGACGACGCGGACCACGATTCCAGCCGCGGGACGCACCGTCCACACGGCGACCGTGTGATTCGCGTACGGCCAGAGGAGCCCGACAGGCTTGACGCCGGCGCGTTCAACCAGAAATGCGAACAGCGCGGAGAGCTCGTCACATTCCGCTGTGGCGGTGGGCTGCAAAGCGGAAGGATGAGTGATGCTTCGCCATTGCCGCCAGATGCTATCGGAGTTAGGAGGCTGGTCGGTGATGGACCAATGCATGTTCCAGAAGCCTGCGTCTCTGGTGGCCTCAAAGAGCAAGTGCACGACAACGTAGTCGTGGTAACTGACGCTGTCCGGCGGCAGATTGTATGCGGAGACGAAGGAACGAAAATCCTGCTGCGTAGCGGAGCTAGCGTCGAAGGTCTCGGCTCTCACGCGGATCACGTGGACGAACTGCGCGAGGGTGGTGTGGGAATCGGAAGAAGGGACTGAAGCAGGGTTCTGACCCTGAGAATGCACGTCGGCGATTGCGGTACACAAAAAAGTGACCGCAATCAGAATCCACACGAGCGGTCGAGGGCGCACAGCCTTTATCTTACGAGCATCGAGCGCAAGTGCCGGAGAAATTTCACGCCATGGAGCGCATTGATCAGTTCTTCGCGCTCTTCAGCAGGATGATGTCGCTCGACTGTGTGCCGCGCGCGAGGAACAGAGTCTTGCCGTCGGGGGACCAGTTGAACGAGCGGATGAGGCCGCCGGGAAAATTTGTGATCTGCTTCATCGTGCCGCTGGGAACGGGCTGCCGCCAAACATTCGCGGCGCCTCCACGAATCAAAACCAGGTCAACGCCGTGATCGTCTGGCGCCCAGTGCGGCAAATTTGGGCCAGTGCCGCCGAGAGGAACGTCAAAAGAAAAAGCGGGCGGTCCGCCCGCCACCGGGACGGCAACCGCTTGATCGCGTAGCTGCGGGGCATCGGGATGCCCCAAGCGATACAGCACGAGCTTATTGTCCTTGGATAAAAAGACGACGGGGGCGGTTTGATTGTGCAGGCCTAACGACGTGGGATTGGAGCCATCAATTCCCATTCGCCAAGTACTCAGTTGATCCTCGTAGTCGAAAGTGACCGTGGATCCATCCGGGGAGCATACCGGGATCAGCGCGGACTTGCCGTGGGTCAACTGCAACGGGTTCGTACCGTCCGCGTCCATGCGCCAGATATCCGATGCATTGCCGCGCGGCACAGCATACACAATGTGCTTCCCGTCGCCGCAAGCCCACGCGAACAGGATATTGCGATCGCTGCCTGCCACCAGGGTCCGAGAGCTGCCGTCGTAATTCGCGGTGAAGAGTTCACGGTTGCGATTTGTGATCAGAATGCGATCTGTGCCCAGCATCGAAACGCCCAAGATTGCCGGGCCGCCTGAGGTGATTTGTGTGGCGTGCGCCGAATCTCCACCGGGCGCGCTCCAAACGTCCGACGAAACCGTGCTTTCCACGCTGACCACCGTAGAGCCGTCCGCTGTCAAATCCAGCCAGGACAAACTGTAGTCCGTCAGATCGTTGGTCAACCGTTGCGCTTCTCCGGAAGGATAGGAAATTTTCCAAAGCTGGCCTTGCGCGCCCCCGCTCTCCTCGCGCATCGGAACCAGAAGCGCGTCTCCATCTGGCAACCAATGTGGGCGTCCCAGATTGCCGTGGGTGGCGAAGAGCGTGCGCACCGCTCCAGTAGCGACCGTGAACTCGTTGAGTTGGCTACTGACGGACGGAAGCAAAGACGCGAAGACGATGGTCTTGCCGTCTGGCGACCAAGCGGGAGTCAGAAGACCCGCCACGTTTATGTTCGCGCTCATCGAGGTCAGGAGTTTTTCACCCGAACCGTCCGCGTTGGCGGCCAACAGTTTGAAGGTCCCCTTGTCCGGAATTCCCCGGATGAACGCGAATTGCTTGCCATCGGGAGAGAAGCTGACGGAAGTGTCTATATCGCGCAGAATCTGCTGGGGATTGCCGCCGAGCACGGGCATTTTGTAGAGCGAGCTGAAGAGCTGATTTTCCTTGGAGGCTTCGGTGAAATAAATGTAATTGCCGTCGGGGGAAAAGGTGAGGCCATAGAAGACGCTGACAGCGGGCGCGAGAATTTGTACGTCGCTGCCGGTCGCGACCTGGCGGACCATCAGGCCTTGCATTTCGCCGTCGCGCAGCACGTACACGACGTATTGACCGTTGGGAGAAATGGCGACACCGGAAGCCTTGCCGGTTTCGGTGAGCTTTACGATGCTCATGTTTTGCGCGTTGAAAGTGCCCTGGTGGCCGCGCGGTTTGAAGACGAAGAAAGCGACGGCGGCAGAGATGAGCGCGACAACCACGACTGCGGCGATCAATTTGCCTTTGTGCTTTTTAGCCTCGCCGAGGACTATGGCAGCGCTGCTCGAGCCGCTCGCGGAGGTTTTCGTCGCACCGGAGCTGTGGGTTGGCGGCGGGGGTGGCGGCACAGTGGCGGCGGAATTCGCGCCGGACGAGCCGGCAGCCACGGTGGCTACGTTTGTGGAGCTGAAATTATCTGCTGAGCTGACCTGCGTTTTGCTGGAGCCGGAGTCGCGCTGCAGGCGTTTCAGATCGGTGCGCAGGTCCGCGGCCGTCTGGTAGCGCATGGTGCGGTCTTTTTCCAGCGACTTATTAATTATCCGTTCGAGTTCCTGCGGCACGTCGGGATTGATTCGCACGGGCGCGACGGGCGCGCGATTCAGGATGGCGTCGAAAACAGCCGCGGAAGTGGAGCCGGAAAAAGCCTGGCGGCCGGTGGCCATTTCGTAAAGCACGACGCCGAGCGAAAAGATATCGGTGCGGGAATCGAGGTCCTTGCCGAGGGTTTGCTCCGGTGACATGTACGCGACTGTGCCAACTGCGATGCCGGGACTGGTGAGATTGGCGCCGTCCAAAGTGACGCCGCCAGATTCGGTGCGGCCATCGTTGCCGGCGACGGCCATGATTTTGGCGAGGCCGAAATCGAGAATTTTGGTCTGGCCGCGATCGGTGAGGAAAATATTCGCGGGTTTAATGTCGCGATGAATGATGTTTTCGGAATGTGCGGCGTCGAGTGCGTCGGCGGATTGAATGCCGGACTCGAGGAGCGTGTCAAACGCCAACGGGCCGCCGGTAATGCGATGTTTCAGCGTGGCGCCTTTCAGCAGTTCCATGGCGATGTAACTGCGGCCCTGGTATTCGCCGATTTCAAAAATGGTGCAGATATTGGGATGGCTGAGGGCGGCGGCGGCCCGCGCTTCGCGGAGGAAGCGATCGAGAGCGAGCTTGTCCTGCGAAACGTCGTCGGGCAGAAATTTCAGCGCGACCATGCGGCCCAGTTTGGTGTCTTCGGCTTTGTACACCACGCCCATGCCGCCGCCACCAAGCCTTTCGATAACGCGATATTGGGAGATGATTTGCCCGACGAGGGGCTGGGAGTCTGTCATTGGGTGCACATATTAGATTCGCAGGAGAGACAAGTCAACGCGGGTGTGAGAGTAGTGGTGGACCAGTTTTCGATTACGCGCCTGGATTGACATTCACGCCAGGCCGCGCAGTGTCGGACGGTTGCACGCAGGATCGCGCCGTCTATCTCAGGGGCCGGGTTCTGCTATTAATTCCCGGCGTCACGGCGAAGTGGAACGCACACAGAGAACACTCGCTAAATGCCGTATCGCACGAATCAAATCTTCCGCGAGTTTGGTTTTATCCAAGAAGGCGACGCAACCGAAGAGGCGCGTTCACGGTCCAGACGTCCGAACGTGGCTTCAGAAAAAAGGCGGCTCGCGAAGAGCCGCCTTTTCTTGAGTGGGGACGGTTCGGTCAGAAGATGAACTTGCCCGTGATTTGGGCAATTCTCTGATCCGTGGCAGCGGCCGCGAACGCTCCGTAGGGCGACGTCGGCGCTGTCTGGGTAAAGGCCACCTGGCCAAAGAAGGGCGCATTAGTGTTCGGAAAGGGCGCCCCATAGTTTGCATGGTTGAACCAGTTGTAGGCACTAAACCCAAGCTGGAACGTCATACGCTCGGTAATTGCAAAATTCTTCTTTACGCTCAAGTCGCCGCCCAGGAATCCTGGACCACGAAATGCGTTACGGCCGACATCACCCATAAAGTCGGTGCTGGTGGCAAAGTCGGCGGACGAAAAGCACGCAACTAGCACACAGGCTCGCCCGTTGCTGAAGTTCCTCTGAGTGAAGGTCGGCAGTGGCTGCGCAAGGATAGTTGCACCGAACGAACTTGTACCTCCCAGGTTGTTGCCCACCAGGCCGGCAGTCGCTCCGCCATCGATGATGCTGAAGGGGAATCCGCTCCGGTAGAACATTGTGCCGGAAATCGTCCAGCCACCGAGGGCTGCATTCAGCAAGCGCTGCTCGCTCTTGAACGGCAGTTGGTAGACGTAGCTGCCCGATATCTGGTGCCGTGCATCGTTATCTCCTGAGGCATATTGCGAGTGCAGATTGAAAGGATTGACCTGCGTGAGGATGCTGGTAATTTGGCTGAAGGGCTCTTCTGGCACGTTCGAGAGCTCGTCAAGCGCATGAGAGTACGTATAGTTGAGACGGCCGGACAATCCATGCCACTGGTTTTCCTGGATGGAGAACGTGACGCCGTTATAGTTCGATACTGCTCCGCTATACAATTGATCCACGCGGCCGACACGCGGGTCTGGCGCGGTTGCCGGAAGGCTGCCAAAACCAAAGCCGTTCAAGGTGGGATTCAAAACTAATCCGTCATACCCATGGTTGCCAACGTAATTGGCCGAGACGACGGTGCGTGCTCCGAACGTATGCTGTATTTCAAGATTCCACTCCACATACTTCGGATTCTGCAAGTTGCGGCTGACGTCATTCAGGTTTGGAACGGAAAGGGCGCCTTGCGCGTTGAGGCAACCTCCAAGCGATTGAGCTGCGCCAGCATAGCCACCGCCGCTGGAACCGCCAGTCGTCAAACTTCCGCCGCTATTGAAATTCGACAAAAAGGCGCCGTTGCACTGCGTCACCAGATTTACACCGCTGCCCGGAAATGCAGTGGATCCCGGAGCCGCCAAGTCGAACGCCACGCTTCCCGTCGGCACGTTGAACAAGTTTACCTGCGGGAAATTCGTATCGAATAAGCTCAAAAGACCGCCGGGGTAAAGGTCGGTGAACAGGCCCAGGCCCGCGCGAATGACCGTATTTTGACCGACTGGGCTCCAGGCGAGGCCGAACCTTGGCTGGAAGACAACTTTTTCGATATCTGGAATAATCGTTTTGTTGCCGGTGATGAACGATTCATCGTACGGAATCGTCGCTCCGTGCGGCAAGTCGTTAAACGGCGTAACCGGCAAGCTCGCGCAACTGGACTGGCACACGCCACCTGAGTTGCGGTCGGCCCTCAGCGTCATCGTCAACATCAGCTTGGAGTTGACGCGATACTGGTCTTGGAAGTAGAAGCCGACGCTATAGTAGGCGACGGGTTGTTTGATCTGGGAGGCAAAGTTGAAAAGTACGCTGCCGCAGCCCGCCTGATTATTCGTTGGTGGGTTGGCGTTACAGCCTGCAGGAGCAACTTGATTATTCGCAAAACCAAACAAGGTGAGGTCGACCTCGGGATACAGTGTGTTTTCGGCCGCGGTAAAGTCCGTGACGTCATCCCTCCGGAAGTTCACACCCATCTTGAAATTGTGGTTTCCGCGCGTCACCGACAAGTCGTCAACCAACTGCCACTGCTCTACGTGGCGGCCTTCCGGGAACTGGAAACCTGAGGCGAATCCGTTGGGATTGCCCGATCCGGTGCCAAGTGGAGTCAATGCACCATCCACTTGAAATTCAAGGTTACCCGGAAAAAGGCCCAGCGCCGATGAGGGATTCAAATTGCCGAAAACCGCCGCGTACCATATATCGGAGAAGATGAAGTTGTTCACAACTGTCGGTGTGAAGATGTGCGTGTAATTCAACTGGCCTTCGTTCTGAGGCTGAATGCTCGAATCGTTAAACACCGGGTTAATCGGGTCGGTGTAGGTTGGTTGTACTCCCCGATCAAATCTGACCCGCGCGAAAATCTTGTCGCTTGGCCCTAAATTGTAGTCCACGCGTCCGCTAAGCAACCATTCCTTGTTTCCGCTGGATACGGACTCCGTAAAGCTCTCGGTGCAGGCGCCACCTGTGGCCCCTGGCGCAATTACGAACCCCGGGCAGCTGTTGGCATTTGGTTTCGCGTTGCCGATCCCGGGGGCGCCGTTGTATAGCTTGAAGACATTCGCATAAAACGCCTGCGTGGCCGGATCCGCAGGAACATTACCCTGCACGAAACTTTCAAACGCTGGCGTGGGCACGCTGACGTTCTGGATGGAACCAAAGATGTATCGAATTCCTTCCGTATTCACGAAGAAGTACGCTTTGTCTTTCTTTATAGGACCGCCGAAAGCTGCCGCCCACTGGTTGTTGTTTTCGAATGGCCTCGAATTAGGCAAGCCTTCGCTAAGTTGGGTGGCTTTGTTGATCGGGTCGTTGGCATTGAGCGCCCGGCCCGTCCAGTTGTAAACCAAGTCGCCGTGAAAAGCGTTGCTGCCGGATTTGGTGCTGTAATCGATTTGAGCGCCCGCCTGGCGGCCGTATTGTCCGGTGTAACCGTTGCTCACCACCGCAACTTCCTGAACTTCGTTGCCGCCCAGCAGCAAATTGCTCGAACCTGAATTGTTCAAGTTCAAGAACGCATCGTTGTAGTCATTGCCATTGACCGTGAACAGGTTTGAGGTGCCTGGCAGACCAAACGCACTGAAGTTGCCATAGCCGCCGCCGGTCGAGTTGTTCATGGTGATGCCCGGCGCGGTCTGGGCCACGTAGGTAATGTCGCCGCCAGGATTCGGAATATTCTGAATCTGGTTGGTATCGAAATTCGAGGAGATGTTCGCGTCCTCGGTTTGCAGCAACGCGCCTTGCTCCGTGACCGTAATGGTTTCCGAAGTAGCGCCGACTTCCAGCTTGACGCTGGCCAGCGCAGTTTGCCCGAGAAGAACTTCGACCGTTTCAGTCACCTGCTTAAAGCCAGTTTGCGACACCGATACGACGTATATGCCCGGCTTCAGCAGCGTGAATTGATAGGCACCGGTCGTCCCTGTAGTCGCAGACTGGATCTCGCTGGTGGACTGGTTTTTCAAGTTGACCACGGCGCCCGCAATTACCGAACCTGAAGGATCGGTGACAATGCCAGTGACTCCCCCTGTTATCACGCTCTGCGCCGACACCAGAGCTGGCAACAAGAGCAGCGAAGCTATAAACGAAACGGTAAGTCGACAGTACCTGTCAAATCGCAGTCGCATTTTTCAGCTCCAGTCGTCTGTGAGATTTTCGGAGACCGCTAGTCGGTGAGCTAACCTCATACGCCAACGCGTACAGCACCTTGGTCTCCGTTCTTTGCGCCAAATAAGTTGTTTGCTAAGGGTCAGTTACAAAAATGCGGAGGGATACGATATGTTTGGCTCTCTACAAATGATGGGCGCATCCGATTATCGGGAACGATGCTTGGATGAAATGACGGTACTGCGTGCTTTCGAGGCCGGAGCGCTCGATTGTTTCTTGATGAATTACTCCGCTATCGGGTCAGTGCCCGCTCCGAAGCGTGGACAAAAGCCGTCAGTTTTTTGCGATCGGTGCACTGTTTAGTTCTGTAATCAGATGCCTACCCCTATATCGAATTGATTAAGGCTCATGATGGCATCGCATCCGTGGTTAAAATTACCCTCTGGCGTTGGCGTGGATCGAAATTTCTGACGAAACGTAACTCCTGACCGCAGGGATAATCGTAGACTGACCGACCGCCGAGAGAGTTGCTATACTTTTAGTGTGAGCGAAAAACTGATTCACGAAATTATTCCTGTGGGGATGCTGCAGTGCAATTGCTCGATATTGGGCGATGCGGAGACGCGCGAGGCGATCGTGGTGGATCCGGGGGATGAGGTCGAGCGCATCCTGGAGATTTTGCGGGAGCACCAGTTGAATGTGCGCGCGATTGTGAGCACGCATACGCATATTGATCATGTGGGAGGCTTGGCTTTGCTCCATGCTGCGACGAAAGCTCCGGTGCTGATCCATGAGGCGGATCTGGAGTTGTACCGCCGCCTCGATATGCAGGCGCAATTTTTGGGGATGCGCACGCCGGAGAGCATGCGGATTGAAGATTTCCTGAAGGAAGGCGATAGCGTGCGTTGGGGCGGGTACGCAGCGCGCGTGATTCATACGCCGGGGCACACGCCGGGTAGCATCAGCTTGCTTTTGGAGAGTGGACTGCCTGGCGCGGGCGGGTATCTGGAGCACGCGAGGCCGCAAGCGGCGAAGGCTTTGGCGGAGGCGCATTTGCGGGCGCATCTGCGCGGACATGCAGGGGACGGCGCGCCAGCTCCGGAGCGCGGAGGCGGGGCGGCAGATGGGCGGTTGCTTGCCGGCGACACTTTATTTCAGGGAAGCATTGGGCGGACTGATTTGTGGGGCGGCTCGATGAAAGATATTTTGAATTCGATCCGCGAGAAGTTGCTGGCGCTGCCCGACGAAACGCTGGTGATCCCCGGCCATGGCGAGAACACCACCATCGGCGCGGAGCGCGCTGAAAACCCCTACCTGCGTTAGTGCATCCATACGGCTGACGA
>JGI12713J13577_1000056_pt1 | contig 30521 bp, 26 predicted proteins | sample JacPin_JW_Ref_O3_FD_13577 | JGI IMG/M metagenome (IMG submission 13577) | reverse complement strand
TCACGCCGAACTTGCAGGAACTGCTCGCGTTTGAAGCAGAGCGCGCGTGGCCGATGTATCAGGAAGGCGCGGCGCTGGTGAGCCGCGTGAATGCGGACAGCCGGGCGACGCTATGGGCGCTGGTGCGGACGTACAGCAGTTTGCTGGCGCGCATCGAAGAGCGGCAATTCGACGTATTTTCGGGGCGGATTTCGCTCTCGAGCGCAGAAAAAATCCAATATCTGCTGACGGCGGGCCTCGCGGCGCGACGGGCTGGCTGGTGGAAGGGTGATGTCCTCGCAAAGCGTTCTAGTAATCGGCGGCGGACTGGCGGGGCTGGCGTCCGCCGTCGCGCTGGCTGAAGCGGGCCTCAGCGTACGGCTGCTGGAAAAACGTCCGCACTTGGGCGGGCGAGCCACCTCCTACACATTGCCCGATGGCAGCGAGGTGGACAATTGCCAGCACGTCACGCTGGGCTGCTGCACGAATTTAGCGGATTTTTATTCGCGTGTTGGCGCGAGCGACAAAATTCGCTTTTACGATCGGCTGTATTTTGCGGATGCGCAGGGGCAGCGCTCGACGATCGAGGCCGCGCCATTGCCTCCGCCCCTGCACATGGCGCCGTCTTTTCTGCTGTTTCGCGCACTGACGCTGGCCGATAAGCGCGCGATCGCGAACGCCATGCTGGCCATCGCGCGTTCCGGCGGGAATCCGCCGCGCATCGAAGGCATCTCGATGCTGGATTGGCTGCATCGCATGGAACAGACCCCCGATGCGATCGAACGATTCTGGCGCGTGGTGCTGGTGAGCGCGCTGGATGAAGAGCTGGCGCGCACCGACGCGCGCTACGGAATCGAAGTTTTCTGGAAAGCGTTCCTGGGAAATAGCATGGGCTACCGCGTCGGCATTCCCACGGTGCCGCTCGCCGATTTGTATGAGGGTTGCCGCGAAGCGATTGTGCGCCAGCGCGGGGAAGTGCGATTGCGGTGCGGGATTCGCGAAATTCGCTTGAAGGAAAATTGTTTCGCCGGCGCGCTGCTGGAAGATGGCACGGAAGTTTTCGCCGACGCTTGCGTTTCGGCGGTGCCGCACGACGCGCTGCTGGAGTTGCTGCCTGCAGAATGGTCGGAAGCGAACGCGCCTCTGGAAGGTTTGCGGCATCTGAAGACGTCTCCGATCACCGGCGTGCATCTGTGGTACGACCGGCAGGTAATGACGGAGCCGTTCCTGACGTTGCTCGACAACACCACGCAGTGGGTATTCAACAAGACGGTTTTGTACAGGCGGGCTGAAACCGATCATAGCGCGGCGCGTCCAAGCGAGGAGCACGCCGCCACGGTTGAGGGTGGCGGGCAATACCTGCAGCTGGTGATTAGCGCCTCGTACGATCTGATTCCACGCTCCCGGCAGGAAATCATCGAGTTGTGCCGCCGCGAACTTGCAGAGGTGCTGCCGTTGACGCGCGAGGCGCAACTGCGCAAGGCCACCGTGATCAAGGAAGTGAACGCGACGTTTTCGCCGGAGCCTGGCTCGGACCGGTGGCGTCCGGGGCAGAGAATTCCGCTGGCGAATTTGTATTTGTGTGGAGATTGGACGCGCACCGGCTGGCCTGCGACGATGGAAGGCGCAGTGCGCAGCGGATATTTGGCCGCGGAGGCGGTGCTTGCGGATCGCGGAACACCGCGCACTTTTCTGCAGCCGGATTTGCCGTTCGAAGGGCTGAGCAAATTGTGGGCCGGGCGCAGTAATGGTACGCGTTCATGACTAAACTGCACGCGTACGGTGGCGTACGACCGGCGGACGCGGCGAAGGGCAGGCAGATCGCCGGCGCGATCATGGGCACGGGCGTTCCAGAGCCGAGCTACAAAATGAAAATGGATGTTGCAATTTGCGCCGCAGGGGTGTTCTATACAGAGGATGGCGGCCGCTCTTGGCAGCCACGGAATTGCGGTACTCGCGCTGATTTTCTACCTGATAGGCATCCCGAACTCGGCCAGTGTGTACATAAGCTGCTCCCAGCGGCGGATGGAACGCGCCTCTACCAGCAAAACCACTGCGACGCGCATCGGAAGGATTTTTCCCGCGGATGGCGCGATTCAGCGCGCATGATTCGATGACCTTTCCACACCCGAATGTGCAATCGGATCGTTCAATAGAAAAGCGCAGAAAAGTTTTCGGAGCAGTATGAATTATCCCCTTAGGAGGTCCGATGGACCGGAAGTATAAGCAGAGGGGCTACAGCGACCGGGACGCGCAGGAAAAGAAACGCGAAAGAACCGAGCGCCCGCCCAGCGGCGAGCCGCGTCCGAAGCAGGATTCGATGGGGCCGCGCACGCCGCGGATGGTTGGTACGGTGATGAGGGCGCGCTGCTCGAGCTGCGGCGCGGTTCTGGCTCCTGGATTTGATCCCAATGGTGAATGTCCTCGTTGCAAGACCGCGATGCATTGCTGCAAGCAGTGCGTGCATTTCGACACCGGCCCCCCCCCCCGAGCGCATCGCCAAGAAAGATGCGAAGAACGATTGCACGTTTTTTGAATTTCGCATGACCGTGGAGAAAGATACTTCGCCCGTGACCTACGCCAGCGCCACTCCCGCGCCTACGAACCCCGGACGTCCTAACGACGCGCGCAAGGCATTCGAAGATCTCTTCAAGAAGTAACGGTTTCCACCCTCGCGGTATTGCCCATCTCTCTGAGCAGCTGGATTCGTTTCGTCGATTTTTTTGTGGCGGGCGGAGCTTCGTCTATTTAGGAGGAAGAGGGAATAAAGTTGGTTCTGCGGCCGGCTGATTCGCGATGGCTTCCAGTTGCGGATAGCGACTGCGGAGCGTTTCCGGGATTTTTACTTTGTTTCCGGTGAGCAGATTGATTAGCTGCAGGGCGTTGACGATGCCTTTCGCTTCGAAATGATTGTTGGTGACGACGAAAGTGGTCTTCGCGCTTTCAGCTACGTGCTCGATGCGTTTGGCCCAGGGCTCGAGCTCTTCTTCGGAGTATAGATAGTTGTAGCGTTCGGAGGGCGGTGAGGCGGGATCGTCGCTGAACCACGTGTCGTAGCGGCGGCCGTGCAGGCGGACGTAGCCGATGGGAGAGGTGACGCGTTCGCTGGGCTTGATCGAACGGCCGATCACTGGTTGGTCAATGTTGCAGAATCCCACGCCGCGTTCGTGCAGAATTTCGTAGAACTCTTTCTTGGCCCAGGATGCGTGGCGGACCTCTACTACCAGCGGATAAACGCGGAAGGCATCGAGAATGTTATTGAGCCGTGTGAGATTTTCGGGCGTGTGGTGAAAGGAAAAGGGAAATTGCAGCAGGACGGCGCCGAGGCGATTCGCATCGCGCAGCACGTCGAAGCCGGTACGCACGATTTTCACATCCTCGATTGTGGTGTCGTCCTGATGCGTGAATTTCTGCCAGAGTTTTGCGGTAAATAGAAAGCGCGGATTGCCTGCGACCTGCTGAAGCCACTGCGCTGCGAATTCCGGTTTCAGCGGGTGGTAGAACGAAGTATTGATTTCGATGGTGTCGAAAAAATCCGCAAGGTAGGCCGCTTCGTGGAATCCCTTTGGGCGGCGCGTCGGATACAGAATGCCTCTCCAGTCGGGGTAGGACCAGCCGGCGGGGCCCACGAGAATGCGTGCGGAATTGGGTTCTGCGCTCTTCGTTTTCGCGATCATGGCCTGCTTATAACCTCGGAGTGTCAGCATCGCTGGTCGAGCGTATGACGCAGTTGCGGAGGCTGTCAAATCCCGTGCGGCGGTGCGCCACGGCGGCGCATCAAATTGACGCTGGAGGGAATTTTGCGGCGCGGTGTTATTTCCCCCGGGGACACGCCCGGTTGCAAGTGGCGCGGCGCAGCGCTATGCTGGATTTGCCTCGATGCTCAGACTTTTTCCATCCGCAAGCAGCGAAACTCCAGGGTGCCCCGATGAAAATTACATACAGCCACGTGGATCCCGAATATCACGCCATCATTGAACACGAAGTGGAACGTCACGCGGAAAAACTGAATCGCATTCTGAAACGATATGCACCGGACCTGGTGCTGCTGCACGGATCGCTGGAAAAAACGCCGCGCAAAACTGAATTCAATTTTTCGTTGAACCTGAATTTGCCCACTGGCACGCTGCACGCGACGGGCGTAGGAGCAGACGTGATGGGCAGCGCGAAGGCCGCGTTCGCCGAACTGGAAGTCCAGGTGAAGAAACACCAGGGTAAATTGCGGAAGGACTACGTGTGGAAACGCAAGCGCGCGATCGCTTTGCCGGTGCCGCGCGAAGCGCCGTCTTCGGATTAGGCGGCCGTCCTCATCGTCGCGGGCCCGCTGCGAGTCGCGCGTGTTTTGCGAGCGAGGCCAGCTCTGACGCCGAGTCGTACCGCTTGCCGATTCCGATCAATCGCTAATGCTGGCGCGTCAGCTGGCGGTGACTCGGCAGACGTCGATCGCGGCGCCGGCCCGCGTGCGTCCGGGCATTCGTCGGGAGACCCTGCCGAGCATCCCAATTGCTCCTAGGTCCGCGAAATTGTTTGCGTGTAAGATGTTTAGACGCATGTAGGGGCGTAGCTCAGTGGTAGAGCAGCGGCCTTTTAAGCCGAAGGTCGTGGGTTCGATCCCCACCGCCCCTACCAACATCTTCTTGCTCGTCTTGTAATCCGATTGAGGTATATCCAGGTGACTTCCGCAGGCGGTTTCCGCGTGATGCGCAGATTGGCGTTCGCTGCCTTCGTTCTGCTCGGCATGTACTCTGCTGCGGCGCAGAGCAGCGACGACACGGTGCGTACCATCACTAATGCGTTGCGCACGCAGCAGTATGATCAGGCCTATCAAGTAGCGCACGCCAAACTTCAGCAATCACCAAATGACCCGAAAATTCTAACTCTGGAGGGACTTGCGCTGTCTGGGCTGGGGAAGAAGAGCGGCGCGTTGGCCGACTACGATGCGGCATTGAAGATCGCGCCAAACTATGTACCCGCGCTGGAGTCGGCCGCGGAAATCGAATACAACGCCGGTAGCGAGCGCGCTGTGCCTTTGCCGAATGGACTTCTCAATCTACGACCCGATGATCCGACGACGCACGCGATGCTCGCTGCAATTGCTTATAGGCGGAAAGATTGCGCGTCGGCTGTGAAGCACTTTCAGGCGAGCGGCGCGGCGCTGTCTTCTCAGCCAATCGCTCTCCAGGAATACGGTGAGTGCCTGGTTCGACTGAAACGAGTGGAGGAAGCAATTCCAGTCTTTCAGCAACTCTTGGAAGCGTCGCCGGAAGATCCTCGAGCGCGGTATAACCTGGCAGCAGCGCAACTGACGGCGAATAAGAATGAGGACGCCATTCAATCCTTGCAACCATCGCTCGATGCCGGAAATCCTGATCCCGACGTGCTTGATCTTGCCGCCGAGGCTTACGAAAATATAGGTGACACACCTCACGCGCTGCAGTATCTGGGACAAGCAATTATCCTGGCGCCAGATAATCCCAGGTTCTAGGTTGACTTCGCGACCCTGTCGCTGAATTACTCCTCTTATCAGGTTGGAATTGACATGATCAATGTGGGCCTGAGCAGAATTCCTGATTCGGCCGCGCTGCACGCGGCTCGCGGCGTATCGTATGTGCAATCCGGCCAACCTGAAAAGGGAGAAGCAGATTTTGCAGCGGCAGCGAAGTTGAACCCCAATCAAGCTTTCGGCTCCGAAGCGTATGGTTTGGCAAGTTTTCAGGTAAAGGAACTTGATACGGCGCTGATCTCCGTGCGCGCGAAACTGAAAGCTCATCCGAACGACGCATTTCTGGAATATCTTCTTGCTCAAATTCTAGCTCGACAGGGACCCGCGGCCGGCAGCGCGGAGTTCAACCAGGCAGTAGCAGTCGCGACGCGGGCGATTGCTTTGAACCCCAACCTTATCGAAGCCCGCGACGTGCTCGGAAGCCTGTACCTTAAATCAGGGCAGTTGCAGAAATCGATCCAACAATCGCGCATGGTACTCGTCAAAGAACCTGAAGATCCTGAGGCGCTCTACCACTTCATGCAGGCCCTGCGACGCACCGGAAAGACAGACGAAATCCCGGACCTGGTGAAGCGACTGGCGGCGGCACAAGCTGCGTCTGGCAAAAAGGAAGCGGAACAAAACCGCTTTCGGCTTGTCGAGCCCGACAAGAACCAGCCGGATGCGCAGTCTAACTAAACAAGCGTTTAATTGGATTGCGCTACGGAGTGCCACAACTCGTTCAAGCAGCGAGTATTTGAAGCTCAGTCGCCCGCGGCGTATGATTCCGCCGGTGAGTAAACTGCCCTAACGGTCTTGTGACATGAATCACTTGGAAGACCAACTTCGCGTCATGATCAACAGGATTCCTGCATTGGCATGGTCCTGTCTGCCAGATGGTACTCCAGAATTCCTCAACCAACGTTGGCTCGACTACACCGGCATATCGGCTGAACAGGCGCTGGACCGGGGTTGGAAGGGCGCAATTCATCCCGATGATTTAGGAAAGCTGATGGGCGCGTGGCAACGCTGGCTCTGTTCCGGCGAACCAGGTGAGGCGGAGGCGCGGATGCGCCGCTTTGACGGCGAGTATCACTGGTTTTTGTTTCGCGCCGAGCCCCTGAAAGGCGAGCAAGGCGAGGTAGTCCGATGGTACGGAACGAATACGGATATTGAAGACCGCAAACGTGCTGAGGAGATAGTACAAGAGGGCGAAAAGAGTTTTCGTTTGTTGGTTGATGGTATTGGGGGGCTGGTGGCCATCATGAGCCCGGAAGGAGAAGTCGAATTCATCAACAACCAAGGCCTGGAATATTTCGGCAAGACTCTCGAAGATTTGAAAGGTTGGACTACCAGCGACGCTGTCCATCCAGATGACTTGCCTCGGGCGGTTGCCGACTGGATGCACTCAGTGAAAACAGGGGAGCCATACGACGTCGATAATCGTCTCCGCGGCGCTGACGGAGTGTACCGCTGGTTTCACTCACGCGGCCTTTCTCTGCGCGACGCGGAAGGGCGCATTGTCCGATGGTATGTCTTGCTGACAGACATCGACGAGCGGAGAAGGACAGAAGAGAGGTTGCGCAGGAGTGAAGCCTACTTGTCCGAGGCGCAGAAACTGAGCCACACAGGCAGCTTCGGCTGGAGCGTTCCTAACGGAGAAATCCACTGGTCGGAGGAAACCTGCAGCATCTTTCAATACGATCGAGCGGTGAAGCCCACGTTGGAATTGGCATTCCAACGAATTCATCCCGATGACAGAGATATGGTGCAGCAGACGCTAGACTGCGCGGGCAACGAAAGAGCAGATTTTGAAATCGAGCGTCGTTTGTTGATGCCGGACGGTACGATCAAATACATCCACGTCTTAGCTCGCATGTTGGAAACTGCATCGGGCGATCTCGAATATGTAGGCGCCGTGACGGACGTGAGCGCAACAAAGAAGGCGGACGAAAAGATCCGGCAAAGCGAGATGGAGCTGCGGCAGATCATGGATCTTGGGCCTCAGCAGGTGGGCGTATTAGGGCCCGATAACAGCCGGCTTTATCTTAACCAGTCTGCGCTGGATTATCACGGCCTTACCCTCGAAGAATGGCGAAGTTGCCCCCTCGACAGGCTCATTCATCCTGATGATTTGGCACGAGCGCAGATTGAAGCTCAAAGTCATTTGTTAAGCGGAACCCCTTACGAGCTCGAGCTGCGGCAGCGGAGAAGCGACGGGCACTACCGGTGGTTTCTTTTTCGTTTTAATCCCTTGCGCGATGAGCACGGACGGCCCATGCGTTGGTATGTGGCGGTGACCGATATCGAGGAGCGCAAACAGGCAGAGGAGCGGCTGCAAAATGAGAATGTTGCATTGCGCGAGGAAATCGTCAGGGCTTCGATGTTTGAGGAGGTCGTGGGAATTTCTCCTGCCTTGCACGCGGTCCTCTTGCGTGTTTCCAAGGTCGCTCCCACAGACTCCACGGTTCTGATCACCGGCGAAACAGGGACGGGCAAAGAACTCATCGCGCGAGCGGTTCACAAACGTTCTCAGCGTGCCTTACGAGCATTCGTCAGCGTGAATTGCGCCGCCATCCCACGCGACCTCATCGCGTCGGAATTGTTTGGCCATGAGAAGGGAGCATTTACGGGGGCAACCCAGCGGCGCTTAGGGCGGTTTGAGCTGGCCGAAGGCGGCACGATTTTTCTGGATGAAATTGGAGAGCTTCCAGCCGAAACTCAGATCGCGCTGTTGCGAGTGTTGCAAGAGCACGAATTCGAGCGTGTCGGTGGAACCGGATCGCTTCGAGCCAATGCCCGGGTGATTGCCGCAACGAATCGTGATTTGGAAGCTGCCGTTGCTTCAGGCGCCTTCCGGAGCGATCTCTTTTACCGGCTCAACGTTTTTCCGATCGAGGTGCCTCCGCTGCGAGAACGGAAGGAAGACATTCCGATTCTAGTAGAGTACTTCATCGATCGTTACGCGAGAAATGCAGGAAAGATCATCCGCGGGGTGAGCAAGAAGAGCCTGGAATTGCTTCGGTCCTACCCCTGGCCCGGTAACATTCGCGAATTGCAGAACATCATAGAGCGATCAGCAATTGTGTGCGACACGGAGAATTTGTCAGTCGATGAGAGTTGGCTTTCGCGGCGGCAACCACTGGTGGCTGAGCTCAAACCCGAGCTGGACCTGACGCGACAATCTCGCCAGCTTGCTGCCCAACAGAAAGAGATGATCGAGGCTGCGTTGCGCGAAAGCGGCGGGCGCGTGTCTGGGCCTGCGGGCGCGGCGTCTAGACTCGGGATACCAGGATCCACGCTGGAGTCAAAAATTAAGTCGCTCAGGATCAACAAGAACCGCTTCAAATCTGCAGAACCCTCAACGCATCCGAGTTAGAGACCTTCCTCGACGATTTCTACAGTCCCGTTGCGATGGTTCGCAAATTTGCGAAGATTCGCAAATTCGTTTCTAGCTAAGAAGCCCGGTTTCAAGAATTTGTGACTGGCACTGGGATTGCCATGGCATGCGTGTGATGTACTTTGTCGAGGTCAGGATGCGCGGGGGATGTGGAATGCTGAAGATCACGAGGACTGCGAACGGAGAAGTGATGTTCAAGCTCAGTGGTCGCATGGACGCGGAAAACGTGAACGAGTTGGAAACATTGCTGAGCGCGGAACCGAGCGGTCGTCACATCGTCCTGGACCTACAAGACTTGACGCTGGTGGACCATGGCGTCGTGAATTTTCTAAGGCGCCGTGAAGCGGACAACGTGGAACTGCGGAATTGCCCAGCATACATTCGCGAATGGATCACCGGACGATAGCGACTGCGCCAGTCGAGCACACGTCATAGAAATAGCAACGCAACAGGCCCCTAGAATAGAGCGAACGACAGGAGGAAACAATGTCGGTACAAACCAGCTGGGCAAGTGGAGCATGTGCAGTCAGCCATAATAATGCATTCTTTCAAATCGAGGTTGCGACATCATCGAAGTTCAAATTGGAAAGCAACGAACTCTGCGACAGCGGGTTGCCCCGCATTATCGGAAACAGCGCCGCTCTCCGGCGCGTACTCGGCCTGGTGCGCCTGGTGGGGCCTACCGATGCGACGGTGTTGATCACCGGGGAAACAGGAACTGGCAAGGAACTGATTGCGGAGGCGATTCACAGGTGCAGTGAACGACGGAACGGCCCGTTCGTGAAGGTAAATTGCGCCGCCATTCCCGCGGGCCTGCTGGAAAGCGAGTTGTTCGGTCACGAACGTGGAGCCTACACCGGGGCGGTCGCACGCAGTATGGGGCGTTTCGAGAGGGCTAACCGGGGCACGCTGTTCTTAGACGAGATCGGGGACCTTCCGTTGGAGCTGCAGCCCAAGCTGCTTCGGGTGGTGCAGGACGGACAGTTCGAGCGGCTGGGCAGCGCTACGACCCTGCAAACCGACGTGCGCGTGATCTGCGCGACGCATGGAAACCTTTCAGAGATGGTTGACCAACGTCAATTTCGCGCCGACCTGTTCTATCGGCTCAGCGTGTTCCCGATTGAGGTACCGCCGCTGCGGGACCGCCGCGAAGATATCCGATTGCTGGTGCACCATTTTGCGATGCATTACGCAGCGCGCCTGCGCAAACGAATTACGGCCATATCGGAGGAATTCACGGCGGCACTTGCGCGACATTCCTGGCCGGGGAACGTCCGGGAGTTGCAGAATTTCATCGAGCGGAGCGTGATCCTGACTGACGGGAACACGTTGCGGCTTCCGACCGGAGGACTAAAACGGACTGTCGAAATTGAATCTGAGGAGCACACTACGCTGGAACAGGTTGAGAGACATCACATCCGCAAGACTTTGGAGCAGGTCCACTGGGTTGTCGGCGGGCCCAGGGGCGCGGCTCACCGGTTGGGATTGAAGCGGTCTACGCTTTACGCGCGCATGCAAAAGCTGGGAATTTTCACGGCGAAGCAATTTGCCGAAAACGCCGTTGTAGGCGCCCAGCACTAGGGTAGCGCATGTCGAATGGTTGGACGCGGTGTTCGTCCGCCGACACGCCTCATTGATTCACAGTCAACTGAGGTGCGGAGCGATTTGAAAAAACCGCGCGCAGTCAAGTGCTTTGCCGAGCGGCAACGCACAACTACGTGGCAAGCAGCGTGCGAATGTTCTGAGGGGATTAGAAGAAAACTCGGATGGGGGCTCGCGATAAGAACTTGGCCACCGGACGGACGGATACAGAAAGGAGACAACAATATGACGGACATTCGTAAGGAAACCGATAGCCTTGGCGAAGTAGATGTTCCTGCTGACAAGTTGTGGGGCGCGCAGACCCAGCGCTCGCTGGAGCACTTCAGCATCGGCAAAGATCTGATTCCGCGTGAAATGATCACTGCCTACGCCACCTTGAAGAAAGCCGCCGCCAACGCCAACTACGCGAGCAAACGGCTCGAACAGAAACGCCACGATTTGATCGTGCAAGTCTGCGACGAGATTCTTGCGGGCCAGCATCACGACATGTTCCCGTTGCACGTATGGATGACCGGCAGCGGCACTCAATTCAATATGAATGTGAATGAGGTGATCTCCAATCGGTGTTGCCAGATTGCCGGCACGCCGCTGGGGAGCAAGACGCCGGTTCATCCCAATGATCACGTCAACATGGCGCAGTCCTCGAATGACTCGTTCCCCTCGGCGATGAACATTGCGGCGGCAGTGAATGTGAAGCAGCGATTGATCCCGGCGGTGAAGGCGCTGCATGATGCAATCGCTGCGAAAGTGAACGAGTGGAAGGACGTGATCAAGATCGGCCGCACGCACATGCAAGATGCCACGCCGCTTACTTTGGGGCAGGAGTGGTCGGGCTATGAGGGCGTGCTCGCGGACGATCTCGAACGGATCGAAGATGCGTTGAAGGGAATTTACCGTCTTGCACTCGGCGGCACTGCGGTGGGCACCGGGATTAATTCGGCGCCCGGCTTCGCTGAGGCTGCAGCGGCGGAGATCGCCAAGCTCACCAAGTTACCGTTCGTAACCGCGGCAAACAAATTCACGGTGCAGGGCGCTCACGATGCCCAGGTACAACTTTCCGGCACGCTGCGGACTCTGGCTGTGTCTCTGTATAAGATCGCCAACGACGTTCGGCTGATGTCTTGCGGCCCGCGCGCGGGCTTCGCCGAATTAATAATTCCGGAGAACGAGCCAGGCTCCTCGATCATGCCTGGCAAGGTGAACCCCACTCAGGCAGAGGCCCTCACGATGGTCGCCGTTCAGGTGATGGCGAATGATCTAGCGGTGGGCTTCGGTGGCGCGGGCGGTTACCTGGAAATGAATGTTTACAAACCTCTGATCATCTACAACGTGGCGCACTCCGTCACGCTGCTGACTGACAGTTGCACGAACTTCCGCGCGTTCCTGGTAGAGGGAACAAAACCCAATTTGAAGAAGATCAACGAGTACGTGGAGCGTTCCCTGATGCTGGTGACGGCGCTCTCGCCAGTGATCGGCTACGACAAGGCTTCGAAGATCGCGCATTACGCAATGGACAATGACCTGACGTTGAAGCAAGCCGCGCTGAAGCTAGCTTTCGTGACAGAAGCGGAATTCGATCGTGTGGTTGACCCGAAAAAAATGGTCAAGCCGTATGTGGCCGCGGCAGCTGGATGACCAAAGGAGAAAAACGATGACAACACCCATTTCCTCGACGAATCGTGCTGATGTAGTTCTTGTCGGCGCCGGCGTCATGAGCGCTACGTTGGCCGTATTTCTGAAAGAACTTGATCCAAGCCTAAAAATAGAGATCTACGAAATTCTGGCCACCGCGGCTCAGGAAAGCTCGAATGCGTGGAATAATGCCGGCACCGGCCACGCGGCGCTCTGTGAATTGAACTACACTCCGGAGGAAAGCGACGGCAGCGTTGACATCTCCAAGGCTCTGCTTGTAAACACCGAATTCGATCTCTCCCGGCAATTCTGGTCCTATTTGGTGAAAAGGGGAGCGATCAAGGATCCTCAGTCTTTCATTCATCCCGTGCCGCATTTTAGTTTCGTACGCGGCCCGGAGAACCGCACGTTCCTTAAAAAACGTTTCGCGGCGCTCACTGCCCATCCGCTTTATTACGGGATGGAATATTCCGACGACCCGAAGCAGATTGCAGAATGGCTCCCGCTGGTGATGGAAGGGCGTGATCCGGGCGAGGTGATTACGGCGACGCGGATGGTGACCGGAACGGACGTGGACTATGGCGCCCTCACGCAGGTGCTTCTCGATTCTCTAAAGGATAAGGAAGGATTCTCAATCCACTTTCTTAGTCGAGTCCAGGATGTGCGCCGTGATGGGGACCTATGGAGTCTGCGGATCAGGGACGAAAAAACCGGCCAGCACCGAGATGTCCAAGCAAAATTCGTTTTCCTTGGAGCCGGCGGCGGAACGCTGCCACTGTTGCAGAAATCCGGAATTCCGGAGGGCCGCGGCTACGCCGGGTTTCCGGTGAGCGGAATCTGGCTGCGCTGCGAAGAGCCGGAGATTTGTTCGCGCCACCATGCGAAAGTGTACGGCAAGGCCGATGTGGGCTCACCGCCAATGTCCGTGCCTCACCTGGACACGCGCCACATCGAAGGCAAAGTTTCCTTACTTTTCGGCCCTTACGCGGGCTTTTCGACGAAGTTTCTGAAGCATGGCTCCTATCTCGATCTCTTCGGCTCCATTGATCCCGAAAACTTGCTCCCGCTGCTGGCCGTTGGCAAGGATAACTTTGCTCTCGAAAAATATCTGCTAGGCCAGCTTCTGGAGTCCTCGAAGGAGCGGTTCGCCGCGCTGCGCGAGTTCTTTCCGAACGCGCAGGAAAAAGATTGGCGGGTCGAAGTAGCCGGACAACGTGTACAGATCATCAAAAAAGATCCAACTCACGGGGGCATCCTGGAATTTGGCACCGAGCTTGTGAGCGCCGCGGACCATTCCATTGTTGCGATGCTGGGTGCGTCGCCGGGTGCTTCCACCGCGGTGTGGATCATGGTTCGTGTTCTGGAGCGCTGCTTCGCCGAGAAATTGAAGACCGGAGGATGGTCGGCCAAACTGAAGGAAATGATTCCTTCCTACGGTCAATCGCTCATCGAGAATGCAGCCTTGTGTCAGCAAGTGCGGGCAGAGACGGCTAGCGTACTACATATCAACAATGTTAAGGAGATTGGGCAAATCAAGGAGGTGGGACGATGATCCGAGCTTATCGGCTCTACACGGGACCTGACGGAAACTCGCATGTGGTGCGTGGCAGCATCAGTGAAAGTAACCTGGTCGAAGCACAGTCCATCCTGTTCAAGGAATCGCCGGCAAATTCCTCCTTCGACTGGCACAACGATCCCATTCCTCAATACGTGCTTACCCTGGCCGGAGTGCTGGAATTCACCACTAAAGGCGGCGAGACGTTCACGATCCATCCGGGTGACGTCCTGCTGGCAGTGGATCACACCGGCTCAGGGCACAAGTGGCGCTTGATTAATGACGAGCCGTGGAAGCGCGCTTATGTGGTCTTCAAGGAGGGCGCCGACACTCATTTCGTGCCAGATCCCGCGGCGGCAGCGGGCAGGTAGTTGCAGTACCACAGCAGTCGGTCGCGAATATTCTCCGGCGCTTGTGGATCTACGTCGCGGAGAAGAATTGGGCGTGAGCCAACTCGGAGCGGCAGGAACTCATATGAGTTTGGAGCAGCGCGCCGAGCTTATCCTCGCCTTTGCCAAGATTCTATATGTCAACGGTCAATCCACCGATCAGACCTTAATTGTGGCCGAACAGTTGGCCCACACTCTCGGACTGCGCGCCAAGATTCTGCCGCGCTGGGGAGAACTGCAACTTCACGCTGAAGAAGGGAAAGCCGAACTAATCTCCGGCATCGCGGCCGAACCTACCGGTGTGGACATGGATCGCGTGGCTTCGACAATGCGGGCAATCGAGGAGCTCAGCACCGGACGGCTTGCGCCAAACGCCGCAATGGCGACGATCAACACGATCGAGCAGACGCCTTCTGCGCCGACGTGGCTGTTCACGCTCGCGGCCGCCGCTGGCGCCGTGGCTTTAGCGGTGATCTTCGGCGTTCAACATCTACCCGCGGCGGCGCTCATATTCGCTAGCGCGGGGACGGGCGCCATGCTTCGTCGCGGCCTGGCGCGCTACAGCGCGAACGTTTTCCTGCAGCCATTCTGCGCGTCGCTACTCGCGGGCATTGTCGGGGCGCTGGCGGTTCGTTACCAGATGAGTTCGTCGTTGCGCCTTGTCGCGGTCTGCCCATGCATGATCCTGGTTCCCGGTCCGCACGTGCTGAATGGCGCGTTGGATATCATCAAGGGCCGCATCGCTCTCGGCTCCGCCCGCCTGATCTACGCCGGCCTCGTCGTCGTTGCGATCTCCACGGCGCTGGTGCTTGGACTCGCTCTTCTCGGTGTTTCCTTACCAGTCGATGAGGCCGGCAGAGCTGTGCCTCTGTGGCTCGACACGATCGCCGCTGGCGTCGCGGTCTTCGCCTACGGTGTTTTCTTTTCGACGCCACTGCACATGCTGGCTTGGCCAGTGGCGGTCGGCATGCTGGCTCACGCGCTGAGGTGGGGCGCGCTCACGGTGTTTGGCTCGAGTGCCTCGACCGGCGCTTTGATCGCGTGCCTCGTCGTCGGACTGATCCTTACGCTCGTCGCACGCCGCTGGCACATGCCATTCGCGGCCATCGGCTTCGCCGCCGTCGTGTCTATGATTCCAGGCGTCTACTTATTCAGGATGGCAAGCGGCCTTGCGCAACTTGCCGGCGGCTCGCATACGACGCTGGAGCTCTTAAGCGCGACAATCGCCGACGGTATGACTGCAGTCTCAATCATCCTGGCGATGAGCTTCGGCCTCCTGGTTCCGAAATTGGTGATTGATTACCTGAGCGGGAGATCGGCGCCGGCGAGCTCCTGAAGGGCGAAGCAATATGCCGATCTCCACTCCAGATCCCGGTGCAACGCGACTCCGGAACTCCCGATGCGACGACGCAGCAGCGCAGTCGCGATTGGAAAAGCGGCGTCCAGGCCTGCTCCTCAGATACGGGCGACAGCTGCGGCTTCCATTTTTCTTGTGGTGTGCGCTTTGTGTGTTTGCGTGTCCGGTTCATTCTCAGTCTGCGCAGCAGGAACCGCTCCCCGGCCCGGACAGTCACGAAATGGGCCAAGGCCCGCACGGGCACCTCTTCGGGACTTGGGGAGGGGAACGGACGCACCTCGAACAACGCGGAGTGACTTTCGATTTTCAGTACGTGAGCGACTCCCTTTGGAATTTGAAGAGCGTGCAGCCGGAGCGCTTTGCGAGTTGGAATAGATTCCGCGGAACCGTGGACATTGATTTTGGAAAGCTGACTGGCTGGCACGATCTGTATTTCCACGCGACAGCGTTGTGGCAGGGCGGCGGCAATCTCGGAGCATATCTTGGCCTGCTAACGAGTCCGAGCGGTATGTCCAGCATGAATACGTGCCGCCTAGATTCCTGGTGGATTGAGAAGCGCTGGCTGAAAGAACGGATCACCGCTCGCATCGGTCAGTTCGCGGGTCAAGATTTTTACGGAGCGCAGCACGATGCGGCGTCTTTCATCTTCGAGCCGATGGGCTACGCGTTGGGCAATTTATTTACGGATCTGGAGTCCTTCGATCCGCCCTCGACGCCGGCGATGGAAGTGCGCGTGGTGCCGATTCACAATTTGTATGTGAAGTCGATGGTGGCAGCCACGATCCGCGCGCCTTTTGCGCAAAACCCAACCGGCCTGGTTCCGCAGTTCAACGGAACTCCAGTAAGCATTTCGGAGATTGGATTCACTCCCGGCAAGGACGCATCGTCGATGCGCGCCTTTGACAATGTGGAGGGCCGCAAGGGATATTCCGGCTTATACCAGTTCGGCGCTTCCTACAATCCCGGAAAATTCACGTCGCCGACAAGTGCGACGCCGCGGTCTGGAAATTACCTGCTGTACTGGATGGCGAGCCAAGCTCTTTGGAGGGTGGATCCGAAAGAAGGAAAGGGTCTGGATGGAACTTTTGCGTATGACTGGAGTCCTCCGAGCGTCAACCGCAATAACACGCTGCTAACCGCAGGCCTGCGCTTCAATGAGCCGCTGCCCCTGAAGATTCACAACACCATGTCCCTCGGATATGTGCGAAACAATCTGAGCTCACAGTTTCTTCCGCCCGGCATGCCGACCTTTAAGACGGAACAGGGCGTTGAGTTCAACACTCTACTGGACCCTTTGCCGATGCTTTTGTTGCAGCCCGTCGTCCAGTACTTCGCAAACGTGGGAGGAGGACAGCAGCGCGCGGTAGTGTTCGGATTCAGAACGAAGGTGGAGTTCTAGGTTCGAGGGTGATGCGGAACGGAGGTCGTCCTTTAACGCGTGCGTCATCGAGTGACTGATGGCTTCGGCTACGGCAGATTCTCGATGCGTTCCGCGATGACGTTGCGGCTCATCCACGCGCGGACTGTGCGCCAGCGAACGGCTGTGCCTGTCGAGTACGGGCCCCCGAAAATGGCTCCCCAATCGGTGACGAAGTTCCCCTCGGCGTCCTGCGCGCTCGCGGTCGCGCGAAACGATGCGATGGAAGCGAGGCCCGTCTCGAGCACCGTATGCATGGGTTCGAGCGCAGCTGCCATGCGCTGGAACACGGCAACCCTTCCACTCGATTCCACTGCACCGAGCCACTGGACGATATCTTCGCTGTAGAACCCGTCAAACAGCACGGAGAAGAGGGACTTCAAGTCGAAAACCCCGGTCACGAACTCCTCTCGATTCAAATCCATCATAGCTTGATTGAGCTCCGCTTCACGCGCTTCCGCACGGAAACGCGCGGCACTGAATCCCACGATTTGCGAACTGCGCCAGCGGTCTAGCTCGTCGATTTGCTTGTTGAACCTTGCGACACAGAGATCATCGACATAAGCATATTTCTCGTCAAATGTCGGACCATGTGGAGCGCCGTCCTCGACGCCGCGAATAGCCGCTGAACGCAGGATCTCGAATTCAGCCAGAAGGCTTTTGACGGACCTGCCCGGGGCGGCTGCATCGGTTCTCGACGCAGCCGGCGTCCGGCCGTCTGCATTCAGCACCGGATTCCTCGGCAGGTTCGGCAGACGGTTGGAAACTTCCATCAGCGCCAATAACTCCCGGGTCACAATCTCGGAAAGAAGGTCCAGCACCGAGCCGGACGGTGTGGCCCGAGCCGGCTCGCACTGCTCGTCACTCCCGCCGTGAAGCGCGTCTTCGAGCCGTTTCTTTCCTGCTTTTAGTTCGAGCGCCAAATTTGATTTCTGAAATTCCTTTGGACTCATTGCGTGTCCCTTGACGGAGTGACGAAATATTGCGATGTGGATTGCTTCGGGCGCGATTGCAGCGAGCCACCACAGCGTTTCGAGTGGCTCGCCAACTATGCGCTGGGCCGCGCCAGTGCTGCTTGCCCCAAGTGATAGGCCAGATGCGCGGTTCTGCCGAGCAGCACCCCGAATCGATTTCGATGCGGTTCCCGCTCGAAATCCTCTACCGACACGGCCGTATGCCGCTGCGCCCAATCGGAGTCTGAGAACTTCGCGAAACCCACCGAGAGCTTCTGGTTGATTTCTTGCCAGGCGGCTTTGAGCGATTGTTTCGAGACGGTCAGCGGGGCAGACTTGTCTGGGTTCGAGATGAACATGGCGTCGAATTCGGGATGAAGTCTTTCTCCGATCCCGAGCAGCGGCAAGAGTCGATCGTTCACCGCGGCGAGATGGCCCCAGAGATAGATGAGGCGGTTTCTTCCTGGAGCAACTTCTTGCTCCAGTTGTTTCGCTGAGAGATCCCCAAATAATTTGTCCGCCCGTTCCACGTTGAAGTTCCATCCGCGGAGTGCGGAGTCGATGAGCGACTTCTCTGTAGTCATCCTTCACCTTCCTTTTGTTTGGACGAATCGCACGTCTTCAGCCGCGCTTCTCCCGCCCTTTCGCTCAGACTTGCGCTCTGCCGCCGTCCACGAACAGTTCGATACCAGTGACGAAACTGGAGTCGTCCGAAGCAAGAAACAACGCCGCCTTGGCAACTTCCTCGGGTTCCCCCATGCGTCCCATCGGGATGGTGGACACAATGCGCGCAATCACTTCTGGAGATTGCCGACTCACCAGCGGCGTATTGGTTGGACCCGGACTCACAACGTTGGAACGGATACGACGGTCCTTCAAGTCCGTCGTCCATGTTCGGACGAAAGAGCGGATGGCAGCCTTACTCGCCGCGTAAACGCCGAAGCCACCTGTACCTTTAACACTTGCGACAGAGCCATTGAGAATGATCGAGCCGCCATCTTTCAGCAGCGGCAAGGCCTTCTGCACAGTAAAAAGCGTTCCCTTCACATTGATATTGAATAGTTTGTCGAAATGTTCTTCGGTCACGGCCCCAAACGGAACAAATTCGCCAACGCCGGCATTCGCGAACACAATATCGATCTTTCCCTTCGCCTTAGAGACGGTCTCGTAAAGACGATCAAGGTCGGCCAATTGGGCAATGTCTCCTCGAACCCCAGTAACGTTGCTGCCGATTGCCTTCACAGCCGTGTCGAGTTCCTTCTGGCGGCGGCCCGTGATGAAAACATAGGCGCCCTCTTCGACGAAAAGTTTTGCCGTAGCAAATCCAATCCCTTCAGTTCCGCCGGTGATGACTGCAGTTTTGCCTTCGAGTTTTTTGGTCATTGCCTTTCTCTCGCGCCGTTCAGGAAGAAGAGCATCGTGACAGGTTTGGTGCCTTTATTTCGCCAGGCGTGGCGCGTGCCGTTTTGCACCACCACGTCACCGCGCTGCAAATGCACAGTCTCGCCGTCGTCCAACTCCATCCACATCTCTCCGTCGTACACAATTGAATAGTCCACAGTGTTCGTTCTGTGCATCGCGGGATCTTCGTTTTCGAAGTGGTCGGCTAAGCCCCGCAAGCGAACCAACGCTTCGTTTTGTGCGGCCTCGCCATCGAAAGAGGGATCCGCGAAGGCCGAGCCGGGCGGAAAAGTGACGAAGTGCAGGCTCGTGCCGCCCGGTCCTGGAACGACGGAGTCGGGATAGCTGTCAAACCTCTGTTGCTTGCTGAGATCCGGCGTCGCCGGGTTGAGCCAGACGAGCGTGTGCTCGTATCCGGGAACAGTCTTGAACGCGTAGGGCGACAATGGTTCGTCGCTTTGCACGACGGACTTGCCGTTAACGTGTCCTGTGACGATCCGACGGCAAGCGCTCGGTTTCTTAGCGCGCTTGGATGACACTCTTTTCTCAGAACCGGTTTCCTTCATGGCTAGTATCTCCGCGTCAAACATTTTCAGAAGCTCCCTCCCGAAATTCTGGCCTGCAATTCGGCACGCCGCTGCCACCTCAAAGCTGAGCCTAAGCGGCGGAAGCCTTCGCGCGATGCGCAGGCACAAAAACATCCTGCACAAATGTTTCAAACGAAGTCGGTGTCGTGTTCTCCGGCGAACGTGGCTCCTGCGCAGCGATGACTCTTGTATTGATGGCCTGGAACATCTCGATGTACACCGCGGCTTTCTTCGGCGAAAAACCCATCTGTATCAAGGCCTGCTGCATCTGGTCATACGGAAACTGCTGGTACCGCAGATCCGGTTTGCCGATGCCGCGCGCGATCACCGCGGTAGCTTCCGTCATCGAGAGGTCGCGCTCGCCAAGCAGCTCGCGCGTTTGCTTGCCGGAAAAATCCAGGTCGAGCAGGCGCTGCGCGGCATATTCGCCGACGTCACGGGTCGCGATCATCGGCGTTTTCAGGTCGGGCAGCAGCGCGTGTCCGAAGAATCCCATCCCATGAATCATGCCGATCGCCGCCAGATTGTTCTCCATGAAATACGCGGCGCGCAGGTGCAGAACGTTCAAACCGTTGATCGCGTTCAGTTTTTGCTCCGACGAGTGCAGCCCCGCGATTGGCCCGGTGCCTTGCGGAGCATGCGCGCCATAGCTGCTCAGGTTCAGTGCGTAGCGCAGGCCGGAGTCCTGCACCGCTTTCGCGAACGCATCGCTCTGTTGCTCCTGCTCTTCTCGCGAAGATATCGGCGGCAGCAATAGGTACGCAGCGTGCGCCCCACTAAAAGCCTTGGTGAGCGCAACCGCATCGCCCAGGTCGGCCGTGAACGCTTCCGCGCCTTTGCGCACAAAGCGCTGCAATCGGCCGGCATCGCGACCCACGACGCGTACCTTCCGGCCCTTCGACAGCAGGAAATCGGCGACGATTGAGCCGGTGTTTCCGCTCGCCCCCAAAATCACGTACGTGGTATTCGAATCAACGGTTGAACTCATAGCTATGACCTCCTGGTTTGACCTACTGTTCTTCTTAACTGCACAATTAAAAGCACAAAAAACCGAGTGGCCTGTCGAAAATCACTGCCTCGCTTGACGGATCTCCCCGACTACGTCGGCGAGGGTTATTCGATCGAGAGTATTCTCGAAGCTGTCCTGCGCCTTTTTTAGTACCGACGACATGCATCCTTTAATGTTGCGACTGACCACGCATCTCTGGTACGCAGGATAGGTATGAATCGCGAATGCCGGAGGCGCCGCGCTGGCGCGATAAATGTCCAAGAGGGTTATTTGTTTAGGGGAGCGTGTGAGCGAGCTCGCGCCGTTCTTACCGCGCGTTGTGCTGATCAGACCTGCTTTGGAGAGCTTTGAGAGAGATTTCCTCACAAACGTGGGATCTGCATTCACACTTTCAGCCAGGGTCGCCGAGGGGATTCCCTCGCCATGAAAAAAGGCAAGAGCCGCCATCACGTGCGCTGCAACCGTGAATTGAACGCTAGTCGCGGACATCAAATCCCTTGTCGAGATATGTGATGTTAAAAAGCACAGTTCGGATACAGGTTTTTTACGGCCGCTCAAATGGGGCTCTAAGGCCTTTCGTCCTGTTCAATGTCGCCCGCGCGAAAACCTTCCGCGCTATAAATAATGATGCGAATCCGGTAAAATTCCCCGCGAGCGCGCCACCTTGGGTTGGCGCGCGCATCTAACCCTTGTAATCTTTCCGCGCGACCGCGACGTTCGGCTCGCGTAAAGCCTATATCCTTGTTACGACGAACTCATAAAGGAGCACTCAGATGGCCGCCAGCGCCAAACCCGCAGCAAAGGCAAAGACCAAAGTCATCACGCCTCTCACCAAACGCAAAGCTTGGAAAGCCCTCACGGCGCACTACAAGAAGATTTCGAAAATCCATCTGCGCAAGCTTTTCGCGGACGACCCCAAGCGCGGCGAGCGCCTGACGCTGGAAGCGGCGGGCATATTCCTCGACTACTCGAAACACCGCATCAACGACCAGACCATCAAGTTGCTGCTGCAGCTAGCCGATGAATCGCGCCTGCGCGAACGCATTGACGCGATGTTCAGCGGAGAAAAAATCAATATCACCGAGAAACGCGCGGTGCTGCACGTGGCTCTGCGCGCCCCCAAAGGCTCCTCCATTATTGTTGACGGCGAAAACGTCGTGCCCGGCGTTCACGCCGTGCTCGACAAGATGTCCAGCTTCTGCGATCGCGTCCGCAGTGGCGCCTGGAAGGGCCACACCGGCAAACGCATCCGCAATATCATTAATATAGGCATCGGCGGCTCCGACCTGGGCCCGGTGATGGCCTACGAAGCGCTAAAACATTACAGCGAACGCTCGCTTACCTTCCGCTTTGTCTCAAATGTTGACGGCACAGACTTCGCCGAAGCCGTCCGCGACATCGACCCATCCGAAACCCTCTGGATCGTCTCCTCAAAAACCTTCACCACGCTCGAAACCATGACCAACGCGCACGGCGCGCGCGCTTGGACGCTCGCCGGTTTGGGCGGAGATGAAAAATCCATCGCCAAGCATTTCGTCGCCGTGTCGACCAATGCGACCGAAGTCACCAAGTTCGGAATTGATACCGCGAACATGTTCGGGTTCTGGGATTGGGTCGGCGGCCGCTACTCCATGGATTCCGCGATCGGCCTTTCCACGATGCTGGCCATCGGCCCGGATAATTTCCGCGCGATGCTCAGCGGCTTCCACCAGATTGACGAACATTTCCGCACCGCGCCATTCAAACAGAATTTGCCTGTGCTGATGGGCCTGCTCTCTATCTGGTACGGCGACTTTTTCGGCGCGCAGACTTCCGGCGTGTTTCCCTACGAGCAGTACCTGAAGCGTTTCCCTGCGTATTTGCAGCAACTGACGATGGAGAGCAACGGCAAGCACGTCACGCTCGATGGCACCCACGTGAACTACCAGACCGGGGCGATCTACTGGGGCGAGCCGGGAACCAACGGCCAACATTCTTTCTACCAGCTGATCCATCAGGGAACTGAACTCATCCCTTGTGACTTCATCGCGTTCGCGCAGACGCTCAATCCTGTCGGCCCTCACCACGATATGTTGCTGGCAAACGTGTTCGCGCAGGCCGAAGCTCTGGCCTTCGGCAAGACGCCCGAGCAAGTGAAGAAAGAAGGCACGGCGGACTGGCTCGTCCCGCATCGCGTCTTCGAAGGCAATCGCCCATCTACCGTACTTTTTCTGGACAAGCTCACGCCCGAAGCACTCGGCAAGCTGGTAGCTCTTTACGAGCACAGCGTCTTCACCCAAGGCACCGTCTGGCACATTGATTCGTTCGACCAGTGGGGGGTGGAACTCGGCAAAGTTCTGGCGCAGCGAATCATTCCGGAACTCGAAAGTCCCACGGAGCCGAAACTCGCGCACGACAGTTCGACAAATGGCCTGATCCGGCGCTACCGCAAATTGAGACAGAATTCCTAATAACGCTCGGCTGGAGTCGCTGCGATTGTGGCTGACCGGTCCGTGCTGCCGCAATAACCCCATTTTTTCAGTTGCAGTAAGCGTTTTCTCGGTGCTAGATATGCACGTCCGCCCATTTCGCTTCGCCGGGCGCACCTCCGGCGTCTGCCTCTTGCTTGAGCAATCGCAGCAGGTGAGCGCTGGCAGTCGCCTGCGCCGGCGAAACTGCGGTCGCGGAACAAAGGGGACCAACACATATGACCATCGGACGGCGGCGATTCATTCGCAACGCGGCACTGGGAGCCGGCGCGGCACTGCTGGCGCGGCAGTTCAGCCTCGCGGCCACGGCGGATGCCCGCATCGAGGTTTTGTTGGACGAGCCGCTGGGCACGATTTCGCCGAATATTTACGGCCACTTTGCAGAAAATCTCGGCGGAGTCGTTTACGACGGAATCTGGGTCGGTGAAAATTCCAAGGTCGCGAACGTGCAAGGCGTCCGCAAAAACCTGGTGGACGCGCTGCGCAAAATCAAAGCGCCGGTAATCCGCTGGCCCGGCGGCTGCTTCGCCGACGGTTACGACTGGAAAGATGGAGTGGGTCCCGCAGCGCAGCGCCCACGCCGCACAAATTTCTGGGCCGGCGAAGCGCTGGTCCGCGACCAAGGAAATATTCCACAGAAATACGATCCCAACCAATTCGGCACCAACGAATTCGCGCACTTTTGCAAACTGGCCGGCAGCGAGCCTTATCTTGCCGCAAATTTGCGCAGTTTACCCGTCGAAGATTTCTACCGTTGGATCGAGTACTGCAATTCTCCTGCGGGCAGCACAACGCTCGCTGATCTGCGCGCCTCCGGCGGAGATCGTGATCCCTTTCAAGTGCGTTACTGGGGCGTGGGCAACGAATCCTGGGGCTGCGGCGGGGATTTCACTCCCACGGAGTACGCGCAGGAGTTCCGGCGCTTCGCAGCGTGGATCCCGCGCTATGGAATGCAGGACGTCTCGCTGATTGCCTCCGGCCCTAATTCAGATGATTGGAGCTGGACGCGCGGTTTTCTGCAGGGATTGCTCGAAAAAGGGCCGCGCCAGCTGCGTTCCGTGTGGGGCTTGTCGCTTCACTATTATTCCTGGAATCTCAGCCGCGGCAAAACGCAGGATTGGGTCCAGGGCAAAGGGGACGCCGTGAATTTCGATGCCGCGGATTGGTATGAGCTAATTCGCGAAGGCGATCGCATGGAATCGCTGATCACCGGACACTGGCAAATCATGCAGGAGTTCGATCCGCAACATCACATCAAGCTCGTCGTGGATGAATGGGGACCGTGGTACAAACCGGGCAGTGAAGTATCGCCTACGGATATTCTGGGGCAGATGATCACGCTGCGCGACGCGGTGATGAGCGGAGCCACGCTGGACATCTTCAATCGTCATCCCGAAAAAGTGACGATGGCCGCCTGCGCACAACTCATCAACTGCCTGAATTGTTTATTTCTTGCGCACGGCGATCATTTCGCACTCACCCCGGTGTACCATGTGTTTCAAATGTACTCGGCACATCATGGAGCGCAAGCTCTCCGCGCGATTTTCTCCAGTCCCTCGGTGAATTACGATCGCGACGGCAAGCCCGCGTCGTTCTGGGGACTGCAAGGTTCCGCCTCGATTAAGGACAAAGACTTCACGATCACCGTCGTGAATCCAGACGTCAGCCAGCCGCGCGAAACGGAAATCGTGCTGCGTGCGTCCGAGATAAAGTCCGGCACGGTGACCGTCCTGACGGACAAGGACATTCACGCGCACAACACCCTCGAAAAGCCGGACGCCGTTCGTCCGCGTACCGAAGATCTGGCGGGAACCGGCTCGAGCATCCGGCACACGTTTCCCGCGGCCTCGGTAACCTTGATCCAAGCGAAACTCACCTGAGGAGCACGCATTTGACCGCTGCGGAAATGGACACTCTGCGCAATTCGAGATTGACCAACGCATGCTAAGATAGGGCAGTACTTACGGGCAAGTAAGCGTTTTCTTGCATTTACCAGATGGCAGCGCTGCGGGGGCATCGCCAATGAAATTGAAGCGCCTACGAGAACAAGTCCTGGAGGCGAACCTGGAACTGGTCCGCCGCGGGCTGGTGCTCTACACCTTCGGAAATGCCAGCGGAATTTCGCGCGAACAGGGCTTGGTCGTCATCAAACCCAGCGGCGTACCCTACGACGAACTGAAGCCCGAGCACATGGTCATCACTGATTTAGAAGGCAAAATTGTGGACGGTGATCTGCGCGCTTCTTCCGATCTTCCCACGCATATCGCGATTTACCGCGCGTTCGTGAATACTGGTGGCGTCGCTCATACTCATTCGGAGTTCGCTGTGTCGTGGGCGCAGGCGGGCCGGCCCATCCCGTGTCTGGGTACCACGCACGCCGACACATTTCATGGCGCGGTTCCGGTCACTGCCGACCTGACGCCGGTTGAGACTGAACAAGATTACGAGAAAAACACCGGCGTTGCGATCGTGCGCGCCTTTGCGCAGGGGCAGGGGAACCCAGACAGCATTCCTGGTGTCCTAGTGAAAAGCCACGGTCCGTTCACATGGGGCGCCGATCCCGGCGCTGCGGCGCACAACTCCGCGATTCTGGAAACAGTGGCGCGCATGGCCTTTTACAGCACCGCGATAAATCCGGCGGTCGAGCCGATTTCGCCGTGGCTCCATGACAAGCACTTTTTACGCAAGCACGGCGGCGCCAGCTATTATGGCCAGCCGGTGAAAAAATAATCGTGGTGCGAAGTTTCTGACCGATGGAATTCGTCTCTTGTTGCAGCGTGCCCGGGCTACTCGATTGAAGTTGACGTTCCTGTTACTCGTGGAATGAAGGGACCCATGGAAAAATCGAAAATCACGTTAGGGCTGATTGTGGGAAACCGCGGCTTTTTCCCGGGCCACCTAGCCGAGCTGGGCAGGGCAGAGATGGTGAAGGTGCTGCAAGAGTCCGGCGTGGACGTAGTGGTGCTGGACGTGAAGCTGAGCAATTACGGCGCGATCGAAACTTACGAAGAGGCCATGCGCTGCGCCGAACTGTTCCGCACAAATGGCGACCGTATTGACGGCGTCGTCGTCACGCTGCCGAATTTCGGCGACGAACGCGCCATCGCCGATACGCTGCGACTTTCGCGACTGAAAGTTCCCGTGCTGGTGCAGGCCACGCCCGATACGCCTTCCAAAATGACCATCGCGCATCGCCGCGATAGCTTTTGCGGAAAAATGTCCGCATGCAATAACCTGCGGCAGTATGGCATTCCGTATTCGTTGACGACGTCGCACACCGTCAGTCCGTCGTCTGCGGAATTCAAGAAGGACCTCGCGTGGTTCACGGGCGTTTGCCGTGTGTACCGCGGCTTCCGCAATTTGCGCATCGGCAGCATCGGCGCGAGGCCTGCGGCGTTCAACACCGTTCGTTACAGCGAAAAATTGCTTGAGGCCGCCGGAATTTCCGTCGAGACGCTGGATCTTTCCGAAGTGATCGGCCGCATCGAACGCATGAAAGATTCAGACGACGCGGCGCAAGCCAAGCTGGCTGCCATTCACAAATATGTCACCACGAGCGGTGTGCCGCCGGCCGCCCTGCTGAAAATGGCGAAATTGGGCGCGGTCATTGACGAGTGGATGAAAGCCACGCACGTCACCATCAGCGCCGTACAGTGCTGGACATCCATCGAAGAGAATCTCGGCGTGGTGCCGTGCACAGTGATGAGCATGATGAGCAACGAGCTGCTGCCGAGCGCCTGCGAAGTGGACATCTGCGGCACGCTCAGCATGTACGCGCTCGCGCTTGCTTCGGAAACGCCCAGCGCGCTGCTCGATTGGAACAACAACTACGGCGAAAATCCGGACAAGGCCGTCTGCTTCCACTGCAGCAATTTGCCCAAGCACTTTTTCAAGGAAGTGCGCATGGACTACCAGCAGATCATCGCGGGCACCGTGGGCAAAGATAATACCTTCGGAACGTGCGTGGGCCAGGTGAAGGCCGCGCCGATGAGCTTCGCGCGCTTTTCCACGGACGACGAACACGGCGTGATCCGCGGCTACGTTGGCGAAGGGCGGTTTACCGAAGATCCGCTGGAAACTTTCGGCGGCGCCGGCGTGGTGGAAATTCCGCAGATGCAGAAATTGCTGCGTTACATCTGCGAAAACGGCTTCGAGCATCACGTCGCCGCAAATCTCGCAACCGTCGCTGGAATCGTGCACGAAGTCGCGACGCGCTACATGGGATGGGAAACTTACTGGCACGGGCGCTGAGGCTCATCGCTACCCGAGCACTCGTCACTTCAAGACGCACACAACAACTCGCCAAAACATGCAGATTTCCTGCCCTTTCTGCGATTCATAAGAAATATCTATTGAACACATCCGGCTTATCGATGCGATTAAATTTCTATGCATTGCATCAGCTTTGTGAGTTGTACTGTGTGACGCCACATGAGTTAGTTATCTATCATGCGGCCTTCGCGTTCCCAGCCAGAAGTGGACCACGATGCCTGCGGAGTCGGCTTCATCGCCCAACTGGGCAGCAGCGGCTCGCGCGATGTGGTCGAGCGCGCCCTCACTGCTCTGGAGCGGCTTTGTCATCGTGGCGGAGTTGACGCTGACGGGCTCAGCGGCGACGGCGCCGGCATTCTCACTCCGATTCCCAAAAATTTCATCCGCAAGCGCGCCCGCGAAATAAATATTGAGTTGCCCGAATCGTTCGGCATGGGCATGGCGTTTATTCCGCCGGGCCAGGAAGCGGTGGCGCACGCGGACGTGGAAGCTTCCGCCGCAGAAGTGCGATTGCTTTGCCTCGGCTGGCGTGAAGTGCCGACCTATCCTTCGCTTCTTGGCCCCTGCGCGCTGGCTACCTTGCCGTTGATTCGGCAATGCTTTTTCGCCACGCAAGATTCCGCGACGGATCTGGAGCGCCAGCTTTTCCTGATGCGCAAGCGCGTAGAATCCGGCGCGCTCTCCGGAATTTATTTTTGCTCGCTGTCGTCGCAATCGCTTGTATATAAAGGATTGCTCACGCCGCTGCAACTCGCCGCTTTTTACGCGGACTTGGCCTGCCAGGATTTCATCGCGCCCTTCGCAATTTTTCACCAGCGCTATTCCACCAACACCAGCCCGTCGTGGCAGCTCGCGCAGCCTTTCCGATTCGTCGCGCACAACGGTGAGATCAATACCATCAGTGCCAATCGCCGCTGGACGCGCGCTCGCGAAGGCTCATTGCGTCAGGAATTTGGCGCGCCAGATCAATTTCGCGTGCTCGAAGAGGGCGTCAGTGACTCCGCCAGTTTCGACAACGCCCTTGAAGTGCTGTTGCGGCAGGGTTCGAGCGTCGCTGCCGCGATGCTACGCATGGTTCCACCGGCGTGGGAAAGCGATCCGCAAACGGGCCCGAAGCTGCGTCGCTTTCTGCAAAAAGCCACGCGCGAGCAGGAACCCTGGGACGGTCCAGCTGCGCTGATTTTCAGCGATGGCCGCATGGTCGGCGCCAAACTCGATCGCAACGGCCTTCGCCCCATGCGTTACACGCTCACATCCGATGGACTGCTGGTGGTGGGCTCCGAAGTGGGCATCGCCGACCTGCGCGGCAAAAAAATTGCCGAGCGCAATCGCCTAGGCCCCGGCGAAATTTTCCTGGTGGACTCCGTTGCTGGCGCAATTTTCCGCGGCAACAACGAAGTGGGCGAACTCCTCGGCGCCGAACCGTGTCGCATCGGCAGCCTCGAAAAAAAAAAACAATTCAGTGCGCGTCAGAAATCGAACCGCAAAGAATGGCAGCCGCGATGGGTTGGACCGAGGACCAATTTCGTCTGCTCTTTCAGCCGCTCGGCCGGGAAGGGAAGGAAGCAGTCTGGAGCATGGGCGACGACGCGCCGCCTGCGTTTCTTTCTTCCATCAAACGGCCGCTCTGGGATTACTGCAAACAGCGTTTCGCGCAGGTCACCAATCCACCGATTGATCCGCTGCGCGAAGTTCATGTCATGTCGCTCGACGTGTATCTCGACCCAAACATCGAGGCCGGTTCGCCAGTGCTCGACGCCGGCCATCTTGCGGCATTGGAATCGCGCCTGGGCGCGCCGCTGCGTCGCATTGATTTCACATTTGATGCGGCCGGCGGAACAGAGGCAGCCCGCGTGGCATTGCAGCGAGTGCGTGAGGAAATTTCCGCGGCCGTCACCGACAAGAGTAGCGGCGAGCAGCGCGCAGTGATTGTGTTGAGTGACCGCGCGGCGAGCGAGCAACGCGCCGCGCTTCCCGCGATGCTCGCTGTTTCGGCCGCCTGGAAAGAAATGGTCCGGGCCGGCGCTCACGATGTACCGCTGATCGTTGAATGCGGGCAAGTGATTGAAACGCATCACATCGCGCTGCTGGTCGCGGTCGGTGCCAGCGCCGTCTTCCCGTATCTCGCGATGCAGCTGTCGGAAAATCTGAATCCGGGCGGCGCCGTAAGCTATCGCGTCGCCGTCGAAGCCGGACTGCGCAAAGTTCTTGCGCGAATGGGCATTTCCACTGTAGCGAGCTATCGCAACAGCCACCTTTTCGAAACCGTCGGCCTGGACGAAAAGATTTGCGAGGAATATTTCGAAGACGCCTCTGCCAGTCTCGGGGGCAGAAGCCTCGACGACATTCTCGAGACCAGCATCCACTCGCACCTCCGCGCGTTCGCTGCGAGTGACGCTCCGATGCAGGATGCCGGGCTGTACCGTTTCCGCCACGCTGGTGAGAAACATTCCACTTCGCCTGAGCTCGTGCGCCGCATGCACGCGTATCTGAAATCGCCGACGCCGGAAAAATATGCGGCATATTCCGAGCTGGCAGATAGCCGCGAAGCCGTTTCCGTCCGCGACCAGCTCGAATTCGCGCCAGGCTCTCCGATCACGCTGGAAGAAGTCGAACCCGAAAGCGCGATCCTTGCTCGATTCTGCGCGCAGGCCATGTCACTCGGCGCGCTAAGTCCTGAAGCCCATCGCACTCTCGCCATTGCCATGAACCGCTTGGGCGCGCGCAGCAATACCGGAGAAGGCGGCGAAGATCCCAGCGTCTATCGTTTCGAGCCGGAAGCCGCGAATCGCGTGAAGCAAGTGGCCTCGGCGCGTTTCGGTGTGACCGCCGAATATCTGGCGCGCGCCGACGAGCTTGAAATTAAAATGGCGCAGGGTTCGAAGCCCGGCGAAGGCGGACAGCTGCCCGCGGTCAAAGTGAATTCGTACATCGCGCGTTTGCGCCACGCGGTTCCGGGTATGTCCTTAATTTCTCCGCCGCCGCATCACGACATTTACAGCATCGAAGATCTGGCCC
>JGI12713J13577_1000053_pt1 | contig 32898 bp, 35 predicted proteins | sample JacPin_JW_Ref_O3_FD_13577 | JGI IMG/M metagenome (IMG submission 13577) | reverse complement strand
CGCCCAAAGCCACGCCGTAAATCGAGGCGGCGGAACGTGCTCGTTCGCATCCAGGAACGAGTCCGCATCCATCCCCGGCCAAGCGAAAAGATAAGCCAGCGAACGCCAAGCCGGATGAGAAACTCGGGTCTGCGCTCTCCACCACGTCAGCCACTTCAGGCTGAAAAAAATGGCGAACGACAGCGCCCACATGAACACCCAAGGTGCTAGCCGGTTGCGGCAAGAAATTGCAGCCAAAGGCAACACCACGATCGGAAGCCAGCCAATCCACTGCGAACCTTGCACCCGCACAGCGGATTCGTTTTCTTCCGGCTTGCTCTGCGACAAGATTGTCATTCTCTTCCCGACAAGCGAACTTCATAAACGGTGGGAAGCACCTCGGAATTCGTGCGCACGAAGCTCCGCACCAGCTCGATACGAGAGAAGTGGCCGCGACTCAGCATCCGAATGCATTCATCAGTAGCACAACTCTCCCAGGTTGGGCGCGGGATTCCGCGCTCGCCATCGGCGCGCTCAGTTATTCGTGCCGCAGCGCGACCATCGGATCCACGCGCATCGCGCGCCGCGCTGGCACGTAACACGCTGCGACCGCCACCATAATCAGCAGCAGCGCGACCTCGGCGAAAGTCAGCGGGTCGTGCGCGCTCACGCCAAAGAGCTGGCTGGCCATCAGCCGCGTCAGCCCCAGCGCAGCGCCCGCGCCGATCGCGACGCCGATCAACGCCATCCTCGCTCCTTGTCCCATGATCAACCGCAACACATCGCCGCGTTGCGCGCCTAGGGCCACGCGCACGCCGATTTCCAGCGTGCGCTGCCCCACCAGATACGAAATCACGCCATAAATTCCCACGCACGCTAGCAGCAATGCGAGCGCCGCGAACGCGCCCAGCAGAATCATTGAAAGTCTCCGCGCCGCAAACGAATCCGCGACCACCTCGTTCATCGTCTCCACGCTGTAAATCACTTCGCGCGGATCGCTTTCTTCCACTACGCGACGCACCGCCCCCATCACTGCGGTAGGATCGCCGTCCGTGCGCAACACCACAGCAACGGCGTCCGCCGCCAGCGGCATCAAGTGCTCGGGAAGCTGCATAAACGGATAATCAAACTGCGCTTGAATGGCCGACCGCGGATCGGCTTCGAGCCCCCACTGCTTCACGTGGCCCACCACGCCCACAATTTCTGCGCGCACGTTGAAGGCTTCCAGATTGATGTGCTGGCCGATGGGATCCACATTTGGGAAATAAGTGCGCGCGAAAACTTCGTCAATCACCACCACTACCGGCGCGTTCTCAACGTCCTGCGGCGCAATGAAGCGACCGCGTTCCAGCGTTACTCCCATCGCTTGCTGGAAGCCGCTCTCCGCCAGATAGAAAAGCGCCTGGTGCATATCCTGCACGTTCGCGGGCTTGGGCTGGCCTTCAATCCAGAACGGCAGCGAGGAATTATGGATCATGGGACGCGAGCCAAGCGTCACGGAAACCGCCCGCACGCCCGGGATCGCGCGCATGAGGTCGTCGAAATGGCGCAGACGCGCGCGTGTTTCGGCGGAAGTTGTAGTCGGCGTGGACGGCATGGACAAAGTGAACGTGATCGCGTGGCTGGGATTGAATCCGGGATTCACGCGCCAGAGAGCTGCGAGGCTGCGCACCATCAGTCCCGCGCCGACGAGCAGCACCAGCGCCATCGCAACTTCCACCGCGACGAAAACTCCCTGAAGCCGGTGGCGCACGCCGCTCGAACCGCGGCCGCCCTCCTTCAGCACCTCCTGCAAGTCCACGCGTGAAATCTTCAGCGCGGGAGCCAGACCAAAAACAATTCCAGCTAAAAGTGACAGCGCCATCGTAAATAGCAGCACGCGCCAATCGAGCGAAACTTCGCTGGCGCGCGGCACAGCCTCAGGCAAAGTGCGCAGCACGGCGCGGGTGCCCAAAACAGCCAGCAACAATCCTAGCGCTCCACCGGCACTCGCCAGCAGAATGCTTTCGGTGAGCAATTGCCGAATCACGCGCGACAGGTTCGCGCCCAGCGCGCCGCGAATCGCAAATTCTCGCGTACGGATCATCGAGCGCGCCAGCAGCAGATTGGCGACGTTCGCGCAGGCAATCAGCAGCAAAAATCCCACCGCCGCGAGCAACACCACCAGGAACGGCCGCACGTTTCCGACAATGTCTTCCTTCATCGAGAGCAAAGTGATGCCGACCGCCTTATCAGCCTCCGGATATTCCGCGGCCAGATTTTCAGCCACTCCATCCATGTCCGCTTTCGCCTGCGCCAGCGTCACTCCGGGCTTCAGCCGCGCGATCGCGCGCGAGCTCACGTCAATCCGGCGATCCAGAAAAGATGGGTCGGTCCACTGGCCGACGGGCGTGTAAACATCGCGATCGTGCCCATAAAAAGTGAAGCTTGCCGGAATCACGCCCACGATCGTGTACGACGTGCCATTCAACACCATTGATTTCCCTATGACCTCGCGCGAAGAGCCGAATTTTCGTTCCCACAATCCTCCGCCCAGAATCACCACGGGAGTGCCGCCCGCGCGATCTTCCTCGCCGCGAAAGCTGCGCCCCAGAACAGGCGTTACGCCCAACGTCGAAAAAAAGTCCGCGGAAATCATATAACCGCTCAGCCGCTCCGCCGCTCCCGTGCCGATGAAGTTGTAATCCTGGTTGCGGTACAGCGCCATGGACGAGAACGTTTGCGTCTGGCGCTGCCAGTCCAGAAAATTCGGGTAGGCTATCGAAGCATGATCGAATCCCGGCGTCGTTCCAGAAACTGCCACGAGCTGATCGGAGTGCGGATAAGCCAGCGGATTCAGCAGCACACCATTGACCACCGAAAATAGCGCCGTGTTCGCGCCAATCCCCAGCGCCAAAGTTAAAATCGCAATCGCCGTGAACCCCGGCGACGCAGCTAGCATCCGCCACCCATAGCGCAAGTCCTGAAAAAGTTTCTCCATGCCGCCTCCCAGCTCGCCGCCGCTCGGCCATTCACAAAGCGCCGCCGCTGCCGCAACCGCACGCAGCAATTCGCCGCTGTCAAAAACCTTTGGACGTCAGCCGAGCCCGTTCGTTTCTAGCGGCCGCTCATGGCTTGCTGGCGCGTTCGATCAGACTCCGCAGTACCGTTTCCAGCGCCACATTTCCCTTTCGCGAGCCGGCCTCGCCGCTTGCGAACTCGATCCAACCTTCGTTGAAGCCGTCGAGCATGCGGATGCGCGGCGTGGGATTTTTCATCCCCTGCGAACGGAACAGCGATTCCCACGTCTCGCGCGGCACAACTTCCATTTTCACCGGGCGGCCAAGCAAACGAGAAAACGTCTCGGCGATTTCGTTGGGAGTCACGCGCTGCGGCCCCTCGAGTTCGACCACTCTGTGGCCGCTCCAGGTTTCCTGGAGCAGCGCAGCGGCCACGCGCCCGATATCGGCGGTGGCAACCATCGGCTTGGGCTTGTCGAGCGGCTGCAGAAAGCTCGGAATCACGCCGCTGCTCATAGCAGGCGCGACGTCCCAGCTAGAGTTCTCCATGAACCATCCCGGCCGCAGAAAAGTAATCGGCACCGGCAAATCGCCCAGCGCGCGCTCGATGATGGTGTGTTGCGTCAGCAGATTAGGCTGCGCCGCCTGTGCGCCGATCGTCGAGAGGTAAACAACTTTGCCCGGACGCGCTGCGTCGAGCGCCTTCCGCAAAGTGACAGCGATCGCCCGCGCCTCGCGAAAATCTGGTGACGGATCGAAGTTCGGCGGAACCAGCACGAAAACGCCTTCGGTGCCTTGGAATGCCGAGGTGAGCGCCGCCGCGTCACTAATGTCCGCGCCCACGATTTCGCAATCCTGCTTCGCCCATGCCGTGCATTTGCCTACGTCGCGCGCCACGCCTCGCACCGGCTGCTTCGCGGCCAAAAGGTTGCGCGCCACCTCGCCGCCAACGTTTCCAGTAATTCCAGTGATCGCAAACATTAATTTTCTCCTCAGCCGCGCCAAGCAATTTCGCCGACAGGCTTTGCCAGAAGGTTCAAGACTGGAGGTTAACTTTGTAGATCGCCCCGAATCAAGGGGTCGTGGACGGTGTGGCGTTGGCGGATCCGTTCAATTTCAAGCGCTTTACTTGCGCATTTGGCGCTTTACGAATTCTTCCAGCAGCAGGCGCGTCAGGCGGGCTTGGTCGTGGCGGACCACTTTGTTGTGATGCAGCAGGTCGCCGGTGACGTAGCGCAGACCCATGCGGCGGAGTTCGCCCAGGGATTGCTGCACGGGCTCAGCGCCCTGCGCGCGATAGCGCTGCAGCTGCGGCGACGGCACAGGCATGCGATTCACGACCACGTAATCGAACAAGCCCTTGCGGCTGTGCTCGTAGATGGCGCGCACGTGGTCCGCCACCGAATAGTGCTGCGTTTCGCCCGGTTGCGTCATCAGGTTCGCAATGTACACGCACACCGCGCGCGAATGAACGATGGTCTCGCTCACTTGCTCCACCAGCAGGTTCGGAATAATGCTGGTGTAAAGCGAGCCGGGCCCCACTAGCACCAGATCAGCTTCGCGAATCGCTTCCAATACCTCGGGCAGCGGACGCGCGCGGCGCGGCACCAGATGCACGCGGCGAATTCGTTTGCGCGAACGCGAAATGTTGGTCTCGCCGCGCACGATCGTTCCGTCTTCGAGTTCGGCCTCGAGCGTCACATTCTGCGCGGTGGAAGGAAAAATTCGGCCGCGGATCGCCAGCACTTGCGAGGAGACGCGCACCGCTCGCGGAAAATCGCCCGTAACGTTGCTAAGCGCCGTCAGAAACAAATTGCCGAAGCTGTGCCCAGCCAGCCCGCGCCCCGCCGGAAAGCGATACTGAAACAATTTCCCCAGAAGGTGCTCGTCCTTGGAAAGCGCCACCATGCAATTCCGTATATCGCCCGGAGGCAGCACGCGATATTCGCGACGCAGGCGGCCGGAGCTGCCGCCATCATCTGTAACCGTGACAACGGCAGCAAGATCGGAGATCGGCAGCGTGAGGCGTTCTTTCTTGCGCCTGGCAACAAATTCCTTCAGCCCGCGCAGCACGGTGGAAAGTCCGGTGCCGCCGCCCAGCGCCACAATGCGCACGGGTTGAGTTCGCAGCTGCGGTTTGCTTTTCACGGAGCGATTTTCACCAGGCGATATTCACGCGCAACTGGCGCGAAATTATTTTCACGAAGATTTGCAACGGAAAGTTTCACGCCGCGAATTCCCAGTTGAAGTTCCGGGCGAACTTGCTGGCGAATTTCCGGCGCCACACGCGCAATTCAGCCCGCCGAACCGCCGTCTCGCTCCGGGTAGAGCAATTCGGTGAAGCGCGGGTCTTCCTGCAGAAACGCGAAATCTTCGTCGTTGCGCGCGTGGTAGCGATTTTCCGGGCGGAGTTGGATGGCGACTTTCAGATTTTGCATCGCCGATTCCGCTTCGCCGGTCAGGCAATCGAGAGCGGCCATGGCGTACACGATGTGGTCCGCTTTCGGCGCGGATTTGCGCGCGCGGTCCAGATGCTCGCGCGCTTCATCCCAGCGGCCCAGGTTCATTAGCGCCACACCCTGGGTGTAATGCTCTTCGGCGGATTTGAGCGCCGGAACGGGAGGGCGCGTAATGCGCTGCTCGCAGATGCGAATGTGCATCTGGGCGCGGTCGCCAAGTTCCTTGCTGGGGCCTTCCAGGACGCGTTCCAGGGACTGCTTGGCGCGCTGGAACTTCTGCTGTTGGAAGTACTTAAGGGCTTCTTCGTAGAATTTCAGCTGTGCTTGCTTGGCGGGCGCGTCGGGGTCGGGAGGGAGCGCGACGGCTTTGGCTTTCCCGCTGGCCTTTATTGTCTTCTTTTTCAGTAGTTTGTGGCTTTTGTGGGAGGCTTGGGTAGCCCGGATCGTGCGACGTTTCACGGTCACTCTCCGCGAAAAACTATAGGGAACATAGCAAAGTCGCGCAGACACGTCAATGTGGGATAGGACTGTGAAAAATGGAAGAGCCACGGCAAACCGCGTTCTGGGAGCACTAACTAGGTAAGCAGGGCGATCCGCGAATGGCAAGTTCATAGCCGCACGCGTCTAACTGGTCTTGCGATCATCAAGCTTCCGCGACCCGATTGCGATTTGCTGGCAGCGGTGCGATTATCGGCTCTCCTGCTTCGCGGCTTCGGAGGTCTTTTCGATGCCCTATTACCTCGAGTTCGACCCGGTGAACCGAATACTTCGCGGCCGCTTTGAAGGGCCGGTAACCGACGAACTACTGAAGGAATTCTATGGCGTCGCTGGCGGCTATTTTGAGCGAACTGGCGCGCGTGCGGGCATAACGGACCTTTCGGCCGTGACATCGTTGGAGGTGTCTCCGCAAACGATTCGGGATTTGGCAAGTGCGCCGCCGGCGATTCAGGACCGGGATCTTCCGCGTTTCATCGTTGCGGCGGCGCCTGGGATCTTCGGGATGGCGCGCATGTTCGAATTGGCAGGACAGGATACACGGCCCAATCTGCATGTGGTTCGCACGATGAAAGAGGTCTGCGTGATTCTGGGCATCACAGATCCCAAGTTCGAGCCGATTCCCGCCTGAACGTTCCGCGCGAAATCAGGAATTGGCTACGCGCTGCGCTTCGCGGCGCGGTGGCGCAGTCTGCCTAGGCTCTTGTTCAATACATGGTCGCGTTTCAGGAATGGCAGGACCGGCGCCTGGCGCTTTTCGATGCGGCTGCGGGCTTTGGTGAGGCGCGCGGTGGGCCCGAAATTTTCGATAGCGCGTTCCAGGGTGGCGATCGCGCTGGCGCGCCGGCCTGCGGCCACGTAAACCTCCGCGAGATTCAGGTGAAATTGCGGCTCCTTGCCCTTCAGCTGCAGGGCGGTCTCGCAGAGATGCGTTGCTTCGTTCCACTTTTTTTCGGCGCGCGCGACGGCCAGGCCGAAAAACGAAAGGTAGTATGGATTTTGGCTTTCTATTTCGACGGCGTTGCGCAGGTGGGGGAGAGCGTCCTTCGGGTAGCCGTTCTTCAGGAGTTCGACACCGTCTTTAAACTGGATCAGCGCATTGCTTTCTTTCATTCTTGCACCTCCGATGAGTCCCGGTCGGCTGGAGGAGCCGGGAGGTTTGGATTGCGGCCTCGCAAATCGGCTGGCAGTCACCACTAGGGTAGAGAAAAGCGAAGCCAAAAACTACTGGTCGAGCGGACAGGGTGGGGGGCCTGGCGGCCCGGCCGGCGACGGACGTCGCGGAGGCTCGCGGAGGCTGGGGCGGGGCGCGACATGCTTGCCCGCCGAAGGAGCGCTGTGCGCGCTACTCCCTTTTCACGCCGCCGGTTGGCGCGAATCAGAATCCGGGCGGGCGCTCGCTGATTACGTTGAAGCTGCGTTCGAGGGCTAGTCCTGCTTGGGCTACCGTGCCTTCTTCGAAGAGGCGTCCGATCAGCGTGACACCGTGCGGGACCCGGCGCGGGGGCGAAAATTTGGGCAGCGGGTGCTGCGGATCGGGCGCCCAGTCGCTGCGGGCTTGCGCAACCTGCACAAATCCGGCGCGGAGGGTGAGAGATGGATGGCCGGTGAAATTGGTGATGGTCAGCATCTCGTCGCGCAACGATGGGACCAGCAGCAAATCGACTTCGCTGAAAACGCGCGCCATTTCGATGGCCACTTTGCGACGCAAGCGGTCGGCCTGCACGTAATCCACTGCGGAAAGGAAGCGCGACTGGCGGAAAGTATTGGGCCACGCGTCGGCTACCTGCATTTTCAGCTGATCCAATTGGTGATCGAGTGTGATTTCTTCGAACGCAGCGCCGGCTTCGGCGAACAAAATTAATTCCAGCGAGTCGTAGGGCCAATCGGGGATGGAAACTTCGACTAGGACCATGCCCAACTTTTTCGCGGTGTCGAGCGCCGCGCGATCCACGTCGGTTGCGCCGCGGCCATTCATCCAGGCGGGAAAATAGCCGACGCGCAGGCCTTGCACGTTCGCGTTCGCATCGAAATCGAGTTTGCAGGGGACGCTGTCGAGGTCTCCGGCGTCGGGGCCGGTGATTGCGTGCAGCACGAGCATAGCGTCTTCGACGCTCCGCGTCATGGGGCCGAGTTTATCGAGCGACCAGCAGAGGGTCATGGCGCCGGTACGGGCGACGCGGCCATATGTGGGGCGCAGTCCGGTGACGCCGCAGCGCATGCTGGGGCTAACGATGCTGCCGCCGGTTTCGCTGCCGATCGAAAAACCTACCAGAGCTGCGGCAGTGGCGGCGCCTGGACCGGCGCTGGAACCTGACGCGCCTTCTTCGAGCAGCCACGGATTCATGGTCTGGCCGCCGAACCATACATCGTTGAGCGCGAGGGCGCCGAGGCTGAGTTTCGCGAGGAGCACTGCGCCGGCTTCGTCGAGTCGTTGTACTACTGCGGAATTTCTGGTGGGGATGCGATTGCGGAACGGCTCGGCGCCGTAGGTGGTGGCGATTCCTGCGGTGTCGAGGAGATCTTTGCCGCCCCAGGGGATGCCGTGCAGCGGGCCGCGATATTTTCCCGCGGCGATTTCGGCGTCGGCTTGTTTGGCTTGCGTTAGCGCGAGGTCGCGGGTCAGGGTGATGATGCAGCGCAGCTTTGGATTGAAGCGTTCGATGCGGTCGAGATAGATGTGGGTGAGGCGCTCGGAGGTAATTTTCTTGGATTCGATCCAACTCGAGAGTTGCGTTACGGATGCGAAGGCGATGTCTTCGTCGCGCGTGGGCAGCGGGCCGGGATCATTTTTGCCGCGGATAAATTGATCGCGGTCTGGGCCTGCTTTCATGCCGGGGAGCACGGGATTCCAGTGTGTCGCGGGGGAGAGTGTTGATTCGAGTGCGACTTTTTTCGGGCCGGTGCGGCGTTCGTAAAGCGCTGCCATGGCGCGGCGCCAGTTGCCTGCGGCTTGCGCGCGCTCTGCTTCGGTAAGTTCGATGCGAACTAGTTTTTCGGCTTCGGCGAAAGTTTCGGGTGAGACTTCGGGGCCAACTGCCGGGGCGGTGCCGAACGCGGAGGGTGTGCCGGGCTGCTCGGTTTGTGATGGTGTTGTGGACTGCGATGCTGCGGAGTTCGGCGTTGCTGGTTTTTGATTTTGGGGGTGCGTTATTACTGCTGCGCCGAATAATCCCGCTGATGCGTCCGCTAGAAATTCTCTGCGTGACTTCGCCATGGTGCCTCCGCTGCTGTGACTTTTTGCTTGCGCGTGTGCCACTATTTTTAACATCAGCGGTGGGCGGATAGCAAAACGGCGAAATCGTAGAAGTGCGGAGGCGGCGGGTGAATCAAGCGGTGCGCTGATTCGTATGGCTTCCATTTTTGCCATATTATTTGCGATAAGAAACCGGCGCGGTTGTTTGTTTTCAGGGGTTTACGGTGAATTCTAATCGCTGGGCCGTTGATTAGAAATTCATCGGTAGTTCTACGATACGACGGCTGGGCGCATGCGGGTTGCAGCGTGCGCTGACGCGAGGCGGGGAGCGTGGCGGGGAGCACGTCTCCGAGCATTTCGGCTCGGCTGCGGAACGGGCTGAGCGGATTTTTTGTTGGTCGCTCCGCCGCCGCAAATTCGATGTTGTCGCGCAAATTATGAAAATCATTCATTTTTTTCGGTCCCGCACCACGCGAACACGCACGAGTCGAAAGCGCAGCTGTGCGGTCGAACAGAACTGGTACAGAACTAGTACCACCTGTCCGAAAATGATTTGTGAGATGTATTCCTTGTGGTGGCCGATGGCGCAGCGTCCAAACCTCCGCCCTCACCGGCCGCGAGGATGCGTCATCCCGGAAATCCTCATCCTTTCGCTCGGATGGTGTCAGAGAGTGCGCTAGCGACAATATAGAACGAGCGTATTTTCCAGGTCAGGCTGCAGCTTTTCCTTCTGGTGCCATAAGCGTACGAAGAGGGGCGCGAAAATGTTCGGTCCACGGTTCGGTAAAGTCGAGAGTAGCGGCCAAGCGGTCACGTCCCGAGTGGAAAGGCGTCAGCGTATTTTCATTCGCGGGATTGGAAGCCTTCAAGAAGGACATGCACGAAGTAATCGACTTCTTCGCGACGATCCGAGTTAGGCGTTACTAGTTCCCCTGATAAGTTTTCTGGAATATCCAAGAGCAACGGCACCAACCTGAAGGTGACCGCTGCAAACTCAGCGCAACGGTGGACTATTCGTCTGAAGCAATCAATTGTCAGTTTTTGTCCGGTGTTAGGCCATTCTGGGGCTTTCGGTGCCTTGCGGCAATTGTGTAGGATTGTGGCTGCGATGAGTTCAGGAGGCTAGATATGTCCGATGTGAAGACGGCAGTGATGGTGGTGGATGCGCAGGAATCTTTTCGGCACCGGCCTTATTGGAGTGATCGGGATGCGCCGGGGTTTGTGGAGCGGGTTTCGGCGTTGGCGGCGGGGGCGCAGGCATTGGGTATTCCTGTGGTGCAGATATTTCATGTGGAGGATGCGGGGGCGTTTTCGGTGGCGTCTGGGCATGTGAAGACGATGGCGGGGCTATCGTATACGCCTGACGCGGTGTTCCGCAAGGGGCGGCACAGCGCGTTGATTGGGAGCGGGCTGGACGTGTGGCTGGTGGAACATGGGATCCGGCGGGTGATCATTTCTGGGATTCGGACGGAACAGTGCTGCGAAACTACGGCGCGACATGCTTCGGACAGCGGATATGAGGTGCTTTACGTTACGGAGGCTACTTTGACGTTTGCGATGCAGGATCGTCATGGGAGGGAGTGGAGCGCGGAGGAGATTAAGGCGCGGACGGAATTGGTGCTGGAGGGGCGGTTTGCTCGGATTGTTAGCGTGGATGAGGCGCTGGGGCGGGGGCGGGCGGAGATGGCTGGTCGGTGAGAGGGTAGGCGAGGCTTGATTGCGACAGCTGTGTCGCACCTCCCGTTCGACCCTGCCACGGGCAGGGTCTCAGGATAAAACGGCGCTCGGAATCGTTTCGCTCGTGTTTCCCACCCGCCGCGGTGATTTTGAGTGTGTTAAATTTTTTGTGGGGCGTCGGGGATGCGGGTGTCGACTGCGATCCAGTTTAGTTCCCAGGTTTTGCCGCCGTCGTCGGAGAAGGATTGTTTGAAGCTGTAGGAATTTGCGGTGATGTCTTCGAAAACATTGCGGACGAGGATGGTGCGGTTGTTGAAAGTTTCCTGGTCGTAAAATTCGCCGCGGTTATTTTTGAATTCGCCGATGGTGGGGATGCTCATCGAGCCTTGCGCGCTGTTGGCAAAATTCAGGCTCCACTGGCGGGATTGCGGATTGTAGAGGCGCAGCGAGAGGCCTTCGATGTGGCCGGTAGGGCCGTCAACTTCCAGTTCTACTAGGTTGGCGCGACCATTCCAGATTTTGCGGATTGTGGAGGTGCCATCGTATTCGATCCAGGTGGTGGAGCCGGTCAGGGGATGTTGGAGACGTTTTAGGTGCGTGTGCCAGATGCCGATTTCGAAGTCGAAATCGTGTTGGGGGTCGAGGGGGGTGGCGGGTGATGCGTTTGATTTAGACGGGTTGGGATTTTGTTGGGCGAGACATTGCGGAGGCAGAACGATTGGCGCCACGGCGCATAACAAGAAGAAAGCGCGGATATTTTTTGTTGTGTTCATCGCATCCTCTGTATCTCCGTCAGGCTGGCGAAGCTCGACGGCGGTGGCTATCCGGTTCTCGAGCGCGAAGTACATCAGAACCGGCTGTATTGGCATCCTCGCCGAAAGCTGTATCGCCCCTACGGCGCTCCGGATTCTTTTTGTGAACTTTCCCACCCCTTCCGGGGTGGGCTAACTTATGCCGCGCCTACGGCGCTGGTGCGGGGCGGCCGAGAAAGTGCCGGCGATGCGTAGGCGTCAGCAAAACCAACTTCAACTGCAAATCTCCTGCGGTGAAAAGCGCGCCGCACAGCCTGAAGAGTGGCTGTGCCACGAAAACTGACCTGGGCGCGGCAAATGCAAAAAACAAATTCAACGGCGCCCGTCCCGCAAAGGCGGGACGGGCGCTGCAACGTCAACTGCAAGGAGGCGCCGAGACGCCGGCGCTACGAACGGCAACCGCGAACATCTATGCTCATTGCGCTTTGGCGGGAGCGTCGCTTACGCGCGTTTGGTCGGTGATCCAATTTACTTCCCAGGTTTGGCCGCCGTCATCGGAGAAGGATTGCTCGAAGTGGGGCGTGTCGGTGTTGATCTTCGACCAATCGTAACGTACGAAGATGGTTTTGCCGTTGATGGTGTCCTGGGTATAAAAATCGCCGTGTCCATTCTTGAATTTGCCGATTTGGGGAGGATCTGGCGTGCCAGTTCGGCTGATGGCCCAATTCAGGCTCCACTGATTATTTTGGGGATTGTAGAGGCGCACGACCAGGCCTTCGATGTGACGGGTGGGATCTTCGGCCTCGAAGGTGTCAAGTTGCGCGCGACCGCCCCAAATTCTGTAGCAAGTGCCAGTGGCTGGAAATTCGATCCAGCTAGTGGAGCCCGTGAGGGGATGGACCAGGCGCTTTACGTGATAGTTCCACGTGCCAAAGAGGCCGTCAAAACCGTGTTGTCCATCCAGTTCTGCGGTGGTCGCTTGCGAGGCTGCCGAATCCGTTTGGGCAGCCGCTGACGCTTTGGCAGATTCAGCGCTGGTGCGGGTTTGATCGGTGATCCAATTCACTTCCCAGGTTTTGCCGCCATCGGTGGAGAAGGACTGCTCAAAGTGCGCGGAATTTGGCGTGATGGCGGACCAGACGTAGCGAATCAGGATTATGCGGCTGTTGTAAGTGTCCTGGCAGTAGAACTCGCCGATCCCGTTCTTGAATTCGCCGACCTGGGGCGGCCCGGAGAAGGTGCCGTCCTTGGGGTTGGCCCAGTAGAGACTCCACTGGCGGGCTTGCGGATTGTAGAGACGCAGGGTGAGGCCTTCGATGTGGCCGGAGGGGCTGTCCGCTTGGAATTCATCGAAATTTGCGCGGCCATCCCAGACGGCGCGGGCTGCAACGGTGCCGTCAAATTCAATCCAGGTGGTGGAAGCCGTCAGAGGATGCTGCAGTTTCTTCAGGTGGACTTTCCAGGTGCCGATCTCGAAGTCGAAATCGTGCTGGCCGTCGCGGGGCGAGGGGGCTTGCGGCGCTGGTGGCGCGGACCCGGCTGGTGCTGTTTGTGCGAGCGTCGTGGCGGAAGGCAGCAGAGAGGCCAGCGCGCACAGCGAGAATATCGCGCACAGTGCAAAACAAACTCGGATACGGCTTGGTGCGAGCATTATTTCCTCCGCTTCCCTTTCAATTTAAAGTTCGTTGCTATAGATGATGAAGCCGGATTTCTTGGCTAGCTTGTCATAGAGCTTCATCGCGTGAGTGTTGGTTTCGTGCGTTTGCCAGTACACCTTGCCGCAGCCGGCTTGGGCTGCGCGGCGATAGACTTCTTCGATGAGCGCGCGGCCGATGCCCTGGGCTCTGGCTGATTCGGCGGTGAACAAATCCTGCAGATAACAATTGCTGGTGAGGCTGGTGGAGCTGCGATGAAAGAGGTAGTGGACCAGGCCGAGCAATTTTCCGGGACGCTCTTCCGCCACTAGCGCGTGGATGGGTTCGTAGCCATCGAAGAAGCGCGACCAGGTGAGATTGGTGATTTCGCCGGGCAACGCGGTCGAGCCTTTGCGACCGTAGAATTCGTTGTAACCATCCCAGAGAGGTTTCCACTTTGCGAAATCGCTTTGGCACACGTCGCGAATAAGGATTTTTTGGGTCATGGCTTGGCTCGCGTGAGGTTCGCGACCATGTTGGTCTCCCAGGTTTTGCCGCCGTCGTCGGAGAAGGACTGCTCGAACTGGTGCGAGTCTGGAGTGATGTCTGACCAGATGATGCGCACGAGGATGGTTCGACCGTTGAATGTTTCCTGATCGTAGAATTCGCCGCGGCCGTTTTTGAATTCACCGACGGAGGGTTGGCTCAGAGTGCCGTCCTTGACGTTAGAAAACGTGAAGCTCCACTGGCGGGATGCGGGATTGTAGAGAAACAGCGCAAGATCTTCGAAGTGACCTTTGGGGCCTTCGGCCTCTACTTCCTCCAGCTGAGCGCGGCCGTCCCAGACTTTGCGGACGACCACGGTGCCTTGCATTTCGTACCAGGTGGTCGAGCCGGTTAGTGGATGCTGCAGGCGCCGGATGTGCGTGTTCCATGTGCCGAGGTTGAAATCGAAATCGTGCTGGCCGTCGTGCTGGGCTTCCTGCGCCGGCGGCTGCTGCTGCGATTTGGCTGAGACGGGCGCGGCTTGCATGATTGTTGGGAGCGTTTGTAGCAGGCAGCCTAGCGCGCAGAGCGCGAAATAACTTCCGATACTCCAGAGCAGTTTCATTTTCTTCTCCAAATAATTTATCGTCGCGCGGCGGCTTGCGTACTTGCGTCGAGGCGACGTCGGCCGCTGCTGCGGACAGCGCGCTGTGCCGATATCAGATTGACGCGGCTTGTGGTATTTTGACAGAGCCACTTTTTATGCAATTGGTGATACCACTTTCGAAACGGGGCGAGCCGCTGTACCGGCAGGTGTACCGCGGATTGCGGCAGGCAATTCTTGCGGGAACTTTTCGGGCTGGTGAGAAGCTACCTGCGACGCGCGAGTTGGCGGACGAGCTGGGAATTTCGCGGACTGTGGTGTTGCTCGCTTACGAGCAACTGGTTGCGGAGGGATTTGCGACGGGGCGGGGCGGCTCGGGGACTTATGTATCGGCGGGATTGAGCGGCGGCGTTGGTGGCGTTGGCAGGCCGAAAAAATCGGAGCGTGCGGTGAAACTGCACCTCTCGCGGTACGGATCGACAGTCGATGCTGTCGGCTCGAGTGTGGACTTTCCCGGCCGGCGCTCGGTTCCGATGCGCTACGATTTTGCTTATGGCGGGCGCGGCGACGTGGACAATTTTCCATTTCAGATGTGGCGGCGGATTTTGTTGCGGCATGCGCGAAAGGCGCCGATTCGTCAGCTGGATTACGGTGTGGCGGCCGGAAGTTTGGCGTTGCGCGAGGCGATTTCGGTGCATTTGCGGCGGTCGCGCGCAGTGATTTGTGATGCGTCGCAGGTGATTGTGGTGAACGGGTCGCAGCAAGCTTTGGATTTGATCGCACGCGTTTTAATTGAGCGTGGAGATGCGGTGGCGGTGGAGGATCCGCAGTATCAGGGGACCCGGGAAGTGTTGCGGGCAGCGGGGGCGCGGCTGTTGGCGGTGCCGGTGGATCGCGATGGGTTGCGTCCTGATGCGCTGCCGAAGGATGCGCGTGTGGCTTTTGTGACGCCTTCGCATCAATTCCCTACTGGCGCGATTTTGTCGCTGGCGCGGCGGGTGGCGCTGCTGGATTGGGCGCGGCGGAAAGATGCGATCGTGGTGGAGGATGATTACGATGGCGAGTTTCGTTACGAGGGGCAGCCGCTGGAGTCGCTGCAAGGTTTGGACAGCGAAGGGCGCGTGATTTATGTGGGGACGTTTTCGCGAACGATTTTTTCGGCATTGCGGATTGGGTATTTGATCGCGCCGAAGTCGCTGGTGGCGGCGTTTACTGCTGCGAAGTGGTTGTGCGACCGGCACACGGCAACGCTGGAGCAGGAAACGCTGGCGGAATTTATATCTACAGGAATGTATGAGCGGCATTTGCGGCGGATTCGGCGCAGGAACACGGCGCATCGTGCGGCGCTGCTTGATGCGATTCGCGAATATTTGGGCGGGCGCGTGGAAGTGGGTGGGGATGGCGCGGGGACGCATGTGGTGCTGTGGCCTGCCGACAAACGCATCGCGGAGGATGCGGTGATTCAGCGCGCGGCGGGGCGGGGGGTGGGAGTATACGGAATAGCTGGATACTTTTTGGCGCGAGCCGCGAGGGCTGGGTTGATGCTTGGATATTCGCGGATGAACGAGCAGCAGATTAGCGAGGGGATTCGGTTGCTGGGAGAAGCGTTCGCTGGCTTGGCACAGAATTAGCGCTTACTTGCCCAACTAGCTTCTAGCCTGCACTTGAGATTTTGGCGCGCCTTTTGAAAGATTGGCCCTAATTTCGAAGATTCGATCGCCCTGCAGTCCTTCGATGATGGATGGCCAATCTTGCAGAGTTTGTTCTCGGCCAGCCTGTTTACTCTCTATAGCATAGTACTGATGTCTCATTGCCTGCTGCGGATTGCGCCTTACTAATCGAGTCTCGCGGCACGACTGTGTGGGTTCTGGTGTCTAAAGGCGTGAGGGACATGAGACGACTCGCTCTTATCCTTGCTCTACTTTTTGCGCTTACGCTTTCGTTTCTTTCACCCTGCGCGTTCGCGCAATCAGCGCCTCTGGGCCGAACGGAGATTCTCGGACGATTGGCTTTATCGTATTCGCCGAGCTACGTCGCTTCCCTCGTCAAGAAATCGGGCATCTCGTTTACAGCTTCGACAGACTTTCTAGAGCAGGTCAAATCTGCTGGCGGAGATGGAATTCTGATCGAACGGCTCTCTGCGGCTGACGCAACATCCTCGGCGGCCACTTCCGGCGAAGCGGACAAGCCGATCGAGCATCTTGCAAAGTGCGCCGAACTGCTGCATACGGGCGCTGCCGAGTCCGCGGAGGCCGAATGCCGCGCTGCAATTGACGAAAGTCCGCGCAGTCCCTGGCCGCTGTTGATTTCTGCACAATTCTTGCCGTTCGATCCGTTCGTCGGAGATGAACCGTCCGAATCCGATAAGGCGAAAATTGCGAAACGCGTCGCCCTGCTTGCTCGAGCGGCTGCTCTGGCGCCCGATTTGCAGGCCGTTCATTTTTATCAGGGCGATCATGTCCCAATCTCCAATGGATCGGCCGATTCGCAGAGAGACTATTGGCGCGAAGACCAACAGTTGGAGATCGCGGAGGGCCGAGACAATAATTACGATGCTTTGGACTTCCTGGAAATCGACGAAGGTCGATCGCAAGCGTCCACTGGGGAGGTCGAGGCCGAGCCATTCACCGTCAATCCGGAGTTTCTTCGCCGCGCTGAGCTGGAACCGGAACTAGCGAGCAACCGCATGAATCTGGCGCTACAATATGCCTCGGCTCACGATATCGAACGAGCGAAAAGCGAATTGCAGGAAGCCATTCGTCTTGAGCCGGACAGTCCGGCTCCGCATGTTCAGCTGGCCGTGCTCTATTTCCGCGCGCACGCAAGCGATGCCGGCGTTGCTGAACTGCGTGCAGCTGCTCGTAGTATTCCCTATGGCGTGCGCCTGCACGTTGCGCTTTCGGACGCGTTGGAATTTTCGGGCCATGCCTCCGATGCCATCGGCGAATTGCAGAATCTGGTTTCCGTTCATGCCGCTGATGCTGTTGCCTGCGACGCACTGGTTCGGCTGTATCTGAAACACAAGGACCAAAAATCCGCGATCGAGGAAATCCGGCGATCGCTGCAAGCGTCGTCGCTGGCGTACACGGATGAGCTCGAATTCGTGAACGCGCGATACCAGGACGAGCACCAGCTGGCGTACCTGTTGTTCGAGGACCGACAATTCGAAGCTGCGACCGAGCAGTATCGCTACTTGCTTCGCCTGAAACCCGATGACGCAGGACTGCACAATGATTTCGGTAACGTGCTCTTGGCTCAGCATGACGCTGATGCTGCGACTGACGAATATTACGCGGCGATCCGGCTGGATCCGGAAATGTCTGCTGCGCACAACAACATCGGCTTGTGCCTGGCGCAGAAGAACAACCTTGACGGTGCGATTTCCGAATTTCGGAGAGCTCTGGACATCAATCCTAATGAGGCGCACACCGAGGTTTTTCTGGGCGCGGCGCTGGGGCAGAAGGGCGATCTGAAGGGCGCCAAGGAGCAATTTCAGGATGCGATCCAAAAAAATCCGAAGGATGTGGACGCGCAAGTGGGGGTGGCATTTGCGCTGGCGCAATTGAAGGATGAAGCCGGGGCGATCGCGCATCTGAAGACCGCTCTGGAACTGCAGCCCGATTCTCCGGGCGCAGAAAACAATCTCGCATGGATGTACTGCACGGCCGTTGACACCAAACTTCGTAATCCCAGCGAAGCTCTGGTTCTGGCTCGCCACGCTGTGGCGACATCGCCTTCGCCGAACCCGGCGTTCCTGGACACGCTTGCCGAGGCGCAACTCTTGAATGGACTTCGTTCTGAAGCTCTGGCCACGGAGACGCAGGCGGTTAAACTCGATCCTAGCAATCCGGAGTACCAAACGCGTCTTGCGCGTTTCCGCGAAGCTGCCAGCACCGCAAAATCGTCGCAACCTTAACCGGTCGGTTGTTTCCTTTGTTCTTCCACAAATTAACCCGAGTTGGGGTGTCGAATTCGTGGGTACTCCTTCGACGTATATGTAGAGGCAGGGGCAGCGGGCCTCCGGAGGGGTTATGGCACGGCAGGGAAGGATCTTTCGGAATTTAAGATCGGTTGTCGGAATGGGGCTTATTGGGTTTGGGATTTTTATGCTGGGTGGGAATCTGAGTGACGCTTGCGGCCAATTGAGCCGGCTGGTGGGCATTAGCGCTGACGCGACGCAAACGTTCGGCGGACTGATCGCTGTTGGGTTGGCGGCGGCGCAGGTGTGGCGGTCTTATGTGTTTGATCGCAGGGAGCTTGTGCTAGGTGTCTGCCGGATATTGATATCATTCTGGCCGTTGTTGCTGGTGATTGTCGGGGCAGTCTTGACCGAGATGACATCGGGGACAGTGCCAAAGAATATCCAAAATAAAATTATTGNAGATGTCGATCTAACCGGGGTTCGTTCGACNCGTCAGTAGGGGCAGGGAGCAGTCGGTCGAGAACAGACTGACTGAGGTCCTGGCTCAGTCCAGACCGAGGGGAGAATGTGATGCGAGTTATGGTGATGGTGAAAGCGAACAAGGATTCCGAGGCGGGCATTCTGCCCAGTCCTAAGCTGCTGGCGGAGATGGGGAAATTCAACCAGGAATTGATTCAGGCCGGGGTGCTGCTGGCTGCGGACGGGTTGCATGCTAGCTCCAAGGGCAAGCGGGTGAAGTTTTCGGGGGAGAAGCGCACGGTGACAGATGGGCCGTTCACGGAGACGAAGGAACTGGTGGCTGGTTACTGGATTTGGCAGGTGCGGTCCATGGAAGAGGCGGTGGAGTGGTCGAAGCGGGCGCCGTTTGACCGGGAGACTGAGGTGGAAATACGGCCGGTGTTTGAGATGGCGGATTTTGCGCGGTGCGCAGGTGGGAAGCATCCGAGACCGGAATAGCCGAGCGGACAGTGGCGCAACAGAACGGATGCTTTCGCGGCATGGTTGCTGAATCGGAAAGTGGCCATGTGCGCTGCGGTCTGAAAAAAGTTTTTGCGGAGTGTCGAATTCAGGGAGAGTCGTTCGACGTGTAAGTAGAGGCGAGGCTCAGTGGATCGAGGGCGGCTGGGAACCTGGCACGGAATGCGAGACCAAATAATTGAGGAGAAACGACGATGCGATTCTTGATGCTGGTGAAACATGGTGAAAATCCGGGGCCTCCGCCGCCGGAATTCCTGGCAGCGATGGCGAAGCTGGGCGAAGACGCGGCCAAATCCGGAACGATGATCGCGAGCGGCGGCCTGATGCCGATATCGAAGAGCGCACGGGTGCGGCTTTCTCGAGGACAGGTGACGGCGATCGACGGTCCGTACACCGAGGCGAAGGAAGTGGTGGGCGGGTTCGCGATGTTTGAACTGAAATCGAACGAAGAAGCGATCGAAGGTGCCAGGAGCTTTATGGAGCTGCACAAGAAGTATTGGCCGGGCTGGGAGGGCGAGACCGAAATCCGCCAGGTGTTGGGACCGGAAGCCTTCGAGCAGCAATCGTAGTAGAGGTTGGTGGCACGGATGGCCGGAAAGAAAGCGATTCGCTAAGCGAAGAACACAAGGAGATGTGACGATGCGATACATGATGATCGTGAAGCATAAGGAAGGACAGGGCGCCCCGCCGAAAGAGCTGATGGATGCCATTGGCAAGCTCAGTGAAGAGGCGATCAAGAACGGCACGCTGCTGGGCAACGGCGGGCTGCTGCCGACTTCGGCGGGAGCTAGCGTGCGGCTATCCGGCGGGCAGGTCACAGTGACGGACGGGCCATTTACCGAGGCCAAGGAGATTATCGGCGGGTACGCGTTGTTTGAGTTGAAATCGAAGGAAGAGGCGGTGGAGGCGGCGCGGTATTTCATGGAGCTGCACAAGAAACACTGGCCGGGATGGGAGGGCGAGACGGAAGTTCGCGAGATGATGATGATGCAGCAGGATCTCGCTGCAAAAGCGTAGGGCGCTTTCTTTCAGCGTTGCGACGACAGCGTGGCGGAAGAGTGTGTGCGAGAACTGCGAAATCGGAACTTCAGCGGCTAAAGCTGCTCGGATTCGGTGCGGTCTATGTCGTGGCAAAGCCACGACCCACAAGGATTCTCGTGTTCTCACACACGTTCTAAAGCCGTGCCCTGACGCAAAACAGTAGTTCGCACTCAGACTCAGAGGCCGTGGATTCGCGCTGCGACGGTGCGCGGCCCCGCTCGCTGAATTGCAGGTTTGTTTGTTCGATTGCTTATTCGCTTGCTTGCGCCGGCGGATCGAACGTGATGTGATCGTTAGCTGTGAGCGCTACCGATATACATCGCGCGATTGACGCCGTCTGGCGGATCGAATCGCCGCGGATCATTGCCGGGCTCACGCGGATGGTGCGCGACGTGGGCGTTGCGGAGGATTTGGCGCAGGACGCATTGGTCGCGGCGCTGGAGCAGTGGCCGCAGTCGGGCGTGCCGGATAATCCGGGGGCTTGGCTGACGGCTGCAGCGAAGCATCGGGCGATTGATCATTTCCGTCGCAACGAGCGGCTGGAGCGCAAGCGCGAAGAGCTGGGCCGCGAGATGGAAGAGAAAGAGATGGCCGTGCCGGATTTTGCAGCGGCTCTGGATGACAATGTCGGCGACGATCTTCTGCGGCTGGTCTTCATCTCCTGCCATCCGGTGCTTCCGAGCGAGGGGCGTGTGGCGCTTACGCTGCGCTTGCTCGGCGGGCTGACCACCGAGGAAATTGCACGGGCGTTTCTGGTGCCGGAGCCGACTGTGGCGCAACGCATTGTGCGGGCGAAGCGGACGCTGGCGGAAAAGCGCGTGCCGTTTGAGGCGCCGCGAGGGGAGGAGTTGGCAGCGCGGCTTTCGTCGGTGCTAGCGGTGATTTATCTGATCTTCAATGAGGGCTACGCGGCGACGGCGGGTGACGATTGGCTGCGGCCTGGGCTTTGTGAAGATGCGTTGCGATTGGGGCGTGTGCTGGCGGAACTCGCGCCGCTGGAACCGGAGGTGCACGGGCTCGTGGCGCTGATGGAGATACAGGCGTCGCGTGCTGGGGCGCGCGTGGATGCGGCGGGGGCGCCGATTTTGCTGCTGGAGCAGAACCGCGCGGAGTGGGACCAGCTTTTGATTCGGCGTGGGTTTGCGGCGCTGGCGAAGGCTGCGGAGCTGGGCCCGGCGCGGGGCCCGTACGTGTTGCAGGCGGAAATTGCGGCGTGCCATGCGCGAGCGCGTGCGGCGGAAGAAACGGATTGGGCGCGGATTGTGTCGCTTTACGAAAAGCTTGGTGAGATTGCGCCGTCTCCGGTGATTGATTTGAATCGCGCGGTGGCGGTTTCGATGGCGTTTGGTGCGGCCGCGGGGTTGGAGTTGGTGGACACGCTCACTGCGGAAGGCGCGCTGGAAAATTATCATCTGCTACCGAGCGTTCGCGGCGACTTGCTGCAGAAGCTTGGGCGGCTGGAGGAAGCGCGGGCGGAGTTTGAACGCGCGGCAGCTTTGACGCGTAATGCGCGGGAGCGGCAGTTGCTGCTGGCACGTGCGGAGGCGTGTGGCACCTTCAAAAACTAAGCGTTTAATTGGATGGTGCGGAAGCGCGGCGTGCGAGTCGGCCAGCGGCCGACAGGGAAATCGCATGACAAACACTCGCCGATACCGTAATTTTGAGGAATGGAAACGGTGCGCGTGGAGCTGCCTTCGGCCTTGCTGAAGGCGGCAAATCTTGAGGACGGCGGCAATGTGTCGCAGGCCGCCGCGCGCCTGCTGGCGCTGGAACTTTATCGCGAAGATAAGGTTTCATTGGAACGCGCTGCCGCGCCGTGCCAGACGCCACTCGCTGCTTTTATGGAATTCGCTGCGCAGCACGGAGTGCCGCCGCTGCGCTTCAACTACGAGGATTTGGACCAGGAACGCCGGTCCTCCGATCATCTTAAGGCGTGAACGTCGCAGCAGATTCTTTTCCGCTGGTGATTCTCGCCAAGCTTGGCTGCTTTGATCTCCTGCATCGATTCTATCCACGCATTTACATTTCGCCGGCAGTTCACAACGAAGTGGTTGTCGTCGGAGCTGGGCTGCCGAGAGCAGCGGAAGTTGCGAACGCCGCATGGAGTGACGTGAAGCCATTGCGGAATCAGGCGGAATTGCTAACGGCTCAGGAAGCGTATCCGTTGGGCCTTGGGGAAATCAGCACCATCTTGCTAGCGAAAGAAATTCCGGCGGATGAAATTCCGCTCGATGATTACAATGCTGGCAAATTGGCGCGGGCCGAGGGCTTTCATGTTCGCGGGAGTTTCGGCCTTCTGGAAGCTTTCTATACACGCGGTGAATTAACTGATCTTCGCACGGACCTTCGTTTACGATCGTTAAACCTCCCTCCGCTTTGAGCCCACGGCATGAAGCGCTGCGCGCCAATCACCATTCTCAAGCGAATTTATTGGTGGAGAGTGCTGGCGATTCCGGGTTGCTGGTCGGGGGGTAATTCAGTGCCTGGCGGGTAGATTACGATTTGGATTTCACCCCAGGCTGAAACTGGCGCGGACGCTTTCGCTGGAGCTGGCGCGGCGGCCGGGGTGGTGGTGCCGGAGCCGGATGCGGTCGCGCTGATGTTCGCCGCGTCTGGTCCGGCGGCGTCTGCTGCAGCGCTGACTTTTTTGCCCATGCCTAGGATTTTAAGTTGGGAGTCGTCGAACCCATAGTTGCCTACCAGGTAGGCGCGGATTACTGCGGCCCGGGCTTGGGTTAGGACTAGATCTTTTTCGGTGTCGCCGGTGAGGCCGGTGGAGACGACTACTACTGCCACGCCGAATTCGTTGCCTGCCAGGAATTTTCCGGCGGCGCTTAGGGAGCCTTCATTCTTCAGTTTGGCCGTGTCGATTTTTTCGAAGAGGGTTTTCGGATCGTAGGTGAAAGTTTTCATCGGGCCGGCGTCTGGCAAGTTGGGGATTTGGTTTTTCGCTAGCTCGGCGGAATCTTCGTAGCCGCGCTTTTTAAAATAGCCGCGGAGCAGGAAATTTTGTTTCAGCGCTTCCATATTTTCTTGGAAGTCGGCGATGCCGGCTTGCGCGTGGACGGTGGCGTCTTTCAGTCCGACGGTGGTAGCCTGCAGGTCGGTGTACATTTCCTTATTATTGACGAGCGCGCCGATGGTGCCCTGGCCTGTATCAATCTTGCCGCTGATGGATTTCAGATTCGCGGTCACGACGGTGGTGTTGGCGACGGCTTCCTTGGCGCTGTCCATGATGGCGTCGGCTTTTTTGATGATGTCCGCGATAACCAGGGGAGGCTCGCTGGCGATGGTGTCGCCATCGCGCACGTTCAAGGCTTGCGCGCCGCCGAAGGTGATCGAGACATATTCATTGCCCAACAAGCCTTCGGTCTGAATGGCGGCTACGGAATCCTGTTTGATGATGTCGTGCGTGGAGCGCTGCAGGTCCATCAGCACGGTGATTTTATCGGTGGGATTTTTCGGCAGTTCAATGCGGCGCACGGTGCCGCTGTGCACGCCGCCGACGCGGACTTCGGCGCCTTCATTCAGCCCAACGACGTTGGCGAACTGCGTTTTCAGCTGATAGGTATTGCTGAAAAGATATTGGCGGTCGCCGATGATGAAGATGCCGATCGCCAGAATTGCCAGCGTGGCAATGATGAAGGCTCCCAACCTGGCTGCTCTGGACATATGCGCTCCCTAAGAATCCCTTTTGAAAAATTCGGCGACGAATTCGTCCGTGCTTTTTTCGAGTTCCTCGTACGTGCCTTCGATCACCACGTTGCCTTCGTGCAGCAGGACGATGCGGTCGGCGATTACTTTGGCGCTGTGCAAGTCGTGCGTGACCACGATGGAGGCGACTTCGCGCTCTTCCTGCAGCTTCAGAATTAATTCATCGATTTCGCCGGAGGTGATGGGGTCCAGGCCAGCGGTGGGTTCATCGAGTAGCAGGATGCCGGGCTCGAGAGCGAGGGCACGCGCGAGGCCTACGCGTTTTTGCATGCCGCCGGAAATATCGCTGGGCATTTTCTGCAGATCGGCTTCCATGCCGACGCTCGCTAGCAGTTCTTGCACGCGTTCGGAGCGTTGCGCGGCGGTCATTTCAGTGTGGCGGCGGAGGGGGAAGGCGACGTTCTCTTCTACCGTGAGTGAATCGTAAAGCGCGGCGTGTTGGAAGAGGAAACCCATCTTCTTTCGGATTTCGTTCCTTTGCTCGAGATTGGCGTTCGTGATTTCCTGGCCTTGAATTTGAATTGTGCCGGCGTCGGGCTTTTGCAGGCCGATGATCAGGCGGAGCAGGACGCTTTTGCCGGTGCCGCTGCGACCGAGGACAGCTACGGTTTGGCCGCTGCCGACTTTTAGATCCAGGCCGTTCAGGACTTTTTGCTCGCCGTAGGATTTGTGCAGGCCTTGCACGATCATGGCTGGGCCGGAGCTGGCTTGATCTGCGGTGGCAGGCTTCGCGCCGACCTGTTTCACGCTGATCGGCGCAGGGAGTTTTTCGCCGCGCTTGGCTTCCGGCGGCGTGACGGTTGGGGCTGGTACGGGAACTATCATGGGAAGAACACCAGGATCAACTTCACCAGAATCACGTCGGCGAGCATTACGAAGAGCGAGGACAGGACGACGGCGCTGGTGGCTGAGCGGCCGACGCCTTCGGTGCCGCCCTGGCTGCGCATGCCCTGGAAGCAGGCGATCACGCCGATAATCAGGCCGAAGACCATAGTGCGAAAAGTGGGCGCGAGGAAATCGCTGAAGCCGGTGCCGGCAAATCCGGCGTGGATGAATTTGTGAAACGCGATGGGCTCGGCCAGGGTGTTGGCAATCCAACCGGTGAGGATTCCGCAGAAATCGGCGGCGAGGGTGAGCAGCGGCATCATGAGGATGCAGGCGACGATGCGCGTAAAGGCCAGCAGCTTGTAGGCGTTCACGCCGGAGGCTTCGATCGCGTCAATTTGCTCGGTGACTTTCATGGAGCCGAGTTCCGCGCCGATGCCTGCGCCTACGCGACCGCAGACTACCAGGGCGGTGATGACCGGGCCGGTTTCGTGAATGATGGAGAAGACGACGGCGGCGGGGAGCAGGGATTTGGCGCCGAATTGTATCAGGCTGTGGCGGCTTTCGAGAGCTAGGACCGCGCCGATTGCGGCGCCGGCCATCGCCACCATTGGCAGGGATTTAGAGCCGACTTCGTCGAGCTGGCGGAGTAGTTCGAGGCCTTCGAAGGGGCGGCGGAAGGTGGAACGCAGTATTTGCCAGATGAACATGCCGAGTTCGCCGAACCATTCTAGGAGGCTATTGAGCGGATTCCAGACTGCGGCTGCGGCGGAGCGAAGTGCTGCGAACGGTTGCGCGAGGTCGTCGGTGGTGTAGCGGCGCGGGATGTTGGTGTGGGTGTTCATTATTTTGGGTCGGTCAGGAGTGTGCGGGGACAGCTTGGTCGCGGGCTGTGGGCATCTCTAAATTCTCCTGATGCAGTGCCTCGGGCGCGCGAGTAAGGATGGCTGTGGGTACCAGCCAGAGAGGGGTGGAGACCGGCAGAGATATGAATAACATTGGGGGCGCGGGGCGTCTGTGCGAAACAGGACACTATTGGGTTGTTTCCAGGCGGCGTGAGCGGTGCGGAAGGGTGCAGCGAGCTCTCGCCATTTGCACGCTGGCCGCGAATTGAGCCACATATTATATTCAAGCGACGCTCGCGGGCGCTTCGATCTCGCTCTCCGGGAGGCGCACGTGGGCCGCAATCAGAAGTTGACGTGCCGAGTGCGGTCGCATCTCTGGACTGAACTCCTGGGGCGAGATGGGCGATGCCTCAAGTCACACTGAACTTGAAGTGGTCGAGTTTTGTCGCCGCGCTGATCGCGGGAACATATATCGCGACGCTGACGTGGCAAGGCGCGGCAGGGCAGAATTCGCACGCGGGTGCGGTGACTGGCGTGATTGATGGTGTGTCGTTCGAGGGCGGCCAATACTACGTGCACGGCTGGGCATGCCAGGAGGGCGAGCGAGGTTCGATCAGCATCAATATTTACGCGAATCACCCGGCAGGCGCCAAGCCGCCTGGAACGTACGTCATGGCGGACACGGCCAGCCTGGAGAATGAAGACGCCGTTGACCATGAGTGCCATGACGCCAGTGGCGGCAAACACAGATTCCATACCGCGCTGCCCGACCAGCTGCTGAGAAGTTTCCAGAACAAGAAAATTTATATCCATGGTATCGCGCTCGCGGGCAACGTAGATAACGCATTGCTGGCAGGGTCCGGAAAGCTTTCGTTTCCCAGTCCCAAATGGCCGCCCGATCCGCCAACACCGAATTTACTTGACGGTCCTCCGGTGGCGGCGTTCGATACTGCAAAAGAGTCCTGCGAACAGATTGATATTCCGGATGCCGCCGCACGTGCCTTCCGAGATTACAAGGGAACCATCCACTTGATTGCGTCGCACTACATAACCCGCGCGAGCCTAGGAGCCACGCTCGAAACGACGAAGCATAATTGCCAAGTGGTTTACGACTCGGCGCACGACGGCTACATTGGGGATTTCAACGATGCCACCTGGTTGAATTCGTTTTACAACGTCGACGGCAAGCGCATCGTGGCGCTGGGTCACATGGAATACCACGGGTGGGAGCACGCCGGCATGTGCGCGCAGAAAACTGACACGGCCGCGTGCTGGTATAACGTGGACACCTACAACCTGTCCGATGATGGCGGCTATCATTTTGCGCGCCCGAAACCACCAGGAAATTACTTCCTCAGCCTTCCGGTCAAATATGAAGCGAATCAGGGGCCGGAAGGTTACAGCGTGGATGCGAACATCGTTAAGGCCGGCGAATGGAACTACGATGAAGTGTATTCGTGGGCCTGGCCGCCAAAGTGCGGCGGAGGAAAGGGCCAGAAGCCATGCCTGGTTCCCGATGGCGCGTGCGCGATTCGCACGGCGAATATTCTGGACCCGTCCTCATGGCGCGGGTGGGACGGCAAAGATTTTACCGTCGAGTTCGTGGATCCCTACCGAGCGCCGGTGGCAAATCCAAAGGCCCATGTTTGCGTTACGGTTCCCTATCTGGACTATTCCACGGGAATCAATTATTACGCAGCGTCACATCTGTTTGTTGCGACGCTCTGGAACCAGGGCTCGGCGGGTTGGGGGCCGCAAGGCCTCTATTTTACGACCTCGCCGGACTTCGTTCATTGGAGCAAGCCGGAGCTTGCGATGACGCAGAATCAAATGCTCAGGCGCGAGCCCGAGGGGAACTGGTCGTATGCATATTTTTCGCTCATCGATCCAAAATCTACGGATTCCAGCTACATGACGATCACCGACAGTCCTTATCTATACTATGTCCGGATGGACGGCGATCATCCGCCTTATCAGCGCGTCTTGTTTCGACAAAAGATCAGGCTAGATTGGCTAGCAGCGTTGCACCCGAAGTCAGCCGCGCCCGCAGGCGCGAGCCAACCCCGTTGACAGCATGGTTTGTCAGGCTGATTAGATGACGTTGGCGGCTCAAGAAGTCAAGGATGATGATTATTGGCGGCCGATGCGGGATGTGATTCCGGCGCTGTAGCGGAAATTGTTTTGGCGGTTGCTCGCGCCGTCGGGGAACTTGGTCAGGAAATACTCGGCTTGGATGGGGCGGAGTGCAACGTGGCGCGAGAGTGTGACATCGAGGCCGCCTCCGGCTGCGGTGCCAAAGGCGGTCCTCGAGCCGAGCACGATTGCATCTGAGGCCCAGACGGCGCCTAGCAAAACCTGGGCGAAGGGCGTGAGCTTGCCGCCGCGCGATCGCGCTCGATCCGAATTACGCCACAGGCCACCATTGGCATGCCGAGCATCTCGCGCTGCTCGGCCGCTTCGACGAGGCTGAGTACGAGATGGGGCGCGCTCGGCAGCTAGATCCGCTCTCCTTAATCATGCAGACCGACGCCGCCGTTTTTCTTTATTTCGCGCGTCGCTACGATCAATCCATCGATCAATTTCGCGCCGTGATCGAGAGGGAACCGAATTTCCCCCGAACCAACATTCTGGCATCCGCTTATGCGCAAGATGGGCGCTACGACGATGCGCTTACCGAGATCAAAAAATGGCGACGTGCTGACGATCAGATTTGGATCCTGCCCCTCGAAGCCCAGAGCTATGCGCAGCAGGGACGACCCGGCGACGCTCGCCGAGCGTTGCAGGATTTGCGCGCGCTAACGCGCGGGCGCCCCGTCGAACCATGGGCTTTTGTTGAGGGCTACGCGGGTGTCGGCGACAAAGACCAGGCATTTCTGTGGCTGCAGAAATCCATCTCCGAACATTCTCCGGGCCTCACCTCTCTCAAGGTGAATCCCACGTTAGACCCGATTCGCTCGGACCCGCGTTTCCCGCCAATCCTGCGGCAGATGGGCTTGAACTAATCGGTGGCGCAGGCTTCGGTTTTGAACTTCGGTTGTTGCAGGGGGCGGGTTTAGAGGCAGGATCGAATGAGGCGCTGGTCGAACACTTAGCGCGACTGCTGGTCCGGAAAGGTTGGGCACCGGCTCGAGCAGTGGGTACGCTGCGAACTGTCTTAGATGGTAGTCCACGTGAATCTGCAGGAGCTTGCCCCACTGTTTTGTTGTCATCTTGCCGAGCATTGGGTGGGGCTTCCAGGCATCGGCGGTTCTTGCGTTCCAGGCTGCATCGAGGATTTTCAGCAGTTGGGCTTTTTCGTACGCGAAGTCGAATCTCTGCGAATGCGGGATTTTAAAGCCCGCTGGAAGCCGTAGGCCGATTGGTTGCTCCGGAAACCAATCGACTAGAATCCACTTAAAGAAGCTGCGCGAAGTGAGGTAACTTTCGTCGGGAGATTGTAGAAACCCAGTGAGGAGCCGCAGGCCAGGTTGAGGTGGTGAAGCATCTGGTCAATTTCCATTGTGCCCCACTGACGCGGTGAGTGAGGCGTAACACTTTCTACACGACGGCGATACTCCTGCCGTTTCTGCTCCGTGAAGAAGAGATTCCCATCCACCTGCTTCACCCGGAATGCCCGGGGAATGTAACGGACACTTGCTACTGCGGAGAGCAAGAGGTTGCGGGTAAAGAGGGCGCGCAACAGGTTCACGTAATGCTTCCTGTACTGTTTCCTATCGGGCTTCGCAGACGATGTTCACAGAGCTCGACGCTTAGGGATTGCTGCGCGACATCGTCCGCTACTTCGGGAACGCATCGCCGAACATCGGATTGCCGCTCTTGGACTGCTGCTTCGTTGCCTCGTCTTGAATCACGTCCCAGTGTTCGACCAGAATTCCGTCTTGCAACCGGACCACGTCGGCGACGATCCAGTTCGCGGGAAGACCGATGCCCGAGAATCGGCCATGGAGGATCACGTAGTCTCCTTCGGCAATGACGAGTCCGGGCTCGTATTGGAGTGTTGGCGGCAAGGTCTTGATCATCCCGAGCAGGCCGTCCCGGCTCGCGGGGATGTGGGCGCTGTGCTGAATGTAGTTTGGTGACCAAAAGCGCTCCGCAGCCTGGTAATCGCGCTTGTTGAAGAGAGTCTGGAAGGCCTCCAGCACGATTGCTTTATTCTGTTCTGGCGTTTTATTGCTCATTGCTTCTCCCCCGTTCGTAAAATGACGACCCACATCTACCGCGTTGGATTACGGTCATACTCCCAAGGTTGCAAGGATTTTGTGTTTTTAGATACGCCGATTTATTGCCTGGAAAAGAGAGTATCTGCGATATAGTCGTCCGGCATCCGAATACAGGAGTATGACCATACTCCTGCTGTCTGCACGACACAGAAGGCGACGATGCGGGTCGCGAGTACCTGCCTAGCCTTTTGCGCCCTATACTACGCAATATGCGACAGAGAACAAAAACTGACACGCACGCCAGGATTCTGAAGGTCGCGGCAAAGCGATTTCGCGAGCTCGGCCTGGACGGAATCGGTGTGGCCGATGTGATGAAACAAGCAGGCGTCACCGTGGGAGCTTTTTACAAGCACTTCAAATCGCGTGACGAGCTTGTTGTGGAGGCGCTGGGCACGGCATTCAAGGATCTCGACGCTTGGGAAAAGCATGCGGAGTCGCTGGCTCAGCTGCTGGAGAACTACCTCACCGAATATCACCGTGATAACCCTGGAGCGGGTTGTGCCATGGGAGCATTGCTAGGAGATATGAGCCGCGCAAGCAAATCGGCAAAGACGGTTTACACCACCCGGGTGAAGCATAGCCTGGCGGTTACCGCCGGCCTGTTGCCGTCCGAAGAGAGCGCCGACAAAAGAGGCCACGCATTGCTGATCCTCGCCAGCCTGCTGGGGGCGCTCAATCTTTCTCGGGCCGTTTCGGACCCGAGCCTATCGCGGGAAATTCTCGAGCAGGTCCGCCGGCAGCTCGTGGATCTGACCGCGGGAAATGTGCTATCAAAACGCGGCACTGGACGGAAGCGACAGAAGCGGATGCAATCCACCTCGTAGGGTCCCGTCAGTCCCTGCAGGTGAGTTGCGCGCCATCTATTTGTCTGTGGCGTGAAAGGCGCCCGCGGAGGGCAGTGACTTTGAACGGACTTTTGGATGGCCCGTGTGGCAGCAAGCTATTTCAGCGCCGCTTCCACGATCGAGATATCCTGCTCCACCGTTCCGCCGCTCACTCCGATACCGGCGATCACGGCGCCCTCGCTTTTCACCGGGACTCCGCCGCCCATAGCGCAGTATTTGCCCCCGGCGACCGTCGCGAGCGGAAAGAGCGGCTGCCCTGGCTGCACCATGGGAAGAATCTCGATCGTCCTGAGCCCAACCAGCGCGGATGTATAGGCTTTCCGTTCGGAGAGCTCCATCGAAAAAGCCGGCGCTCCATTCATCCGGTGCAAAAGGACGATATTCCCGTGAATGTCCATGACGCAAACCGAAACCGGTATTTTGACTTTCGCCGCCTCTGCCTCAACGCGATCTGCAAGTTCCTTGGCAAGCTTGAGCAAATCCATAAATTATCTCCTTCCCGAGATATAGGACCACGAGCGCGTGAACTGGAGGGTTCTCACTCGAACCGATGGGCGCTTAGCGCCCAAGTTTTCCCACGTAGTATCCCAAGCGATTTTCTACATCTCCCGGCTTGTGAAAGCCCTGGTCGAATAACTTCTTGAATCTTTCTTGCGTGGCTGGCCGGGAGATCGAATTAATACAAGCATCCCACCCAGCTGCAATTTCGACGTCGGGCGGCAAGCTCGCAGCGTTCACAAGGCGCTTGGTATTGCTGATCGCCCACTTTTCGAACGTGCCGATCCGAGTGGCGAGCGCATCAACAAAGGCGTCGAGCTCGGAATCCGGGAACGACCGATTCACGTAGCCGTAGAGTTCGGCCAGCTCGCCTCGGATGTCCTCCGAACTCAGGAGCACCTCCAGCGCGCGTCCTCGTCCCATGAGCCGCGGCATTCGCGCCATGGGTCCGCCACCGGCTACCATGCCGACGCCCACTTCCCATTGCGACAGAATGGCTTTTTCCCGGCTGGCGAAGCTCATGTCGGATGCAAGTGCAAGCTCACTCCCGTTGCCAGTGGCACGTCCTCGGATCTTCGCAATTGAGACCACTGGTACTCGAGTCAGGCGCACCAGAATGTCCGGCCACGCCTCCAGGCCCGTGGGACCTTGAGGTATGCTGGTGAGATCCTCGAGTTTTGCGAGGAAATCGGAATGATTGAGAAAGAAACCGTCGACGGCACTTTCGAAAACCACAACCCTGACGTTCTCGTCGTTTTCAATTTCGGTCATGATTTTCTGAAACTGCAGAACAAATTCCGGCCCCATGAGGTTGAGCGGTGGGTTGTCAAATATCACTCGCCAATAGGAAGGCGATTTACGAGTTAGATGGATCTGTTCGGCCTTAGCTGTCGAATTCATCGGGACTCCTTTTCCAAACCAAATGTATTTTTCCTTCGTGCTGGCTCTGATTAAGCCAGAATTAAAAAGGGAGTGGAATTGGACTTTAGTATTGGGGATACGTTCGCATGGGCGCGTCCGCCAACGCCGACGCGGTTTGCGGTCCGCGGCTGGCGGCTCGCGACTCTGCGAGGGGCGTATCGTTTTGCTATAGTCGGTTGGCGGAGACGCACGGCCCTCCGCAGGGACCGGGCGTGCGATACCTTACAGGAGACGTACATGGCCATCGATAAAAACGACGAATCCATACTCGGCAACATCGATCGTTTGGTGAAGGAAGAAGAGCAACTCTACGGAAAGAGTGAAATCACCAGTGAAGATCGCGCCCGCCTGGCCGACCTGAAAGTACATCTGGACCAGTGTTGGGACTTGTTGCGGCAACGCCGGGCACTGCGTGAGTTCGGCAAAGACCCTGATGAAGCCAAGGTGCGTCCCGCCAAGATCGTCGAGAACTACGAGCAGTAGAGAGCGCTGAATCCGGCGACGGGCGGGCGGCGCGGTCTCCCATATCACCGTGGCAAACGGAGTGCGCTTTGCCGCGGCACATTGCGCGTTCGCCAACTCGCGTTAGTGTTCTTGCTCAACGGTTTTCTGGGTGTATCTACAGGGATTCGCGTAATGCTCGGGGTTGCGCGGCTTGCTAGGCTGAGTGGGATCGCCGGTTTGACCGTTGACGCTGACACACTCCTCTACAGTGATCGGAAAAAAGCATCGCCGCAGCGTTGAATCCGCCGGACACTCCTGGCTCCATTGGTTTTTCGTGGTGCTCACTGTGCTTCTTTTGGGTTTG
>JGI12713J13577_1000044_pt1 | contig 38195 bp, 28 predicted proteins | sample JacPin_JW_Ref_O3_FD_13577 | JGI IMG/M metagenome (IMG submission 13577) | reverse complement strand
TCACGCTGGTTCGAGCGGCTGCTGGCAGAGTTGGGATTCGAGCTGTGGATCGGGGATCCGGCGGAGATCAAAGCGAAGCGAGTGAAGAAGCAGAAGTTCGATCACAACGATGCTCGACTCCTACGCAGGCTGATGCTGGAAAATAACTTCCCGCAAATCTGGATACCGAGTCCCGAGAATCGAGATCTACGGCAATTGCTGTGGCACCGGCATCGGCTGGTGCAGATGCGCACGCGGATCATGAATCAGCTGCAGGCATTGGCCATGAACGAGGGCTATCGCCTGAAGAAAAAACTGTTCAGCGCACAGGGGCGAGCGCAGTTAGAAAAGCTCGCGTTAGCTCCCTGAGCGAGTCGGCGCCGGCAAGAGTTGTTGGAGTTGCTGGACGGTATGGATCCGAGGATCGAAGAGCTGACGGTCGCTGTCGAGCGAGAAGCCAGAAAGCGACCCGAGGTTCTGCGACTGATGACCCATCCCGGTGTGGGTCCGCTTACCGCACTGGCTTACGTGTTGATCATCGGAACTCCGACACGATTTCCACGGGGCAAGCAGATCGGCACCTACGTGGGAATGATTCCCAGCGAGGACTCCAGTGGTGGCAAGCAACGGCTGGGGCACATTAGCAAGCAAGGCAGTTCCTTGTTGCGTTTTTTGCTGGTGGAGGCGGCCCAGGCAGCGGCGCGTATCCATCCTGACTGGAGACGTCGGTATATCCATCTGGCGATGCGTCGACACAAAAGTATTGCCAAGGTAGCGATGGGACGCAGGCTGGCGATCAAGTTGTATTGGATGTGGCGAACTGGTTGCGAATATTCGCAGTCAGTGAAGTGCGGTTCGTACGCGGGACAGCTCGCAACCGGACATGGCGGGAAGTAGAACGCCGTGCACTTGATTGGGCATCCCGCTCCCTAAGAAAGGGAGTTTGAACTAGTAATCATGGTCAAAGTACGGATCGAAGAGATGTATGGGTCGGACTGAAACCGACCGCTAGATTACGAACGAGCCGTGGTCGTCGATGCAGGAAGACAAGAAACCGAAAAAAGCGAAAGAGAACAACTCTTTTAGGTGAAAAGAAAGAAGTGTGTGCAAAAACAGTTTGACAGGGCCGACGTTGTTAGAGATGTCCGGTTACGCGACTAATCGGGACTTGACCCCTCAGGGAATCCTGCGGGCAAGCCGATGAGCCGTGCGTCACGTTTGAAGTCGTCGCTTAGTGCGATACATTCTTGCGCAAAACGTTCGACCAATCCGAGTTCCGTAGGAAACTCAATAGCGAACCGTGATGTCTCTGCTGGACGCGGGTCGTTCGTCCGCGTTTTCGATGCAAGCGTGATGGCACATCGGGTGTGGCCTGCATGGTTGACCGTGTAAAACTGCAACACAATCCAGCCGATACCTGTGTCTGCACCTGCTTCGATTCGCAATGGCTCGTTAGGTGCCGTAACCCACCGGAGAAGTCCTTCGCCATTTTCAATTAAAAATGACGGAGACGTGTAGGCCGTTGCCATTGCCGACCATTCACCATGAACTACGCGGATGCCGAGTTCTATGAGGTTCGGCAATTCCTCGTAGATGACCCGAAGTTGAAGGAAATGTTCTGCCATGCGCTCTTGAGTAGCCCAAGTATAAGCCGATTATTGCGCTGGTGCCTGAGAAACACTCTCAACCGAGAAGTGAAATTCCTAGTTTCCGATTACGCGACTTATCGGGACTTAGCAAAGCGGTTCACTTTGACTTCCACGCTTTCACACACTATCGGACCGATGAAGCCTGATTCGGTGAATCGAAACACTCAGCGGTTCGCTTGTCTTCTCCAAACGAAAGAGTATTGAGGGCTTTGGCGACGTCTTCGAGGTTCTGCGGCGAATCTGCGGAGGTCCAGGCAGTCAGGACGTAGCCGCGATACCAGGTCGAAAACAGCGCGAGCGCACCGTGGCGGGTGGCGAAATCGCTTCGGGCAAAGTCTCGACCTGCAATGGTGACCGGGTACGCCGCGCGCGTGACTTTGGTGTCTTCGGGGCCTCCCTGAACCAATGTCAGCTCCATCAAGGTGTTGAATCGCACCAAGACTGGATGTTTGAGCGGCGTCTGGAGTAGTTTGATTTCAAGCCATTCGTTGGATGCATCGGCAGAGGCTGGTTTTGCTTTGAAAAGGACCATCTGCTGCTTGGATCGACCTGGCTGCGGTGCAGCAATTTTTTGGAACTTCCACCCGTCGGGCAGACGATACGTGAGGGCAAGGCACTCGTTGGCGTAGACAGCATCGGTGACGTTTGCGGCGTCTTGCTTAGGGGGAGTAGCCTGCTGTGCTGCCTCGTAAGCAGCCGCAGAAAGAATGATTCCGGTGAGAATTATCGCGCGAATTAAGTGCATGTGCCCTCAATCGCGCAGTGTAAGAGAAGTGATGCCGGCTTTCAAGCTTCTTCGGGCAGTTTGTGTCCGTAAGGTGCGTCAGGTTGACGCGACATTCCAATCATCGATGATTGCATAACAACGCCGGCTCCTTAGACCCGAGTACACTGTGGTTTGTCGAAGACCATGGCTCGGGAGAAAGGAGCCGACATGATCATTATAGGCGTGGATTATCACCCGAGCGACCAGTACATCGCGTTTGTCGACACAGAAACGGGCGAGTATGGCGAACGGCGATTGAACCACAGTGATGGAGAAGCAGAAAAGTTTTACCGGGAACTTGCAGCACGAGGAATCAGCGTGCGCGTGGGGCTGGAGGCCACCGGCTATTCACGCTGGTTCGAGCGGTTACTGGCAGAGCTGGGAATCGAGGTATGGATCGGGAATGCGGCGGAGATCAAGACCAAGCGAGTTCGCAAGCAGAAGACGGACGGTGAGGACGCCCGACTGCTACTGAAACTGCTGCGGGAAAATAATTTTCCGCGGATCGGGGTACCCAGTCGGGAGAATCGTGATCTGCGACAACTGCTGTGGCACCGGCATCGGATGGTGCAAATGCGGACGCGGATCATGAACCAGCTGCAGGCTCTGGCGATGAAGGAAGGCTTGCGGAGGAAGAAGACGCTGTGGAGCGACCAAGGACGAGCACAGTTGGAAAAGCTTTCACTGGGTACCTGGACCTCACGGCGTCGGAAGGATCTGCTCGAGCTGCTGGATCGGATGAACCCAAGCATCGAAGAGTTAACCGCCGTGGTCGAGCAGGAAGCGAAGAAATGGCCCGAGGTGTTGCGGCTGATGACGCATCCCGGCGTGGGCCCTCTGACGGCGCTGGCCTTCGTGCTGATCATCGGAACTCCCGAGCGGTTTCAGTGCGGCAAGCAGATCGGCAGTTATGTCGGACTGATTCCTGAAGAGGACTCCAGTGCGAACCATCAACGGCTAGGCCACATCACCAAGCAAGGCAGTTCGCTCTTGCGTTTCTTGCTGGGAGAAGCAGCACAAGCTGCCGCGCGTTGTGATGCGGACTGGAGACGACGTTATATGCACCTGGCCGTGCGCCGGCAGCGGAACATTGCCAAGGTAGCTATGGCCCGGAGACTGGCGGTTCGACTGTATTGGATGTGGCGGAACGGTTGGGAGTATGCGCAGTGGGTAGCATTCGGTTCGCACGCGGGACAGCTCGGTACCGGACATGGCGTGCAGTAGAACGCCGTCCCAATGAATGGGCATCCCGCTCCTTCGCAAGAGGGAGTTTGAACGAGTAATCGTGGTCTGAAATTGTATCGAAGAGATGTGTGGGTCGGACTGAAACCGACCGAAAGATTACAAGCGAGCCGTGGTCGTCGACATTGGGCCAAAGAACACGACGAATGAAGACACTCACAGAAACGAACGGAGAAGTACGCTCATAAATAGTTTGACAGAGCCGGCGTTGTTAGAGATGTCCGGTTACGCGACTAACCAGGAGTTGGGGAAAGGGCAAATAGTCCGAGTCGCCGATTTCGCGCGTCTTCTATTGGTTGTTCTCCTTGGTTAGGGGAACGACTTTTCGACATAATCGGCGCCATGCGGTACAAATTTCCTGAGACGTATTTGCATATGCTGACGAACGGCAGGATTTTTGCATGGTCCGCGTTCACGGCCAGACTTGCGGAACGAAAACATCCAAATTTTATGTTGGGAATCCCGGTCTACTCTGACTATCCCACGATCCACGACTACGTGGTGCAAGCTCAAGGAGCCTTTGATCAAACCGTCCTCGGGTTGCAACAGCTTGCGAGATTTGGAGTTCGAGTTGAGATTCGAGTCGTTCTCCACGCAATCACAGTTCCGCGCCTGCTTGAGCTCGCGGAGTACATCTACCGGAACCTAACGTTTACAGAACATATCGCACTGATGGGCCTCGAAAATATTGGCTCTGCCCCCAGAAACATGAATAAGCTGTGGATAGATCCTCACGACTACGAAGATCAACTGGAGGCAGCCGTCGAATTTCTCGCCATACGCGGTATGAACGTTTCAATCTACAATCACCAGCTTTGCATCCTTCACAAATCGCTTTGGAAGTTCGCGCGAAAATCAATTTCTGACTGGAAGAATATCTATCTAGACGACTGCCAAACGTGTGGAGTTAAGGACGGATGCGGAGGCTTTTTTAAGTGGGCGACGAAGTTACATAGCGCTCATATTCGGGCGCTTCCATATCCCTGAGCTGTTCCGAAGACTCTCTAGCTCCATCCAACCAGCGCTACCCATTCGAGCGGTACGACGAGGTGGTCGAACCGGATTTCTCTGCAGAAAGCGTCCCCTTTGACCGTGGTTCGTCCGTGTGTTGATCCAGAGAACTTTTTCAAAAAATCCATTGGTACTCCGCGTAACCGCCGCGTAACCGTCCTATGCGTTTCTGGGGATTTTGGCGTTTCTCGCTGAACCTAGAATCAGTAAGTTACGGCCTGTCAATAAACGGAGCGGGTTCGATTCCCACCCGCGCCTCCAGTATTCCTTTCCTTCATGAAAATCCATCAGCTGGGCCCTGCATTCTTCTCGCGCGTCAGGCTCGCTACTGCACGAATCGGCTAGCCGGTACGCGCGCACATTCCAGCTTCCGTCCGCTCTAAGCTTTGCCCGGCACAGAAGAAGCACTCCACACAGCGCTTGCAACTTGGCGTTAGTCACTATAATGTTAGGGCCACTAACACAATATAGCTCCCGCACCCCACCCCGGTGCGCTCTGTAGGAGGAAAAGCATCATGCCCCGCGCAAAAACTTCCGTCAGGCAGCCATCCTCGACGGAACCCGTAATCGACGGTGATCGCGACGGCGACGCCACCAGGACACGCGGCCGCTCTGCTTCCAGAAAAGAGCCGGTCGGCGGCCTTCGCGAACGCAAGAAAGCCCGCCTGCGGCAGCAGATCATCGAAACGGCCTTGCATCTTTTTCGCCAGCGCGGTTATGAAAAAACACGCATTGACGACATTGTGCAAACCCTGGAAATCAGCCAGCCCACATTCTTCCGCTATTTCCCCAGCAAAGAAGCGGTATTGCGCGAAGTAGGACGCCGCGCTTTCGCCCGCCAGGCCGAAAGCCTCAAATCCGAGCTCTCCACCAAAGCCCCCACCGAACAGCGCCTCCGCCGCTTTTACGAAACTCTCGGAAATGTCACTGAAGTCGGCCGCCCACTCTGGCAGGCCGTAATTCTCGCCGGCGCGATGGATCCGGTGCGCTCGCCCGAGTTGCGCGGCGCCGAAGCCGCAACCGTAAACTTGCTGCGCGAAATTATCGCCGAGGGCCAAAAAAACGGCGAAGTCACCCGTGATTTTCCGGTCGTGCACCTCGCCGAATTCATGGAAGGACTTTTCAATACCGTCGTCCGCCAGTGGGCCGTGGACCTTACCGGCCCGCACAAACTCACCGAGCGGGTGCGCAATGCCGTCGAATTTTTCTTGCGGGGCGCTCGGCCGTAGCCGGAAAACATTGCCAATCCGCGTGCCGCTCGCGGAAGCTCGCGCGTCTTCCGCGCCAGCCTGCTTCACAACCACAAAGTCGCTGAGGTGCATGCCATGAAAGCTGCCGTACTGCGCGAATTCAAAACGCCACTAAGCATCGAAGAAATCGCGCAGCCCCAGCCGGCCGCGCACGAAGCATTGATCGCCGTGGAAGCTTGCGGTGTCTGCCATTCCGATTTGCACTTGGCTGATGCCGACTGGCCGCAACTCGCGCGCATCGTCAAAAAACCGCTTATCCTCGGCCACGAAATCGCCGGCCGCATCGTGGAAAAAGGCGCCTCCGTTGAAAATCTGCAAGTCGGCGACCGCGTCGGCGTTCCGTGGCTGCACTGGAGTTGCGGCGAATGTGAATTCTGCCGTGAAGGCAACGAAAATCTCTGCATCAAGCAGCAAATCACCGGCGTCACCGTGGATGGCGGCTTCGCCGAATTCGTCAAAGCCCCTGCCAGCCACGCGCTGAAAATTCCCGAACAGCTTTCCGCCAGCGATGCCGCCCCTCTTTTCTGCGCCGGCGTCACCGTGTATCGCGCCCTGCAACAGGCCAAAATCCAGCCAGGCCAGCGTTTGGCGGTCTTCGGTGTCGGTGGCCTGGGTCAACTCGCCGTGCAGATCGGCGCGGGGCTAGGAGCGGCCGTCACCGCCATTGACGTCTCCGATGAAAAACTCGCACATGCGACAACTCTCGGCGCGTCCGCAACTCTGAACGCCAAGACCGCGGATGTTGCTAAGGAGCTTCGCCGCGCGCGCGGCGTCCACGCCGCCATCGTAACTTCCGCCGCAAAAGCCGCCTACGACACCGCTTTTCTCTGCGTCCGGCCCACCGGCATTCTCCTCGTCGTCGGCCTCCCTGCGGAATCTATCTGCTTCCCGCCGATTTCGATGGCCGCATCGGAAGTCCGTATCCAGGCGTCCTCCGTCGGGACCCGCCAGGATCTGCGCGCGGTCCTGGCCATGGCCGCAGCAGGCAAAATCCGCTCGCAAGTAACCACGCGCCCGTTAACGCAAGTCAACGAAGCCATGGCCGATTTGCGCAACGGTACCGTCTCCGGCCGCATCGTGCTCACTCCGCATTAGACGCCCTGCGCCGCACAGTTCTTACCTTTCACGTTTGCACCCCAGCGATTAATCATCAGGCCGAGGTCCCAGTAAACGTATTCATCCTATCCAAATCTCTACCAAGCTCCTCCCAGCCCCGCCCCCGTACCTCCATCCGTAATTTCGATGCGCCGCATCAGCTTTCTAGTTGACGTTAGTAACTATGATGTGATACCTACACTCACAATTCTTGGGAAATGGGTCGGACGGGGGGTCGGGTGTCTTTGAAGTCGTGCAAAACATTCCGCAATGATGTCTCTAGAGAAATCGTGCCAGCCACGCTCTCTCACCGCCGGGTCCGCGGTCGTGCATCCCGTTGGTGCGAATTTCCAGCCGTCCCGATCTCACAGCTGTCCCACACATTAGGAGGAGCCATGAGAGTTCTGATCTCATTTATCTGCGCCGTGGCCGTGATGCTGGCGGCGTCTCTGTTGTTGGCGAGTCCAATCGCGCACGCCCAGGGTGTGGGCGCTTCGGGAAGCCTCAGCGGCACGGTGTCTGATCCCACCGGCGCCGTAATCCCCAAGGGCACGGTGACGGCCGAAGATGCCGCCAGAGGCATACGCATCTCGGCCACCGTTGACGCCAACGGCCAGTATCGCTTCACCAATCTCTCCCCCGGCACCTACGATCTCACCGCGCAGATCCCCGGATTTCAATCGCTAGTTCAAAAAGGCGTCGTGATCACCGTCGGTCAGGTGGCCAATCTCGATTTCCATCTCCAGGTTGCGACCACCTCCTCGGTCGTGGAAGTCTCCGCCGCACCGCCCGTCGTCGAAACCGAACGTGGCAGCCAGGCCAACACCATCACCCAGCAATATATCGATGACCTCCCGATTGACCGCCGCGACTATCTCAATTTTACCTTGCTCCTCCCCGGTGTCGCCGATTCCACCCGCCTCACGGACGATCAGGATTTTCGCGTGAAACAAACTCCGCAAAGCGGCCTTTCCTTCTACGGCAGCAACGGCCGCGGCAACAGCATCACCGTTGACGGCGGCGAGACCGGCGACGATGCTGGCGGCGTTCGCCTGACGGTGAGTCAAGACGCCGTGCAAGAGTTCCAGGTGAATCGCAGCAACTATGGCGCCGATTTGGGCGGCGCAACCGGCGCGTCCGTCAATATCGTCACAAAAACGGGCACTAATGACGTCCACGGTACCCTGTACAGCTATTTCCGCAACAGCGGCCTGGATGCGCGCGATCCCTTCGCCTTCACCCAGGCGCTCGCGCCCGGTGAGATCTTCGATCCCACAACTAATTCTCTGGGTACACCAATCAAGGATTCTCTGGGGCGCTACCAATTCGGCGGTACCATCGGCGCCCCCATCCACAAGGACAAGACCTTCGTCTTCTTTGCCTTTGAAGGCTTGCGCCAGGACGCCGAGAATGCCGTCCCACTGATTACCAACACGAACGAGTTTCTTCCCACCGCCGCTCAAAACGGCGTTATCGCTGGCCTCGTTGCGCAGGGCGCTACTCCCGTGCCCTGCCTCAACAATCCCAACGGCGGCCCCCCCACGAGTTTGCCGGCAAATCAGTGTGCGGGCGCGCTCCAGACCGCGTTGACCACCAGCCAACTTACCGGCCTCACTGCCGGGCAAACCGCCCTCAACACCTACTTCATCAATCAACTGGAATCGAACGGCGGCCTCTTCAATTACAACACCCGCGAGTACCTGTTTTCAGGTCGCCTCGATCATCACATCAGCGAAGCGGACTCGATTTCTCTCAGCTACCGTTACGGCCACGACCTGGAAGAAAATCCCGACGTGCAATCGCTCACCGGTTTTTCCGCCGGCAGCTCCACCCACGACTACGACAACAATCTTCAAGCGTCCTGGTATCACGTTTTCAGCCCGCGCACCGAAAATGAATTTCGCTTCCAGTGGGATTACAACAGCTTCAACGTCATCCCCAACACGCCGGGGCAAGCCGGCATCCAGATCGCCAGCTTCGCAAACAACCTCGGCACCAATATATTCCTGCCCAATCTCACCATCCTTCGCCGCTACGAATTGGCGGACAACGTCACCCTGGTGCGCGGCAGCCACACCATCAAATTCGGAGGCAATGAGATTCTCCGCGGCAATCACACCGAATCCCACACCTTCCTCCCGGGTCGCTTCGTCTTCGGACCTCTTCCCGGCGCCCTCCTGAGCCCGCAACTCAGCGGCCTCGCAGATGGGCTAAATTCCCTGCAAAGCGCTTCTCTCGGCCTGCCGCAGGTTTATCAGCAAGGTTTCGGCGACGCGGACTATCCCGCCTACACGCGCCCCCTGAGTGGGATCTATTTGCAGGACTCCTGGAAAATTAGTTCCAATTTCACCCTGAACTACGGCCTGCGCTATGAAGTTGACTCGCAATATAACCCGCTGAATACGTACTATGGCGACATCGCTCCGCGCATCTCGTTTGCTTGGGATCCCTTCAAGGATCACAAAACTGTTGTCCGCGGCGGGTACGGAATTTTCTACGGCCCTGTTGACGCCCAAATCCCCCAAGTGGATTTGAGCCTCGGCGTCCTCAACAAGAATCGCAGCACCGTCGAGAATCAGCACAACACTTCCCAAGTTCCCGATCAAGTAAACAATCTCGTAAACACTTGCGGGGTCGGGGTCACCGCGCTCGGTACCCCGGGCACCATTTTCCCTGGTAACGGTGCCAGCCCTTGTAACCGTTTCATATCCATCTACGCAGATCCGCTCGGTGCCTCAGGGCTTCCTTTTCTACAAAATTCCGCGACGATATTTCAGACCTTGTTCGCCGCGGGCCTGATTCAATGCACCACCGCGACGGCTGGGCAGAATGCATGCATCACCCCGCAGTCTCTGCTCCCCACCACGGCGGGTGGAGTTTTTCCTGAACCGCTGGGTTCAGGCATTTTCGTTCAGAACTCCGGCCAGGTTTCGCCATTGACCGTACTGTTCAGCAACCCACCCAACTACAAGCCTCCGCAGTCGCAACAGGCTTCGCTTGGTATCGAGCGCGAAATCAGCCCGGGCTTCTCCGTTTCGGTCAGCTTTATTTATTCGCACACTCTGCGGCTCCCGGTTGCGATTGATACTAACCTGCTGCCCGCGACGCCGATGAGCACGGTAACCTTGGCCAACGGCAAGTCCGTTTCTTATCGCAACTGGAACATGAGCGCGGCCACCGACCCAGCCGCAGGCTTTGAAACCTCCGGCGCAGGTGCCGGCGGCGTTTACCCATGTGCGGTTACCCTCAATGGTTTTGGTCAGCCCGTCTCACCTTGCTTCGCAAATGTGCTGATTGCGCAGAACAACCAATACACCTCGGCGTCCTCCGCTCTCTACGAGGGCGGCATTATCGAAGTCCGCAAACGCTTCAACGATAATTTCTCGTTCTTTGGAAATTACACCTACAGCAAAGCCTTCGACACGAGCACCGATTTCAACACCGACTTTGGTCCGCAAGATCCCACGGACTTGGGCGCGGAGCGCGCTCTCTCCGAATTCGATGAACGCAACAAAGTCGTGCTCGCGGGCGTCTTCAACAGCCCATGGAAGAACGCTTTCCTGTCGGGCTTTCAACTCTCGCCAATTTTCCAGTACCACAGCGGTCATCCCTTCAACTTGCTCGCCGGCGGCGAGGTCAACGGGAACAACCACACGACGAACGAACGCCCCATCGGTGCTCCGCGCGACTCCGGTCTCGGCCCCAACTATGTTGACTTCGACGCGCGCTTGACCTGGCAGCACAAATTCGGCGAACGGCTCAATCTGCAACTGACTGCGGAAGGCTTTAACATCGCCAATCACACCAACTTTGCCAGCGTGAACAACGAAGTGAGCCCGCTGTTCGGACTCACGCCCGGGTTCACTACCTTCAACGTGCACGGCAGCGCCGCCCTCTCTCCCAGCACGCCGCTCGGTTTCACTTCGGCATTGCCGAAACGGGAGATTCAGCTCGGCTGCAGATTTAATTTCTAGTTGCGCGGCAGGAAATCGCCGGCGGTCCCCGCTACGCCCCGCCGGCGCTGGCTCCAGAATTTCAGGCGAATAATTTCGCCGGCGCCTCGGGCCCACGAACTTCGCAGCAACAGGAGGAGTTGAAATGTGGCAACAGATCAAACGCACCGTGCTTTTCAGCGTTATCGTCGCGGTCCTCGTTCTATCCATCGCGGATACCTCGCGAGCGCAAAGTAATGTCGTCACAAAAACCGGCCCGCTCAGCGACGGCGCCACCTACCTGATCCAAGTTCCTGTAAATTGGAATGGAACCCTGTTTCTCTATAGCCACGGTTACGTCGAACCCGGAGCCGCCAATCCTGCGATGGATGTCGGCGATCCAGACACCGGCGCTTTTCTCCTCGCCAGCGGATTCGCCCTCGCCGGTTCCTCCTACGCCACCACGGGCTGGGCCATTCACGAAGCCCTCACCGATCAGATCGCCACGCTCGATTTGTTCGACACCATGTTCCCCCACCCCGCCGCCACCATCGCCTGGGGACATTCTCTCGGCGGCATTATCACCGCCGGATTAATTCAAAGGAATCCCAAGCGCTTCACGGCCGCACAACCAATGTGCGGCGTGCTCTCGGGCGGCGTAGCCACCTGGAACACCGCGCTCGATGCCGAATTCGCCTTCAAGACGCTGCTCGCACCCACTTCCAAGCTGCAACTGGTTGACATCGCAAACCCCACCGCAAATTTCGAGCTGTCAGAAGGAATTCTCGCCGCCGCTCAGGCCACACCTCAAGGCCGCGCCCGCATCGCTCTCGGCGCTGCTCTCGGCGACACGCCCGGCTGGTTCACTCCCACTTCGCCGGAACCTTCTCCCACCGATTTCGCCAGCCAGGAAGCGAATCAGTTTGACTGGGACGCGCAAATTGACTTTCCCTTCGTATTCGCCTTCCGCGCCGAACTCGAAGCCCGCGCCGGCGGCAACGTCTCCTGGAACACCGGCGTCGACTACCGCAAGCAGCTCGAAAAATCCGTGGACCGCGACGAAGTCTGGGCGCTCTATCAGACCGCCGGACTCAGCCTGGAACAGGACCTCGACACTCTGAATCGTGCCGCTCGCATCAGCGCGAATCCGAAAGCGGTCAATTACCTCGAGCAAAATATTATTTTTGACGGTCGGATAGACATCCCCGTCCTCTCCATGCACACCAAGGGCGATGGCCTGGTAGTCGTCGAAAATGAAACGGCGTACAAGGATGTCGTGGATCGTGTGGACGATAACAGCCGCCTCCTACGTCAAACGTTCGTGGATCGCGCCGGCCACTGCGCCTTCACACCCGCGGAAACTATCGCCGCGGTTGAAACGCTCCTGCAACGTGTGGAGACCGGCCGCTGGCCCAGCATCGAAGCCAATCTCCTCAATGGCGACGCCGCCTCTCTTGGCCCGCAATTCAATATCTTTGCGGTGGGCACCACCATCGTTCCCACTCCGCCCGCCTTCATAGATTTCACGCCCGCGCCCTATTTGCGTCCCTTCGACGCCTTCGCGCACCCATGCTTTTTCGGCTTCGGTAATGATTGCACCCAAGGCTTCTCTTTCGGCGAAACGTTCTGAGCAGTTCGGAAGCAGAGAGTACGAAGAGCCAACGCAGGAAGTCGGGAATCTTTAGTCGTGGCGTTGGAGTCGGCGTCAGGACTCGGGAATCTTCGTAGGTCGTGGCTTTAGATTCTGTATGTGAACTACCGTTTTTCGTCAGGGCACGGCTTCAGCCGTGCCGTAAACGCCCTGAACTGCCAGCGGCTTTAGCCGCTGAGGCTGCCTTCGCCTTCGATGTTGCTCTTGTAGCGGCCGCCTGCCTTCTGGGCGGGTATCTTTGAATTCGCAAACTAGCGTTAGCATCTAACATATGATATAAACACACGCTATTTTGAAAGGCCGTAAATTAACCCAGCTCCAAAACTCGCAACGTGACCACCTCCAAGATCTTCGACCTCTCCGGCCGCGTCGCCATCATCACCGGCGGCTCCGTTGGCCTGGGACGCCAGATGGCCGATGGCCTAGCAGAAATGGGTGCGACCCTGGTTCTCTGCGCCCGGAAGAAAGACCGCTGCGAGCAAGCAGCCGCCGAACTGCAAGCTGCGGGCGCTAAAGTTCTAGCGCTCTCCTGCGATGTCAAAGATCCAGCCAGCATTCAAAAAGTCGCCGACGCCACCCTCGAAAAATTCGGGCGCCTAGACATCCTCATCAACAACGCCGGCACTTCCTGGGGCGCGCCCGTCGAAACCATGACGCTCGAGCAGTGGCACAAAGTAATCGAAACCAATCTCACCGGAACGTTCCTGTTTTCGCAGACGGTAGGCCGCGCTATGATCAAGCAGCGTAGCGGAAAAATTATCAACATCGCATCCGTCGCGGGGCTGCGTGGCTCGTCGCCCAAATTTTCCGCCATCGGCTACAGCTCCAGCAAAGGCGGCGTGATCGTCTTCACCAAAGATCTCGCCTGCAAATGGGGCATGCACAACATCCAGGTCAACGCCATCGCGCCCGGCTGGTTCCCCACAGACATGTCCGAAAAAGTTATCGAACGTAACAAAGAATCGCTCCTCGCCGGTATACCCCTGGGCCGCTTCGGCGGCCCGCAAGACCTGAAAGGGGCCGCGATTTTTCTCGCCTCCTCGGCATCCGACTACGTCACCGGACATACCCTGGTAGTTGATGGAGGTCAATCCGCCTGATCCAGGAAAAATAAACCATGAATATTCCGCTCACTCCCTTGCGTTTTCTGCGTTACGCGGCGCAACAATATCCCCGCCGCACCGCCGTCGTCTGCAATGACGACCGCTTCAGCTACGCGCAAATGGCCGAACGGGTCAGTCGCCTGGCCGGCGCTCTGCGCGAAGCCGGCATCCGACCGGGCGATCGCGTAGCCTTTCTCAGCAGCAATTGCCATCGCTTACTCGAAGCCTATTACGGAGTTCTCGAAGCCGGTGCAGTTCTGCTTCCGCTCAACATCCGCCTCACCCCAGCAGAACTCGGCTACATCCTCAACGATTCCGGCGCCTCCGCCCTCTTCATCGAAAAACAATTCCTTCCCGTGGTCGAAGCGTTTCGCAAAGATATTCCCGCGGTAAAATTATTCTGCCAGCTCGATGGCGTTCCCACAGCGCCCTGGCTCTCTCCCACAAATTACGATGCGCATCTTGCCGCCGCCACTCCACATTTCGCGGATATTCCCTCCATTGACGAGACTTCCCTCTGCGAACTTTTCTACACCAGCGGCACCAGCGCCAACCCCAAAGGTGTGATGCTCACGCACCGCAACGTGTACCTCCACGCGCTGCACGTCTGCATGGGGTTGCAGATCGAACGAGGCGCCGTCGAACTTCACACCATCCCTCTTTTCCACGCCAATGGCTGGGGTGTGGCGCATTTCCTCACGCTGCTCGGCGGCCGCCACGTGATGATCCAACGCTTCGACCCCAAGGAAATTTTCCGCCTCATCGAAAAAGAAGGCGTGCACACGCTGAGCCTCGTGCCCATCATGGCCACTGCGCTGGTGAATTGCCCCGAGCGCCCCAATTACAATTTGACGACTCTCCGCCGCATCACCATCGGTGGCGCCGCTTCTTCACCCACGCTCATTCGCGAAGTCGAAGAAAAACTTGCGTGCGAATGTTTCTCAGGCTACGGCCTCACCGAAACTTCGCCCACGCTTTCTGTTTCTCCCATGAAATCCGGAATGGACTGGCAAGGCGAGCAGCGCTTCACCGGACAAGCGATGACTGGCTACGCAATTCCCGGCGTGGAACTGCGCATAGTGGATCCGAACGACAACGACGTCCCGCACGACGGCCAATCCATCGGCGAAATCGTCGCGCGCGGCGACGGCGTCATGGAAGGCTACTGGCGCCAACCCGAAGCCTCCGCCGAAGCTCTGCGCGGCGGCTGGTTTCACACCGGAGACATGGCCACGCTCAACGAAGATGGTTACGCCCTCATCGTTGACCGCAAGAAAGACATCATCGTCAGCGGCGGCGAAAATATTTCTTCGCTCGAACTCGAAAAAGCCATCCTCGCGCATCCCGCCGTTCTGGAAGTTGGCGTGATTCCCGTCCCCGACGCCAAGTGGGGCGAAGTCCCCAAAGCTCTCGTGGTGTTGAAGCCGAACGCGAATGCCACCGAACCCGAACTCATCGAGTTCTGCCGCTCGCGTCTGGCGCACTACAAATCTCCACGCTCCTTCGAATTCGTGGATAGCCTGCCTAAAACCGGCACGGGAAAAATTCTGAAAAAAGATATCCGCAAGAAATATTGGCAAGGTCAAGACACGATGCGTCAGGGCTTCACTCTGCCAACGCCGCCGAAAGCAAAAACCGGCGTCTGAAATAAGTTGAGGCCGTTCGACGCAGCACATTTTGCAGAATTGTTTGCAGTCAACCCGAAGGAGTCTGATTCATGGATCTAAACCTAACCCCCGACGAATTGCAGTTTCGCGACGAGCTCAGGTCTTGGCTCGCGACCAATGTCCCGAAAGATTGGAACGAATGGCGCGAAAAACCGATCGAAGAATCCTTCCCCTATCTGCGCGCCTGGCAGCGCAAGCTGCAGGAAGGCCGCTGGGCCGCCGTTTCCTGGCCCAAGGAATACGCCGGCCGCAGCGCTTCACTAATGCAGCAAGCGCTTTTCTGGGAAGAAATGGCGCGCGTCGAAGCTCCGCCCATGGCCAATTCTCTCGGCCTCGGTCTGATCGGGCCCACCATCATCGCCTACGGCACCGAAGCGCAGAAGCAGCGCTTCATTCCGAAAATTCTCAGCGCCGAAGAAATCTGGTGCCAAGGTTTTTCTGAGCCAAACGCCGGCTCCGATCTCGCCGGGCTGCAAACGCAAGCGGTCCTCCACGGCGATCACTACCTCGTGAACGGCCAAAAAGTCTGGACCAGCTACGGCTGGGTCGGTGACTGGTGCGAACTCGTCGTGCGCACAGATGCCACCGCCGCAAAACACAAAGGCCTCACCGTGCTCCTCGTGGATATGAAATCTCCCGGCGTCGAAGTTCGCCCGCTGCGCCAGATGACCGGCGAATCGGAATTCAACGAGCTGTTCTTTCGCGACGTCCGCGTCCCCGCCGAAAATATTCTCGGCAAAGTGAACGACGGCTGGAATGTCGCGATGAGCACCCTGATGTACGAACGGGGCTCCTACGGCGCGCGCCTGCATCTGATTTTCAAACGTTACATCACGCGTCTGATCGAACTCGCGCGCAACATCAAGCGCAACGGCCGGCCAGCGGCTGAAGACCCCATCATTCGTCAGAAACTCGCGCAGTGCAGCGCCGAAATTGAAATCATGCGCTTCAATCAAATGCGCGCCTTCAGCCGCCTCACCGCGACGGGAGTGCCCGGGCCCGAAGGCAGCATCCAGAAAATTTTCTGGAGCGAGCTCAATCAGCGCCTGCAGCAAATCGCGCAGGAAATTCTCGGCCCCTACGGCCAATTGCTCGGCGGCGATCCGCGCGCCATTGACAACGGCATGTGGTCCTACGCCTACCTGCGCACGCGCGGCAATACCATCGAAGCCGGTACGTCGGAAGTGCAACGCAACATCATTGGACACTTTGTTCTCGGCCTGCCCAGAAGCTATTAGGCCAAAAACTCGGAAGGGGAAACTCCATGCAATTCGGCTTAAGTGAAAGTCAGGAATTTCTGAAAGACAGCGCGCGCAAATTCTTTGCCGGCGAATGTCCCAGCGCGGAAATGCGCCGCCTGATGGAAACGGACACCGCCTATGACGCCGCGCTGTGGTCCAAACTCACCGACCAAGGCTACACCGGCATTATTTTTCCGGAAGCGTACGGCGGCGTCGGCCTCGGAAAAGTCGAGCTGATGCTGTTGATGGAAGAGGCCGGCCGCGCGCTCCTGCCCGGTCCGTTTTTTTCCACCGTTGTGCTGGCCGGCTCGGTCCTCGACTCCGTCGCCTCGCCCGCGCTCAAACAAAAATATCTCGCGCCCATCTGCCGCGGCGAAGCTCGCTCCACCGTCGCCATCCTCGAGGCCAACGCCAGCTGGAATCCCCGCGATATTCAGCTGACGGCAGCCAACGGAAAGCTCACCGGCGAAAAATATTTCGTCTCCGACGCGGCCGTCGCCGATTTCATTCTCGTAGTGGCCCGTAACGGTGTGTTCATTGTGAATTCCAAAGCCCCTGGCCTGAAAATTTCTCCCATGACCGCCATGGACCTCACCCGCAAACTCTACNTCGTCGAATTCCATAACACCCCGGCCGAAGAAATCGGCGCCACCGCCAATCTCGAACGCGCCTTCGACGTTGCCACCGCCGCGCTCGCCGCCGAAATGGTCGGCGGCATGCAACGCACGCTCGACATCACCGTGGAATACGCCAAAACGCGCAAGCAGTTCGGTAAACCCATCGGCACATTTCAAGCCGTGCAGCACCAGTGCGCGGACATGTATTTGGAAACCGAAAGTTCCCGCTCCGCGGTGTACTATGCCGGATGGGCGCTCGAGGAAAATTCCCCGGACGCATCAACCGCCGTTTCCATCGCCAAAATGTATGCGAGTGACGCTGCCCGCACGGTCGGCAATCGCGGCATCCAGATTCACGGCGGCATGGGTTTCACCTGGGAGAACGATGTGCACCTGTACTACCGTCGCGCCAAAGGTTCGGAAACGGCATTCGGCGACGCCACTTTTCATCGCGAGCGGATTGCCACAAAGGTGATCGACTCCGCCGTCGTAGATGCCGGCACCGTCACCGCGAAGAGCGCGTAAATTCGCAATCCAAGGACTTTTCCATGAACGATCTCGTGCAGCTCACGACAGAAAACGGCATCGCCGTCATTACCATCAACAATCCCCCGGTCAACGCGCTCAGCCCCGGCGTCCCCGAAGGCATCTCCGAATCGCTCGATCGAATTGCGCAGGACGACACCATCAAAGCCGTCGTCCTCATCGGCGGCGGCCGCACCTTCATCGCCGGTGCGGACATCAAAGAATTCGGCAAATTGACTTCCGGCAAACCGCGCGGTGCGGGACTGCTCCCATTTCTTCTGAAAATCGAAGACAGCAAGAAGCCAGTAATCGTCGCGATTCACGGCACAGCTTTCGGCGGTGGCCTGGAAGTGGCCATGGCTTGCCACTATCGCGTCGCCGTTTCCGGCGCGCAAGTCGGCCAGCCCGAGGTAAAACTCGGCATCATCCCGGGCGCTGCCGGCACGCAACGTCTTCCTCGCCTCGCAGGCGTCGCGAAAGCTGTCGAAATGTGTACCACGGGCAATCCTGTCAAAGCCGCGGAGGCCCTGCAGTTCGGCATCGTTGATCGCATCATCGAGGGCGATCTCCTCGCCGGAGCAATTGCGTTCGCCCGCGAAGTCGCCGCGAAGTCCGCGCCCAAAACACGCGAGCGTAACGAAAAACTTGGCACCCCCGCTGACAACGCTCCGATTTTTTCGGCCGCGCGCGAAACCGTGGCCAAGAAACAGCGCGGCCTGCTCGCGCCCGTCGCTGCCATCACCGCCATCGAAGCCGCCACGACGTTGCCGTTTGCCGAAGGCTGCCAGGTTGAACAAAAACTTTTCATCGAGTGCCTTTTCTCCGACCAATCCAAAGCGCTCATCCACGTCTTCTTCAGCGAGCGCGAAGTCAGCAAGATCCCCGACGTTCCTAAGGAAACTCCGCTCATTCCCATAAAATCAGCCGCGGTGGTTGGCGCCGGGACTATGGGCGGCGGCATCGCCATGGTCCTCGCGAATGCCGGAATTCCCGTGCTGCTTAAAGATGCGGACCAAGCCGCGCTCGATCGCGGCCTCGCGACCATCCAGTCGAATTATGCAAACTCCGTCAAACGGGGCCGCTTCACTCCGCAAGACGCCGAAGAGCGCTTCAAGCGCATCACTCCCACGCTTTCGTATGACGATTTCGCAAAAGTTGATTTGATCATCGAAGCCGTCTTCGAAGGCATGGCGCTCAAAAAAGAAGTCTTCAAAGAACTCGATCGCGTCTGCAAACCCGGCGCCATCCTCGCCAGCAATACTTCCACGCTGAACATTGATGAAATCGCTTCCGCCACTTCGCGACCCGCCTCCGTCATCGGCACACATTTTTTCAGCCCCGCAAACGTAATGCGTCTGCTGGAAATCGTTCGCGGCAAAGCTACTTCCAAAGAAGTGATCGCCACGTGCATGCAGCTGTCCAAATCGCTCGGCAAGATCGGCGTGCTCGTCGGCAATTGCCGCGGCTTTGTCGGCAATCGCATGTTCGGCCCCTACCGCCGCGAAGCTCAGTTCCTGGTCGAAGAAGGTGCCAGCATCGCCGCTGTAGACAAAGCGCTCGCCGATTTCGGCATGGCCATGGGACCGCTCGCCACCGGCGATCTGGCGGGCCTCGATGTCGGCTGGCGCATCCGCAAGGAGTATCGCCATTTGGAAAAGCCCGGCATTCGTCAGCCGATCATCGAAGATAATTTGTGCGAACTCGGCCGCTTCGGCCAAAAGACTGGCGCCGGCTGGTACAAATATGACGAGCAGCGTCGCGCGATGCCAGATCCCGCGGTGGACGAACTGATCCGCAAATGGGTAACCGAAGCCAAGATCCCGCAGCGCGAAATTTCCCCTGCGGAAATTGTGGATCGCTGCATTTACGCGCTCGTCAACGAAGGCGCTCGCATTCTCGAAGAAGGCTATGCCCTGCGTGCTTCGGACATAGACATTATTTATCTCAATGGCTACGGCTTCCCCGCGTATCGCGGCGGCCCCATGTGGTATGCGGATACGGTCGGCCTGAAACAGGTGCTAGCGCGGATCTCGGAATTCCACCGCCAGCACGGTGAAATTTGGCAACCAGCTCCGCTGCTGGTGCGCCTGGCGGAGCAAGGCAAAACTTTCGCGAACTTCGGCAAGGAAGAAGTCGCCGCCGGCTAATTTGCGCGCGCGAAGGTACAATTCACGATGCGCACCATACCAGTCTGGACCCGCGCGCCTTTCGCCGTCACAATATTGCCGGTGACTCAACCTTGAGCGAACGGCCAACCTGACGATGGGCGTCCTCTATCTCGTACGTCACGCCCAGGCATCGTTCCTCGAGCCGAACTACGACAAATTGTCGGCGCTCGGCGAAACGCAGGCGCGCGTTCTCGGCGAATATTGGGCGCAACGCAAGATCACATTCGACCGCGTCGGCGTCGGCCCGTGCGCGCGGCAAAGAAACACCGTAAAATTCGTGAGCGCTGCTTACGACCAGGCTGGCCTGAATTTTCCCGAGCCTCAAAACTTGGTGGAGTTCGACGAATATCAAGGCGAAGCTGTGCTTCGCGGCAGCCTTCCCGAATTGCTGGAAAAAGACCCAGGAATCCGCGAGCTCCATACCGTGTTCCAATCCTCCACCACGAACGCTGCAAAGCGCGTGGCCTTTCAGAAACTATTCGAAGCTGTCATCGGCGATTGGGTTCGCGGCACGTTCCGCCTGGAAGGCGTCGAGACTTGGCTGCAATTTTGCGCACGCGTAAATTTCGGCCTGGACAAATTCCTCGCCTCCGAAACGCGCGGGGAACGGGTCGCGATTTTTACTTCGGGCGGCCCCATCGCAGTGGCATCGCAGCGCGCGTTGCGCCTCTCGCCCGAAAGTACACTGCAAATGACCTGGATGTCGCGCAACTCGTCCTGGAGCGAATTTCTTTACAGCGCGGAGCGCTTCACGCTGAGCAGTTTCAATATCCACGAACACATCGCCGATCCCGCAATGCGCACGTATCGCTAGGGAGATTTTCCAATGAGCGATTTTCTCGATCAACCGACGGCGATTCGCTCCGGCGAAGAGCTGAACGTAGCCGCGCTCGAACCCTACCTGCGCAATTCCTTTCCCGACGAAGCCGGCGCGCTCACAGTTCGCCAATTCCCCGCCGGCCATTCCAACCTCACGTATTCACTTCATCTGGGCGCCAGAGAATTAGTTCTGCGGCGCCCGCCCTTCGGCAGCAAGGTGAAATCCGCACACGATATGTCTCGCGAATTTCGCGTGCTCTCGAAACTTCACGCCGTTTACTCCCCTGCTCCGGAAGTTCTTCTTTACTGCGACGACGATTCCATCATCGGCGCGCCGTTTTACGTGATGGAACCAGTTCACGGAATCATCCTGCGCAGAACTCTGCCGCGCGGTTTGGATTTTTCCGCGATAAAGGCGCGCCGCCTCAGCGAATCGTTCATCGATAATCTGGTGCGCCTGCATCGTGTGGATTACGCGGCGGCGGGGCTCGCTGAACTCGGCAAGCCGGACGGATATCTCGAGCGGCAGGTGCGCGGCTGGACCGGACGTTACTACGGTTCGAAGACGCACGATTATCCGGAGGTGGAACAAATCTCCTCGTGGATGCAGCAGCACCTGCCCACCACAAACGCGGTTTCGCTGATTCACAATGACTACAAGTACGACAACGTGGTTCTGGATGCGAGCGACATCACGCGAATCGTGGGCGTGCTCGACTGGGAAATGTGCACCATCGGCGACTCGCTCACCGATCTCGGCGCTGCGCTGGCGTACTGGGTGGATAAAACGGATCCGGAAGAGGTGCAGAAAAATCGCTGGGGGCCTACAACGGAAGAAGGAAGTTTCACGCGTGCCGAAATCGTGCAGCGCTACGCGCAAAAAACGGAGTGCGATGTAGCGCACATCGCGTTCTATCTGGCGTTCGCGCGTTTCAAATTAGCGGTGATCGTGCAGCAAATTTATTTTCGTTATCACCAAGGCCTAACCAAAGACGTCCGCTTCGCGACCATGCCCGCAACAATTCAAATGCTGCTGCAGGCGTCCTTGCACGCCGCGCGATCCGGCCACATTTAGCAGCTCGAACATTCTGGCCCGCAGTCGCGGGCTCAGAATGAAAGTTATGTGAACTTCTAAGTACCCTATTTTGCCGGTTCTTTTTTGTCTTGAATCGAGAGCAGCTCCACTTCGAAGATCAGCGTGGAGTTCGGCCCGATCGGTCCCTTGGCTTGCGGGCCGTACGCCAGGTCCGACGGAATAAATAATTGCCACTTCGATCCGACCGGCATCAGTTGCAACGCCTCGGTCCAACCCTTGATCACGCCGCTTACTGGAATTGTCAGCGGCTGATTGCGTGAGTAGGAGCTGTCGAATTCGGAGTTGTCGAGCAGCGTGCCTTTGTAATTGCAGACCACGGTATCGGTGGCGGTGGGTTTCGGGCCGCTGCCTTGCGTCAGGATTTTATATTGCAGGCCGCTGGGCAGCGTGACCACGCCGTCTTTCGTTTTATTTGCTGCCAGAAATGCGTCGCCTGCTTTTTTGTTGGCGTCGCCGGCCTGCTGTGCTTTTTCGGCCTGCTCCTTGCGCATGTTGGCCTGCAAATTCGTCATCACAGTTTTGGCTTCTTCGTCGCTCAGCACCGTCTTACCGCCGGCGATGGCGTCCTTCATTCCGCGCAATAGAATATTCGGGTCCACATCCACGCCGTCTCTGTGGATGCTCTTGCCGATGTTCATTCCAATGGCGTAGCTCTGTTTATCTTTGTCGGTCTTAAGAACCAGAGGAGCTGGAGCAGCGCGATGCTGCGCCGTGGCGCCCGTGGAAGTTTTCCCCGACGCGGAACTTTGCGAGGAAGCTGGAGTCTTCGCTGGTGGTGGAGTTGTGGATTGATTTGTCGCCGGGGTCTGCCGCGCCGCCGCAGAGCTCGCGAAAATGATCGTCGCTGCCAATGCCGTTGCCGCGATGTTTTGTAGTTTTCGCATGGAGCTAGTTTCGCAGAGGTTCGGCGTGTGCGCAAACGGAGTGATTTGCAGACGGGGAGTAGTGACAATTGATGTGACGGGGGAAACGGCGGGGCTTATACGTAGTGCTCGGTAGTTCGTGCAGGGCGAAGGGCCAAGGTGTGCCACACCTGCCAAAAATGTGCGATTAGAATCGGGCGCCATTGTTTGTTTTCTAGGAGCTGCGGACGTTTCTAATCGGCGGGACGTTGATTAGAAGAAGTGATGAGTGATGAGGGGTCAGTGACGGGTGACTAGTGACGAGTGACGAGAGTGGGGCCGCGAGACGTTCCTGCTGATGGCAGGGGGCTGGCTCGGGATTAGTGGTTTGAGTCCGGCGAGTGCGCCTATTAAGGATACGCAGCATCGGGCACAGCGCGGGTGACAGCGCTGCGCGGTTGGTTGCGGGAGGCGATTGTCTGGTCGCTGTCATCGTTTAGATTGCGTTTGAGTCTAGCGCGATCGTGAGGCGGAAACAGCTGGGCGTGGGGACAGAATTGGTACAGAACTAGTACTACCTGTCCGAAATTTGTTCGTACAGCCGTACTTGTTCGTTAGGCTGAGGTTCTAAAGATTTGAGGAAGAGGGCGCAGAGGAAACCTGAAGTGAGGCGCACGGCAGGGAGTGCCCTCTTGTGGCGAGCAGGGCTGTGCCACGGGAGCGATCGAGGTTGGCTGGCGCTAGAAACGCCAACCGGGAGATTGGCGTTCCCAGGCAACGGCCAAAAAATTACCGCGGAGCCCACAGAAAAACAACGACAACTGTGAAGAGCCAGCGACGCTGAAATCGTGGCAAGCTGGGGTGCCGCCCTTCGATCACGCACAGCGGGATCTCAGGATGAATCGCCCTGCAGGGCGATTCATAAGCAACGCCCCTACCGCCTATCCGAAGGCCCGAGCGTGATTTCGAAAGTCGGGCATGGTGTTACTCCGGTTTGTCGGACTTGGCTGCTGCGTTCTGCGCGTCAGTGTCTGAGTTTGTTGGTTTCTCGGCGACGACTGCGTAGGTGAGCATTTTCTGATCACCGTCGGCGACTCTCAAGTACATGCGGTCCTTTTTGATCTTGAAGACGATTTCTTTGCCCACCGGCAAAATGATGGGATGTTTGGTGTCGGTCGGACGGATGTGGTACTCCATGTCGTCGGTAACCACCTCGTACTGCGGGCAAAGTTTTTCATCGGAATTGACATGCGTGATGCCCGCCGACGCCCAGACAGTGCCCAAGCCCGTTAGGCCTTTTTCTTTTGCGCCGCAAGGCACCGCTTCCATTCGTTCAAGCATGGCCCTGTCGGGAGGATTCTTTTTATTGCCGCCGGCGCTGAGAGGAATCGCGGCCAGTAGGATGATCGTCAGAAGAAGTGCTGTCTTGGCGGTTTTAGCGTTCATGGTTCCTCCTAAATGGATTCGCCACCCAACCCCTACCCGCGGGTGATTTGATAACGGACTGAGTCGAGCGCGGCTCGCGCCCGCGCACAAATAACAAGACCGCTCGCGAACGGGAAGGCCGATTGCGCTCGGCCTTCCCTCCTCGCGGCGTCGTTGCATACTACTTACTGCTTCGGTTTGGCGGGATCCGTCGCCATTGGAGTCTTCATGGCCGGCGCAGTCGTAGTGTTGCTGGTGGTGCTGAACTGCTGCGCCGACTTGACGAAGCTCTGCGGATTCGCCATGAGTTCCTTATTCACATCAGGATGCGAGGATAGGTACTGTTGAAGTTCAGGATGGTTTTCCAGGTACTCCTGATTCTTCGCCAGGGTAGGATCCTCGGAGAGGCGTCGCGAGATTTCCGAATGGCCGCCGAGGAATTCACCGAAGCTGGCGGCCTGGCGATGGCTCATCGCGTCACGATCCATGCCGTTTTCCCGGTTGTCATAACGGGCGTAACGAGCTTCCTGCTGCATGAACCCATTCGGATTTGATTTGATCTGCTCGCGAAGTTCGGGATGGTCCCGCAGATAAGTTTGCAGCGCGGGATGGCTGCGCACGAATTCTTCGTTATCTACCAGCGAAGGATCCTTGCGAAGCTGCTCGGCCGTTTCGCGGTGAGTGTCCAGGAATTGATCGAAGCGCGCCAATTCCTGGCGGTTGACGTCGCGGCCGCGATCGTCGCGATCGCGACCATCCTGACCGCGAGCATCCTGATCGCGATCATAACGCTCTTCCTGATGCATGATGGCATTCGGATCCTGTTTTAGCTGCGCGCTAAGTTCCGGATGATCCTGCAGATAGGTCTGCAGCTCAGGATGGTTCCGCACGTACTCCTGGTTGTCCACTAAGGAAGGATCCTTGCGAAGCTGCTCGGCGACTTCGCGGTGAGTATCCAAGAACTGATTAAAGCGTGCCAGCTCCTCGCGGTGAATGTCGCGATCGCGATCGTCCTGACCGCGAGCATAACGATCTTCCTGATGCATGAAGGCATCCGGATCTTGCTTTAGCTGCGCGCTAAGTTCCGGATGCTCCCGCAGATAAGATTGCAGCGCGGGATGGTTATGCACGAATTCCTGGTTGTCCACCAGCGAAGGATCCTTGCGAAGTTGCTCGGCGGTTTCGCGGTGGGTGTCCAGGAATTGATTGAAGTGCGCCAGTTCCTGGCGGTGCATGTCGCGATCGCGGTCGCGATCGTCCTCACGCCGATCGTACCGCGTTTCCTGACGCATGAAGGCGTTCGGATCAGCCTTGATTTGCTGGCGCACCGCCGGATGGTCCTGCAAATAAGTTTGCAGGGCCGGATGGCGGTTCACGAAATCATCGTTATTTACCAGCGAGGGATCTTTGCGAATGTCGCTTGCGACTTCGGGATGGCTGTCCAGGAAGCGATCGAAGTTCGCGAGTTCCTGGCGGGTAGCGTCGTCGCCTTGAAGAGCTGGAGTATTCTGAGCGGACGCGGATTGCGCGTTTACGGGCGCACCGAGGCACAAAAAACCCGTCAGAGCTGATACTGTGAGCCAAGTCTTCAGGTGAAAGTGTGACTGTTTCATGCTACTGCCCTCCTGCGGTGAATGTGTCACCCGCGGGGAGAGGTGCAACCGCGATGCCAAACGGTTTGCGAAAAAACGAAAGTGACTAGTATTCAAGGAGTTGCGGAAACAGGTTTGGCGCTGCATAGCGCGAATTAAATGGATGACTTGAGGGAAATTCGACATGCTGCTGGGAAAATTGCTGTACAGGGATGACCTTAAGCGAAGTCGTTGCGAGGGCGTCGAAGCCGGATTGAATGGCAGGCGCGTTTTGACTAAAACCAATCGGGGAAAATCAGTTCGACGAGGCCGGGGACCCAATAGGAATAGAACTGGTCGTCGCAGACTTTGTATTTTCCGTATTTCTTTTTGGCGTGATTGCCCCAGTGTGGTTGGGTGCCATCGAGGTCGGTGAAGCCGTACTCGCGGGCGAGGGCCCAGGAACTGAAAACGCGCCCGGATTTATTTTTCACGCCGGGATCGGCGGCGAGCGCTGCGACGGCGCGGCCGATGAAGCGCGGGGATTCGGAAACCATGAAATCGCCGGCGCTGTCGTTCTGGTCTTTTGAGTTTTGGCTCGGATTTTTCGCGTTCTTGCGACCGGCTTCTTTCCAATTGGCTTCGCTGACGCCGAAATGTTCGAGCACGGCTTCAGAGCGCAGGAAGCCGGGGGTGAGCGCGAGAGAGACGATGTGACGTTTGCGCAGCTCGCGGGACATCGCAAAGGCCAGGCGTATCACCGAAATTTTCACGAGGTCGTAGAAAATATTTCCGCGGTAGTAAAAGGCATCGCCGTCGGTGATTTCGAAAATAATGGCGCCGCGCTGGCCGAGCATCAGGGGAACGGCGTAGTGCGAAGTGATAATGTGCGAATGGATGGCCTGTTTGAGCATGCGCAGGCCGCCATCGAGATTGACCTGCCAGAAGGGCTTGCCGAATTCGGTGAGCGCGTCGCCGCCCCAGATGTCGTTCACGAGGATGTCGAGGTGTTTGTGGCGCCGTTCGATGGTGGCGACAAGCTTGCGGACTTCGGCGGGCTCGGTGTGGTCAATGCGGATAGCAATGCCGTGGCCACCTGCGGCGGTAACGAGCTCGGCGGTTTCTTCGATTGTTTCAGGACGGCCAGGAGTGGGGGCTTGGGCGCGCGGGCGTTTTTTCAAGGCTTTTCTGGAGCTGCGGCCGGTGCAGTAAACTGTTGCGCCAGATTCGCCGAGTGCGACGGCGATGCCGCGGCCGGCACCGCGGGTGGCGCCGGCGACCAGAGCGATTTTGCCCTGCAATGTTTTCTTTGGGGCGTTCATGCCTTCGTAGTGCCGTACGACAAACCCTCGACGAGCGCGGACCATTCAGCGTCGAGGGTGGGGCGCTGAAAGTTGCGGCCGGCGCGGTGATACCAGTAATCGGCGTTAGAGGCGGAGCCTTCTTTGCGGTGGAGGTAGGCGTGGACCGCCATGCCGTCGATTGATTCAAGCTCGTCAACCAATGCGTGGGCTCGAGTCCAATCGCCTTTTGCATCCCACCAGAGGGCGCCGAGCGGAGCGGGCAATGATGCGTGCGGGGCCTTTTCCGCAAGTGATGCTGTGAATTCTGCAGCATTCATTTTGTTGTCTCCTCTTTTGTGGGCGTGGCGACGGCCACGGGAGCACGACGCTTAGCTGCACAGGCTGCAGCGGCAATGTTTCGATAGTAAACTGTCATTTAGTAATGTCAAATGGATAATAAACGGCTATTCAGCTATTCTTATGGCGGTCACCGAGCGACCCCAATCTAATGTCACCCCGTCCACGCGAAACGTCTGATGCGCAAATCCTGGCTGCGGCCGCGCGGGTGATGCAGCGCCGCAGCCCGGTGGATCTCACGCTGGCGGACGTGGCCAAAGAGGCGGGGGTGGTTCCGGCAACGATCATTCAGCGCTTTGGGACCAAGCGCGATTTGCTGCTGGCGAACTGCAAAGCGTGGACGGCGGATGTCGCGGGGCAATTTGCGGCGGCGCGCGCGAAGCACGGCTCGCCGCTGAAGACGCTGATTGAATTATTCGTGGAGGTCAGCGGATTCGCGGCGGCACCCGAGTCCATGGCCAACTTTCTCGCTTACCTGCAAATTGATCTGAGCGACCCGGAATTTCGCGCGGTGTTGCTGGTGCAGTTTGCGACGATGCGCGACGAAACGAAAAAGCTGCTGGACGATGCGGTAGCGACGCGCGAGTTGAAGCCCTGCGATACGGGGGAGTTGGCGCGGCTGGTGCAGCAAGTGAACGGCGGCGCGATGCTGGACTGGGCGGCTTATGGTAAAGGCTCGCTGGCCGCATGGATTCGCCGCGCCGTGGAAGGATTGCTCGCGCCGTACCGGCCGAGAAAGCGACGGAAATCGCGAGCCACGCGGCGCGTTAGCGCTCGTTAAAGCGCGATTTAAGTTTGTCAATTCTTTGCGCTGCGGCGGAGATAATTTGTTTACGACCTTAAGACCGCGCCATAACAAGGAATACCTCCCAGCCGTTGTAGCCTCCGGACCGCGTATCCAAAGAGACGGGAATCTGGCAGATGCGCATCGTCATGGTTCAGCCGAAAGGCCGCGCCAGTCGAATTCTTAAAGGTCTAACTACGGAGGGAGATGCAATGAGAATTTCCGCAAGAGCAGTGAAGGCGTTCGTGGCCGGCAGCGTGCTGGCCGTTGTTCCAGCAACGACGTTTGCGCAACACTATACGCAGGAGAATTTGGTGTCAGACATAGCGCAACCTGACAATGCAGACGGAACAAAAGTGACGATTGATCCTAACCTGAAAAATCCCTGGGGCCTCGCGCGCGGAGCGGCCAGTCCCTGGTGGGTGAACAACGACAACACCGGAACTTCCACCTTGTACACCGGCGCAGGCGCCATTACGCCGCTGGTAGTTACTGTTCCCAACGCCGCGGGGGAAAAAGGTCCATCGAGTCCGACGGGAATGATTTTCAACGGCACGAGCGATTTTGCTTTGGCTGCGGGCAATCCGGCGATGTTCATTTTCGCGACGAAGAACGGCACAATTGCCGGCTGGGGTCCGCCGGCTACGCCGATCACGCCGAACAGCGCCGGTGTTGGGCAGTCCACGGCCATCACCAAAGTAGACGAATCGAAGAGTGGCGCGGTTTTTACGGGACTGACATGGGTCGAAATGGATGGCAATCACTTCTTGCTCGCCGCCAATTTCAGCCAGAACCGCATCGAGATGTTCGACACAAACTTCAGGCGCGTGAAGATTTCCGAAGAGACGTTCGATGACGACCGCGTCCCGCGCGATTTTGCTCCTTACAATGTGCAGGCTGTGGGCGCAACCGTGGTGGTCACGTACGCGCTTCAGAATTCGACCAAGAATGGCGCGTCCGACACTTGCGGCGAGCAGTGCGGTTTTGTGGACGTCTTCACGGCGAACGGCAGACTGGTGCAGCGGCTGGAGGACGGCCCGTGGCTGCAGGCTCCTTGGGGCGTGGCGCTGGCTCCGCAGGATTTCGGATTCTTCAGCCACAATCTGCTGATCGGCAACAGGTTCGGCGGAACGATTGCGGCGTTTGACACGGTTACGGGAAAGTTTTTGGGTAACCTGCTGGACGCTTCAGGCGCTCCGATTGCCATCAGCGGATTGTGGGGACTGGAATTCGATAATCGCGGTAGCAACGAGGCAGGAACTACGGCCATTCCTTCGGCGGGTCCGGCGTTATTTTTCGCGGCGGGCATTAATGGTTACGCGGATGGACTGTTCGGGACATTGACGCCGGTGACGGCGGAATTGACCGCAGAAGATCACGAGTAGTAATTCCTCCACAGTGTCCGGGCTCGCAAGAACCGGGCGGCGCGCGGGTGCGCGTTAACGCGGGTGCAAGGGCCGCCCGGCAAGGCGGCCCTTGGCTTGCTTGGCTGTTACCAACGGGTTTGCGTTACTTAGCGGTGATCACGCCGAACAATCCAGCGAAATTATTGTCCGGGCCAGCGGTGAAGAAGAGCTGGTTGGTGGCACCGTTGGATCCGAGACCATCACCAAATTGAATTGCCCAGAGCTGGTCTATGTGGATCACGTCGCCATTGTCGTCCCTCAAGGTGCCAACGAATTGGCCGGTAATGGCATTGAAGGCATTGATGGTGCCGGTGTTGGTGTTATTCGAGACGAGCAAGGTGTTGCTGAATTCTCCGAAATTCTTGGGAGCGACGGCGAAACCCCAAGGTTGATTCAACGGCGAGCCGTGGGCGAGTTGCTTCAGGAGGTTGCCATCTTCGTCGAAGATGTCAATAAAACCACCGGCAGCCCCCGAGGACGCGGCGAAGGAGACGTAAACGAGGCCGCCGAAGTCCTGGATGCCGAAGGCCGAGAAGCCCGCGGGAAGAGTGGTATCGCTAACGGATTTTACGAGTTTGAAGGTGGCGTCATAGATGTCAATTTTGTTGTTGGCGTTGTCCGCGGCAAGGAGAACGTTGGCGGAGGTCTTGGAGGAGATGGCCAGACCGGTGTAGGACGCGCCCGTCGTGGTGACGGCAATCATGGCGGCGTTGGGATTTACCGAAGGCGCCCAACCACTGATGGTGCCGTCCAGAGTGGCGAACAGGAAGACAGCCGGAGAGCCCTTAATTTTGAAGTCGGATGATCCGTTGAAAACGGTGCCGGTGGGCTGACCGGGACCATCCTCGCCTTTGGTGGGAATAAACACGTCCAGGGACTCTTTGGTTCCATGGTTATCGTAGAGTGTTGACCAGCCAGAGCCTTCGTCGGCGACCCACCAAGGGCTGCCCGGAGCGCGAGTGAGGCCCCAGGCATTCACGAGGAGAGGATCGGTCGTTTTTGCGGTTTTTTCCTGATTGGAAACCAAATTGCGGACTTCATATTGTGCGCGGACCAGGCCGGGAACGATGAGCTGTGCGACGGCGAGGCAAGTAGAAAGAGCGATCGTGCGAATTTGCATGCGAGGTTCTCCTTTTTGTAGCGGGCCAGTAGGCGATGCTCGACATCGGCTGGGAGGAAATGCTGACCTGCCCGGCGCGGATACTGGCATTCGGTGATGAGAGGATTGCAACAAGCAAGTCACTTTTTTGTAAATTGTTTGTGAAATGTTGGTGAGAACAGAGTGTGCGCGCTGAAAGAATCGGAGGAGACGCGGCCCTCCGAATGGTCAACTGCGTGATGGGCTCGGCAGGCCGCGCGGAACGAATAAATGGAGCCGGCTCAAGGGGAAACGGGCAAACTGCGCCTGTTCAATGGGCGCGATTGGCGGCGGAATCTTGCGGCGATTCATGCATGCTGAGGATGTACCAGTGATTTTCGGATTTGCGGCAGAGCATCATGCCGCGGCCGGTGGTGTGAATGGATGGGGATTCGATGGTGTAGTCGTAGAGGCTCCAAACCACGTTGCCGACAGCGCGCTGATCTTTCATGGTCAGGGAAAAGTGGGCGCGCGGAGTCAGGCCAAAATACGTTTGCTGAAAATGGTTAGTGGCCTGGTCGCGCCCGCGGAGTTCTCCGGCGGGAGAGCTCAGGACGAAATCGGGATCGAAGCAGGCGGAGAGCGTGGCGGCGTCGGCGTTATTGAATGCTGCCGAGCAGGAATGCATAGCTTGTTCCATTTCCGCGATGATGGAGACTTCCGAGGAGCTGGGAGCGGCGATGCCGAGGCGCGCGACGCTGCGTTGGAGGTCTATGGTTACGCCGAGCTGTTCGAGAAGGTCAACGCCGAGGACTCCATCGAGCGGGGCACCGCACGCTTTGGCGAGAGCTGAGAGATCGATCGCAGGGAGCGTGACGTTGCGGAGAATGTGGCTGCCTAGCTTCAGCACGGCAATGGAAACTACGCGGGCGCTGAGCGCGGTGGTTTGATTCCAGGATTGCACGCGGACTTCTTTGGAATGGCCGGAAGTGAAAGATTTATCGTTGAGCATGCTCGTGGCAGCGGTGTCTATGAGGAAGCGACTGTCGGCGCCGTTTATCTGGAGGATTACGACGGGGAGGCGATCGCAGCGCTGCAGCGGAATTTCAGCGGAGCTAGCGGTGGGGTTGACGGTGGGGTTCGCCGTGGTGTCGGCGTTCGAGTTTGCGTTTGTGCTTGGCACGGTCTGGGCGTTGGCGCGTGGCGGTTGCGTGGCGAACGAGAGCGAGAGCAGCAAGCTCGTGAGAGCGACTGGGAGCAAACCGGGAGCGATGCGCATCACTTCCTCGATGGCACTGAATCGGTGACCTGGTCAATGCGGCGCAAAATCGCAACCTTTGCCGAACGAAAGGCGGATTCATCGCGGAAGAGGCGCGAGCTCCAATTTCCGCCCATGTCCAGGGCGTGAATTTCGAAGGCCAGTTGGCGCGCGTCCACGTCTTTGCGAATTTCACCGGCGTCCTGCGCGTCGCGGGCGGCGCGTTCCAGGTTGCCCAGCCATTTTTTCATGAGGCCTACGATGCGATCGCGAACAGGGCCGGGGCGATCGTCGAACTCCAGAGAAGCGGCAGAGAAAAAGCATCCGCCGGGGAAGGTTTTCTCTTCGCCGTAGGCGAGCAAATTTTCGCAGAGGGCGCGGAGGCGACGGAGGCCGCGTAAATGCGCTGCAGGAAGAACGACTTTTTCGACGAAGATGTCGCGAGCTTCGTCCACGACGGCGCATTGCAGCCCTTCTTTGGAGCCGAAGTGGGCGAAGAGGCCGCTTTTGCTGATACGCAGAGTGGAGGCGAGCTTGCCAATGGTGAGGCCTTCGAGACCTTCCAGGGAAGCGATGTTGACGGCTTTGCGGAGGATAGCGCGGCGGGTCTTTAGGCCGCGGGGACGGCGCGAGGGCTGCTTGGTTGTGCTGGCAGCGCGGCTTGCTGGAGGCGCGGAATTTTGGGGGCGGGTGTTCATTTCGCTGCGTAGATAGTAGCACGATCGTTCGTTCTATTACAACGACTGTTTGGCGCGCAATTCCCGTGCGGGCGCTGGCGCTTGGGGCCTAGTACGGTTGGGAATAGGTGATAATTATCTGTTCGGTACAGCGTTTAACCGATAGGCGGTTCAACCCCAGTAAATTACTTTCGTGGTGCGCGCGGCCGGGATTGCTGTCGACCAGGCCAAGATAGCGGGAATCATCACGGGAGAGAAAATGAAACGGGCCATGGGCTTAGTTTTGGCGGTCTTGGCGTTTGCGGTGGTTGCTCATGCTGACGGAATCGAATACGGCGCTCGCGACTACGCCGCGAGCGTCGCAGCCGAATTGCCGTCGCCAGCGTCGTTTACGGAGACGTTGCACGGCTCGAAACTTTTGACAGATTCGCGCAGCATCGGGTTGCGCGCCCGCGCGAGTTCCTCTGAATCGGGCGCTGCCGAGCGATTGACTGATTTTGTTTATTATTCCAATTTTGGCGATTCGGAGGAAGCTGCCGAACGGCCGGTTGAATTGGCGGTCCCGGCGTTTGCGGTGGTCGCTGATGCCGGCAGTGTCGAGAATGGCGGCCGGGATTACGCCCCCGGCGCGAATGCAGACTTGGAGTCTGACGCGCAATTCACAGAGGCACGGCACAGCTCGAATGTTTTGCTTGGACCGGGCAGTATAGCGTTCGGCGCGGGCGGGGCGTTTCTTGGGGCGAGCGATGCCGCGCGACTGAGTGATTTGGTTGTTTCCTCGCGTTTTGGCGATTCAGAAGAAGCTGGCGACCGCCTCATTGAATCTGATCCCACGCGGCTGCGGTTGGAGAACATCTGGGCCTATCGCGTTGGAGGTCTTGGCGAGTTTCTTAGGATCGAGCGTCCGGATCCTTTCCGACGCGAGCTTGGGGTGCAAGACGTTTCCGAGCCTGGAACATTGCTGCTGATGGGCGCGGGACTTGCGGCGCTGGCGCTATGGAAACGGCGCACGAGAGCGTCTGAACAACCATTCGTACGATATTTCTGAACGATCCGAGGTCAGAGATCGGTCGTCCGCTTGAACCGCGGCAGAGAACCAGGAAACTTGCGTTCGATTCCGCCTTGCCGGATAAATTACATTTTAGTAAGCTGCCCGCGCTCTGAACCTGGGAGCGGGGAATGAATGAGGTATTTACCGCAGCTTGCAATTCTGATTATTTCCGTACCCACAGCGCTCGCACAAAATCAGCCTTCCACGCGACCAGATGACAGAGCTGCGTTGCCCGCGGCAACGGCGCAGCTGACGTCTGGCGGGGGCGTGCCGGCCGGGAAATCGAGATTTCGCGTGGTGCGCTCGATATCCGGATCTGCCGGGGCGCAGGAAAATGGCAGTTACATCATTCGTGATCCTCGCACTACCTTCCACATACCCCAAGACCATCGAGTGATCGTTTAGTTCGAGTGGGAAGGGCCGCTAGGCCCGCATCGCTTCGAGGGTGTGTGGAAAAGCCCGGATGGAAAGATCACGTCGGTATCTGATTTTGATTATGACGCGAAACAGGTCCGTTTCGGCGGCTACTGGGACATGCTGATTTCGGACAATACGCCAACAGGACTGTGGATGGTGCAAGCATTGGTGGATGGCGAGTTGACTGGAACGCACACGTTTCAGGTGGNTTCAGGGATGAGCGCTGGCGGCGGAGCAGACGCGGCGGCGGGCTCGGCGGAACCAATGCGCAACCCGCTGGCACCTGCGGCCCTGTACGGCAAGGCGAACGCGAGCACGGTTGCGATTGAGAACCGGAACGAGCATGGGCAGATGCTCAACGCGGGCGAGGGGTTTTTTATCGGTCCGGGGCTGGTGCTGACTGCTTTTCAGGTGATTGACGGCGCGTCATCGCTGCGTATTGTTGCGGCAGGCGGGCAGGCGACTGATACGAAAACGGTGACGGCGTGGAATCGGCGCCAGGACTGGGCGATTCTGCAGGTTACGGGAACCGAGGGGCCGGCCTTCGCGATTGCGAAGGCGGATTCCTGGAGCGTGGGAGATCGCTGCTTCTATTTGGACGCGGCGGGGCCGGGCAATCGGGTTATTGTGGCCACGTCCATCGTAGGGAAAAATACTTTTCCGCACGCCGGGGACAGAATCAGCCTGGGGACGTCACCTGCCAACACGGGAATCGGGACGGCGTTGCTCGATGAATATGGAGACGCGATCGGAGTGACGGGAGGGGTGCTGGTGCCGGGAGTTTCAACTTTGGAAGGAGTGCGTGCTGGAGTTCCCGCGAACCTTTTGTTGGCGGGAGGACTGGCGGTGCCGGCGATGGCAACGCCGATGAGCCAGGTTTCGGTACCGGTGCCCGGCGCGAAGACTTCGACGCTGGAGGAATTGACGCAGACGGGGCAATTCGTGGCGCCGGTCGTGCATCGCGACGACATTATTTTTGGCACGATGGCGCGGGAAGTCCACCGGGAGAAAGACGGGCTCGTGGATGCGGTTCAGGAAAAATATGAATTCTCGCGCAGCGACGGACATGCGGCGGTGTTGCTCAGTCTTGATCCAACGCGGAAGCAAAAAGTGGCAACGACAATTTCGATTTTTGATTTGGACAACAAGGCTGTGAACCAGAGTGCTCCAGACGTCTCCGCAACACCCGGCGGAAAACTTGTCTTTCTGAGTAAGGCGCTAGACATCGGAAAGCTGGAAGCGGGAGTCTACCGGCTGGACGTGGTGATGAATGGAAATCCGGTGTGGCGGACTTTTTTCAGGATTACGGACCAGATTGGTTCAGATGGTACCGGTTGCGCAGGGTGAATTGCCCGGCACCTCGAGGTTCGACGCTCCTGGCAATTCCTCCGCTATTTGGCCGCTCGCTGAAAATGTGGGTTGCAGGTGAGGCACAGGCAGTCACAGGTACGCGCGAAATAGGGCGAGTGGGCGAGACGGTTTGTGGTGCACGTCGTATAATGCCGCGATGATTGGGCGCACGGTGTCGCACTATCGCATCCTGGAGCAGCTGGGCAGCGGCGGGATGGGCGTGGTTTACAAGGCTGAGGACACGCAGCTGCGGCGTTTTGTGGCTTTGAAGTTTCTCTCCGAAAATTCCGATACAGATTCGCAATCCATCGAACGGCTGCTGCGCGAAGCGCGGGCGGCTTCGGCATTGAATCATCCGAACATTTGCACGATTTACGAGGTTGGGCAGGACGGGGACCGCCCGTTTCTGGCGATGGAGTTTCTGGAGGGGCAGACGCTGAAGGAGCGAATCGCGCGCGGCGGATTTTCGTCCGCGGCATTGCTGGATTTTGCGATTCAGGTGGCCGGTGCGCTGGATGCGGCGCACTCCAAGGGAATTATTCACCGCGACATCAAGCCGGCGAACATTTTCGTGGCAAGCACGGGGCAGGCGAAGGTACTGGATTTCGGTCTGGCGAAGCATGCGGGCGCAGCGGGAGAGGGACTGGAGCACACTCAGGGCCTGCAGACGCGAAGTGTAGAACCGCTGCAGAGCGCGGCGGGTTCGGTGGCCGGAACGGTGACGTACATGTCGCCGGAACAAGTGCGCGGGGAGCAGCTGGACGCCCGCAGCGATTTGTTTTCATTTGGCGCGGTGCTGTACGAGATGAGCACGGGGAAGACGCCATTCCCGGGCGACACCACGGGCGTGATTTTCGATGCGATTCTGAATCGCGCGCCGGTGACGCCGAGCCGACTGAATCCGCAGGTGCTGCCGAAATTCGAAGAGATCATTCATAAGGCGCTGGAGAAGGATCGCGAACTGCGGTACCAGTCGGCAGGGGAGATGCGGACTGATCTGCGGCGGCTGAAGCGCGATTCGGAATCGGGCAACACGGCACCGATGATGGGATCACCAACAGCAGAGAAAGCGCGCAATCGAAAAATCGCGAGTTTTTCGATCGTGGCGATCACGGTGGTGCTGGCGGCGGTGGGCGGCGGAATCTGGTGGTATCGCACGACGCGGCCTGCGACGCCAGCGAGCACCAATTGGCAGCAGATGACGTATTTCACGGACTCGGCGGTGTATCCGGCGCTCTCGCCGGATGGACACATGCTCGCATTCATTCGCGGGGCGGGTGTATTTTTCGGGCCGGGGCAGGTTTACGTGAAGATGCTGCCGGACGGCGAGCCGGTCGCGTTAACACACGATGCGACAGCGAAGATGAGCCCAGTGTTTTCGCCGGACGGATCGCGGATTGCGTATGGGACAGCGACGCCTTTCGACATGTGGGAAGTTCCGGTGCTGGGGGGCGAGGCGCATATGATGTTTCCGAATGCGTCGTCGTTAACATGGATTGATGGGGGAAAGCGCCTGCTGTTCTCCGAGATCAAAGAAGGAATCCACATGGCGGTGGTGACAACGGATCAGGGGCGCGGGCAGAACCGGGACGTGTACGTGCCGACCAGCGATCGCGCGATGGCGCACCACTCGTATCTTTCGCCGGACGGCAAGTGGGCGTTAATTGTGGAAATGGGTCCACAAGCGCTGTTTGTGCCTTGCCGGGTGGCGCCCTTCCAGGGCGGCGGTGCGGCGCGAGAAGTAGGTCCTGCCAACAGCGTTTGCACGTCGGGGGCGTGGTCGCCTGACGGCAGGTGGATTTATCTGACCGCGAGCACTGCCGGAAAATTTCACATCTGGCGGCAGCAATTTCCCGACGGAGAGCCAGAGCAAGTAACTTCCGGGCCGAACGAAGAGGAAGGGATCGCGATGGCGACAGACGGTAAGTCGCTGATCACCTCGGTGGGAATGCGGAATGGAACGGTGTGGCTGCACGATGAAAGCGGCGATCACCAGGTTTCGTCGGAGGGCTCCGCCGGAGAAGCTACTTTTTCCGCGGATGGACAAAAACTGTACTACTTGATGGATAACGGCCAGACGCAAGGGTTCGAACTATGGGTGCGCGACGTTGCGAGTGGCACGACCGAACGGGTGCTGCCGGGATATGCGATGCAGGACTACACGATCGCGCCAGACGGAAAAGAGGTGGTGTTTGCGAAGGCGGATGCGAGCGGCCATACGGGATTGTGGGTAGTGGCGCTGAACCACCGTTCCGCGCCGCGCCATTTGGAGTCCGCGGCGATCGAGGATTCTCCGCGCTTCTTGCCCGACGGCTACCTGCTTTTTCGTTCGGTCGAGGGAGGAATTGATTACCTGTACCGGATGCGGATAGACGGAACGCAGCGCCAGAAAATAATGCCGGAGCGAATCTTCGATTTGTTCGACGCCTCGCCGAACGGCCGGTTGGCGCTCGTGTTGGGCGAAGGGAGCGATGAGGAGAAGTCGCCTACCGTAATGGTGGTGCCGCTGGAGGGAGGGGCTGGGGTCCGGGTCTGCTCGATAGCCTGCTGGGCGGGATGGAGCGTACACGGAGAGTTCATGCATTTAAATTTTTATCAGTCGGCGGACCAGAGCACGTACCTGCTGTCGTTGCGAGAGCCCGGAGGAATTCCGGATGTGGTGATCGGGGATGAAAGCGCGGAAACACTGAAGAAGGTCAAGACGATGGCGATGATTCCACATCGGGTGGGCTCGGTGGTGAGTAAATCGCTCTATGCGTACGTGGTGGAGAGCACGCAGCGAAACCTGTATCGCATTCCGTTGCAGTGAGAGGGTGGCGCGATGCGTCGCACGCAGGGCGCTGCGTGGTGGTGTCGGGGCGGGTCCCGCGCGATGCTGCGGGACC
>JGI12713J13577_1000040_pt1 | contig 41011 bp, 49 predicted proteins | sample JacPin_JW_Ref_O3_FD_13577 | JGI IMG/M metagenome (IMG submission 13577) | reverse complement strand
GCCCGGTAGTAGCGATGGTGTGCACGTAGCGCGGCGCACCGGGAAGTAATCCGTTTGCCTGAATATCGCGCTGAGTCGAGATGTGGATTCCAGTTTGCAGTGGTCCGGTAACGCGACCAGCGGAGACTTTGTCCCCACAACCGACCAAAAGCTGGAGGTATGTGCGGCGATCCAGCTACCTACAACAGGGAATCCTCGTTCGCGGTTCTTGACTTCGTCCGGTGACGCGTCATACTAACCTACCCTTCCAAAACAGTCTGATCGTACAGGAGTGCCTACTTTCGCATATACCCGACGACGTAGCCGCACAATCGAGTCGAGGAGCAAAACGGTGCCGCTAGAAATTCTGATAGTGGACGACAACGAATGCGACGTCTGGCTCATCCGTGTGATTCTAGGTCAAGTCAACGAGACCGCGCGTCTTCACGTAGTTACCGACGGCTTTGACGCAATGCAGTTTCTGGGAACCCAAGGACGCTACGCTGATGCACCTCGCCCTGACCTTATGTTGTTGGACCTAGCGCTACCAAGAATGCACGGTCGTATCGATCTGGCGCGTATCAAGGCAAGCCTTTAGCTGCAGACGATTCCGGTAACCGTGATGACAAGTTCCCGAGTCGAATCCGACCTCGTGACCTGCTATCAACTCAAGGCAAACGCGTACCTGAGGAAGCCGGATGACTTGAACGACTTCGAGGCGCTGGTAAGGAGCCTCAACGATTTCTGGCTGACGAGGGTCGAGTTCGCGAAGAAGGAACAACGTGCAGGGCCATGCGGAAACGCGACAACTTGCGATCCATCTGCGTAGAATCAGGATACACGATCTCCGAATTAATCCGGATTGACGGCTCACGTCGGTTTCAATAAAACAATCGGGTCTCGGTGAATCGCTAACTTCTCAGCCCCTTGCGATCGCCAGCTCGTCGTCGAATGTCTTGCAACGGAGAAACAAATAATGCCAGACGATCTACTCTTTTGCGCTTCTGGGTGCTGTCACTTCGTCAATAATCAACCTCTGATTTAAAGCGCCTACAAGCTTGCCGCAAGGCTGTACATCTAGGCGCTATGCCGCCACGGGGCATCCATTTGCTCACTACCAGCGAGTCTGCTGGCTGTCGTTGAAGCATTCCTTGGCAACGCACTTGCTCCACGAAGGAGCTGACATTCGACACATTCAAGGTTCACTTGGACACGCGTCTCTGATCGCGACTCAGGTTTACACGCGCGTCGCGAACCGTGAACTCGCCTGGGTCCGTCGGCGATTCCACCCAAGGAGTTGACCATGCTTCAAACCCAGCGAAGACTGCGAGAGCGGCGCAAATCGTCCGGCCGTCAATCCGAGCCCAACGCAGACCAGGACATCTTCCTGCAACCGTGGTACATGCCGAAGCCCGTTTCATCGCAGATGCGGAAAATCTTGCCGAGCATCCATCTTGCAAAGATGCGGTACTACTTCGACAACCATGGATGTTTGCGATGCGAACGCCGGGACTTTCTTTATGGCAGCAACGGCATTTGTGAAAACTGCTCCGTGGTCGTCCGGCGTCGTTTGGCGAACTGCCTGGAGAAGCGGCTGCGAAGTCTGGGCGTCATGGAAAACTCTCCCCACACGCTGAGTGATTGTGTGTCCAGCGCGAGGGATATCATCGGTCGCCCGAGGATTCGGAAAGACAAGTAGGAACGGATTTTTGCATTAGCTCGCAGATCCGAGCTCGGAGACGCGGCAGCGCTTGGGTGTGCAATTGTGAAACACGCGACTCACCGATTCCCAGCACGATGGCGATTTCCTTCATAGTCAGTTCTTGATAGTGATACAGAGCGAGCACTTCTTGCTCTCGCTGCGGCAACTCACTGACCGCTTTCGCCAATAACAATGTCATCTCCGATCGAAGCATTTGGTGGAAGGGATCATCATCCGCCCGCGCACGAATTGCCATCGGCAGATCGCCCAGCTCGCCCTCGCCTGCTATCGCCTGCAGACTCACTAAGTTCAGTCCTTGCAGTTCATCGAGAAGATGCTGCAGGCTGTGCAGGCTGATATCTAGCCCCGATGCGATCTCGGTTTCCGTGGGGTCACGCCCCAACCGGCCGTTGTAATCAGAGATCACCAGTTGGATTCGCCGGCCGTTGCGGCGCAGGCTGCGCGTACCCCAATCGACTTCTCGGAGGCTGTCGAGAATCGCGCCGCGAATTCGATACTCGGCGTAGTGGTGCAGTTGAACGTTCTTGTTGGGATCGTACCTGTTCACCGCTTCGACGAGCCCCACAAATCCGGCATGCACCAGGTCTTCCAGAAGCACGTGGCGCGGCAAGCGAACGTGAATTCCGCGCGCGATGCATCGGACACGAGGTATTTGCTCGATGACGAGCTTCTCGCGCTGGGTTTGGTCCACGGCCATCAGTGCCTGACTCATATGTAGTCTCGTTTCAGCCATTGCACCCTACACTTCGCGGGTCGGCACATTGGCAACTCCGTGCATCTCGTATCCGATTCCACGCACGGTATAAATTAGCTTGCGGTCGAGCGGCCCCTCGATCTTGCTTCGCAGATAGTTGACATAAACGTCCACGACGTTGGTCAGCGTGTCAAAAGGGTAATTCCACACTTGCTGTACAATCTGCGCGCGGGTCAATTGCTGTCCGGCATTGCGCATTAGATACTCCAGCAGTCCGAATTCTGTCGGCGTCAACTCGATCACCCGTCCGGCACGCTTTACGGAGTGCTCCATCCGGTTCAGCTCCAAATCATCGAGGTACAGCACCGCCTCCATGGACCGCGTCACTCTCCGCACCAATGCGCGCACTCTCGCGGATAACTCTGAAAATGAAAATGGTTTCTGAACGGAGTCGTCCGCGCCCAGATCCAGAAGCTGTGCGCATCCTCCCGGACGATTGCTGTCGGAGAGAACCAGGATGAGAAGCTGACTCCGCTTGGCACGGAAGTGCTGCAGAATTTGGGTCCCTCGGTCTCGCTCGATATCCAGGTCCAGGATCGCCAGGTCGTAGTAGCGTTGTTCGACCCACCTTTTCGCGGTAGCAGCGTCCTCCGCCACGTCCACAACATATTTTTCATGTTCGAAACTGCTTTGTAAGAGTGTCGCGAGGGCAAAGTCATTCTCGGCAATTAACAAATGCACGACTGCTCCTGAGGAAGGGGGTAGGCCTGAAATATTTTAGGAAGGGAGTCGAACTTTAGTAAAAGCAAAGGTGGCTGTCAAAACAAATCGGCTTCGCAACGAAGATTCTTCCAAGCAGTAAACAGATCGTAACGAATTGAAGCGGATCAGCCATATTAGGCTGACGAGGTGTGCCAATTAGCAACTGCGCGTGTTCGGATTCAGCACACCAATAACGAAGTAAGCCACCGCGCTGTCCAGTGGGTTTTGCGGCGACCCCTTGCCAACGACGAAATCGAGGAGCGATGCGGGAGACCGTTGCTACGTGGTGAGTTCGCGCGTCTCGGTAGAGGAGCGACAGGCAAGATCGCAAGCATTCAGAAATCAAAAACTGAAGTGTATTGTTTGGATCAGTTTTAGTGGCGCGGCCAGGAGTGTGACGATCACGCCGAACTAAGTGTGGGAGGGTATGGAGGCGAAGTGAGCACGCGGGAACTCCACCACTTCCGCGTCGTGTGCGCGCTCGCGTCCGACCTGTATCGCCCCGGATACACCCCAGGACAGGCACTCCCGATGGACTCCAAGATCGCTCGCACCGTGGTGCGTTGCGCAATCGACGCGGGGAAGTTTGCTGCCGGAGTGCGGGCAGAACTTTTGAAAAGGAAAAGGGCCCGGGGAAATCGACCGCAGCCTAGGACCTCGTGTCAGCGGAAGCAAAAAGACAGACCCATTTCTCCCGCGGGCCGTACGAGAGGCGCGACCCGCGTTTTCAACGCAACTGCCGTATTCGAGTCTTCAACACACCGGGCGATTTCTTCTGCCTCGCCACGAACTTCTCCGCCCTCTCGCGCCCGATGAAGACGCAACCAAAGGTCTCGTTGTCGGAATACGTGACCATCTCCAGCCAGTGATGATTCCTGCGCCGGCGATCTGTCCTGTAGTTCGTGACCCCGCGTTTGGGCACGGACGCTCTCCCATAGCCGGGCCTACCGCAGTACGACCTCCTCACAGCGGACACGGCTTTTTGCGAAGTTCAGGTGTGGGACTCAGCCAAGCGCATGGCGACGCCCGTGACTCGTCCGACGATATCCGCCTCTCGCGGATAAGGAGAGCGGCGAATCTCGCATTGCGAGTGGGGATAAGGAACCGCGAGCAAATGACCTTCACGGATTTCGCACCAGCTGCAAATATACTCATTTCTCAGTGCAACAAGATGGGCGGGCATTCGCAGCCCCATCCTGGCTGCGGAAGGTTATGACCTAAGGGCGCAGTTCTATGGAAAGCGCGTCAATCCGGGACCCGCACACTGGAATGGGAATGTCGAGTTCCAAGACGAATGATACCTGGTAACAAGCTTCTGAAATCCCGAGTGCCCGATGAACACGGCGGTCTCAATCGGTCGGCGCAACACTTGCAGCGTTTCCTACCCACGGTTCCAACAGCGAAATCCTATTGCGTAAAGCAGATCAGGCTCTGTATGTCTCAAAAGCAGAAGGACAAGATCGCGTCAGTACCGCCGCGGGAACGCGCGTGCTTATGGCGGAAAAGCTCTGTAAAAGCTGTTTTTCGTGCCGTGACGGCGGCTCAGTGATCAGCGAAGCCACACTGACTTTCTGCCATCCGCGCCAGTTCCGTTTGTGCGGGGTTCGAAAGACGGACCGCTGGCGAATCATCGAAGTTGTTCTCCTTAACCGAACACGGGTAACTGGTGCGCGACCGACTGACTTGGTTATCTTGACTATGATCGCCAACAGGCGATAATCAAGATCCCTTCTTGAGTCGTTTTCCGCGGCGGACTGCCCTGTTCAGTCGATGAGTTGCCCAACTAGAGGTTGCTGATGCCCAAGAAAGCGATGCAAGTCCTTCTCATGATCGAAGACAATCCTGGCGATGTGCGTTTGCTCAAAGAGATGTTTGCTGAGCAAGGTTTGCGCGAAACGGAAGTGACGCACGTGGAGTCGCTGGCCGAGGCCGAGCAGTACCTGGCGTTTCGGACCGCCGACGTTATCTTGGTCGACTTGAAGTTGCCGGACGCAAATGGACTGGAGTCCGTGCGGCGGGCTCACGCCGCCGCGCCCCGCGTGCCGCTCGTGGTACTGACGAAAATGGACGATGAATCGCTGTCAGCGAAAGCTTTGCGCGAGGGTGCACAGGACTATCTGATCAAGGGACAGATCGATGCGCGTGGTTTGGTTGGAGCATTGCGTAAAGCAGTCGAACGCAAAGCCTTGGATGAGGCGCTGTTTGATGAGAAGGAGCGCGCTCAAGTTACTCTCAACTCGATCGGCGATGCAGTCATTTGCACCGACGTAACCGGGAAAATTACTTTCCTTAACGCCGTGGCGGAAACAATGACCTGTTGGTCACGGCAAGACGCCGTAGGACTTCCAGTGTCCAAAGTTTTCCGAATCCTGGACGCTACCAGCCGGGAAACCAATCCAAATCCAGTCGAGATAGCCATGAGACAAAACGAAATCGTCCACCTGCCGTCAGGTTGCCTTCTCGTCCGACGCGATGAACGAGAGGTTCCTATCGAAGACTCGGTGGCGCCCATACACAACCGAGAAGGGCACGCGACCGGCGCGGTCATCGTTTTCCATGATGTGAGCGCGGCACAGGCGATGGCGCTGCAGATGAACCACTCGGCGCACCACGATTTTCTGACTGGTTTGCCTAACCGGATGCTCCTGAACGACAGGCTGGCTCAGGCAATTGCCTTGGCGGCACGACACAGCGGGAAGGTCGCAGTTCTTTTCCTGGACGTGGACGGTTTCAAACACATCAATGATTCCCTCGGACATACGGTTGGTGACAAACTGCTGAAAAGTATCTCCAACCGGCTCCTAGGTTGCATCCGGTGCTCAGACACGGTTAGCCGCCAAGGGGGTGATGAATTCGTCGTTCTACTTTCTGAGGTGGAAAAACCCGAAGATGCCGCTATTACGGCGAGAAAAATGCTGGAGGGCGTCGCGAATTCTCATGTTGTCGAACAGCACGATCTTCACGTCACAGCGAGCATCGGCGTGAGCGTCTATCCCGACGATGGCCTCGATGCACAGACGCTCATCAAGAATGCGGACACTGCCATGTATCAAGCCAAAGAAAACGGATGCCACAGCTATCAGTTTTTCAAGCCTGCTATGAATGTCCGGGCGGTGGAACGGCAATCGATCGAGGAGGGTTTGCGACGGGCCCTCGACCGGCAGGAGTTCGCGTTGCACTACCAGCCGAAAATCGATCTAACGACGGGGGTAATCACCGGTGCGGAAGCGCTGATACGATGGACGCACCCCATTCGAGGAGCAGTTTCTCCTGCAGATTTTATTCCCGTCGCGGAAGACTGCGGCCTGATTCTGCCAATCGGCAAATGGGTTCTTCGTGAAGCGTGCATGCAGGCCCGGGCTTGGGTTAAAGCGGGTCTGCCGATAGGAAGTATGGCGGTGAATATCTCCGCGCTGGAGTTCCGTGACGAAGGCTTCCTGGACGGCGTGTTTGCGATCCTCGGTGAGACGGGCTTGGACCCGAGTTTTTTGGAACTGGAACTGACCGAAAGCGTGTTGATGAAGCGTGCTGATTTTACTGCGTCCGTGCTGCAATCGCTGCGAGCGAAGGGGATACGGCTAGCCGTGGACGATTTTGGAACGGGTTACTCCAGTCTGAGCTATCTGACAAGGTTTCCACTCGATGCGCTCAAGATTGACCAATCGTTCGTCCGCCAAATTTCCCTTGAAACAGAAGACACAAGCATCGTGGCAGCTGTGATCAGCATGGGCCGCAGCCTGAAGCTGCGAGTAATCGCGGAGGGAGTGGAAACCCAACAAGAATTTGCATTTCTTAAGGCGCAGCACTGCGATGAAGCGCAGGGCTACTATTTCAGCCGGCCAGTATCTGCGAAAGATTTCGCCGTGCTGCTCAGGACCGGAATTCACGAACGGGCTATTTCTCTGTCGCCCTTAAGCGGTTAGCAGTTTGATTCCGGTAATCCCATTCCCATTTTGAGGATCAAGGCCTCCTGAATTTTAGATTCTATCGGAAGAGCGAACGGCCCAGTGCTTGCAGCATGGTCATCGATATTGAACCGCCTGGGTGCCCTGCTAAAAGTTCAGGTGTCGGAGGCTGCGTGGTGACGAAAAAACGTCTACTTTTCGTTGATGACAACGAAGACTTCTGCGAGATTTTCCAACAGGGACTCGTGCGGCGAGGATTTGATGTGACGGTGGCCCGTTCCGTAAACGCAGCGCTCAGGCTCATCTGCATCGCGAAATTTGAGGTCTTGTTGTGCGACCTACACCTCCCGGATGCAGGAGATGGACTTACCGTCGTCAGCGCGATGCGTCACGCGAATCCCAACTCTGTAACTCTGGTCCTTACCGGCTATCCCGCCCTCCAGGAAGCGACGAATTCGATTCTTCGGCAGGCTAATGAAGTCCTTCTGAAGCCGATTGGCCTGAATGAGGTTGTTGAAATTATCGAGAGAAAACTCTTAAATCCGTCAATCCGGTTACAGTCGGTCAAACAGCGCGTTGCAGTAATTCTGGAACGCGACCGGGATGCGACGATGCTGAACTGGTTGTCAAAGGTCGAACGCGATCCGGAATTGAATGTAATCGCACTGAGTCCCAAAGATCGCACCGGTCACCTACCGCTCATTCTAGGCGATCTGGTTCTTCGTCTCTGCGCAGGCCCTCATCCCAAAGCTTTACTTTCTCGTTCTGCAAGAGATCACGGAGTTCTGCGGCGCGAGCAAGGCTATACGTTGGCTATGGTCGTCGAAGAGTCACGCATTTTACAAGTTTGTCTGTTTAACACGCTGCAAAATAATTTAGGATACGTCGATTTTGACAACGTGCTGCTAGACGTCATGACGATCGCGGATGAAGTTGATTCCCAATTGAAACAAGCGGTTCTGGGATTTATGAATGCACCTGAACCTGTTGTTGAGAGCCTGCCCGCGTGACCTCGTAAAAATTAATGGCGATGATATCTCGCACGTAGCGAACACTTTCGCCTCGCTCTGGCCTGCTATCTGACAAGGTATGCCAGCTCGACCGGTCGGTGCAACACTCGCTAGTCAATAGATACGACCGTACTTCCGTCAGAGCATCCGTTGATCAAGCTGTAATCAATTAGAGTTAGCCAGGGTGGTGTTCTGTTGGAATCAGCACTGGCCAACCACTTTAGCTTTTGAGGCCACTGCAACCAGCCTTGCAGCAAGTCTTGCGTCGACTCATTGAGACAGCCCGACTTATCGGGAGCTAGCACGCGTTACGAGCAAGTGTTGCGCCTCCGAATCCTCGTTGTTGCTTTAAGAAACACCTCCAGCGGCGACGGCTCGGGAAATTCAAGTCGGCCGATGTTTGGCCGATACTACATTTAGAACCGCTTGAGTCGCCTGGGAGGTGATCTGTGAGACAAACCATCCTTATCATGTGCATGCTTGGTTTTGGCACACCGGCAGTTGCTCAGTCCGCGCCTCCACTGGGCGCGGCCCAGACCTTCGTGGTTCTGGGTGCTGCCACCGTGACGAATGCCGGACCGACTGTCATCGTCGGTAACCTTGGCGTGAGCCCCGGAACAGCGGTCACCGGTTTTCCTCCAGGAACAATATCAGGAGGCACAATCCATTCCGACGATCCCGCTGCGACAAGCGCTCAAGCGGATGCGCATACCGCATACGCCGACCTCCTCGCCGAATCCTGCGGCACCAATCTCAGCGGGCTGATCTTGGGGACGAGCGTTGGGGCCACAACTCTTGTCCCCGGGGTTTACTGCTTTGCCTCTTCGGCCCAGCTGACCGGGACCCTCATTCTCAGCGGAGCCGGGCCTTACATCTTTCAGATCGGTAGCACTCTGATCACCGCAACAAATTCTGCCGTCGTTCTAACGAATGGCGCCACCGCGGCCAACGTCTTTTGGCAGGTTGGCAGCTCCGCCACCCTCGGAGTCGATAGCGTGGTCGCTGGCACCGTGCTGGCCGCCGTCAGCATCACCGTTGACACCGGAACCAATGTCGAGGGCAGAGTTATTGCTCTGGTTGGTGCAGTGACTCTCGACACCAACGCCCTGGCAGCCGCGCAAAATCGGCAGTTCTTACTGGAATCGGATTCGACAGAGCCGAGCGCGGGGCTTGCCACAAGTTCAGACCCCAACGCGACCGTGCAATGCACCGTGAGTTCTCCGTGCGCGCAGCAACTCAGCCTTATTTTCAACACTGTAAATCAACAGCCAGCGTTCCTGGGCAATCCCAACGTGCTCTGGGCGACGAACTCTATAGACGACCCGGACGAATCGTTCGTATTGACTACATCTAATTTGTGTAGCAGCACGAATTCAGACATAACGGTGTCCAACGAAGACGGCTCGCAATACCTGTTCTCCGGGACCGGCACCGCCAATCCCTGCTTGAGTTCTCCGGCAAGCCCGGCTGCGGGCTCTTATGCTCTCTCAACCGGCGAAGCGGGCCTCTACACGATTTACGTGTTTCCCAATCCCAGCGGAGCCTACACTGGTACTTTCAATGACACCGGGAGCAGCGGAAATAATCATCACAATGCTCCCGGCAACGGCTCAGACACGCTTTCGCTCAGTGTGAACGCAGACTCTTCGGTAACGGCGACGCTAGTAGTCAGTGCAGGTGAGCTATGTCCCGCGCAAACCTCCGCGCTAGCATTCTCTTCCACAGGCCCACAAGCCATAAATAATGGTGTTGACCCCGCGAACGGTATTTCCAGCGTGAGCGTTGGAGATGCGGTCCTGCTCAGCCTGGGGGACGGGAATGGCAACCTGGTTTGGCTCGTGATGACGGATCAAGACGCCAATGGAGTTGAACTGCCACAGGGAAGTCTCTATGTGACTGGATTCTCGCCTAGCGGAATTTGTGGCGGATCATTTTTCTACGACCAGCCGTTCACTCGACACGGGGCTACCGGGGAGCCTCGACCTGTTCGCCATCACCGGCGCCATTATCTAGGAAAGCGGTTACGCGAATTCGAAAATAGAATCCGGAACCGGGAAGCGGTACCGATGGTAAATCAGGACCAAAAGTTTGACGGCTCTCGATAGTCGGCAACGAGATACGAGCGAACGAGCCTTCGGGTGCAGATTTTCGGCGGCAGGAAATCGTAGTGCCCGATTAACGCTGCCAGCTCAACCGCTCGATGCAACACCATCCAGTGCATTGATTCGACGATGCTCGCGCGGGAGAACCATCTGTTTGGCTGTGCTCGGCTTAAAACCTGGCCAGGGCAGCGTTCCAGCTGGTCTAACCCTAACAAGCGATTTAGGCTTTTGTTTCCGATGCGAGGCGGGTTCTAGCTAAGTGTTGCGTCGACCCATTGAGATCACCCGGCTTATCAGTGGCTAGCTCGTGCACTGTGTCGGTGCTAGCCAAATTGGCGCGTTCTGGTTTACCGTTCTTGCCTTCGACAACTGATGTGGCACGATAAAACCCCCTTTCAGAACAGGCCCATCGTGCATGGGAGGCCCGTCCATCATTTACCCGACGACGTAACCGCGCAATCGACTCGTGAGGAGCGAAGTGGTAACGATAGATATTCTGCTCGTTGAAGACAACAAAGGTGACGTCAGGCTGCTGCGAGAGCTGTTGCTTGAGACCAATAAGAGCGCGCGCCTTCACGTGGTCCGTGACGGCGCTGAGGCAATGGGGTTTCTGGGACACCAAGGGAGGTATGTCGATGCACCTCGCCCTCAGCTCATCTTGCTAGACCTAAATCTGCCAATAATACGCGGCCACGACGTTCTGTCGCGTGTGAAGGCAATCCCACACCTACAATCGATTCCAATAATTGTTCTAACCGGTTCCGCGGCGGAATCCGATCTGGTGACCAGCTATCAACTCAGGGCAAATTGCTATCTCAGAAAGCCTTCCGAGTTGAAGCAGTTCGAGTCCCTCGTGAAGAGCCTCAATGACTTCTGGCTAGCTAGGGTTAAGTTTCCGGCGAAGGGACGAGCCATGGGACCGGTTTGAACCCGGACCTGTACTTCTTCCGCCTCGCGCCTCAATTGCCCGGTAGTGTCATGAGCCGCACCGACAAGGGTGTGAGACTCCACCCATGTCGAAGCTCAGGAAACCCCGTCGAACTTTCACAACCTCGGGTAACGTAGTCCAGAGCCGCGAGGCCGAGCGGAAACTGGCCAAGGCGAGGCAAATAAAAACGACCGGAGAGAGTGTCAGCGACGGGACTCCATCAGCACCGCAAATGCCCCTCGCCCAACCTAAATCATGGTCCAATTACCAAACGCCGAAAACAAACTACCAACATAGACTGATAAGCTAGTGCTGCAGTGGAAGACCACTTTCAAATGCCACATCCGCAAACATTGATCCTGAACGCCAAGCTCGCAACGCCCACTTCGTCGCCGAACTTGGCACGCCCTCGGGTTGCACTGCTCGCGCCTCGATGGGATGCCGATGTCATCGGTGTCGGAGCCAGCGCAGCGCGATTCGACGCCACAGGAAAACTCGGCCTGGACGTCCGTATGACGAACGGGGAAGCTCCNGATTGCGATAACGAATTCGACGCCGTGTTCAGCAACGCGGCTCTGCACTGGATGAGCAATCCCGCCAACGTTGAAAACTGGACAGACCGGTCGATGAACTCACAGGCTCGAGTGATTGGCCACGAAGTTGGACGGGCTCCCTTTTGGCTGCTTCGCGAATTTGCTCCGCGCGCTGTTCCATTCACTGAGGAGAGATGACAGGGAGCATTACTGCGAAGTCCTCGCCACCGCAGCGGTACACGATATCTTCGGCCCGGAATAGCGTTCTGAGGAGGTTCCCCAAACTCCGCGAAACGGAGTCACCCACTTCGTAGCCGAATGCGTCGTTGCACTGCTTGCAATGATCGACATCCAGCATCATCACTCCAAGTTCAGACTTCTTTCTCGACTCTCGGTTCGCTGGCAAGTCAGGGATTCCTCCATACAATCCAATCGCCGATTGCCTCGACAAACCGAAAAGTAAAGCACAACACGAGTGATAATTGACGAGGCCAGTGTCGACCCCGTTGTCGACTACATTCGCAGTACAGAATTAGAGAAGCGTTTCCGCTACCATGCGACGGATGTTGTTGTTGCTGGTTGAAACGATTTCCGACGTGCAATCACTATTACGACTGAGGGGATAAAAGAACAACGACGAAGCCGCCGAATTATAGCAACCGTGTCGCTTGAGATTGATTCAAACGGCGACTTACTGCCAGCATCGACGGCAGTCATCAACCTCAACGGAGCCTTGATTCTGTCGGCCGTAAACTGGCTACCGGGAACCGACCTTGCGATTAGAAATCCTGGCACGGGCGTGGAAGTCCGGGGTCGGGTCGTTGGGTCGGGAACCCAAGATTCCTCGCGGTCGTACAAGCTTGGTGTCGAGTTTCACTCGGCTTCGCCTGCGTTTTGGGGTGAAAGTTGCGATCTCGACAGCGAAGAAGCCCCGTAACCCCGCAGTCAAGGTTTCAAGTATGACGATCGTGCAATGTTTACCTTTACAGTACATAGCCACCCGACTATCTAAAATAGTCGTAATATTTCATACATGCCGCACGCAACTAACCGCTCCCTGTCACACTCCTTTCCGCCGGACCTGTCCCAACACATGCTGGGCCTGCCAACCTCGCGTCCACGTTTTCTGACTTGGTTTCTCTTCGCCGTTATCGCCGGAACCTTGTTAGCGCTTTCCGTAGTTGCAGTTGGAAATCTGATATTTTAAAACTGTGTAGAACGACCTACGTATAGCACTTTGCCGCTCCCGCTGGCGCGACGTGTGATGCGTGCTGGAGGATTTGAATGGTCATCGGCGAACAATTGAAGGCATTGAGAGCGCGGAAGAATATGTCCCAAGGCGACATCGAAAAACGGACCGGGCTCCTCAGGTGTTATATTTCGCGAGTGGAAAACGAACACACTGTTCCGTCCGTAGAAACGTTGGAAAGGTGAGCCCACGCGCTGAACGTACCGATGTACCGGCTTTTCACGGATGACCACCACGTGAAGAAGCCAAACATACCGATAGAATTCGTTCCAGGTAGGGTGGTGCGCTCCAAAGAAGACCAGAAGCTTCGAGCTCTGGCGAAATTGCTTTCTCGCATGGATGACAATGATCACGTGCTTTTGCTCCACAGGGCATCGAAGTTGGCGAGTCGAAGTTAACGAAGATGCAGTTTCAGCCCTACCAATTTCTTGTCGCTTGCGTCGGCCGCGGAGCTGCTTTGACGAAACAGCATCGGCTTGGCCAGGCGCAGCGGCGCTCAGCTAACGACAAACGAACAGCTTGCGCGTGGTAAATTCCCCAACAATATTGACAGCAGCATGCCCCCAACGATTTGCGAGTTTTCTCGGTCACACAGTTGCGATTAGCGGACCGGAATTCTGGCGCGACGCAGAACTGTATAAAATTGAACATCCCCGCGACCCAGGTCCTTGTAGCATCGCAGCTCCTGGTCTCGAAGTGCGCGCTGGTACTGAGCCGAACGTAGGGTACTCGTCATGTTGCCTCCCGGAAGGCGAATGGGATCTCGGCACCGCAACACACGCCCAGGAGCGGGAAGATGATGACGCGCTTGGAGCAACTCTTCAGTCACCTGAACCGCCACGTCGCAAAGCTCAAACAGAAATACCTCGATTTCAGCAATGGCATCGTCCAGGCCATCAACGAAGAGGAAATGAAGATTCGCAAGCAAGGCATAGACGCGCGAGTTGGGTCATCAAATCGGCGCGAGCAACGAGGCGAAACATGAGCGAATCGAGGTGGCTGGCATGACCGAACAATCACGCACCAAGCGGGCCCCTGCGGAATTTCGGCTGCATCGGCAATCCAGCGACAACCGCCGCTGCCAGGTGGTGGGCGAGCGCCACATTCTCGAGCTGATTTCGCTCGGCGCGCCGTTGCCCGGGATCTTGAACAAGCTCTGCATGATGATCGATGTTCGTATCGGCGATGTAGTCTCGATGGTTTCCTTAGCGGACGAGGCGGATAATCATTTCGGTTCCATGACTCACAGCGCCCTGCGAGTGGGCCTGGAAATTTTTGCTTCCAATCAGATTCTCTCGCCGGAAGGGCTTTTCCTGGGCACCCTCGTAATTTTCGGGTGCGATCTGCGGCGGCCCACCATGCTGGAATATCAACTGATCGATCGCGTTACCTATCTGGTGGCTCTGGCGCTGCAGCGTCCCGATCCAGACGATCGCCTCGCGAGACTGGCGGTAAAGCCGAAGGGCCGGATGGCCGGCGCTCTCGAAAAACCGCCATTCATCAATTGATGCAACGCGCGCGAAGCTTCTGAAATTGTGGCAACCACTTAGGCAGCGAGCCGGGCGAAGCCAAAATGTATAATCAATTGTTCGGGCTGCGCGAAAACCCTTTCAACGTTAATCCCGATCCCCGCTACCTGTTTCTCACTCGTCAGACTGCGGAAGCGTGGGACGGCCTGAAGCACGGCATCCAGGCCCGCAAAGGTCTCCTCGTGCTCACCGGCGAAGTCGGCACCGGCAAGACCACGCTGCTCAACCACTTGCTCGATTGGCTGCACCAACAGCACGCGCCTGCCGCCTTCCTCTTCAATTCTCATCTGGAAATCAGCCATCTCTTCGATTTCGTGTTATCCGATTTTGCCGTGAAGTTCGACGCCAGCCTGAAAGACAACGCCCTGCTGCGCCTCCACCAGTGGCTCTGGGAACGCTATCGCGCCGGTGACACCCCCGTCGTCATCGTGGACGAAGCGCAAGGCCTCTCCGATCGCGTCCTGGAAGAAATTCGCATGCTTCTGAACCTCGAAACCTCCAACGAAAAGCTGTTGCAGATCGTCCTCGCCGGCCAGCCCGAACTCGAACAGCGCCTCCAACAGCCGGAACTTCGCCAGGTCAAACAACGCATCGCGCTGCGCTGCAAAACTTCCGCTCTTTCACTCGACGAAACCCACCAGTACATCCAGGCGCGACTGCACATCGCCGGCGCCGACGCCCCGCTCATCTTTGCCTCCGATGCCATGGACGCCGTGCACTTTTATTCCCGCGGCATCCCNCGCGTGATGAATCTGCTTTGCGAACACGCTCTCATCAAAGCCAGCGCCGAACAGATCCAGCCTGTCCCCGCGCGCTTCGTTGCAGAAATCGCCAGCGAATTTCAATTCGACGATGGCAGACCGTTCGCTCCGTCCTCCAGTTCCGCGCCAGATCCACGCCCCACCGCGATCTCCGCGCAATCACGGTTCCTGAACGCCCTAGCTTCTCTTTCTACCGCGGACGAAAACGAACCGCCCGCTCCGGATTATCCAGGCCCGTCCGTCATCCGAGCCCCGCGCCGGCATGCGGCCCCCGATAATGTATTCAGCCCGGTCAGAGAATCGGCTTCTGCGGCCTTGCATAGCGAGAACTTTCCGGACGAGTCTCGAGATGCTGCGCCGTCCGAATCGCGCACCGAAGTGCCGTTCGCATCGCCCTTCGAACAAGCGTTCGCGCCGACGTCTGCGCAGACCTTCGCAACAACCTCCGCATCTCTATTCGAACCTTTTAGTGGCCCGCTCGCTGCTCCCCGGCTCAGACGATTAGAGGCGCGCCTGCCTGCCGACTGGAACTCCTTCTTGTCCGAGGTTGGCGGCTCGCTGGGCTTGGACCCGGCGGCCCAACCCGCCCCGGCTGCGCATCCTCCCCGCCTGCATCTCGTCGAATCCAAATCCGCGCTCGGTGTTTCATCAGCCGCGAACCGCAGCCAAGCGTCCGGATTTCAAAATCTGGCGCTGGCTTCATCCGGAGTCGCCGCCGCGAAGTCACTTGCCGTCAGCTCCGTCACGATGAAGCTCATGTCCCTGCGTCTTATCCTTGTGGGTTGGAACGTGAAATCGGGCGCTCGTTTCTCGTCCGCCGTCACCGCGGCAGCGAACTCGTCCGTGATGGCGAACGTGACCCAGCTACGCGCACGTTGCCTTCGTCCGCTTAGATCGCTGTACCGGGAGTGTCTCGCGTGGGCAGACAGGTGCCTCGATATCGCCGCGTCAATTGATTGCGGGCAACTGCAGAGCAACGCATCGAGGTGGCTGCGGCAACCCTGCGATCCAACGCAGTGGCGCTTGCTGGATTCGCGCCGCTTTGAAGGCATGTTCTGGTGCAATCACAAAAAAATGTAGGTTTGGCGGCGCGGTCCTGATCCGGGAGATTACGGCATACCGCACCGTAGACTTGCGTTCATTGCGAGCGCGGAAACCATGATGCCGGCACAAGGGAACGCGACGCCGCAGTGTTGCATGGGATTGAGTCTGTCGGAGAAGTGAATGCGTAGAAATGATGGTCGCACTCATCGCACCGGAATGGCCGCAACGCTAGTAGGGTCAGTACTGACAGTTCGAGTGTGGCTCGGGGCGTCGACCACTGTATGTATTGGATGTTGCAATGCGGACATCGCACCGGCACCGTAGTTCTCCTCTTAGATCCATCCCAATCCGTGGCCGAAAACTACTTTCGCTGATCGTCGGGACTCCATGCCGACCCGTCCTTGCCCAACTCGCCCCGCCACCGCATCTCGTCTGTCCCGGTGTCTGGATTGCGGGACAGCTGGAAGGAGAGAGGGCACCCAGCCCTCAGCCGTGGTGAGAGGGTTCTCTCTCCGTTCTCTCGCCATTCTACTCACCCCGCCCAACTGAAACCGTTCCATATTGAAACGTACCACAAGTTTTCGCTGTCACTCTTCACAACGCCCGTCACAGGCGTATGTTTAACCACCGTTGCGACCAATCGCACTGCGTCCGCTGTTGCACCATAATTTGCACTACGAATACGTGGCGAATCGGAAATATGTGCACAATTGAACAGAATTCGTTTCTCGCCCCGACTACCATCTCGGATGAACAGAATTCCTCCATGCAGCGTTGGGAGAAAACATATGAAGTTCAGATCAGCGGTATTGATTGGCGGAGTGATTCTGATGGCGGCAATTCCGGTTTGCGCCGATACCGTGTTTTATACTGCCTCCATAAACGACTCTTCGATTCCTGAAAACTTCGCACCAACAATCCATGCCTCTCATGCGAAATTACTGATCCCGCTGACCGCGAGAGTCATCCCGGAGCCCGTGTCGGCGGTGGCTCCGGTTTGGGCCGACGCGGCGCCTTACTCCAGCATTGCGGAAGACTCCACGCGAAGAGAAAGCTACGGCGACGAGGCGCGACTCCTCGCTTTCGAGATTGCCGAGCCCGAGAGTGATCCGGGTCCATCGCAGCCCACTCTGGCAAAGCTTTCCAGCGACGGCATTCAGCCCGGCGGCGTTTTTGGTGGGAGCGGCGCAGAGATGCCCTTGGTTCTTGACCGTCTCGTTCCCACCGCGTCGGACCCGAGCGTTCCTTTCGGCAGTCCTGCTGAGCTTAATTCCGGCGCGCCGGCTTCCTCCACCTTTGGCGCCGGAGGGTTCCAGCTTGGCTTTTTTGGACGCGATCCCGATCGCGGCCGTGGCGGCAAAGGTAAGAACAAAAATCAGGACGATCCTCCAGTTTCCGTTCCGGAACCCGGAGCACTGCCACTCTTAACGCTTGGCTTGCTGGCTCTTGGATTCGCGGCTCGGCGAAATCGCGATTTTCCGACCCCCGCTTAATCGCGCACAGATCTCGGGATCAATTGAGCCGCGGCCTGAAATGTTTACATCATCGGGCTTCGTAGTGTTCCGTTCTGCTGTGTCTCGCGTATTCGAGTTTCGTTCACCGCTCTTGCGTTCGTCAGCCGTCACGCGAAAAGTACTTGTTTAGTCGTGCAGGACAACGTTCAGCAGCGAGGTGTCGATCCGAAGACCGCCGTTGTACTTGATGAGTCCGAGCTTCCGGAATTTGTTCATGAAAAAATTCACGCGTGAGCGCGTGGTACCCACCATTTCCGCTAGTGTTTCCTGAGATATCTTCGGAAGAATTCGTTGCACTTTATCCGCCTGACCGTAGCGAGCTAGCAGCAACAGCGTGCGAGCGAGCCGCTTCTCGCTGGAGTTGAAAAGCTGGTCGACCAAGTCCTCTTCGATGCGGATGTTGCGCGAAAGCATGTAAGTGATGAATCGGTCCGAAAATTCGTGCTCCTCGTGGAGGACGCGAAGCATTTCCTTCTTTTCGATGACTAGCGCAATCGTCGGCGTAATCGCGGTCGCGGTCCCTATGCGAATCGGCTGGCCGGCGAGGCAACCTTCGCCGAGAAAATCCCCCGGTCCCAAAACCGCCGCCACCGCTTCCTTGCCAGCTTGGTTCATAACGGAGAGCCGCACGCCGCCCTTTTGGATGTACAACACATTCTTGGCGGAATCGCCCTGCGCGAAGATCGTTTCCTTTTTCCGGAACTGCGCGACCTTTCGCGCCAGTCCTGCGGAATCGGGAAAAGCTTGGGTGTCGAATGCGGGCTTCTGCGTGCAGTTTGTTGGAGAACGAGTCTTGGCTAAATTCCTGACCGCGTGCATCACACAAGCCCCGATGCGCCAAGCTATTATACGCATGAGGCTCGAAGCAACTTTGCGCGACTTGCAAAGTTTGAATCGGGCGCCTCGCAGATCGCGTTCGAAAATTAGTGGTACTACTTCTTTGAAAGCTCGGCTTTGAAGTGGCTCTCAACTTCTTCACGACTTGGCGGGTTTCTTGCGTTGGCCATTACAACCGCATGGACGAGCTCGTTCCGTTCGAGTTGCGCGGTGATAAATGCACCATCGTCTAGCAGTTCCTGGTAGATGAATTTAACTTATCTACCGTTTTCCATTGTCTTGACCGATTCTTCGTCGGACATGCTTGCGGATCCTCAGCCGAGATCCAGTCAGCCTATCCTACGCCGAGTCAGTTGGCTTTCTTAGTTGCTTACGCTGACGGTCATCGTCGGCCGTGACGGTAATCGCAACGTGGCCGCCCTTCTTGAGCCTCACATCGTCGCCGTATTCGTCAGTTAGCGTATTTTCGATGTGGATATCTCGATACGAGAGGGGCGCCCCGGCGACGGCAATCTGTGCCTTTTCCGGTAGGTTCGTGCGGGGCGACGCGATAATTTTCGTGACGGTTCCAGGCATGATCGTGCTTGGCTGCTCGATATTTCGCGCAGTATCCAGATTCAGTTCCGCTATCCGTGCGGACCTCGACATGCGCGGTTTCGCCATCTCGTTCTTGACGGCGGCATGCGTCGCGATCTTTAGTTCTTTCTTACCTTTCCTATGCAGCATGCACTCACCAAGGCATCGAGACGGAAGTCATGCAGTCCCATTTCGCACAGTTGCCAAATATTCGACGGATTCACATCGCTAGATCACTGCGGGGTCATTTGACTGGGGACCTGGCGGCCGGCGCGAGCGGGACGCGCCTCATGGTCGCAGGCCTTCGCATCAGGAGCCCCCCTCACCTCGCCACCGCCGGGAGCAACGGTAGCCGTGAGTGGTTGTCAGTGCCCGGGACTTAAACCGAGAGAAAGCGGCGTTCTAAGGTTTACTGCCATTGGCGCGGAGCCATCAGGAGTCTGATGGATGCACTCAGTAGATTTAGTAACAATAGAATAATACTTTAATCGTTAATTCGCAATGCCCGCTTTGGGCATGGGGATTTACACCAAACGATGCAGTGGGGCGAATCGCGACATTAGTGCGCCCCCTTCGATCAGCTAGTGTTTCGCTTCCGATACCGATTTAGATATTTCTTCGATGGCGATATCGAGGAGGCCAGACGCCATAATCAAACGGGAAACGACGCTTGAGTTACGGCTGTGCTCAATAATCCCACTCAGGTGCAATTTTAAAACGCGAATTTTCTGGACGATTTCGGCGAGGCGCGTTGCGTCGGGATACGATCTTGAACCCGCAGTGCTCATGTGTCCAACCTGCTGCTTCGGCGCAATCCCTGCAATTGTCCGCTTTGGGTCTGGACCGACTGAGTAAGCGAATATTAAGGCCATCCCTTGGGTGCAACCATACAGTGGTTACCCTAGGCAGGCGTCGAAATCGTACGTAGTGGACTCGCCGGTTTCGTGCTGCTCGCCTATATCAAATACGGCTCTGAATACCCTTTTGGGAGCGAGCAAGAACCTTTTGCCAACGATGCTCGCCATTCGCGGAGGTGCGTCATGAATGCTCCCCAGAGGAGTTCGGACCCACATGTAGCCATAGTTCAATTGATGAATGATTTGAGACAATTTCTCGATCCAATCGGTGGTGTCGTTGGTAGGAGCCGCGATGCTGGCGTCAATGGTGCACTGATCGAAGCGCAATTTTTTCTGAAGGAAGCAGTCGCTTCGTTGTCAAGAGCCGCGCAATTATCGAGGCCGAAGCAATTCGACGCGTAGGTCGAAGGCGTTCGTTTGTTATGCTCGTGATTTGATCGAGCCTCTCGAATTGTAAAGGGTAGGACGCGTCCTCTCCTGCAGCAATTTCTACGGTCAATTGCGAGGCAGCGTTCTGCCCAAAGTCAGCTTTTTTTGGAGCCAGTCTCAACGAGTGCCCGTTTGGATTCTTGCACGATCCACTGAAGCTCATTTAGCAATGCCAACTTTTCTTCGGGCTTCTGCGCTAATTGGAGGCGCGTAGAGGTTGCAGGGATTTCGTCTTGCAATTCGCGGAATCGCTTGCTGGACACGGAACGATTACATCCTGTGCGTTCGAGTTCATCGGTGCGGTGGCGAACAGACACCGTACTACCGGAATCGCTATAGTATAGCCGTAATTGCAGAACCCCGACGCTGTGGCGGCATGGCAAAGAATAGAATCAAAGCATACTCTCCCAACGTCTTGGACTATCCCTCCAATATGTCCATGTGGGAAAGAGAAAGCCTTGCCGCAGAGGCCACACTCGCGTTGGAAAGAAAATTAAAGAAAAAGCCTTCCACAAAAAAGGTCATTTTCACGGCAAAGTCCCGCGTCCCATAATGCAGTCTAGCACCGCGCTCTCGCTAATCGCGGCGATGGTCAGCACAAAGATGCAACCTAAACGCCGTGTCGCGTTCCGTCTCGTACCGCCGCTTCATTTCTTCGATAGACCCGTCGCCAAGCGGTCCACACCCCCTAAAGATCCATGCACAAACGGAACAGACCCAGCCCTGGAATCGCTCTCGCTCAACCCACACCATTTCGCGTGCCAAGGAACACCTCCACCAGGAGTGGGTATGCGGGGGCCGAAATCATGATGGTAGCTGGGTGCCGAGTCAAGCCGGGTAGTGTTCTATTTTGGACAGCTCCAGCGCCTCCATTGTGTGATTGTGTCTCCCCCATCCCAAAAGGAGCTGCATGGAACGCGACTATGACTTGTTCGAAGTGCTACCGGACGGCGCCCCCCTCTGGAGGCAGATGGCAGCTGGCCGTGAGAATGCACTTCGGAAATTAATAGAATTATCAAGGCAAACAACACATGAGATTCGCGTGATGCACCTGCTTACCAACACTTTGATTGCTTCGATGAACGGACCTAGACCCTCAGTTCAACCCGTACTCTCGACAGGAGAGGCGCCTTGGTAGATCAAAGCGGCGTGGTGCAGTGCGGCACAGAGGAACACAGTCTCTTCTCTGTGTCAGGCCAGAGGCGCACGGGACATGCAACTATACTCATCATTGCTACAACCGAGGCAGATGCCGAGTGCTACGCGGTGCACGAACTCGGTTTCCCACATAACTAGCCAGGGCCTTGCTGTCTGCGAATCGGGCAGGATCTCCCAGGAACACCTCGGTCGCCAACGCGGTGATCGGCCCCACTCCGGGATGGCTCATCAGCAGCCGTGCTCCGGGACGTTTGCTGGCTTGCTCCTCGACTCGTTGGTTCAGTTTCTCGATCTCCGCTTCGAACTTCTCGTACATCGCCTGCAGCTTACTCCGCCGATAAGCCGTATGGGGCGCGAGCGGCAACGGGGCGATCCGGCTTTGTCCGTCGTGGCTCCATAGGGCGGTGCCTCGGCGGAGACCATTCGCCAGGGTTATCGACTGCAACGCATTTTGGATTCGCGTCCGCATGCGTACCCACGGATGGCGGTGCCGCAACAAAGACCGCAGATCCTGTAGCTCCTTCGAAGGCATCCAGATCGCCGGAAAGCGGCCTTCCACCAGCCGCTTCAGAATCAACTCCGCATCTCGCCGATCATGTTTCTGCTTCCGCGGCTCGGCAGCCCGAATCGTCGCCGGATGACCTACCAGGCATTCGATTCCCAGTTCCTCCATCAGGTTCACAAACCACTGCATCGATCCGGTGGCTTCGATACCCATGCGCACCGGGCGTGGCAGCGAGGAATAAAACTCTCGCACGTTGTCGCCTTCGTGCTTGAGAGTTAGCTCCACTACCTCTCCTGTGACGGTGTCCAACATCGCCAACGTTTGCTGGCGAGCGTGCAAATCACATCCTATAATTCGCATCTCGGCCTCCTTCGGTCCGAGCTCCGTTAGGGTGCACACCGAACAGTTTACTCGGGCCGTCGCGAGGCCGGCGTCGTTATGGCATCAACCGGATCTCGAACGATTGACCGGAGGATTACTGGCCGACAGCGGATGCGCTAACGGCCTACGTCCGCCATAACGCGAAGTGGACGCTTTCGCCTGGGGTTGGCGAAGTCAAGCCCAGCACAGAGATTCAAGCGATGCTTACAGTTCTTGGCCGCAGCAACCCGCCGATGGGACTTACCGAGCACCCTAAGCTCGACCTCCGGAACACGGATTTGCGAGGGGCGGAATTTTGGGATGCCCACCTAGAAGGGACAGATTTCTAGGGGGCGCATTTAGCGGATGCGAAATTGTGGGGCGCCGTTCTGCGCCATGCGAAGTTAGACAGAGCATGTCTCGCCGGCGCGAATCTTCGGGCAGCGAAGCTCCAGGGCGCTTCCCTCGAAGAAACCAACGTCACTGGCGTCATTTTCGACAGCGAGACCGAGTGGCCGAGCGGATTCGATGCTGTTGGCCGTGGGGCAGTGCCATGGCAAGCACTTCGCGCCAGCGTTCCGCCCACCTAGAACTGCGTTAGTCGTTCAAGTAATATCTCGAGAAGTCCGCTTCGAGGAAATGCAGAGATTCCCATCGCTGTTTACACTTCGATCCCTTCGAACCTCTTTTGTAGACAGGCTTCCCGATACACTATTACACGTGCCGAGAACTTGGGACCAATTTGGTTCAACTCCTAACAAATTAGGACCAAGACCCTGTACTGGGACGCAGAACTAGGCTAAGCGGACCTACCAGTTGGATTCTGAAACGTTTCCTTGGGTGCACGACGCTCTACACCAACAACTCCATCCATCGCTTCCGGCCAGTAGCATTTCCAACAAATCGGGGAGTCTGCTTTTCGCTCAAAAGTAACCCGAATGAAATTAAAACGTTGGAATTTGGCACCGTTTTAGCACAAGAAATACGATTCTTGCTCCACTTGGGCGCCGGGCAGGATATCCGCCTCAGACGCTGAGGTAGTCAAGATGACTGCCGGAATACTCTTCAGTACCGAACTTATGCCAGCGCTCATACGGCCGCACCATAGTGGACGACCAAACAAACCGCAGGTGGTGCTCCGAACGCAACTGGGCTTCCGATTCAACAGGGACGTGGTCTTCACCTCACGCCCTCTTCGAAAACGAGGCAACTCTTGGGGAGTGATTCAGGTGGCCGAGGATCGTTTTTGAAAAGCCGTTCGCAAGCAATTTGGCGAACTTGTCCGGAAGCACCGGATGGCTGAAATAGAATCCTTGCGCTTCGTCACAGCAGTGCGCCTGAAGAAAATCCAGCTCCTCTCGTGTTTCCACGCCTTCTGCAATGACCCGCAAATTCAGGCTTTGCCCCATGTTGATGATGGCGGCGACGACAGTGGTCTCGTCGGGGTTCGTCGAAAGCTGCCGGATGAAAGACTGGTCGATCTTGAGAGCATCAATGGGAAACTTTGTAAGATAACTCAAGCTCGAGAATCCCGTGCCGAAGTCATCGATCGCAAGGCCTACCCCCAATATCTTGAGTTCTTGAAGCACGGACGCCGTGGAATCGGCATGTTCCATAAGGACGCCTTCGGTGAGCTCTAGTTCGAGACGTCTTCCTTCCAAGCCGGTCTCGGAAAGTATCGCTCGGACGCCTTTGACAAAACCCTTTTCGCGGAACTCGACTGCAGAAACGTTGACCGCTATCCGTGGCGATGGCAGGCCGGCAGCCTGCCAGACGCGAGCCTGTCGGCATGCTTCGCGCAATACCCAATTGCCGATCTGAATAACCAGGCCGCAGTCTTCGGCGACCGGCACAAACTCAGCAGGGGAGACGAGCCCCCGGTTAGGATGGCACCAACGTACCAAGGCCTCAACTCCCCGAATCTCGCCCGTAGCGAGACTTACCTTCGGCTGATAGTGCAACAGGAACTCGCTCCGCTCGAGAGCGTGGCGCAGGTCCGCCTCTATCGAGTGTCGTTCTACTGCCTTGTAATTCATCGCCGCCGTGTAGAACTGGAAATTGTTGCGCCCGCTTTCCTTGGCGTGGTACATCGCCGTATCCGCATTCTTGATCAGCGTTTCGCTATCCTCTCCGTCTTCTGGGTAGATGCTGATGCCAATACTCCCATCGATATGCAAATCTTGCCCGGCAATGGAGTGGGGCGTGGTGAGCGTAAGAAGTATCTTTTTTGCACTTGTCGCGGCATCTTCTGGACTGGCGATAAATGGTAGCAGGACGACGAATTCGTCTCCCCCCTGGCGGCTGACCGTGTCTGAGTTGCGTACGGCAGCCAGCAATCGCGTAGCTACGGATTGGAGAAGCGTGTCTCCAGTGGCGTGTCCCAACGAATCGTTGATGTACTTGAATCGATCCAAGTCCAGAAAGAGCACGGCAATCGGCCTTTTCTGGCGACGGGCCAGAGCAACAGACTGAGTGATCCTGTCGTCGAGCAGCAGGCGATTGGGCAGATTCGTTAAAACATCGTGCTGTGCGGAATGCGTCATTTGAAGCGACATGGCCCTCGCCGCGCTCACGTCATGGAAAACAATCACGGCGCCGATTACATGACCCCCACGGTCATGTATCGGCGCCGCCGAGTCTTCGATCGCAGACTCGAATCCGTCGCGGCGGATGAGCACGCAATTCACGGTCAGTCCCACCGTCCGATTTTGTTCGACGGCCATTTCCATCGGGTCTCGAGCGGTAGCGCGTGTGGTGCCGTCGATAATCCGGAAAACTTCTGCGAGCGGTCTGCCAGTGGCTTCTCCGCGGGGCCAACCGGTCATGGTTTCTGCGACAATGTTGAGGTAGGTGATATTGCCAGAAATGTCGGTACAGAGAACGGCGTCCCCGATTGAGTTGAGGGTAACTACCGCACGCTCTTTTTCCATATACAATGCATCTTCGACGATCTTGCGGTCGATCGCGTTGCGCACTGCGCGAGGGAGTGCATAGCTATTAAGGTGAGTTGGCAGGAGATAGTCTCGCGCTCCGCCTTTCACGGCTTGCTGGGCGACAACTTCGTCACCATTGGCGGCGAGGATTAGAATCGGGAGGTCCGGGACGGCGCTGAAAAGCTTGTCAAATGCCTCGATACCCTTGTATTCGGGGAGGGACAAGTCGAGCAAGACAGCGTCAATTCCTTTTTTGTCCAAACGCGCGAGCCCTTCGGGCAGTCGGCGAACGCATTCCACATTAAAGGAACCGCCGTTTGAATAGAGCGCCCCGCAAATCTCAGCGGCCACTGCCGGGTCATTTTCAATTACGAGCATTGTTGCGGGTTGAATCGTCTTGGTCATCGTGCCCTCCTTTTATCAAATCGGTGAAACGTGTTTCGACCTATGGCGCGGGTGGCCGAATCTGTGTCAGTACCTTGAGCTTTAGGGCAAAAGCGGTCAGCGCCAACTTCCGACCCTTCGTTGGCAACGCCTTTTCATCCCAAATGTGAAACGCGCTCGTCTAAACGCTGGCCGTGGTGGTACTCCTGTGATTTTTCTTCGCTAGCCGCAAAATGCCGCCGCGTCACGCTGAAGCGACTGCAGTCGTGGACCGATTGTTCGCGCCCTTGTTCAGGCCTAACTCTTTGAGATACCGATATAGGGTCGAACGCCCAATTCCCAGAATCTGCGACGCCCGCTTCGGGCTGCACTGGCACGATTCCCATACACGCCGGATATGTTGACGGCACACATCATCCAGCAATGTAGGTTTCCAATCCTCTCCTTGCGACGAGGGGCTGCTCGGCCGCTGCAGGTCTTCCGGCAAATCAGCAACATCTATGAACTCACCCGTCGCCGTGATGCAGGCGCTGGAAATCACATTCTCCAGTTCCCGCACATTCCCGGGCCACGGATGTCGCAGCAGGCGCTTTTGCACGCGCCACGTCATGCTCGCAATGTTTTTTCCATACTCGTCATTGTATTTTTTCAAAAAAAACTGCGTCAGCAGGGGCAGGTCCTCGAGTCGCTCCGACAGCGCTGGAATTCGAATCTGAATGGGGTTCAATCTGTAATAGAGATCTTCGCGAAAACGCCCCGCCAAAACATCGGCGCGCAAATCCCGGTTTGTCGCTGCAATCAGACGTATGTTGATATGCCGCACCACTGGAGAACCCACCCGCTGAACTTCGCGGTTTTGGATCACTCGCAGAAGTCTTGCCTGCATGGCCAGTGATGTGTCGCCGATTTCGTCCAGAAAAACCGTCCCTCCATCGGCGTACTCGAAGAATCCCATTTGCGACTCCGTTGCCCCCGTAAACGCTCCGCGAACGTGTCCAAAAAGCTGGCTCTCCAANAACGTGTCTACCAGCGCCGAGCAGTTGCACACGACCAACTTCTGCTGTGCGACTGGACTGATCTGGTGGATTGCCCTTGCCAATAAGTCTTTTCCCGAACCCGTAGCTCCCACGAGCAACGCGTTCGTATAGTGCCTTGCAATCTTTCTCGCAAAGTCAAACATCTCCAGCATCACCAGGCTTTTTCCGATGATTCCGTGAAATTCCACCACATCCAGCAACTGTTTCTCGAGCTCTTTCATGCGTAGCGGCTGGTCGTAGGCCGCCTCGACGCCGTCGAGTGTTTTTTTTAAGTGTGCGCGGTCGAGCGGCTTCGGCAAGAAATCCGTCGCCCCCCGGCGAATTGCTTCCAGCGCGAATTCGAGCTTGTATTCCCCCGCTGTGAGAATCACGTGCGCTCCTGGATCACTCCGTAGGGCTTGATCTAAGAACTCGTAACCATTCACTTCCGGCATGTGCACTGCCGCCAGTACCAACCGGCAACGCCCATCTCTGACGAGTGTTAATGCCTTCTTGGGATCCCGCGTTGCGACCGGTGTATATCCCATTTCAACAATAATCGCCGTCAGATCATCGAGCTGCTGCTGATCATCATCAAGAATGCACGGCGTCAAAGCCACTCTTGGCGCGGCGGTATCGACCGGCTGTAAGACAGTAGATGTCATCATGGCCGATCAATCCGCAAACGCTTCTGCCGTTTCCGTGCCGTCAACTCGAATTTACGCATCAGCTGGCTCCTTTGTGGCACCGCAAGATATTCGAAACTTCTACCAAGGGCTGCAGAGACATCGCGACCAGGATTGACGACGCTAACCTACCGCCCTGCTCCTGGTTATCCAGACTGCCCAGTCGTAGCTTTCTGCTGCTTCATTAGGTAAAGCTTCGAATCTGCCTCGCAAAGCAGGCGCTCAATCGAATAACCTTGGTGGGGATAAACGGCTATACCGACGCTGACCGAAAGTGTCGGTCCATTGCCGTCACTCGCGAGGCTTTCACAAATACGTCGAGCCACTTGATTGGCATCCTGCGCGTGGGTCTCGGGCAAGACAACGGCGAACTCATCCCCCCCGAAGCGCGCAGGCGTATCAATACCCCGGCAGCAGGCCGACAATACATCCGCCAACCGGCAAAGAGCTTGGTTTCCAACCAGATGTCCGCAACGATCGTTGATTCGCTTCAATCCGTCCAGGTCGAATAACAGCAGAGCAAATTCCCGGCCGGTGCGCTCGCTTCGCTTGATCTCCGAATCGAGGACAGCTACGAGGTGCCGATAGTTGGCCAGCCCAGTCAGCGGATCACTTGCTGCCTGGCGACGGAGGTGATCCTCAAGCTCTCGTTGTTTGGTCACGTCCTCGGCGATGACTTCATAAGTTTCCAACTCGCCCCGCTGACCGAGGACCGCTCGCCCGCTCAGACGGATCTTCAGGACTCTGCCGTCTTTTCGCTTCCACTCGGTCTCCAGGGCTTCGGCGAGGGTACCTTCGCTCGTTTGACCTAGTAATTGGGCGCGTCTTACGGGATCTTGAAATATGTCCCGCACCAGGAATTGCGCCAGGAGCTCATCTCTTGCGTCGTAACCAAGCATTTTCATCATTGCCTGATTCACTTCCAGGAACCGTCCATCAAGACTGCAGCGGCAAACTCCGTAAATTAGATTTCCCGCCAGTGCCCGAAAGCGTGCCTCGGAAAGGCGCAATTCCCTCTCGGCGCGGTCACGTTGCTCGCGCAGCACTCTTGCCTCCAGAGCGCGATGAATGGCCACGGGTAAATGGCCAACATTATCCATTTCAATACAATCGGCAGCGCCTTGCAGGACCAACTCCGCCGCGATTTCGCGTTTGAAGCTGCGAGCCAAGAAAAGCAGCGGCACGTCCTTTTTCGTCTGAGGCAAAAGGTCGAGTAGCTGGGTTTCCTTCCAATGGGGGCCGGGACACTCCGCTATGACAACGTCAAAGCTCGCCGAACCCAGACGCTCGGCACAATGTTCAGGAGTCCGAACTATTTCAGAGCTAATCGTGAATCGCATCCGCGTGAGTTCATGGAGGCAGCGCTCCACATCCGCTGGACAACTATGAACAAAAAGAATTCGCACGAGATCTTGCCTGTGCTCGTTCCCGTGACGCGCGGGAACCTGTGTCCCTTGATTGGCGTGGCGCTCAAGCGTCGAAGACGTGGCGGCCTGTGTAGAATCCTTGATGGTATTTCCTTTCCGCGCTCAGTTGCCTCAGCTGTGACGTGCGCGACAGAGATTAACGCTTCGGAATAGTACCTAGGGCAGCCATTTTGAAACTGTACTAAAGTGCACATTGAACAGTACGTAATAGTACGTACGGTTATCCGATTCGGCACAATTCAGTTGTGTTCCGGTTTGGAACAATCGCGGATGGCCCGAGCGGGAAGAGGATCGTGGTAATTCGCCAAGGAAACTCGGGCGATCGATTGTTCTTCAGAGGGCTGCGGTGGCCGGACGGAGCATGGTAGCTTGGGCGACGGAGTCCATCCGGACTGTTCCAACCTTGGGGGGTTGAGGAACTGGTGGCGGGCTAAGAGTCCTGATCGTCGGACGTGCCCAAGCAAGCCTGAGTTGCACGGATAAACTCGCAAGAGACTCAGGAATCCGCAATTTAAAATGAACCATGCTCACGATGCACAGGGTATTGCCCTAACTTTCTAGTCCGACTAGTCATCTGTGACTACCATGATTATCTTCTTGCGAATCGCATATTGGATGAGTTCGCAAATAGAATGTGCGCCCAGCTTGAGCATAATTTTTGCCCTGTGAGTCTCGACTGTTCTGATAGTGATCTGAAGCTCGTTGGAGATCTCCTTATTGGTCCTTCCCTCGGCCAGCAGCCGAAGGACCTGAAGTTCGCGCGGAGTGAGCTTCGCTTGCGATTCCTCCGTTCGCGCTGGCTGGCCTTCTGATGTGAGAAACCCCTCCATGACAATCTCGGAAACTCTGGGGCTGAGGAAGCGCCTACCTTTGGAAGCGTCTCTCACGGCTTTCACGAGGCACCTTGCAAGGTCCGATTTTAGAACATAGCCGAGTGCGCCTGCGCCCATTACCCGGCGTACCATCTGTCCCGATTCGTGCATCGTGAGCATTACAATCTCGGTGTTCGGCGCTGCCACTCGTATCTGGCGAGTCGCTTGGAGGCCATCGAGCTCGGGCATGCCGAAATCAATGATAGCCACATCCGGTTTCAGCATTGTCGCTTTTTCTACCGCTTCCCGCCCGTTCGTTGCCTCGCCGGCAACCTTCCATCCGCGTTGCACCCCGAGGATCCCCCGGATTCCACACCGGACGAATTCGTGGTCATCGGCTATAAGAATGCGGAGCTGCTTGATCTCCCTTAATACTTTCCGCTGCAATGGCATTCGTCCTCGCGCCGGAAACGTCGCATAGAAGATCCAGCCGTTCCTTGACGGTTTACACTTGCTCGGGCAAGCTCAGGATGCCGACCACTGCGCTCAGTCCACCGTTCCGTGTCAATTATCCGCCGTCTGTTCCTCTGCCACTGTCCTCGCCCCCTGGCCCCGGTCCGAACGAATAACACGCGCCTAGCAACTCCAACTTCGGAATAAGACGCAGATTCGCTGGCGGGAACGGAGACGACGACTGACCGATAATCAATCGAAACCGCGAGGGTCAAGCAAAGAACGCTCACGGTGTCGCATTTCGATGAGGGTAGGAATTGCGCAGTAGGTAACTGCAAGAATTGCAGCTCAAGCCTCGAGGACGATTTCTTTAAGGTTGCACCCGACGGACGTTTTCGACCGGAGCCGGCAATCAGCGTCGGGTACGATTCGCATTCCAATTTGCTCTTATTGAGTCCGGTTGATCTGACTAAAGTGACCTTCATCGATTCGCAAGATACGCCAATGCTACTTACGCAAGACATACCGAGAATTACGCACGTAGTAACTGTTACGCTGCAGACTGTATAACTATCAATGAATGTACTTCTATGCATAGATTCTTAGCGCGCTCCGTTTATCTGACGTTCTTGAATTAGGTACGCCCAATCACTCGGCAGTGTAATTCCCTCCGAAAGTGACACAGCATCAGCGATGGGTGGGCACATTTTCGTGCTGCAGGGATGATCAACACAAATGCCCAGTTGCTCCACATTCAGCCTTGACTTGTCGCAGGTGGTTTTGCTGATGGCCTTCCGTGGCCGCGGCTGGCGTAATTCAGTTCAACGCGGCGTCGTTCAACAACGGCTCCACGTCCTTTGAACGCTAGCCAGCTCGTGCTCGGACGGGACGCGAGTTGTTAGCAATTCGGTGAAGCTAGAGTGTTTTAGTACGTCCGCTGCGAACCGTCAATCCGCATCAATTCGGATATGATGAGTCGTGTTTCTACGTAGGTTTACCATCCGGAGGTGATTTATGACTTTCGCAGTCGATCCGACTGCCCGTTTCGGAGTCGCTAGTGGCTGATGCGAAAAGTGTTTCAAGTTGGAAAGCTTCAGAGCTGACATTTCGGCATGGTGTCTTGATGAACAGCAAAAAATTCACCCCCCGCAGTTCTGCCGCCCGGAAAAAGAGATGGGTCCTCAAGTTTGACGGTCCCAAAGCCCTTTCGACATTGATGCGGTTTTCGTGACGGTCGAACCCAAGGGCGGAAGCCATCATCCAACCGGGGAAGAACACTTATTCGACTAGCCTCAACCCAGGAAAATTGGTAAAGCAAGAGGTTTTCTAACGATCACTCCTGTTTGGATGAGTGGCCACAGCATGAAACGCACATAGTTTCCCGGCATTACCGACATCGTAGTCGTCACGGATCCGGAGGAGAGGGGAGAACTCCGGCGCAAGATTGCCGCTCACACTCCGAACGCAGGAGCCCATGCAACCGCGATACCAGGCCTCACCCTGTACCGCCGAACTGCACCCAGTCCTTGCCATCCCGCGATGTTTGAGCCCAGCCTCAACGTCTTCGTCCAAGTGCGGAAGCGCATAACCTTTGCCGGAATAACTTACCTGTGCGACGAATCGACATTCCTCCTGAGCTCCATTGACGTGCCAGTCGCCAGTCAAATCGTCGCAGCAAGCGAGGACGTGCCCTTGCTGTCGTTCCTGCTAAAACTCGATATGGCAGTAGTCCGGGAAATTCTCAGTCATGAGGAGTCCCATGCACCTGATGGTTCATCCCGAGCTCGCGGCATCGCGATTGGGAAAACGACCGTCGATCTGCTGCAGCCCTTTTGTCGGCTTTTGGACCTTCTTGACGCTTCCGAGGACATACCGTTCCTTAGCGATCTGATCCAGCGTGAGATCGTGTATCGTTTGCTTCGAGGACCTCCAGGAGAGCGGAGGCGCGCGATCGCCACGTTGGGCGATCAGAGTCGCAGAACAGCGAAAGCGATTGCTTGGCTCCGGGCCCATTACACGAAACCTTTGCGTGTAGAGAAACTTGCGGCAATTGCACGCATGGGAATGTCAACCCTTCATCATCACTTCCGCGCGTTGACGGCGATGAGCCCACTTCAATATCAGAAACAGCTTCGATTAGTTGCCGCGCAAGAACGAATGCTTGTGGAAGGGATCGATGCCGCGAGCGCCGCGTTCGAGGTCGGCTATGAGAGTGCGAGTCAGTTCAACCGCGAATACAAACGCTTCTTCGGTCAACCGCCGATGCGAGATATCAAAGCGCGTCGGCTGGCCGGCTCCGCAATGGTCAGCGACTAAAAAGCGTCCAGATCATTCTGTCTGGATGGCTAGCTGGAAACTATCCGGTTTCGACGGCGGGATTAGTTCTGTGAAGTCGGCTTGTAGGAAGGGATCCCCGCGCGTGGCATCGAAATTGGACCGATTACGGGGTATCCGGAACAATCGCTATCATCGTACCTCATCGGCTGTCACGAAAATGTCACGGTAGGCGCGGCAAATGCTGAGGAATTGCGAATAAAAGGTGGATAAAGAAGAGAAGTTGACTCGTCCCGTTTCATCGCAACTCGCTGATCCTCCTCGGAAAACTCCCGCTCCGGCAAATCGTGAGTAAGTTACTCAAGTGGCGTTAACCGAACGCGCGGAATTCCGCCGTGCTTGCTCGAGCAAACCGACGAGCTGCAATACGAATTCAGGATAGGCGTTGTCGAGCGAAACGGGTTTTTTGAGAGTCATGAATCGAACGCGATCCTACCGCCAGGGCAGTGGCCCGAATGATTATAGTCGTGTTTGCGACAGAGATTGAGGCGGTGCGCAGGAAGATTCAGGCGAAACGTACCAAGGATTCATTTGCACGGCGAGTAGTCGTTTCTGGAACCGAGTTAGCAGCAGCATCCTTCGGTTCTGTTGTTCTGTTGTCGGCGTGACTTCTAAGCCCGGCTCGCCATTTTCGAAGCGATGTGAATCAGAAGTCCGCGGTCCTTATCGTCCATACGTGAAAGGTACTTGGCGAAAGTCTGAAACTCATGGTTCTGCTTCGCGTTCGCCCTCCGACTCTGTATGGCTTCTGCAGGTATATTCGGCGTCTTCACGTGGTCCTCGTCCGTGAAGAGGCGGTACATCGGGACTTCTAACGCTCGGGCCCACTTTTCCAACGTGTCAATTGAAGGTACCGTGTGCCCGTTTTCGACCCTTGATATGTAGCAGCGCAGAAGTCCCGTACGCTTTTCGATGTCGCCCTGGGACATATTCTTCTGCTCCCGCAAGACTCTCACCTTTTCGCCAATGACCATTCAAATCCTCCGCGCGAAATCATACCCCGCCGGCAACCGAGCATCAAAAGCTGACTGCCTACCGATGAATCCGACCCGAGCTGTGATTGCTTGACGTCTTCGTCGAGTCGCGAACACCCCAGTCTGCCAACGGAGATGTGTGGGTCAGAATCTTACGGCAGCCGTTTTCGGTCGTTTCCAAATTGCACGGTCAGCTTCTTCTCGCTTCTTAAGATCAACTCGCGAGCCGTCCCATCACCACCTTGCTGAGCGCTTCCTCCTTGAGGCTGAGCACAACGCGTCCATTCACTTGTCCCTTCTTGAGTCGGGTGAACACGGCATTGATGGATCCCAGCGGCAAGGTCTCGATAGTTGCTTTCACTTTGCCTTCCGCGGCAAAGGCGAGCGACTGTTCGAGGTCCAAACGGGTGCCGACGATGGAACCGCGAATCGTGTAGCCGTTCAAGACCACGTCGAAAATCGAAACCGGAAATTCCCCGGGCGGCAGACCATTCAGCACGCAAGTGCCGCCACGACGCAGCATGCCGACCGCTTGTTTGAAGGCGATCGGTGAAACGGCGGTGACCAACACTCCATGCGCCCCGCCAATTTGCTTCTGGATTTCCTTCGGCGGGTCCTGCGTTTTCGCATCGATGGTGATTTCGGCGCCGAGCTTGCGCGCGAGAGCCATCTTTTCCGGACCCAAGTCCACGGCTGCGACATGCAGTCCCATGGCCTTCGCGTACTGAACGGCGACGTGGCCCAGTCCTCCTACTCCCGAGATGACCACCCATTCACCGGGCCGCGCCTCCGTCATTTTCAACCCTTTGTAGGTGGTGACGCCCGCGCAAAGGATGGGCGCGGCATCCACGAACGAAACATTCTTGGGAAGCCGTCCCAAATAATCTGCTTGGCCCAATGCGTACTCCGCAAAACTTCCGTTCACCGAGTATCCGGAGTTCTGCTGCTCGGGGCAGAGGGTTTCCCATCCGGCGAGGCAGTAATCACAATGGCCGCAGGCACTGAACAGCCATGCGGTTCCGACTCGGTCGCCTTCCTTCAAGTGCGTGACGCCGGGGCCGAGAGCCACGACGACGCCTGCTCCTTCGTGGCCGGGGATAAAGGGCGGCGTGGGCTTGATGGGCCAATCGCCGTCCGCGGCGTGCAAATCCGTGTGGCACACTCCGGACGCAAACAGTTCTATCAGCACCTGGCCCGGGCCCGGCGTTGGGATGGGAACTTCCTGCACGACTAACGGCTCCCCAAATTTTTCGACTACCGCGGCTTTCATAGTTTTCTTGTTTGCCATATCGAATCTCCTCGTTACGCGAAATGTGACGACTGTAACGCCGGTCGACGCAGTTTTATGTACCAATCGGCACAGTTCCGTGTGACATAAGTCACAGAGTCTGATTGGAATCGGCTCGGCGGCATTTCAGAACCAGTTCGGGACAAGGCCGGAGACCACGAGAAGGAGAGCCGCGGGGTGCGAACGTTCGCTACGTTGCCGCTTTGTGAACTTTCTTAAAAGTGTGCGCTTTTGCACAGTTTCGATGGTTCGATTCGCCATACTGTCACTACTTTTTCAGGGGAAGTTAGTTTGCCGCGGTGCGTGAATTGCGGTTGGATGTCGTGCTGAGCGGAGTCGCGGAACTGCGAGGAAAATAATCTTGAGACGCGTTCGGGGATAGCTCATTCCTATTTCGGAAGGCTTAAGAATGGTCCTTAACTTGCAGTTCATCCGCTGTTCTGACGCTTTCGAATTCCGTTTCGGGACCCGAGATGCCGATCTCGTGACGTTGGTCACACACCAGTGTGACGGCAGTCACTAACCGTTAACTGTCTCTACAGTAATATCAGGCCATGTTGATATAGATCGCTTGCTGATGGAAGTTCGTGAGGGAGTCCTATGTCACAGTTCGGTGCGTTGAGAGCCGAAAAACTGCTGATGGTGTTAGGGCTATGGTCGCTTCCCGTTTTGGCACAGACGCCGGCGAAGCTCCCCGTAGGTGCCGCCGGCATAGTCGAACCCGCGGTACAGGAACAAAAAACAGGGGCCGCGTCGAATGGTTCCGAATACGCGGGCGCGGAGAGCTGCAAGACCTGCCATGAGGACATTTACAACGGCTGGGAAAAAAGCCCACATTGGAAACAGACATATAAGGAAGGGGGCATCGCCAAGCACGGCTGCGAGGATTGCCACGGCGCTGCAGCGGGCCACGTAGCCGACCCAACCGACACCTCGAAGTTATTCCTCTTCGAAAAAGCCACGCCCAAAGAAATCGATGCGCGTTGCCTGGGCTGCCACGCCGGCGGCACGCAGCACATGAATGCGATCAACTCCGAGCACGCGCGAAACGAGGTCAGTTGCGTTTCCTGCCATTCGCCGCACCACGGGAAAGACTCGGATTTCATGCTGGTGAAGTCGCAGCCCGAGCTTTGCTATTCCTGCCACCTCGCGAAGAAGGCCGAATTCGATATGCCTTTCCACCACCGCGTGAACGAGGGCCTGCTGCAGTGCACGGACTGCCACAATCCGCACGGCACCGTGAAGCCCAAGCAGGTACGGACGTCGTCCACGCAGGATGCGGTCTGTTTCACGTGCCACACAGACAAACAGGGGCCGTTTGTATTCGAGCATCAGCCGGTGAAGATTGACGGGTGCCAGTCCTGCCATCTGGTGCACGGCGGGCCGAATCCGCACATGTTGAAGTTGAGCAACGTAAACCTGTTGTGCCTGCAGTGCCATACCACTTCCAGCTTTAGTGGGGCGCCGGGAGCGCCTTCGTTCCACAACCAGGCGAGCCTTTTCCAATCTTGCGTGCTGTGCCATTCGCAAATTCACGGCTCTAACTTCGATCCGACTTTCTTTAAGTAGCCCGCGCCGTACGGGCGACGTTACTCAAGAAGAACGCGGGCAAACCAAATATGAAAGAGAGATGGGAAAGAGCTTTTTTGCTGGGGGAGAAATAAACCATGAGAGGTTTCCAGGGGATACGCTCTATTCCTTTCATCATCTTTGTGGTAGCGCTCTTTCTTTCGCCAGCGGCGCGTGCTCAGGACGATTCCGGGGGATCCAAGGGAATTAATTCGGGCGGTTACAATATTCACCAAACTATCGAATTTGGTTATCGCGCGAGCGAGATTAGCGGGAATCAGAATACGTACGATACGTTTGAGAATTTGGGTTCGGGGCTGCGGTTGTTCGATTACTCACTCCGCATGCGGTCGCTCGATCACAGCGGATTGTTGTTTGATAATTTGACGTTCAGCAACTTCGGATATGGCGGCGATCCGAACGATGTGACCCGACTGCGTATTGAGAAAAATAAGTGGTACGATTTCCGTTTGCTCTTTCGCCGCGACAAGAATTTTTGGGATTACAACCTGTACGCGAACCCGCTAAATCCCGCGGCTTTGAATCCGCCGGGATCATTGAGCACCGGTTGCTTCGTTGGTCCTCCGACGGCAGCTTTTCCGCAAGGGGCGCCGGCGTTCTGCTCGAACCCGGCCGTGGCACAGAACAATTCGCTGCGTTCATTGGATCTAGTGCGGCGCATGCAGGATTACGATCTCACGCTGCTGCCGCAATCGCAGGTGCGCTTGCGCTTGGGCTATTCGCGGAATCGCGATGAAGGCCCGAGCCTGTTTACGACAGACTCCGGAACGATTTCGGCGTTCAATCAGGCGAATAGCTACACCACGAACTCTTATCGCGTGGGAGTTGATGTGCACATTCTGCCGCGCACCACGCTTTCGTTTGATGAATTCTTGAGCTACTACCGGCAAGACAATGTGATCAGCGATAACCCGGCCGTTAATCCGGGGAATTTTGGCTTCATTCTGGGAACTGTGCCGGGACAAGGCACGCCGGCCGGGACCCCGGTGGACTTGGGAAACATTTGGAGCACGCAGACGCCTGCGGAGACTTTTCCGTGCGCGACGCCAGTGGTAACCGGCACGACGAACACGGCTACGCCGACGTGCAACGGGTTCTTGTCCTACAGCCAAGTGGGCGACCCGCGGAACTTCATGCCGACCGAACGATTTCGCTTTCAGTCGAATTATTTCAAGAATTTCGAAATGTCCGGATCGGTGGGATATAGCAGCAGCGATTACCATTTTTCGGACCTCGACGAAGTGATGAACGGATGGGTGGCGCGAACCGCGGTGCGTGGAACGACAGCGGGAGGGCCGGTAAAAACGAAGCGCGTTTCAGTGAACGCGGATTGGTCAGGCGTGTATGCGGTGAACGACAAACTGCGCATCCTCGACATGTTCCGCTATGACAATTGGCGCATTCCCGGCGTGTGGGATACAGCTGACACCACGATCTTCGGAACGCCGTCGCCGGCGCCGGGCGTTGTGGGAATGCTGCTATCGCCCGGCGTGTTCAACTCCACGAACTGCCCGACCGCGCCATTCAACCAGGCGAATTGCCCGCAACACACCGCTTCGTCGGGCGCAGACGTGACCAACGAGATCGCGACGCAATTCCTGGCGCAGAACATCAAGTCCAATACCATCGAGGCGCAATATGATTTCAACAGGCGCTACAGCGCACATGTTGGCTATCTCTACACAAACAGGACGATCGCCAGCATGGACGCAACTTTTGACACCGGGGAGTTTTATTTTCCGGGCGGTGCCACCGGGATGGCGGCGAACCTCTTTCTTGCGGCGCGCGGAGATTGCGCCCTGGTTGGCGGCGCCCTGCCCGCTGGCTGCGCATTACTAACAACGGGCCCGATGGCCGGAGCGGTGGTGGAGGGTTCACCGACGAATCTCATCCCTGAAGCGGGCAACGATACGGCGCGCAACATCACGACGATCAATGAACAGGCTTTATTGCTCGGCGTGGTCGCGCGGCCCATGGATACGCTGCGCATTACTGGCGACTTCGAGTTCGGCTACAACGACGCATCGTTCACGCGCATTGATCCGCGGCAGGTGCAGTCTTACAAAATTCATGCGACTTACAAGCCGAAGCCGTGGGTGAATTTGGACGCAGCGGTGGACATCAATGAAAACCGCGACAACGTTTCTACGGTGGACAATGTGGAGCACGACCGCTCGTACAGTTTTTCGGCGCTTTTTATTGGCAATCAGCGATTGTCCGTGGATTTCGGGTACAACTATTGGAACGTCTACACGCAATCGTTGATCTGCTTCGCGTACTCGACCACTTCGGCGAATCCCGCGCCACCGCCCGCCACTGTGACGGTTTCTGCGTTTCCTCCGGGCGTGCCGCAGCTTCCGGGCGGCACGGCTTGCCCCATCGCGGGCTCCCCTTCGCCGCTGGGAGCGCTTTCCACTTACAACAGCAAGGACAATTTTGCGCACGCGGCGGTGATCTGGAAGCCGACGAAGCGTGTGACGGCAAGCGTCGGTTACGGCGGCAGCTTCGTGCGCGGCAATACTATTTTTCTGAATCCGCTGACGCCTTCCGGCACGCTGGATTTCAACTATCAACGCCCCTATGCTTCGCTCGAGTTCGCTGTCTATCGCGGTTTCAGTTACAAAATGTCCTGGAACTATTACGGGTACAATGAGACGGGCGCGACCAATCCGTTCGGGCTTGCGCCCGTTCAGCTGCAGGACTTTAACGGTAGCAACGCTACGTTCTCGTTCCGGTATGCGTTTTGATCACCGGCTGCGGTGAGGGCGGTACGGTGTACCATTACTTAGCAAGCTCCATAAGGAGGCAAAAAATGAAGTGCCCGTCGGTTCGTGTCATCCGCGTCGTACGCTTCTTTGTCCCGGTTCTCGGAGTACTTTTCATGCTGGTCGCTCCGCTGCGCGCCCAAGATGCGCCGGCACTTTACAAATCCAAATGCGCCGCTTGCCATGGTCCAGATGGCACCGGGAACATTCCTATGGGAAAAACGTTAGGCGTCACGGATCTGACGTCTGCGGATGTGCAGAAGCAAACGGACGCGCAGTTGACCGACAGCATCGCGAACGGCAAGGGCAAGAAAATGCCGGCGTACAAAGCCAAATTGACGGATGACCAGATCAAAGGGCTGGTCGGGTACATTCGCGAGCTGGCAAAGAAGAAGTAGCTGAGGTTCGGGCCAGAGCGGACCTTCGCCTTGGATCATCGAGGCGGCCGAAGGAGGTTCGGTGATTGGGGTTTTGATCTGTCAAATTGTCCTGAGCATTGTGCTGGCCTCGGTTTTCCTGATCCGTCCTTCGCTGACGCGGGCTGCGAGCTGGAAGATTTTGGCGTTCATTGGGCTGTGCGTGCTTCCGGCGCTGTGCATCGTGGGTGGGATGAACACACACGTACAGCGCTCCGAACAAACGCAGTTCTGCATTTCGTGCCACGTGATGATCCCGTACGGAAAGAGCCTGTACGTGGATGATCCCAGCCACATTCCCGCCCAGCATTTTCAGAATCATCGCGTTCCGGCGGACATGGCCTGCTATTCCTGCCACGCGGACTACACAATCTACGGCCCTCTGAAGGACAAGTTGCAGGGATTGAAGCGGATTTACATGCAGTACGTAAGCACGCCACCGGATCCGGCGGCGATTCGCATCTCTGGTGGATTCAGAAATGCGCAATGTCTGCACTGTCACCAGGGCGCGCGCAGCTTCGAAGAGAATCCGGTGCATGCGGCGCTCATGGATTCACTAAAATCGGAACAGACCTCCTGCCTGACCAGCGGCTGCCATGACACCGCGCACGACGTGGAGAATCTGAGTCATCTGAAGATGTGGAGGCCCGCGCAATGAAAATCAGCGAAATCGGAATCGGGCGGCTGCTGCGAGTTTCTAGCTTTTTGGTGATTGTAGGCCTGGTGCTGGAGATTGTGAGCCTGCTGTGGTTTCATCCCTTGTCGTTCGTACTGTTCGCGTTTCTGGCTGCTTCGTTGATTGGCTTAGGCATTTTGGTGTACCTGGTTTCACTGGTGTTTGTGGCGCCGCCACCCGCTGAGGATACCCCATACCGCCAGCCGTAGTCGGGCAGTAATCCTTCAATCTACGACCCTGTCGGTCCGATGGTCGGAAACTTGAAACGCAGATGGACCGTAAATGCTGCCAGCTGAGCGCCGTGAAATTCACTTCGCGTCCGGTGGTCGTGGGGTTTACCAACGGCATCGCAGTGATCATCGCCAGCACTCAGGTCAAAGACTTCTTCGGCCGGCGCATCGAGAAAGTTCCCGGCGAGTTCGCGGGGCGGAGCAATACCACGCCGCAAACTCGTCGATCGAGTGCCGATAGCTGAGCTGCGATTCGAATGACCGCAAACTCACAATCACGGCGACCTTGGCGTGCTCTAAATCGGGCAGGCCGAGCTTGGTTTTGACGCGGCTCTGCTTGCTTTTGGGTTTGCGTCTCATGATTAGCCGCCTCCTGGCGACTACGCATGAGATTACTCGACCGAAGCTTGTAGGTTCCCAAGCCAGATTTGCCAATGATTGCATAACAACGCCGGCTCCTTAGACCCGAGCACACTGTGGTTTGTCGAAGACCATGGCTCGGGAGAAAGGAGCCGACATGATCATTATAGGCGTGGATTATCACCCGAGCGACCAGTACATCGCGTTTGTCG
>JGI12713J13577_1000035_pt1 | contig 46748 bp, 32 predicted proteins | sample JacPin_JW_Ref_O3_FD_13577 | JGI IMG/M metagenome (IMG submission 13577) | reverse complement strand
GAAAACCCGTTCATCTTGTGCACCGGCTCCGGCATCGTCGCGCTAAAAAAATCGACATCGTGCGTGAAGATAATCACGAAATCCACTTTTGAAGGATCGGGAGCCGGACAGACATTCGAGAACAGCTTCTTCCTGTTTTGGGCGATCCATTTCGTCTGGCTGGGCGTCAGGCCGTAGGCAGAAAAATAGTTCTGGCAGGCGAAGTCCGCGCTCAGGTTCTCCGGCTGTGAATCGGGAATTTCGTCGGAATCGCCGGTTGGCGCCGTCGAATCAGCAGAAACTGACCTTGATGAACTATCGTCGGCGGGCGGGGAACTTCGTCGGGGATTCATTTCGCCCAATGCGGCGACGGGTAGCATGGAACTGCCTGCAGGCAACTTTTTGTCGCTGGTGCTTTTCGCTGGGGCTTCGTTCGCCGAACCGGCTGATGCCGGACCCACGAGCCGTGCCGAATCCGGTGGAATGATAGACGCCGCATCCGCAGCGGCTTTGGCATTTGCGTTTGCGATCTCCTTTGCCTCAGCTTGCTTCGCGACCAGGCCAACATCAAGAGCCGGATCTTGGCGAACTTCAAGCGGTGGAAGATCTGCGACGGAGGTTTCGGGGACGTAGCCCTCCACTCCATTTGGAGTACGAATCTTTACGTAGTCCTTAGCGCGCTCAATAATTTGGACGTTGCCGCCGCAATCAAGTTTCGCTTCGACGCCGAAGCTATTCAAGGAATCATAGACCCAGATCTGATCCCGGTGCGAATTACACTTAAGGGCCGCGGGATTAGCCGACGCAGACCCAGTCAGAAGCGAAACGCCCGCCACGCTGGCTATCAACAAAAAGAATCGCGCTGTGAGGTACATTTCTCCCCCAATTGCCCTTGCTTGAGAACCTTGCCGATAGTCTAGTGCTTTGGGTCAAGCGAACAACTGTACGAGAGTACAGAGAAAGGACAGGTTAGAAGACGCCGAACTGTCAGTCAGGAAACGCAAGACGCACTCGAATCAGAACCGCCTTCCGATGTGTAGTCAAGCCGCCTTCCGATGTGTAGTCAATTTCCGCGAAGTCGGCTGCGTCGCTCTGCCCAACATACTGTAGCCAACCCGTGCCAACCGCACAAGGAAATGGTGAAGAGAGCGGACGTTCGGTTACTAGGCGCTTGCGGTCTTGGTCCTCCCTTGCTCGGAATGTCGGCATTGCTCAAGCCGGTAAATCCTGTCCGGATACTCCCGAGACGCAGTCGCGACAAAACGCTCCGCAACGACTCTGCTTTCGAAACATCCGTGATGTTGCTTCGCCCGATCACCAATTCGAGCGTCCCAGCTCGAAACATCCCATTTTTCGCCCATGTCGTCACCCCTGCGCTGGGCTCTTTCCCCGCCTGCCTACTTGTTTGGCTTCACACGATCGGAAACGCCACGGGGATAAATCGGCAAGTTGATTGCTTCAAACAGCTCTGCGTCTGTAAGCCCGGTCCTTCGAGCCGCGGCGAACGCGAGACGTAGCACTTCCAATGCCTGAGCTTGTTTTCGCGTCATCCGAACCTGCAGTGGCTGGGTGATGGCAGTATCAGCGGATCCCGCAAACGCATCAAGCGTTTTCATCCTCGCGAACTGACTCGATACGGTTTGCTTCCGGATGATGCTGCACCCTCGCGGATGGGTTCAATCGACAGTATAATCCGGCTAATGTCCGACGTAATTCACATCTACGGAGACTCTTACGAGACGTGTCCCGTGTGCGGCCATAAATGCCCGTATGACGACAGCATGAGAGATCTCGTCAGTGAACCCGTGATCCGGCCCACTAATTGGGAAATCGAATTGAACTGTCCCGAGCACGGAAGATTTTCAGTACTTGCCGGAAACTTGATTCAGCCTGGGTAGCGATTCACCTCCATCCAGAACTAATCCCGTCTGGGCCAGCCTATTGCTGCTGAAGTCTTGTGATTTTCAAGTATGTGTGGCTCTGCAATAGCTAGGGCAATCGGCTCGTGCTCACACCTCGTGCTCAAGATCGCCGGGTTGCACACGTCAGTTGTCATGCGATTCGTCACGATTCTTTAAATGTGCGGCGATTTCAGAGCCAGGTGGAAGACCGACCGGCTTGACGTTGCGGCCGGAGTAGCTTCGTTGAAAACTTTAGTTCAGATTCGGAACGGAATTCCCAAACTGAAATGCAGCGGCTTCCTCGACATTTCGAACACGACTGTTTCGCAAAAATGAGAGCTCTACTACGAAAGGGTTTAGCCACCATTATCTTGCAGCGGCTTTAAAGTGAACTGTTCCGGTGCATACTAACTGTGGTATCTGAAGTGCATACAGCTTTTTCGACATGCGACGTATGAGATCCCAGGATCACAGGGCGCATCCCCTCGTTCAATCGAATCTCTCCACGCGTCCACGATTTCAGAATTGGTTTCTGCTCGCTGTAATCGGCGGAATTCTTTTCGCCCTCTCAGTGTTGGCCGTCGCAAACTGGGTTTCCGGCCTTGATCTGTGAGCGAACTGAAACGAAAAAATTTCAGGCCGGCCAGTCCTCGACCGTTTCAAGCAGACTTCTTCATGTCCGCCTGAAGTGCGTATATCCGCGTATCGCAGTCGTTGCAGCGAAACGGACGAATCGGAGTGACTCGACAAGCGACCTGCTCCGCTATACCTTTACGTCTCGACCGATGAATGTTAGTGCTACCGCAGATGGGACACTTGTGAGCGCGCATTNTGTAGAGCATTTTCATAGATCACAGGGACGTGAATAATCAAGGTTTAGAGGCTGGGATGAGGTAACGTAGGCCGGAAGTTGTTATAAAGTCAAGCAATGGTCCCCTTGGGGAACGGGACCGAGATTTTTGCACTTCACTTTCCGTGCGCCANCCNTTAGCACGCGCCTAGCCCAGGGCCTGTCCNNCACATCGGAAAGGAAGNTTTGANTGAAACAACCAATCTCAAGAAAGTCTCCGCGACCCAGAAGTACGCGGTCCGAAAGTCTCTTGCTGTTCGGCCAAGCCTTCGCAAGTCTCAGCCCGTATCAAGCCCTTGAATTGAACCCGCTGTGCGCTGGTTTCTCGGTGTTCAAGTACAACCAGGCTTAATTGGTTCCGCATACTCGAGACACGCCGTCAAGATCTATGTACTTCGCCGCAGGTTGTTCTTGGCAGAAAATGTCACGCGCTGCCGTCCACAGCTCTTTTCCTGGGTCTATCAAGTCGATTCGATGACCCGTCCGGAACCACACTATATCAGCCCGGATTTGCTCCATAATGTAATGGGCGTGCAGCGTGTCTGAACCCCAATGTAAGTCGCATGGTCCGGACGAGTCAGGCGTGGGACCAGTCTTACAAATCAGCAACGCCGGCATCGGGTTCCGACTTCGAATCTTGTCGCGTTCCTTTTCCCCGTCCGAAGGTTGTTCATCTGATCGCCGCGCGTCTGGTTCCCCCCTATAGCGCCAGATATAGAAACCCGCGCGGGAGTACAGATCGTCGCGTTTTTGCTGCTCGGCTGTCTTTTCTGCAACTGCCGGTTTCACNGGAGTCGCTGACGTCGTCTGCGCGTAACAGTTTGGCGAAAGCAATAGCAGGGCAAGCACTAGAGTTCGCATTGGCATAACCCAAGGGGCCATGCGGCGACACTACCACGTGGAATGAAATTACTTCAAGCTGTTGGACGANGNGGCGGTGAGGGCTGTACGAACCGGGATATGTCGCGAGGGCTAAACCTGAGCGAGCACATATTCAGGNAGGTACGCGTACGAACGTTAAGGTCGCTAGCAGCATGTGTTGCAAGTTTCTTGTGCTCGGATCTCTCACAGCGCTCCTTTTCATCGGGTTGTCCGCGCTCGCCCATCCGGTCTCGCCCCTTACCCAGCAGNGACAGCAATCGGCGCAGACAAGTGCTGTTTTGGGGAAGGTCGTCTCCATAGCAGACGACAAGAAATCGTTCTCACTTGAGGTGACGAGCAACGGCAATGCGAACACCATGCGATTTGTGCTGGACCAAAACACTCAGGTAACCGGTCATATGCATGTCGGCACCAACGCGACCTTTCAATATCAAACCGGTCAAGACGGTAAGCTTTTAGGCTTGGACGTGGCACCCAAATCACAATAGTTGCGAAGGCTACTTATCCACAATTAACCGTGAGGATGAGCCGATCTGCATTTTCGTGATCCGGTTCGGCTTCACGGTGATTTGCGTTGCCTGCTTTCTGAATCGTTGCATTTAGTTTCCGCTGGGTGATAGGTATTGCGATAACGGAGGTAAGCTTGGAGAAACTGGAAATCCGAGCCACTGATTTGCGGCGGTGGTGACAACACGATCAACAACACCAATCGGTCTAATTCATCAGTCTTGGGATACTCATGGTGATCGCAGCGACGACGTTGGCGAACTTAGGGGGTCAATCGGGCTGTTTCCTCCTCCCGTGATCTGAAGAGGCCGCGTGTTCCCGTCCACGCTCACGCTGCTCGTGAAACCCAAAAAGAATCGTGGACCGCCGCCAGAAGTGCAACCTAGATTGCAGAACCATGCGTAGGCCGCTTGCGATTCCGTGTCGTGATAGGCGTACGTGATGCCGATCGTTCCGTCAACGTGGCCATTTAAATTCTGCACGACAAACAGCGGCACGATACCACCTTGCCGGTACGCATTGTCGACTTCGAGCGAAATGCCGGGACCACCATTCGCCAATTCGTAAAACCCCCGGCGGTTCCACATCGAATCACGAATTGTAATCGTTCCGACGCTACCCGGCACGCCGCAACACTGGTTGATGCCTGCAGCGGCGTAGAACATTGGCGTCCACGATGAGTCAATTATCTGATCCGGACCACCACTGAAGAGCGTTTCGTAAAGCGCGTATCTTGCGCCACCAGGACGAACGATCAGGCCGATGCCGGCCGTGTCGAGGGCGTTTCCTCCCGTGATGAACGCGTCTCTCCACCAAGTCATACCCCAACCCGCATCTACGAGCATACCAAGCCCATTCTGCGTCGGCGTGTAAAACGTCAGCTCGTCAAAATTATCGGCGCCTGCCTGTTGCCCATTACCGAGCGAGCTGACATACACGCACGGATAGGCCCAACAGTAGACGATCGGCGTGCCGGTAGATGCGAACTCCGGCGCACCCAGGTTGCTCTTGCCCAACGTTCCCGTCCACGTGACATCCGAGCCCACAATCAAGGGCTCCATCAATACAAGATCGCCCTGCTGCCACATTGTGACCTTCCAGGGTGTCCCGACCGCAGAGTTGATTACGTACTGAGAGCTTGGCCGATCTGACGGAATCAAAAGCGGCCTCGTGCCAGCAGCTGCGGCCAGTCCAGCATTCAAAGCTGGAGCATTATCGAACCGAACCAATGCGTTTTTGATGGCGCGAGGCAAGGCGTCTGCTAGGTGCAAGACCGTCGTCCGACCGCCGCCATCCACGCGAGTCGTGAACAGCGAAGGGGTCGGTGTCGTGGCATTACAGTCTGCGTCTGACACGTACCAGGGGAGCATCGGATGGTTCCACCCAAAGTCAACGAACCGCCTCGACGCTATTCCTCCCTGATCCTCGCCGTAGAACGTATTCGGCAGGCTCGTGCCAACGATGTGAAAAACTGAATCTCCCGGCCGTTCGGCACAGACAAATACTTCATACGCCGACGTCACACCTGAACCTCCTGTGATCGGCGGCCATGTAATTGCATTGCCCGCATAGTACGTCGCCACTCCTCCTCTGCCCGATGAAATAACCGTTCCCTCCTTAGCCGCTGTCTGCGCAGATTGCGGAACGTTGTTCACTAGAAACGAAGTGGGACCGGCACTCGACACCGGAAACCAACCACCGGCTAACTCGGAGTTCGTCATTAACGTCGAGTGAAACAGTGCGTCTTTGACTATCGGGTTCGGCTGGCTAGTCGTAAACGACAACGTGTTTCCTGTAAGGCTCCACGAGGCAATCTGTATCCGCAACGGTCCCAGTGCCGCGGGCCCAGTGGTAATCGTCGCAATCGGACTAGCCGCTGTCTTCGAACCATGAACGTCCCGAGCGAAAAGTCTGTAGGCATACGTCGACGAGCCACTCGCGCCAACGACTAGCAACGCGTCTGGGACCGTCAACGTAGCTGTGATGCCAGGGGTGACCATCGGAGATTTTGGTGTGGCCATCAGCGGCATCTGGCCAGCGCCGGCTATCGTGATCCCGTCACCAGGAATCCCATTCGCACCCTGCTGAAATAAATTCGTTCCGACCGTGATGGAATTTCCTGAGCCGGAGCCCGTCGTATTGATTTGAACCGGTCGAGCGCCGAACTGTCGAAGATCGATCCAGGGAGGATCGAAAGCTAACATCGGCAGACTGCCTAGAAGAATCAACACCGCTATGTATCTACCTAGCTTGTTCATCCGAGCACCTTACGGCGAACGGGACGGACCTCCGGAGCCCTATCTCTCAGCATCGTGTCTGCGCTGCAATCAGTAAAACTCCGTTGGGTGGTTCCCATAAAAATTCCTGGGAGACTGTACCTAAATTACCGAGTTTCTCGTGCCAGCGACGCGGCGCTGTGACCTGCGGTGTCCGAAACGGCCCTTTTCCATGTTCCTTCAGGCGAGCTCCGAAATGCCCCATACAGTTTAGCTCGCCGAACCGATGTCGTCTCGACATCATCGGTTTGCAGCGCCGAGACACCCATCCGCATTAGCTCCGCGAAAGTACTACTAGAAACCACTAATAGCGAGTTCGCTAGTCCTAAGGCTCGCAGCGCTAGTACCGCATCGCCTCCTCTATATAGTCAGATAAGGAGATTCTCGCCATGCGATGCGTATGTGGATCTGTTCGGAACACGCTGCTGTTCCGTTTTCACGGGCGAATCCTTGGTGTGGTCACTATCTTGGCCGTAATCCTCGGACTGCTTAATGTCGGAGGCTGCGCCGGAGGTTTTGAAGGCGCGAAACCGCAGCCGCCCTTGATTGTCACGCAGCCCGGCAACCAGACAGTGAAAGTCGGACAAACCGGCACCTTCAGCGTGACTGCGACCGGTACGGGTCCGCTGACTTACCAGTGGTACGTAAACGGGGTTCCGATCAGCGGTGCGACCTCCAGCACCTATACGACGCCGCCGACTGCGGCGGGCCAAAGCGGTTCGGTTTATACCGTCACCGTCTCGAATTCCGTAGGCAGTGTGACCAGCGGCCCGGCAACGCTCACGGTACAAGTCATACCTCCGGTCGCCGGGAGCTTGGTACCGAGCAATGCAAACCCGCCCTATAACTCTCCGGTTACGCTGATTCCCACGTTCTCTGGAGGGACGGCCGTCATTGGTTCGATCGGCGTTGGGAGTTCCGATATTACGGCGTCCGCTGCGAGCGGCGGCTCGTACCCTACTCCAGCTTTGACTTCCACCAAAACGTACACGCTGACGGTTACGAGTCCGCAGGGCACTGTGGTTTCGACGACATGCGTGGTAACACCAACCCCGGTCACGATTACGCCGATCGTGCCGGCGAATCAGACCACCGCACCAGGCCAACTTACGTACACGGCAATCGCTAGCGGCGGTTTGACGAACGGGTTGACGTGGACCGCATCCGCAGGAACCTTTAGCGGAAACGTTTGGACATCACCCACGTTGCCCGGCACTTACACGATCACCGCGACCAGCGTGGACGAACCGTCTGTGTCCGTAACAACGACGAGCACGATCAGCGGTCCCACGATCACGACCCAACCGGTTAGCCAGCACGTTTGCACCGGATCGAACATTGTGCTGAGTGTGACCGCCTCGTACGCGGCCAGTTACCAATGGAACTTCAACGCCACACTGATCCCAGGCGCTACTAGCTCGACCTACACTATTCCGACGGCGGCTGCTGTTAATGCGGGAAATTACTCTGTGACGGTGACGAATGGAGCCGCGAGCGTAACTTCGGCAGTCGCCACTATTGCTGTGGGGTCGCAAATCACATCGAACCCAGCGAGCGTGACAATACTTCCAACACAAACCGCTATTTTTTCAGTGGCGGCACAAGGACTGAGTCCGTTTGCGTATCAGTGGTACCAAATCCCTTCGGGCAGCGCCACCGGCTCGGCCATCCCTGGCGCAACATCAAACATCTACACCACGCCGCCGGTGGACACCAGTTACAACGGCGCTCAATACTACGCGACGGTTACGGATTCCTGTGGAACCACCCCACTCACCAGCACCGACGCCACGCTAACGGTAACGACCGGAAATGCTTCGCCTACCATCATCACTCAGCCGGTTGGCGCAAGCGTCGCGCCGGGCGGTACTACCACGTTTAACGTCCTGGCTTCCGGCACACCAGCGCTCAGCTATCAGTGGTATGTGATTCCCGCGGGACAAACGACAGGTGTCGCAGTCGCGGGAGCCACGTCCGACAGCTACACGGTACCGAGTTCCGCGACCGCAATCACCGACGATCAGAACCAATACTACGTCGTCGTGACGAATGCCTACGGCCAAGCAGTCTCACAGCCGGCAACTCTTGCAGTTGGCAGTGGAATCCTGATCACTCAGCAACCGGTAACTCAGTATGTGGATGTGGGATCCACCGCGACTTTTCAAGTGACGGCGGTTTCCAACCTACCCTTGACGTACCAGTGGTACGAAGCCGCTCCCGGCAGCTCTAGCTTCACCGCCATCCCGGGAGCGACTAGTCCAACATACACATCAGGCCCAGCCGTTGGGACGGATTCCGGTTCCGTTCTCTATGTCATCGTGAGCAATGGGGTCACGGCGTCCGTCACGAGCGTCTCCGCGGGTCTGTTCGTTGGCGCCTTGCAGGGCATTCCGAATCTTTGTGACTCGAACTGGTCTCCACTGGGCAATGCGGTGGCGGAAGCGGGATGCAGCTACCAATTAACAGCCGCAACGAACAACCAGATCGGCGTACTGGTCTGGCCGAATCTGATTTCCACTGGCGACATCCAGCTCAGCTTTACGATGACGCTGAGCAATCCCAGCACAGTTCCTGCCGACGGCTTCACGGTGGTTTTCGGCGATCCCTCGTTGGGAGCAACCACCACGAGCGAAGGTGCGCCAGGTATGGGCCTGGGAGCGAAAGGAATCCCCGGGACCGTTTTCGGTTTCGATACTTATCACAATGGCGGCGACCCGCCGGTTCCCTATGTGGGCGTGGGCAGAGGAGAAGCTGCACTCTTTGAAAATCCGTGGTTCAACGTCAATACGAGCATTCCAGTGCTCGTCGCGGATGGCATGACCATTTCGCACGACTACACCATAACCATCGAGCACGGGCAGATGACGGTGACGCTGGATGGCGTGCAGGTAATGTCTGGAGCCGTAACGGTTCCAGCGGTGGCTTATTTCTACATCACCGCTTCCACGGGCGGCTCATACGAGCAAGCCGTGATCAGTAATGTGTCAGCCACCGTTTCCGTGCCGTCGAATTGACGAGGCTTGCCTGATGACAGTTGCTTGAGGAGAATTCGGAATGCGATCGTTCCTATTGGTGACAATTTTCTTATTCGCAGGAAGTACGGCTGCGGTGGCGCAGGAATCGTCCAAAGGGGATGTAGGAGCGACGTATGAATGGGTGCGCGCGAATGCTGGTCCCGGACAGTGCGGATGTTTTGGGATGAATGGTGGAGGGCTATCGGCATCATGGAATTTCCACGATCGCTGGTCTCTGGTTGCGGACATCAGTGCACAGAACGCGAACGGCGCCCCCACTGCGCGAAGCTCATTGACCTTGGTATCGTATTTGGCCGGAGCGCGATACAGACTTCCGCAACCGTGGTTCGAAGGGAAGCATAAGCCAGAGCCCTTCGCACAAGTGTTGCTGGGCGCCACGCATGCCGGCGGTGGAGTCGCTGGAGTTGGCGACGGCTCTTACCAGTTTGCCAGCCGGATTGGCGGAGGTATTGACGTACCGCTGAGTTCCCGGTTCGCGCTGCGAATTGTTCAGGTGGATTATTATTTGACAACTTTCGCGAACTCCACGAACGACCACCAGAACAATTTATTGGTCGGTGCCGGCATTGTGTTTCATTGGTCCCGCTAGGAAACAATTTCCGGACGAGCACTGCGATATCTTGCCTCGCCCGAAGAACTACCGCTTGCTAAACATAACGGCGTCTCCCAATGACTGGCTATAACAGGGATCATGGCCTACGAGCCGCTAGAACCTGATTGATGTCATAACGACGCCGGCCTCGCTACGGCCCGAGTAAACTGTTCGGTGAAACTTCTGCACCAAGCCGACGAACCTATTCTTCGCCGCCCGCAAGAACTCGATAATTCTCCCGTGCATCGAGAGCAATTAGGTGCTATTGCAGAACTAATTTCTCGGAAGAGGTACGGACCGGCGCGGGCCGATTTCGGGACTCGAAATTACGAACGGACGCGTGGAAATATGGAATTGATGATTTCGCAGGCGCATTGTTCGATGCGCGACGAACCGAGGTCGTTAGATTCCTGGTGCCTTCAGGATATACTCACAACTCCCGGTCTCGTTTGCGGTTTGTCTTCGTCGATCGGACGGTCTTCGAGTTATTAAGATCTGGGCTCAAAGGGGAATCGAATTCGTGTGTGGAATCTGCGGCGCCATCGGACTGGATCCGAAAGTAAACAGCGAGGCCGTCGTCCGCCGCATGCTCAATGCGATCGTTCATCGCGGCCCCGATGAAGAGGGATTTCTCGCCGCACCGCCCGTCGTCGTTGGCGCGCGCCGCCTTAGCATCATTGATCTTCCCGGCGGCTCGCAGCCTATTTGGAACGAAACGGGCACGCTTGCCGTCATCTACAACGGCGAAATTTACAATTTCCGCGAGCTGCGCAAGGAACTGGAAGACAAGGGCCACACTTTCATTACGCGCTCCGATACGGAAATAATCGTCCACGCCTATGAGCAATGGGGCGAACAATCCGTCGCCAGACTGCGCGGCATGTTCGCGCTTGCGATAATCGAGATGCCGCAAGGTCGCGGCGGCCCAGCAACCGCGGTGTTTCTCGCGCGCGATCCACTGGGCATCAAGCCGCTCTATTACGCGGTGGGCCGCGGAGGCCTGCTATTCGCCTCCGAAGTGCGCGCTCTGCTCGCCAGCGGCTGTATTGCTCCGCAGCTTTCTGCCGCGGCGGTTCCTTCCTATTTGCTGTTCGGCTCCGTCAGTGAGCCCATGACCATGGTCGAAGGCGTGTTCTCCCTTCCGCCCGGACATTTCGTGAAAATCCACGCGCACGACCCGCGCCGCGCGCCCGAGCCAAAGCTCTACTGGGATTTCGCTAAGGAGTTTTATCAGGACGAGGACGCTGAAAGCGGAACCGCATACCAGGAAGATTTCGCCTCCGCCGCCACCACCGTTCGTTCGCTCCTCGAGGATGCTGTAAGAAGTCACTTGGTCGCGGACGTTCCCGTTGGCGTGTTTCTCAGTGGCGGCCTGGACTCGACGGCCATTGCCGCGCTGGCCAGCCACGTGCAAAAAGGCATTCACACTTTCACTGTTGCCTTCCCCGACGCCGAATTCAGCGAAGCGGAAATCGCGCGCAAGACTGCCCAGCGCCTGGGGACCGAACATCGCGAGATGACTCTCTCGAGCGGTGACATGGAAGCGAGCCTCGATGAAGCCGTCGCCTCCTTCGATCAGCCCAGCATGGACGGAATCAATACTTATTTCGTTTCCTGGGCGGCGCGCCAGGCGGGATTGAAAGTGGCGCTCTCCGGCCTGGGCAGCGACGAACTTTTCGGCGGCTACACTTCCTTTCGTGCCACGGCGCAGGTCACGCGGCTCACGACCATGGCCCGCTTCTTCCCAAAACTTGCGCGCGAGCTTGCCACCTCCGGCATCAAACGCTCGAAAGTTTATCGCGGCTCCCCGGACGCATTTCGCAAAGCGTTTTCCGCATGGCTCGATCCCAACCTGCTTCCCTCGCCGTATTTTTTCACGCGCGCGCTTTTTACCCCGCAGACGGTCGTCTCGCGCTTGGGCGATGATTCCGCTAAGTGGAACGGCATGCTGTGGTCGCATTGGCTGGCGGAAGCCACGCGCCAATCGCGCCGCATGGACCGCTTCACGCGCATCTCCTGGCTCGAGCTGCGCTCGTACCTCGTAAACACTCTGCTGCGCGACACTGACGCCATGAGCATGCATCATTCTCTGGAAGTGCGCGTGCCCTTCCTTGACGGGCCGCTCGTCGAATATGTCTTGGAGCTTCCCGAAGCGCTGAAGCGCAATCCCGCGCGCCCGAAAGCCTTGCTCGTCGCAGCGCTGAAGGATTTGTTGCCCGACGAAATCGTGAAATTGCCCAAGCGCACTTTCACTTTTCCGTGGGAGACCTGGCTGCGCGGCAAATTGGGCGAACGCGTCGCGGTGCAGCTCGGCGATTGGTCGCCTGCGCTCGAATCACGCCTCGATGGCCGTTTCGCGCAAGCCGTCTGGAATGATTTTCTGCGCGGCCGCACGACGTGGTCGCGCCCCTGGAGCCTCTACGTGTTGAATGAATGGGCCAAGCGCAATCTGCGCGTCCCAGAGCCGGCCGCCCAGCCGAAGAGCAACACCGCCGCAGCTCACGTTGCCTGAACTGGCAATGCTGGCCGCGCCCACTTGCCCGAGCACTTTGCAACTCGGCCGTTGCTGAAGTGAAGATGCGCGGTGGAAATCCAACCACACGCCGCTTCCAACTTTGATACTCTCGACTGAGTCTTTACGCGTTCATCGTCTCGCAACGTGCACGGTAAATAATTCATCGAGGCCCAGCGCTTGCCCGACAACCTCAAGACCCCAGGCGCCCCGGCGCAATCGCCGCAGAATTCAAAGCGCGATGAATTGCTGCTGCTCATCAATTCGCTGAATCCCATCATCACTGTGGAAACCACGGAAGAGGAACGCCTGGAAGGCCTGCTGCGCTCCATCTCCGTACAGCTCGTCGTGCCCCTCTACACCTGGAGCGTCACTACCGGCCTCGCGAAGCTGAGCGGCTCGCCACTCTACGGCACCACCGAGCCCGAACAAGCGCTCGCCAACATCGCGCTCATTGAAGCCGGCGCCATCTTTCTGCTCAGAGATTTTGCGCGCTATTGTGACAACGATCGCATCAGCCGGCGTCTGCGTGATCTCGCGGATAAATTCCGCAGCGCGCGCCGCTCCATCGTGATCGCCGCCGCCACGATTGAATTGCCGCCGGAACTGAAAGGCGATTCGGTTCCGTTTCAATTGGGATTGCCCGATGCGAACGAATTGTCTCTCTGCGTGAATCAAGTTTTGACCGAAACCAGCCGCGATCGCCGCGTCCTCATGACTCTCGACGCTCCTGCCATCGCACAACTTGCGCACAATCTGGTGGGCTTGACGAAAGATGACGCCACGCGAACGCTTCGCCGCTGCTTGCTTGCGCGCGGCGTGGCCGATGCCGCTCTTCTTGATGCGGTGCTGGACGCCAAGCGCGCCGCGCTTCAAGCGGACGGTGTGCTGGAGCCGGTTCGCCGCGATACCACTTTCCTCGACGTCGCCGGACTCAAGCATTTGCGCGAGTGGGTTGATAAACGCCGCAACGCGTTGACTCCTGAAGGGCAGCGCTTTGGTCTGGTGCCGCCGAAAGGCGTCCTGATTACGGGCGTGCAAGGGTGCGGAAAAAGTATGGCGGCGCGCGCGATCGCCGGAGAGTGGGGCATCGAACTGGTGCGGCTCGATGCCGGATCGCTTTACGACAAGTACGTCGGCGAAAGCGAAAAACGCCTGCACAAAGCACTGGAGCTCGCGCAGAAACTCGCGCCCGTCGTGATGTGGATTGACGAAATCGAAAAAGCTTTCGCTTCTGCGAGTTCGAGCGGTGACGCGGACGCGGGCCTTTCCCAGCGCCTGTTGGCCACGCTGCTGACCTGGATGCAAGACCATAAGAGCAGTGTTTTTCTTGCGGCCACCTCCAACAATATTTCCAGTTTGCCGCCTGAGATGCTGCGCAAGGGCCGCTTCGATGAAATTTTCTTTGTGGATTTGCCGGACGCGGAGGCGCGCGGTGCTTTGTTCGCCATTCACCTGAAAAAATGCGGCCGCGATGCGAGTGCGTTCGATCTGCAGAAACTTGCGGCTGCGACCGATGGATTTTCCGGCGCCGAAATCGAGCAGGCCGTCGCCTCCGGCCTCTACACCGCCTTCGGCCAAAAGCAACAACTCACCACCGAAATTCTGCTGGCCGAAGTTCACAACACCCAACCACTCAGCGTTACTCGCACCGAAGACATACAGGCCCTACGAGCTTGGGCAAAAGACCGCGCTGTCCCCGCCGACTGAAAAACAATCCGCGACTCGTGCAACCTGGAATAGGCCTGCGTGCGGCGAGTGAGGCTGTGCCAGGAATGACCTGCGTATTTCGTTCGACGCGTTGCTCGGGTACGTAGAAACTTCTACGATCGCGCTGAGGTCGCACTGCAGGCGGGCAGAAATGCTCAAAAATAGCTGATTAGAATTGGCCGCCATTGTTTGTTTTCTGGAAGTTGCGGACGTTTCTAATCGCCGCGACGTTGATTAGAAATGTGCGTAGGATTCGCGATGAGGCAGTGATGACTGGCCAGTGACTGGTGAATTGAGATCCGTGCGGCGCCCTCCGCACTGCGCGCATCCCGGCGAGCTCCGAGCTGCTAATTGGCGAATTGAAGCCACCAGTCGACACGTCCGAAAAACTAGCGATTAGGTTGGGTCGCATTTGTTTGTTTTCAATCATCTGCGCCGGTTTTTAACATTTTCGTCAGTAACGACTAACATTTGCCGAAATGCGCAACAGAAAAATGGAAATGAAGGGCGCCCCGTGTGGCGGGACCGGCAGGCACGATAGGCCCTCAGCGCCTGCCACTGGCAGACTCTCTGGTTAAACGATCGTGCATACGGTTTCATATTTTAGATTCGGCTCGAATGTAGCGCGAAACCGCGGAGAAAACAGCTGGACGAACGTCCAGACCAGGTACAGAAACGGTTCAGAACTGGTACGAGCTGTACGAAATCTGGCCCAGACCTGTGCGAATTGTGGCGGACAGGTTCAGGACAGGTTTTTCCGGCGTGGGCGGGCGAGCTGGCGCCGGATCGGGTCTCTATATGAGCGTTCAGCGGGCGTATTAACGAGGATGCGTCCGCGGGGCAAGACCTCAGCCGGCTAGGAGAATGCGCTGCAAGGCGGGGTGCAGGTCAGGCTCCACACTTCCGCGTACTTTTTCGATTTATTCGTGAGACAGCGGGGCGAATTTCCGCCACAATATTCGGGATGGTTATCCTGGGCATTAACGCTTATCACGCCAACGCCTCTGCCGCGATTATTGCGGACGGGCGGCTGCTGGCGGCCGTGGAGGAAGAGCGGCTGAACCGCGTGAAGTATGCGGCGGGGCTGCCGGTGCGCGCGATTCAATATTGCCTGGATCAGGCGGGCGTAAAACTTTCCGAAGTGGACCACATCGCGATCCCGCGCAATCCTTGGGCGCGGCTGGGAACGAAGCTGCGTTTCGCGATGCGCATGCCGAAGTTCGCTTTGGATCGTGCGCGGGTGATGAAGCGCTTCGCTGGAATTCAGGAAGATCTGGCCGCGGCTTTTGAAACTCCCGCGGAAAAGATGCGCGCGCAATTTCATCGCATCGAACATCACACCGCGCATCTGGCCAGCGCCTATTTCGTCTCGCCGTTTGAGCGTTCGGCCGTGCTTTCCGCGGACGGGCTCGGGGATTTCGCCAGTTCGATGTGGGCGCTGGGCGAAGGTCCGCGCATAAAGCCGCTCGGCGAAATCACTTTTCCGCATTCGCTGGGGATGTATTACACGGCACTGACGCAATACATCGGCTTCTGGAAATTTGGCGACGAATACAAGGTGATGGGCCTGGCCGCGTATGGCCAGCCGGAATTTCTGGATGAATTTCGCCGCATCGTGTATACGGATGCGCCGCTTTCGTTCCGCCTGGGCCTGGAATATTTCACGCACCAATCGCAGGGCGCGGACATGACGTGGCGCGATGCCGATCGCACGCCCGTTCTGGGGCGGCTTTTTTCTTCGTATCTCGAACAGCGCCTCGGGCCTGCGCGCCAGCCCGACCAGCCGCTGGAGCAGCGCCACCACAATCTTGCGGCGAGCATGCAAGCGGCGCTAGAGGAGGTGCTGGCCGCGCACTGGACTGCGCTGGCGGAAAAAACTGGCGAAAAATCCCTGTGCCTTGCCGGCGGCGTGGCGTTCAATTGCGTCGCGAACGGCAAAATATTCGACCACTCGCCGTTCGAGCGCGTTTACGTTCAGCCGGCTGCGGGCGATGCGGGGCTTTCCGTGGGCGCGGCGTTTGCGGTGAATCACCAAATTCTGGGCCGGCCGCGTGAATTTGTGATGGACCACGCCGGATGGGGGCCGCAATTTTCAGCGCAGGAAATTCGCGAGGCCGTGGACAAATTCGCCGCGTCTGGTGAAGATGTGCAAATTGCCGAGCATCTGGACGAAGTGGCTTTGCTTCGCGCCACGGCACGGCACATCGCCGAAGGCAAAGTGCTCGGCTGGTTTCAAGGCCGTGTGGAATGGGGGCCGCGCGCGCTGGGGCAGCGCAGCATTCTGGCCGACCCGCGGCGCGCAGAGATGAAGGACGTGCTGAATCGCCGCATCAAGCACCGCGAAACTTTTCGTCCGTTCGCGCCTTCCATTCTGGAGGAAGCCACTGGCGAATTTTTCGAGCAGACACATCCGTCGCCGTTCATGACTTTCGCTTACAATGTACGCCCGGAAAAACGCGCCGTCATCCCGGCGCCCACTCATGTGGACGGCACCGCGCGGCTGCAAACCGTGAGCCGCAAGGCGAACCCGCTCTACTGGAAGCTGATTCGCGCGTTTGGGGATCTCACCGGCGTGCCGGTGGTCTTGAACACTTCGTTCAACGACAACGAGCCGATCGTGTGCCGCCCGGACGAGGCGCTGGATTGTTTTCAGCGCACGCAGATGGACGTGCTGGTGATGGGAAATTTCGTGCTGGAGAAAAAATCCATCGCCGCGGGCGATGGAGAACCCGCCGCACGCGGCGCCAGGCGCGCGAAGTAAATCGCCCGCATGCACATCCTGCTGCTGAACGAATACTATCCACCTGATACTTCGGCCACCGCGAAAATGGCCGCGCAAGTGGCCGAGGCTTTGGCACAGCGGCATCAAGTCACCGTTGTCGCAGGACGGCCTTCCTACGATCCTGAGGCGCGCTACCCCTACGCTGTGCTGCGCCGCGGCATGCGGAATAAGGTTACGGTGGAATGCGTCGGTTCGACTGCGTTTCCACGGCACCAGATGCCGCGGCGGGTTGCGAATTATCTTTCGTATCTCGCGCTGGCTGTGCCGCGGGCGCTGGCGCTTCGTCCGGATATTATTCTGGCGATGACCGATCCTCCTGTCGCGGGAATCGCCGGGGCGTTGATTGCGCGGCTGGCTGGGAGGCCGTTCGTCTACAACATCCGCGATTTGTACCCGGACATGGCGGTGGGCGGCGACATCGTGCGCGCGGGGAAATGGGTGGCGCGCTGGGAAAGTTTGCACCGGTGGGCGTTCAAGCAAGCCGCGCGGGTGATTGTGCTGGGCGACGACATGCGCGAGCGCATCCTGGCGAAGGGCGTAGCGGCCGAACGAGTTGTGGTGGTTCGCGACGGGACGATGCCTGCAACGACGCCTGCAAAGACGCCGGCATCCGCGGCCGCGCAAGAGGCGGATCAGAGCGATCCGGTGGTGCAGGAAATCCGGCACGGCTTTCCGTTCGTGGTGCTGCACGCGGGAAATCTGGGATTTTACGGAGCGTGGAACACTTTGCTGGCGGCGGCTAGAATCCTAAGCAACGAAAATACCGGTTTGGTGTTCATAGGGGATGGCGCGAACCGCGCGGCGCTGGAATCGGCGGCGCACAACTTGGCTAATGTAAAATTCGCGCCGTTTCGGCCCGTGGGGCAAATCGCGCAGGTGATGATGGCCGGCGACGTGCATATCGTCACGGTAAAACGCGGATTGGAGGGCGTCGTAGTGCCCAGCAAGTTGTACTCGATTCTGGCAGCGGGGCGTCCAATCATCGTGGTGGCTCCGGCAGAATGCGACGCCGCGCGCATCGTGGTGGAATCCGGCTGCGGCGTAGCGGCTGATCCCGACGATCCTGCCGCCGTCGCCGCGGCGATCCGCGAACTCAGCGCTCAGCCTGCGCGCCTGGCGGAAATGGGCCGTCGGGCACGGGAAACCGCAGCCAAATATGCTAGAGTTGATGAGCTTAAGCGGTTCGTCGCCATCCTGGAAGATGCCGCGCACGACCGCAACCCGTGAGCTCGCCGCGGTGGCGCATCACGCGAACCCAGCGCGTGAAAATGTGGCGTGAACACGAAGCCTGAGAACAACGCGCGAAAAAATGTTCAACCACTCTGAGTTAGTCGCCTTCGCCGTCGCGCTGCTCGCGTCGCTGGGCCTCACCGTGCCGATTCGCCATCTGGCGCTGCGTTACGGGATGGTAGACAAACCCGGGCCACGGAAAGTCCACCTCAATCCCATCCCGCTGCTCGGCGGGATCGCCATTTATCTGGGCTTCGTGCTCGCCGTGCTGCTGACGCGGCATGACGCGCCCGTGCAGCAAATCATCGGCATCCTCGCGGGAGCCACGCTGCTGGCGATCGTCGGCTTCCTCGATGACGGCGGCCTGCTGCATCACCAGGTAAAACTTTTCATCGGCATGCCGCTCGCCGCCATTTTCCTGATTGCTTCCGGGATTCGCGCGCAACTTTTTTCGCAATTTATTCCCGGCATCGCAGGCTTGGTTCTGGATTGGTGCCTCACCGTATTGTGGGTGGTTGGGATTACCGCCGCCTTCAGCATCCTCGATCACATGGACGGCCTCTGCGCCGGAATCGCGGCTGTGGCCGCCGGCTTCTTCACCATTTCGGCCTATGCCAATGGGCAGACCATGGTCTCGACTCTGGCCGCCGCCACGCTGGGCGCCGCACTCGGTTTCCTGCGCTGGAATTTCAATCCGGCGAAGATTTTTATGGGCGATGGCGGCGCGATGCTTCTGGGTTTCCTGATGGCGACGCTCGGACTGAAAATTCGTCCCGATGGGGCGCTTTTTCCGCACACTTGGCTCGTGCCGGTGCTCATTCTGGGCGTGCCGATTTTTGACACCACGCTCGTTTCGATCTCTCGCGCGCGGCGGGGCCTGCTGCCCTTCACCTCTCCGGGCAAAGACCACACCGCGCACCGCCTCTCGAATCTAGGGTTGGGACATCGCGGCGCTGTGCTGGTTCTGTACGCGTTTGCCATCGTGCTGGGATCGCTGGCGCTCGCCGCGGCGAATTTTTCCGCTGTAACGGTTTACACGCTTGCCGGTCTTCTGGTCGTCGGCGCGCTTGCCGCTGTGTTCATCCTCGAAGCGTTGCCCTATGAACGGCAGGTCAAGTTGCATAAACCTACCTCCGCGTCGTGAATCCCTTGAAAGATTTGTGAGTAGTGATTGGTGAGTAGTGCGTGGTGATCCGCGGTGCGTTGTGCGGATGCGCAGCGCCAGTGACGCAGGCCTGTCTGCGGTAGGCAGGCAATCCTGCGCGAGAAGATTTGAGCTAGCGGACTTCGAGCAGGACGAGGGCGTCGGGTGCTAGGTGCAGCGCGATTTGGCCGTTGCGGATAGGCATTGTTTCGGGCTTGGGCAATTGGGCGGCTTGGCGCAGGGTTTGGATTTGAGCGGATGTGGGATATACGGGACTGCCCATTGATGCATAGGCTTTCAGCAGCGAGCCGTGGTCCGCATCAACTCTGTACACACTGGCCTTCTGGCGCCCTTTGAGTGAATTCAGCTGCAGAACTACTTCTTTTGATTCACCACCGCCTCCGACAACTGGGGTATTCCAAACTGCTATCACGATGGCGCCATCGGCGCGACGTGTGGCGATTATGTCATCGGCGTTCGCGGGAATTCTTGTTTCGCCCAGGCGGTGGAGGAGTTTGAAGGCGTTGAAGGCGGGTTTGGGCAGCCCGTCTTCAGCGATCAGGCCGTAGCCGCCGTAGATGGGGCGTTTCACAACACCTTGTTCCTCGAAGACGTCGGAAAATGTCCAGTAGCTCATCATGTCCACCAAGCCGTCGCACTGGCGAATGGTGTCGGCCATCCAGGGTCCCATGTAGGTGGAGTCGGTGACGTCTGGTTCGTTCATGTAGCTGGCATTGAATTCGCTCCAGATGAGCGGGAGGTTGGGGCGAGCGGACGCTGCGATCTGATCGTGAACTTTGCGCACGGCGCGGCAGACCATTTGCGTGCGCGGGATTTGTTCGTGGGTGCCGAAAACGTCGGGAGCGGAATCGTTGCCGTAAACGTGGGTGGAAACGAAATCCACGGGGACATTTTCTTTTACGGCGTGCTGAATGAAGCGGTCGGCCCAGGCGGCTTGGGCGGTGGCGGGGCCGCCGACGCGCAGGCGCGGGCTGAGTTGTTTTAGGGCGCGGACGGCTGAGTCGTAAAGCTGGAAGTAAGTTTGTTCTTTTGGAGCGCCGGCCCAGAAATCGAGATTGGGTTCGTTCCAGACTTCGAAATACCACTGCGATACTTCGTCGAGGCCGTAGCGGTCCACGAGATGTTGCGCGAACTGGCGGACCAGCTCGGCCCATTTTTCGTAACTCTTGGGGGGCGAGACGTTGGGCTTGTACCAGAAATCCTGATATTTCGGTTCGGCAGCGAGCTTTTTGGGCATAAAGCTCAGCTCGACGAAGGGGCGGACGCCGGCTTGCAGCAGGCCATCGTAAATCTGGTCCACGTAGGAAAAATTGTAGATGGGTTTTCCGGCGGCGTCTTCGTCGTAAACGCCTACTTCATCGTGGAAGATTGCGTGGAAGCGGATGTATTTGACGTCCGTGGCGGCTTTCACGTCGCGCAAGTCATCGCGATAGCGTTGGCGCAGGGAGAGGATGGCGCGGCCGGAGCCGAACATTTGTTCCCAGAAGTGGGGGAAGGGCTGGCCTGGAGCGCGGACGTCTAATTGGATTGTTTCGGCCGCGGGCTGGGGATTTAGCGGTGCGGGTTGCTGCGCGGATGCGGATAGCGCGCAAGAGGCGATCAGGAACCACGCGAGGAGCGTCTGCTTCATTTCGTGAAACCTCACAAAAAACCAAAGCGCTGCCGTGGAAGGATTAGGATGGCATAACTTCCCTTGCCGCCCCAATATTTTTTGATTTGGGCGTGCGGGTCCGCAGAAAGCAGAACCTCGACGAGCAGGTAGCCCGCAGGTCTAAAGCGAAAGGCTGGCGTTAATTCAGAGGAGGCGGCGCCACTGGCTGGAGAGAGGGGCGGCGCAGAGGAAGGCCCTCAACATGGGCGCTAGTCGGGGGTATCATTAAGCGGCGCGTCCCCCCGCGCGAACGGCAGCAGAGGACAATTCGGGACAAATCGGGATATGGGTTCAACAGATCCAAGCCCCCGGGCGAATCGGCGCCTCGATACGTGGAAAGAGATTGGCGCGTTCTTCGGCCGGGACGAGCGCACCGTGAAGCGCTGGGAGACGACGCGCGGGTTGCCGGTGCATCGTGTGCCGGGGGCTGGGCGGGCGAACGTTTATGCCTATACCGACGAACTGGCGGAATGGCTTAGCGGGACCAAAATCAGCGTGGAGAATGAAGCGGAGGTGAGCTCTGAGGCGACGAGCGGAGTCACTGCCTCTGAGCCTGACGGCGAGAGCAGCGTCGAGGCCAGTGGTCAGGCGCGCGCTGATGTGAACGCGGGCGCGGGCTTCGTTGACCGGCGCGTCGGGGAGCGACGGAGCGGGGATCGCGTCTTACCCGGCAGGCGCAACTGGGCGGCGGGACGATATTTGGCCGTTATAGCGGCGGTGTTGGTGGCGGCGTTAGTTACGGTGACTGTCGCACGGCGCGCGCGTTCCGACCGCGCGGTGCGAGCTGGCGCGACGAGTGCGACCAACTGGGGAGGTGGCACGGGCGCCGCGGGTGCGCGGCACCACGCTCCTGATCCGGATGCGGAACAGCTTTACCTGAAGGGGATTTATTACTGGCAGAAGCGCACGCCGGAGAGTCTGAACCAAGCGGTGGATTATTTTACCCAAGCGGTAGTGCGCGATCCGCAGTATGCGGAGGCGTATGTGGGGCTGGCGGATTGTTACAACCTGCTGCGCGAGTATTCGCTGATGCCCGCGAACGAAGCATACCCGCGCGCGCAGGCTGCAGCGAGACGCGCGATTGCACTGGACGATTCGCTTTCTGACGCGCATAGCGCACTAGGGTTTGTGGATTTTTACTGGTCTTGGGACGTGGCGGGAGCGCAGCGCGAGTTTGTGCGGGCGCTGACGCTGAATCCGAATTCGGTGAACGCCCATTATTGGTATGGGACATATTTGCTGCATCTGGGGCGATTTTCGGAATCGCTGGAAGAAATTGAAAAGGCGCAGAAATTGGATCCTCATTCCACGTCCATACTGGCGGACAAGGGATTGGTGCTGTTCCACTCGGGCGAGACGCAGCAGGCGGCCGAACTGCTGAAACAGCTGGTGGCCGCCGAACCGGATTTTCTTTCTCCGCATAATTACCTGGCGATCATGCATCTGGAGCAAGGCGAATACCCGCAATACCTGGCGGAACGCAGGAAAGCCGCGACGCTGCTGCATGATCAGGCGCGATTGGACATTGTGACCGCGGGCGAGAAAGGATTGGCGCGCGGCGGGGCGCAGGGAATGTGGAGCGCCATGTTGAAGGAGCAGCAACGGCTGCGCGCCGACGGCAAAGAATCCGCTTACAATCTGGCGCGGACTTACGCGTTGCTGGGACGAAAGCAAGAAGCCCTGGACTATTTACAGACAGCTTACCAGCAGCATGAGACGGAGCTGGTGAGCATGCGCGTTGACGGGGGGCTTGCGAGCCTGCACGATGAAGCGCGCTTCCGGGAAATTCTTGCCGAAGTTGGTTTGCCTCCCCTACCATAGCCTCTCACTGCTTGTTGGATTCGCGAAATGCATACGACACGTAGAATCTGAGCTTCCAGGCGACAAGCACGAAGGGAATTTACCGCGCCGTTACATCCGATCCGTGGAACCCTGCGTACAACAGTCAGCGGAAGTTCCGACGGGGCGGTTCCGTTATTGCCTGGTGCTCCCGCCGTATTTGACCTAGCAAAAAATCAGACAGGAGCGTGAAATCATGAGCACAGAAAAGGAAAAGGGATTGGTGTGTTCGGAGACTGAACAGAAACAGATAAACAGTCGAAGAGGCTTCTTGCAGCGGTCTGTGATGGCTGGAGCGGCGGGCGCCGCGGGACTGAGCGGCCTTTTGAGTCTGGGGTCGCCAACTGCAAAAGCCATGAGTGCCTTGGGTGGCGACGATCGGGACGAAGAGCGTGGCGATGTGAAGAAGCGCGACACGGACATCCTGATCGCGGCGGAAATTGCAGAAGCGCTGGCGGTGACGACGTACACGCACATTATTGAAACGGCGCCGTTTTTCGGGCGCTTGCCTTCGGACGATCAGGGATACCTACGCGGCGCACGGCAGGAAGAGATGTCGCACTACCTGCTGGAGCAGTCTGTCACCAGCCAGCCATCGCCGTTTACTTCGTTCTTCTATCCCAAAGGGATGTTCGAAGACGCGCAGACGACGTTGAATGTGCTGGTAACGTTGGAAGATGCGTTTATCGCGGCTTATCTGGTGGGCGTGCGCAATTTCAGCACGCGCGATTTGAGGGTTACAGCGGCGCGCATCATGGGGATTGAAAGCGACCACCGCACGCTGGCGCGAGTGCTGGGGCCTGATGTGGCGGCGCAAGATGGCGGGCCGATTCAGAAAATCACCGGCGCGCAAGGTGTGGCGGAAAGTGTTGCTCCGCCCAACAACAACGGGTACGAGCGCACGCTCTGCTGGACAGAAATTGATCAGGCAGTCGAGGCGCTGACGCCGTTCGTGGACATCACCGCGGCCAAGGCGGCAGGATTCGACGTTGCGAAATCATTTGGTTTCGATCCGTTCACACCGAAGTTGCCGAATGCTCTGGGAGATTTCATCTCGTTCGCGGGCTGCTAACTTTGGGTCGAGTGCGGGCGAGGACGCTGATGAGTGACGAGCCTCGCCCGGATTTCCGAGCTAGAAGCGGCCTTGTGGGGTGATGGCTTTTCCTTCGACGCAGTCGTAGGTCTGGCCCGCGGCGAGATTCTTGTGTTCTTCGGTATTGCCGCTGGGCCATTCGATCACGACGCGGTCGATTTTGTCGCGCCTGCCGAGGCCGAAGGTTACGGGCAGCTCGGATTGCGAGAGGTAGCTGGAGCCGCCTTTTACCAGGCGTTCTTGGGTTGAGCCTTCGTGTTCAATGCGGACCATGGCGCCTATCGCGTCGCGATTTGATTTCGTGCCGGTGAGATGGAAGCGGATGCTGTGATTTCCGGCTTGCTGGTCGTTGCGGTAAAGATAGGCTGGGCCGTTGTTGGTGGTCATTAATATGTCGAGGTCGCCGTCGCGGTCGAAATCGGCGTAGCAGAGGCCGCGGCCGACTTTGGGCAGGATGAACGCTTCGCCGGTGGCTGCAGCGACGTCTTGAAATTTCCCCTGGCCATTATTGAGGAAAATTTGCGGAGGCTGGGCGTAGCCGACGTTGCCACGGATGTTGCGGACGGTGTCGTCAATGTGTCCGTTGGCGACGACGAGGTCCAAAGCGCCGTCGAGATTGGCATCGAGGAACGCGCAGCCGAATCCTAGCGTGTTTTGCGACGCGAGGCCTACTCCGGCCTGGACCGCGACATCGTTGTAGGTGCCATTGCCGGCGGGGCGGTAGAGGCCGATCATTTCGTTGTCAAAATTGGTGATGGCTACTCCGGGGAAACCGGAGCGATCGAAATCGGCGGCGTCCACACCCATTCCGGCGCGCGCTTTTCCTTCGGCACTGAACGCGATACCGGCTTCGACCGCGACATCTTTGAACGTGCCATTGCGTTGATTGCGATACAGCTTGTTGGGCTGGGTGTCGTTGGCTACGAGAAGATCGGGCCAGCCGTCACGATCGTAATCGAGCATCGCGACACCTAGAGATTTTGAGCTGGTATCGAAGATGCCGCTTTTGGCGGTTACGTCTTCGAACGTGCCGTCGCCGCGATTGTGAAAGAGCCAGCAGGTTTCGCCGCGGTAGGCTTCGGGCGTGCAGTAGGATTTATGTTTTCCGTCGAGGCTGCAGAATACGTCATGCTCGGCGGACCACTTCACGTAATTGCAGACGAAGAGGTCGAGCAGGCCGTCGCGATCGTAATCGAACCAGAGGGCCGAGGTGCTGAAGCCGAAGCGGTTGTCGAGGCCGCTCTTGGCGGTGACGTCGGCGAATGTGCCTTTGCCGGTGTTACGAAAGAGGCGGTTCTGGCCGACGCAGGTGACGAGAATGTCGGGAANGCCATCGTTGTTGTAATCTCCGACGGCGACGCCCATGCCGTAGATTTCAACGTCGAGGCCGGCGCGATGCGTGANGTCGGTGAAAGTGCCGTCGCGATTATTGCGATAGAGGCGGAGAGTGGTGCGCTGGCGCTTGTGTTGGGGCCAGTCCATGCCATTGATCAGCAGGATGTCCTGCCAGCCGTCGGCGTCGTAATCCAGGAACGCACAGCCTGAGCCGAGAGTTTCCGGGAGAAGTTTGCCGCCGTAGGCGCCGCTATTGTGGCGGAACTGAATTCCGGCAGCGTTCGTGACGTCTACCAGACGGAAGCCGGGAGTTGCGGCGGATTGGCCCGCGATAATTTCGGACATGTGGAATGCGTTTTTGGCGCGCGCAAGCGGAGCGGCAGCGAGGCCCGCCATTCCCAGCAGGAAGGACCTACGATTCACGAGATATTCACCAGACCGTTGCGAATGGCGTAGACGACTAGCTCGGCGGTTTTGTGAATGCCGAGCGCGTCCATAATATTGGCGCGATGGACGGCAACGGTGTTGGCGCTCAGGGAAAGGCGATCAGCGATGGCTTTGTTTGAATTGCCTTCGACGATCAGTTGCAGGATTTCGAGTTCGCGCGGAGTCAGGCCGGAATTGCGTTCGCCTTTCAGGGAAGGCGCGCGTGAAACTTCTGGCGCGAGGACGATTTCTCCGGCGGCGACGCGACGAATCGCGGAGCCCAGGCCGAGATCGTCGGCATTTTTCAAGATGTAACCGCGTGCGCCGGCATCGAGCGCCTGGCGGACCAGCGTGTCTTCGGAATGCATGCTGAGCATGAGGATGGCCTGCTTGGGAAATTCTTCGAGGATCAGGCGCACGGCGGCGAGGCCGCTCATGGCGGGAAGCGCGCAATCCATCACGATCACGTCGGGATGCAGTTCTCGCGCGAGGCGCACGGCGTCTTCACCGTTGCTGGCCTCGCCCGAGACTTGCAAGTCGCCTTCGTCTTCGAGCATGCGGCGGAAACCGCGGCGGACCAGGCTGTGATCGTCCACGAGTAGAACGGAAATCTTATCCGACATTCGCTTCGTTGCCCTCCCGCGGAACTCTCATGCGCACCAGGGTTCCGCCTTGCGGCGGCTGCGTGAATTCGATGGTGCCGCGAAGCAACTCGGCGCGTTCGCGCATGGCCACCAGGCCGATGCCCGAGCGCGCAGCGACGGCGACGCCGCCTTTGCCATGATCTTCCACTTCAAGATCGAGCGCTTCAGCTGAAAACTGCAGGCGGACTTGAGCTTCGCGCGCGCCGGAATGGCGGGCGACGTTGTTCAGAGCTTCCTGCAACACTCTGTAAACGTGAATCGCCGCGGCGCCGTCGAGCGCGAAGGGCACGCCGGACTTCTGATAGCTTATGTCAATTCCGGTCTGCTTCTCTACCGTGGGAATGTACCAGTCCATGGTGCTTTCGAGGCCGGTTTCATCGAGCATCACCGGATGCAGGGCTTGGGAAAGGCTACGGACGTTGTTCAGGGTGGTTTGCGCAATGTCGCGGACTTCGCGCAAGTCGGTATGAAGCGCTGAGCCTTCGGGGATGCGTTTTTCGGAGCGGGTGAGGAGGGAGCCGACGGCGGTGAGGATTTGGCCGAATTCATCGTGCAGCTCGCGGGAGATGGAGCGCAGCATGGATTCCTGCGAGGAGATCAGTTTTTGCGCGAGTTCGCTGCGTTGCTGGGAGAGCGCTTCGATGCGCGCGAAGAGCTGGCGATTCGCGCGGATCAGATAGAGGCTGGTGAGGAGGATCGCGGTGAGCGTGGCCGTAAGAAATAAATAGACCTGGCGCTGCACGCGGTCGTAAATCTGCGCGACTTGGGTGGCGGCTTGCTGCTCGCTTTCGTTGTTCTGCACCAGCAGGCGGGAAACGGCGGTGCTGAGGGTGGACTGGCGGGCTTGCAGCGAGAGGCGAATCTGCGCGCGGGCTTCGGCGTCTTTGCCGGCTTGCGCGAGAGCGAAGGTACGGTCAGCGGCATCCCAGAATTGCGTGAGGGAGTCTTTCAGGTATTGAGTTTGTTCCGGGGTGCGGCGGGCGATGGTGAGCTGTTCTTCCGCCTGGAGCGCGCTATCGAGGTCGGTGCGAATGCGTTGAAATTGCGCGGACCAGGCGGTGAGGGGATACGGCTCGTCGTTATCGAGCATGTCGCGCATGGCGAGGCCGAGGGAGTTTAGGTCGTTCTGCACACGGAGAAGTTGCAGGGAGTCGCGGCGATTGTGTTCGACGAGATTGTTCTGCAATTCGCGCAGGCGGGAGATTTGCAGGGTGATGTACCAGGAATAGGCTATGACGGCGGCGATGGTAATGATCAGGCCGAGCGACAAACCGGTGGTAGGGGAGCGTTGCGGCGAGCGCGCCATGGAGTGAAGGATATAACGCCATCACGGCTGGCACTATACTGAATCCCGGGCGGACTCTTGCCGTGCTGCGATGACCGCCAGTCGCAGGGATTGCAGGTTACCTGGTAACTGATGGACCGCCCGGATGTGTCAATACTGGATTTCCCGTACGAATTCCGGTAGGATTTCGTGGTTTTGTTCCACCGCCATTATTCGGTCAGAGCCCAGGAGATTCGGATGCCCAAGAACGGCCACGCACCAAAGACTTTGCTGGAATCGCTGGACACACTGGTGGCGAAGCACCACCTGCTGAAGCACCCTTTTTATAAGGCTTGGACGGAAGGGCAGCTTTCCAAGGCGGAGCTGGGGCTTTACGCGGAGCAGTATTACCAGCATGTGCGGGCGTTTCCGGAGAATTTGAAGCAGCTGGAGGCGCGGACGAAGAGCGACCGGAATCTGAATGCACTGGTGAATGAGAATTTGGCGGAAGAGCTGGACGCCACGGCTCCTCACCCGCTGCTGTGGCGGCAGTTCGCGCAATCGCTGGGAGTGAGCGACGCTTCGTTGCAAGATGCGCGGCCGTTGCCGGGAATCGCGGCGTTGCTGGATACATACGATGAAGTGGCGGCGCAGGGATCCATGACGCAGGCCGTGGCGGCGTTTTACGTTTATGAAGCGCAGGTGCCGGAGATTGCTAGCCAGAAGATTTCGGGGTTGCGACGGTTTTATGGGATTACGGAGCCGCGCGCGCTGGCGTACTTCGCGGTACATGAGGAAGCAGACGTGCGGCACCGCACGGCTTGGCGGGAGTGGCTGGTGCGGCAGAAGAATGTGGATACGGTTGGGGTGCTCTGTGCAGCGGAGCGCGGGTTGAAGGCTTTGTGGGGCGCTTTGGATGCGGTTTATCCGCAGGGTTGCATTTCGAAGAATTAGAATCCTTCTCAAAGCCGGGCGTATCTAGAGTGATTGATGTCGTGGCTGAAGCCACGCCCTACAAAGCAACGTCAACTGCGTCCATACCGCGAAGAGCTGACCGTTCGGCTTTTATTTTTCCTTCTTCAATACTTTCACACCGTTGGGTCCGGCGATAAATGCTTCTGTTGCGAGCTTCAGGAACAGGCCGTGTTCGATCAGGCCTACTACGTGATCGAGATGGTGTGCGGTCTCTTTGGGATCGTTCATCGGGCCGAAGGCACAATTCAGGATGTAGTGGCCGCCGTCGGTGATGTAGGGCTTTTGGTCGTCTCCAAGACGCAGCGTGGGTTTGCCGCCCAGTTCCGCGAGTCTTCTGGCTGTGACTTGCCAGCCGAAGGGCACGACTTCCACAGGAACGGAGACTAGCTCGCCCAGGGATTTGACCAGTTTCGTGTCGTCGGCGACTACCGCCATGCGTTTACTTGCTGAGGCCACGATCTTTTCGCGCAGCAGCGCGCCGCCGTGTCCTTTAATAAGGTAGAGCGGGCCGGGAAGGACTTCGTCGGCACCGTCGATCGTGAGATCAATTTGGGTGTGCTCGGCGAACGTGGTGAGCGGGATTTTTTCGGTGCGAGCCTGGTCGGCGGTGCGGTCTGAGGTGGGTATTCCGACGATGCGCAGGCCTTCTTCGGCCACTCTGCGTCCAATGGCTGAGATCGCAAATCGGGCGGTTGAGCCGGTGCCGAGCCCGACGACCATGCCGTCTTCGACCAGCCTGGCGGCAGCTTCGCCCGCTTCTTTCTTCCGTTGATCTTGTTGCGAGAGTTCCATCGGTCCTTCCAGCCTGAAGTTTGCGGCGGCGGACATCATATCTGGAGACGCGTGCGTTGCCAACGTTTGCTCATCCATCACATCGCAGACGCATCATTTGAATCCGGCTTTGGATTCCGCGAAGGTGTCGCGAGCATGTTCGAATCCCAAAGGGTTTACGTGCACTGCGCCACGAAACGGACGGTCAATATCCGCGATGGCGACCAGAGCGAGCGCGAGCAGGAACGAGAGCGAGAATACCTGGATGGCGTGGAGTTTGAAATTGTCGGTGCCGAATAAACACGAAGACAAGGTGGTCAGCACACCACCCACAATCAGGACCGTCCACAAGATACCAGGGAGTTTTGATTTGCTTTGCAATTCGCGCAGGCGGCGATATTCCGTCATGTTGGTAAGTTCGGTCAGGACGTGGTTCCAGGTGGTTTGTTCACCGAGGCTCGCGGGCTTGGCCTGCATGGTGGTGGTCCACATTTCCTGGACGATATGGTGGGACTCTAAGCTCAAGTTGCCTTCATTCATGGCGGGCCATTCTTCGTTGATCATCGAATCGGCATACTGTCGCGAAAGTTTCTGAATCTGATCGCGATCTGCAGGAGCGAGGCCTTCGGAGAGGCGGAACACGTTGACGAGAGAATTGGCTTCGGAGTCGGCATTCATTTCGGCGGTATTGAAGTCGGTCCAAACGGCGTAGAGCATGAAGCCCATGATCACGGCGTAGGTGGTGCCCAGGACGCTGACTTGCCAACCGATGATTTCATTGTGTTCGCGGCGTTGGCTGGAGGGCCAGAAGTAGCGCATTAACAACAAGAACACGAGGGTGAACAGGACGCAAAGCAGGATGATGAAAACGCTTTGAGTTGCAGTCAACACGTTTGAATTCCTCCCTTGCAGGCGTACTGCCGGAAGCCGCTGGGCCAGATATTCTATCCGGCGGGTGCGAGCTTAACAGAATAATTTTGGCGAGACGATACGTGAATGATTTGAAATCTGGAAAACGCGGAGTGGCGCGAGGCGAGGAGAAACGAAACGTGAGTTAATCGTCGAGGAGACTGCTACCCGGAGTAGCGGCTGGGCCGGGGGTATCGTTGCCGCCGAGGGAGACGAGCAGGCGGCGGAGTTTGGCGCGATCTTCCAGGTTCATGCCTACCATTTCGAATCCGGCTTGGTGCGAACGCACGAAGCGCACGACGGCCTGCATGCTGATAGAGCGCAGGCCAGCGGGGATCTTCAGTGTGGCTTCGGTGCCGACAGGAAGCTGCAGTTCGCCGCTGAGAAGGCCGCCATCGAGGCTGAGGACGCTGATGGCGGAAGAATATTTTCCCTTTGCGGAGGTGACCACGGCGGGAACGTTGCGCGGCAGGCGCACGCGCCGATAGCGGCGATGACGCACGAAATCGCGTTCGGGAATCGGATCGAGCGGCGCGAGCTGGAAGACTCGGGTGTCCAGGCCCGATTGCGGCAGGAATTCCTGAATCCATGCGGGATCGAGCTTGACGAGGGCCTGGGCTGCGGCCATGCGAATTTCGTCGGCATACACCCAACCAAAAGTTTTGCGCTCTTCGACAAAACGGCGCAGGTGCCCGGCGGCGGCCGGAGCGCGCATGCGGCCCAGCGCTTCGATGGCTTTCACGCGCAGGTACTCGGGGCCCTGCGGCATTAGTTCGCCTTCGGCAAGACGCAGAAGTTTGGATGAGGTTTCGGGGTCTCCGCACATGCCGATTTCGTCGAGCGCGAGCGGGACAATCATGACGTCGAACATTTCGAGCGAATCGGAGAGAAGCTTGCCGCGTTCGGGGGCGCCGGCTGTGGAGAGCTGGCGCACGACTGCATCGTGGAAGCCGCGGCCGCCATCGCGGAGGCGTCGCGGCAAGAGTTCGTCCACTGACGCAGGATCGAGGCGACTGAGAAGGCCAATTACGGTGGCTGCTTTCGCGGGCGCGTCATTCTTTAGCGATTCCTTGAGGTAACGCACGCACGGAGCGCCCACGGCTTTGGCGAGATGGACGACGCTTTCGCGTTCGGTGCGTCGCGAGGTTCGCGCGAGGCGCACGGCAAGATGTTCGGCCGCGCCCTGCGGCACGCGCATCAGCACGCCGACCAAGCCGTCTGGCATGGATTCGGCGACCATGGCCTCTTCGATGAATTCGGGAATGCGATTATCCACACCGATGCGCGGACGTAAGGTTTGCACCCAGCTGGGGCGCGAGCCTTCCAGATCGGCGAGAGAATCAAGAGCCTGCTGCACCGCGCGATAGTAACGGCGCGCGGCGGATTCCTGGCTGAGGCGGACGAAAGCGGCGCTGAGAAGAGTTTGCAGCTCGGTGTCTTTTTCCTTAGCCATCGCGAGGCCGATCTTGGCGATGGTGTCTTGCAGGCGCTGGCTGGCGGCCTTGCTATAGAGCTCGGCGAGCTGGCCCAGACCAATCGCGGCTTTCTTGCGAGCCTCGGCGTCGGCATTGCCAACGCATGATGCGTAGTGCAGCAGGATGTCACCGGCGGCGTCTGATTCGCCTCGGCCCATGAGTTCTTCGACGTACTGCTGAACGTTGCGCGGCGGAATGCACCACGCTTCCGAAGACATCAGTACGGTTTTCTTGCCGGAGTCCGGCACGGCGGCCCAGAACTGGCGATCGAGAACGTCGGCGTGCGATTCCACGGACATTCCGGCATGGGCCAATTTTTCTTCGCGCGATTTCAGAAGTTTGCGAAGAGTGGTGAGTTCGTTGCCCATGCGGTCGAGCATCTGGCGGACCGCGTTGACTTTCACTTCGCCGCGCTGGAAGCGGTCAATGGCGAAACGGATGGCGAGATCTTCGGCGAGGCGGAGCATGCTGCTCTCGTCCATTTTCGCGTTGGGTGATTGCGCGGCGACGGTGGCGAGAGCCTGCTGGAGCGTCACTTGCGCATTTTGCGGGAGCGCCGAAATTTTTAGACGCCAAGCCAACGGATCGAGATCCGGATTCTTGGCCGTTTGCGCTTCGCCAAACTGTGCGAGCAGTCTGAGCAGGCTGTGAAGCTCGGCTTCTTCGAGCTGGCCGATTCCGCCGGCTAAGCCAGAGACGCCTCCTCCGCCGGGACCTGTGCCAGTGCCGGAGCCAAATGCTGCTGCGCCACCGAACATTCCAGCGCCAAGACCTGGGCCGGTACCTGCTCCCGTTCCGCCGACAGTGCCGCCGCCGAATCCTGCGCCGGTGCCGGTGCCTGTGCCAGTCCCCGCGCCGGTTCCTGTGCCGCTTCCTCCCGCGTAGAACGAGCCGGGTACTGTTCCGCCGCTGCCTCCGGTTCCGGGCACGCCTGGGCCGCCGTGCTCGCCTTCGGCTGCAGCAATCAGCTGAATCATTTTTTCGGGGCTGCGGAACCATTCCTGAATGCGGTCGGCATCGGCGCCCAGAGTCTTTGCGGTGAGAGTGGCGGCGACGCGCGCGTCGGAAAAGCCAGAGTCTTCAGCGACGAAGCGAATTTCGTTGACGCGGATGCCGGAATGGGTGCGGTTGGTGAAATGGACGGCGAGGCGATCGGAAAGGGTTGCCGTTTTCGGCCCCGTTTCCATAAAGCACTTAACGAGATTGGAGAATTCCACACGCTCGACCCGAGGCAGGAAACCGATGCTGGCCACTCCGGAGGCGTTGAGGAAATCCGCGAAGTTGCGTTCGGCGGGGCTGGATTCGAGCGGGACACCGTCGAGGAGGAGCTGCGAGCCAGAGGCACCCAGGAGCAAGCCGCCTGGCCCGGCGGCGTTGACGGCTGCCATGCTCTAAACCATAGAGCCGAGCGTACTTAAGCAGTACATTAAGGCTGCGGACGAAGGCCCGGGCGTTAGGGATTGTTGGTTCGCTCTGCATGGTTAACTCGCGAGAGACAGGTGCCATACGTTTCGACTCGCGACAATTGTGTACTAGGACTGCTGATTATGGAAATAGTACGGAAGGCCTAGGGTCGCGCACTAAACAATAGGGACCGCGGGCGTTACGAGGCGAGGCGGATCTCGATTTGCTGACCTTCGAGTGCCGGGCGGATGCGGCGAATGACTTCGCTGGCCCACAGCTTTTCGCTGAGGAGGACGAGCGAGCCGTCTTCGAAATTGCAGATGGCGCAGAAGGCGTACCTGGTGAAGGCGGTGTGGTAGGCGTCCACGCCGCGCCGGGCTAGTTCGCCTTCGAGGGTGGGGTCGGGTTCAGGGAGCGGACCTCCTGCGCGGGCGCCGAAAGTTTCGCCTTGAAAGCGGTCTACCAAAGGTTCGAGGATGGCGAGATCGGGAGCGGGCACCGCGAGGGAATGTTTGGTGGCCTCGCGAAAGGGGACCTGGTGGCGCCGCAAATAATCGCGCAGACGATCGAGATGGCTGAAAAAATCGAGCGCCCAGATTTCGGGAGCAGCGATGGCGGGCAGCACGCGCGACCAGATTTTGGCCGCGTCGGCGCCGCGGATGGGCTCGCGATTTTCGTCGGCTTCGGTGAGCTCCAGGCCCATGGCGCGTACGTCGTCACCGAGATCGAGCGGTTCAATTTCGAGGAGGTACACGGATTTATTCTTCCGTCGCGCCGGGAACGTCTTCTTCAAGCCCGGACTGGGGGAATTTATTCTTGAATTCGGGGGATTGTTTACGAACTTCCAGCCAATCGAAGAAAGCGTCGGGCGTCTCCAGCCAGATTGCGAACCAGTGGGAGATTTCTTCCTTTTGGGAGCGCTTGGTGGCGTCTACTTTGTGATTGCGCGAAATCATTTCGGCGCGGCGGCGGCCGAGGCGCGCGACTTCGCGGACGCGTTCGGCGGCGGGTTGTTCGTGTTCGAGCAGGAATTTTCTGAGGAGCTCATCGAGGCGCACCAGGCACATTTCGGCTTCTTCGAGCGTTGAGAAATGGAGCAGGTCGGTGAATTCTTCCTCGTAACGGCCGTCGGTGTCCGAGCGTGTGGACCACACGACGCGCAGGCCTGCCTCTTCGAGCACGCTGACGATATAGTCAGGAGAAGTTTTTCCTTGGGCGCCGAGTTGAGCGATCAATTGACGGCGAATCTGTTCGATTTCGGCGGGGGTATAGCGCGGCTTGCCAAGGCCCTCCGCAACTTCCAGGATCAGCGCTTTCTTGGTGGGCGATCCGCCTTCGTGATGCGCGTCTGAACGGGCGGGACTCACGAGGGTCCTCGATGCGCGGCTTGCTTCTGGTCGGCCACGGGTTGAGCATCGCGCGAAAGCAGGCTGCGATAGCGCGCGACGTTGCGATTGTGCTCGGCGAGAGTTTTGCTGAAAAAATGTCCGCCGGAATCGTTGGCGACGAAATACATGTAGTCCGTGGTGGCAGGGGTGAGCGCGGCGCGCAACGACGCTTCGCCGGGATTGGCGATCGGGCCGGGAGGCAGGCCGGGATTTCTGTAGGTGTTGTACGGCGAATCGATCTGCAAATCCTTGGCGTGCACGATTTTTACCGGGTGACCTGCGAGTTCCAAAGCGTAGGCGACGGTGGGATCGCACTGCAAAGGGCCGCCACGCTTGATGCGATTGTAAAACACGCCGGCGACGAGGGGACGCTCGTCTTTGCGCGGTGTCTCGCGTTCCACCAAGGACGCAAGAGTGACGACCTGGTCAGCGGTGAGGCCATCGGGAAGACTGGCGGTGCCGGAGGAGTTCAGAGATTCCCAGACGGCGCGGAAATTCTGGACCATGCGTTTAGCGGCCTGTTCGCAGGTGGTGTGATGCGTGAATTCATAAGTGGACGGAAAGAGGAAACCCTCGAGGTTTTGCGCTTGTGGCGCCAGATCGGAGATCAGGGTCGTGTCTTTCGCGGCGTCGAGAAAGGCATCGCGGGTACACACGCCCTCGCGATCGAGTTCGGCGGCGATATCGAACATCGTCCAGCCCTCGGGGATGGTGACGGTATGCACGAAAATTCTACCCTGGGCGAGCTGCCAGAAAACTTCACGCGAAGTTACCGGGTGATCGAAAAAATATTCACCTGCGTCCATCGGCGCGCGAAAGTGCCAGACGCTGAACAGCGTGAAGGCCAGGCGGTTGCGGATTACGTCGTCCTGGCGAAGAATTCCGGCGATGGCCCAGCGCGATTTGCCATGCGGAATATCCACGAAAACTTTCTCCGGGCGATGACCGCGATAGGGACGGCTGATTTGGGAATCGAGCCAGCCGGCACCCGCGCCGATTGCAGCGATCACCAGAAGAGCCAGGAGGCCGAGCCGTCGCATCGCGGGTTATTCCTTCTCCGCCGCTGCGGGTCGCAGGCGGCCACGGCGACGTTCGAGGTACTCGCGCAGAAAGATGGCGGCAGCGACGTCGTCGAGCGACGACGCTTTTCGGTGCGCGGCCGATCCGGTTTCAGCCGTCATTTGCGCGGCCTCCCAACTGGTGAGCCTTTCGTCCACGAGATCCACTTCGATTCTTAGCTCCTTGCGCAGGCGTGCGGCAAATCGTGCAGCTTCCTCCGCCATTTCGCCCGCTTCGCCAGTGATATGCAGCGGGTGGCCCACGAGAATACGCGCGACGGCCTCTTTTCTGCAAATATCGCGGAGGCGACGGAGATCATCGCGGCGATTCACGCGCTCCATCACCAGGAGCGGTTGCGCCGTGAGTTGCAATTCGTCGGAGATAGCCAGGCCGATTCGCTTGCGGCCGTAGTCAATCGCGAGAATCCGGCAAGGCTTGGATCCCGGCGAAGCAGCGGAGCTCTCCCGAACAATGGAACGCGGGCTGGCTGTCATATCCTTCCGCCTAGTATACGCGATGCGCGCCACAGGGAGCACGGCGGGAAGCGCGTACGAGGCTCCTCGAACGATTTGCTCGGTTATGGAAGCGAGGGTTCGCGGCCGCGGACGCTTTTTTCCCAGAGCGGCCAGAAGCCGGCTTCCTTCATGTCTTTGTCGAGCTTGGTGTCGCGCAAAAGTTGCTCGATTTCGGCGCGGGATTGGCGCGGACCGATGCGCCGTTCGGCGTCAGCAAGGGCGAATGCGGTGACGGCGGCAATTCCTGAATGGCGCTTCAGCTCGGCAATATCAACTTTGTCGAATGTGTCGGAAGCGGCGTGATAGTTGAGCATGTAATTCGCGGGGTCCTGATTGGCGACGAGGTTGGGGACGCCTTCGATCAGGAAATCAAAGTTGTCGGTGTCCATTCCTGCGTCCATGGTGAAATCCTTTACGCCGAGAGCGGCTAGCGGCTCGAGGGCGGCGCGAACTGGCGCGACGATATCTTTGCGGCCGCCCAGTGCGTAGCCTGTCACCTTGCCGTTTCCTGAATCAAAAATGATGGCAGCGATCATATTATCCAGCTCAGCGCGGTGTGCATGCGCGTAGGCGGCTGAGCCGAGCAGGCCCTGCTCTTCGCCGGTGAAAAGGATGAAGCGAATGGAGCGGCGCGGGATGGTGCCGGAGGCGTGGATTACACGCGCGGCATCAATCGCCATGGCGGCGTTGCAGCCGTTGTCGAGCGCGCCGGTGCCGAGGTCCCACGAATCCAGGTGCCCACCGAGAACCACGAACTCGTCGGGCTTTTCGCGGCCACGAATTTCCGCGACGACGTTTTCGGAATCCACCGGGCCGGTGATGCGATTGGGCATTTCGAAATGAACGTGAATTTGTTGCCCGGCTGCCAGAAAACGCGCGATCCGTTCGGCATCTTCTCTGGCCACGACGGCTTGCGGCATTTTCTCGACCTCGCCATTTACCGCCAAGGTGTGGCGATACAAAAGCAGGTTAGGCCGCGACGACATCCAGAGAACGGCCACGGCGCCAGCTTTGAGCGCGCGATCAAGAATGGCAGGGCCGATGGTGTATTCGTTCGTGAGGTCTTCCCACGTGACCAGGAAATTCGAGTGGATCAGGACGATCGCGTCTTTCGCGGCGGCGCCTGCTTTGGCGAAGCCTGCGTCATCACCCATGCCGGCGTCCACTACGTCCGCGGTGATGCCGCCTTCGGGAGTGGGTGGCGACCAGCCGATGGAAACCAGGCGAACCGGAAAAGGCGCGGGGGAAAGAATTTCGAGATGGGTGTGGCCTTCGGTCCAGCCCACCGGGATTGTGAATTTTTCGGTATGCACGTCGTCAACGCCCGCGTGACGGAAGGCTTGCACGGCCCAGTCCGCCGCACGGTCAGCTGCAGGCGTGCCAGTGACGCGACCGCCGATCGTGTCGCTGAGATAGCGCAAGTTTTCTTCAAGCGGCGAGGGACCCAGCGCGGATTGAATCATGGTGGGTGCCAATTCCGCACAAGATTTTTGGACGGAGCACGCACCCGAACCTTGCGGCACCTGCCGCGAGAGCGGTGCAGGCTTAACGGGCGGGATTTGGGCGCCGGCTGCGAATGCCAGGAGCAGCAGGCTGGGGACAGCAGCTACGAGCTTGATGGTTCTGTGCAAGGGTTGGGCTCCCTCATTGGAATTTCCGCGTAACGATTATAGGGGAGGAGTGTAACCCGAAAACATTTTCCGGAAATGGATTCGTGATGGTGGAGGCGAACAGGCCTGAGCGGATCGCTCACGATTGCTATTGCGCGCAGCCTGTGGATAAGTTGTGCGTTCGGAAGAATTTGCAATGCTTGAGCAGTTTCTACCTACGGATGCTCGAGCGCGGAGCTGGCGGGGTCGCACATGTTTCTCATTTTGAGCCACTTAAATAAGTTCCGGTTTGGCAGAGCGACTGCCACGGCCCTGTGCTGGTTAGAGAGTGACCGTCACTATTTTAACTGGTTGAGCGGCAGCCGGATCGTATCGGCACGGACCGGTTTTCGTTAGTGTTTTACGCAAGTCGAGATGTAGACATACCGTCGGGCAACAAATAATTGCAGATAGCAGGTAAATCCCAAAGCTTAGCCGCGTGCAATCCTGGGCAAGCAGACAGAAGGCTCACTTTGAAAAAGGTTCGCGTTTTTCCAAAGCTCGTTCCGCGCGAAGAGAAGCAAGAGACGAATCACCCGAATCTGTTCCTCTTCTGCGAATCATCCAGCGGTACGGCACAGTTTCGGGCGACGGGGGGCGGAGACCTGGAGTGCACCGTGGAACGCATCGCCGGGCTGCTAGCGATGCAGTGCCTGGTGCGTGGCCAGAGTCCCGCCGACTTTCAGGTACTGGTGCCTGCGGAGCAGTCTCTGGTGGCACGGCTGATAACGCGGACGGACGAATTGCTGAAAGAAGGCCGCGCGATTGCGTGCCCGACATCGTTGAGTGCGCGGCAGAGAGAAGTGCTGGACGCGGTGGTGAGCAACCGAGCAAACAAGGAAATCGCTTCGCGGTTGAACATCACCGTGCGCACAGTGAAATTCCATGTGTCTTCGCTGTTGAGCAAGTTCGGTGTGGAGACGCGCTCCGAGCTGGCACGCAGGGCTGCGGGATTCATGCGGCCAACGCTGCTGGAAAATGAAGCGAGGACTCCGGCGCAATCGAGTAAGGGAGGCCGGAATCTGGTCCCCGAGCAGGCCATGCAGAAGACGGCGATGGCGATGGCCAATGGCTCGCGCAGCCTGCGGTTTCCTGGACGCATTCTTACCGCGTAAAAAGAAAAGACAACAGCTCCAAGAGAATTCGTTCGCTGCTTCTCGCGACCGAGGAACTCCTCGCGCAAACTAACTCGTGAGTTTTCGTCCGGACTCAGTGATCGCGTGGAGTGAGGTGTCGCGATCCTCGTAATACTTCCGGTAGTGATTCCGGTAGTCGCCTCCGCGCACTTCTGTCAGCCACTTGGTATTGGTGCGATACCATGCAACGGTTTGGTGCAGACCGTCGTCCAGGGGGATTACGGGCTTCCAGCCAAGCTCCCGCTCGATCTTGTCGCAAGTGAGCGCATAGCGGCGGTCGTGGCCGGGGCGGTCTTGCACGTGCGAGATTAGCGATTCGGATTTACCTGTGGCGAGAAGCAAACGGCGCGCCATGGTGAGATTTTCGACGACATCCGCGCCGCCAAGGTTGTAGACCTCACCGATACGTCCGCGCTCGAGAACCGCCAAAATTCCACGGCAATGATCCTGCACATGGAGCCAATTGCGCTCTTGCTTGCCATCGCCGTAAATCGGCAGGGGCTAGTCTTCCAGCGCGCTCGCGATCATGAGCGGTAGAAATTTTTCCGGAAACTGAAAGGGGCCGTAATTGTTGGAGGCGCGGGTGATGACCGCGGGAAAACCGAAGGTGCGGACGTAGGACCTGACAATCAAATCCGAGCTGGCCTTCGAAGCGGAATAGGGGCTGCTGGGCTGCAGGGGCGAATCTTCGCCGGCAAATGTGCCGGGTGCCATGTCGCCATAGACTTCGTCGGTGGAGACGTGCACGAATTTTTCGATATTGAGCTTGCGCGCGACCTGGAGAAGGACGAAGGTGCCGGTAACATTGGTTTCGATTATGGGCGCCGGATCGTAGATGCTGCGATCCACGTGCGACTCGGCGGCGAAATGAACCACGGTGTGGCAGCCGGCCATGGCAGCTTCGACGGCGGCAGGATCGCAAATATCACCCTTGATGAAACTGTAGTGCGGATTGCTCGCGACGGAATCCAAGTTTGCGAGATTACCCGCATAGGTCAGTTTGTCGTAGTTAACGACGGAATAGCCCTGCGACAAGCCCAGGAGGTGAGTGATGAAATTCGATCCGATGAAGCCGGCGCCCCCGGTGAGGAAAATCTTCATCGGGCAGCTTCCTCGGGAATAGGCGGCCAGGTCCCGCAGCTGCGGGAGCCGCCCCTACAAGTGTGGAGAGGCGGTCGGGCGCAGGACGAACGAGTCATCTTGTGGTCACTCATTTTTGCGTTGGCGCTGCGACGGTCACTGATTATTGCGGGGAACAAGTCGAATCGCAATTGAACTGTTGGGCACGGCGATTTCCGCAAGCTCGAATGAGCTAATTCAGAATTGCTTTGTTGCTCTGGTATCGAAACGGGGTCCAACGGTCGAGATTGATCCAGACGTACCCCCCGACTGCGAACAGGACCGACAATCCCAGATAATCGAAAGAGAAGGAACGGCCGCTGGTGGAGACGAGGAGCCACTCTAATAGGAAGGCGGGAATCAGGAACCAACATGCCAACCATACACGGGCGGCAAATTTCAGAGGAGTCCGATTTCTTGCGGCGATGCCTAGGATTGCGCCCGGCAGACAGAAAACCAGAATGTAATAGATGTAGTTGTAGCCTTCGAGTTCAGCGGATTTGACGAGGCGTATGGATTTCGCCAAGGCCGTTCCGGGGCCGAGGCGGTAGGTTAGCGGCTCCCGTTTGCCGTCAAGGAACAACGAAAGATTCGAGCCATCGTATGTATATAGGATGTCGCGGGCGTGGCCGTCGGTAAATACTCCCGGAAAATACCATGCCAGAATCGAATGGCTTGCCGACAGCGGATCGCGAAACCAAAAAACCAGGTAGCCGTCTTCCTGGCGGAGAGTGAGATTGGAGAAACCCGAGGGTTGCGAGATGGAAACGATTCTGCCGTCGCCTTCAGCTCCCTGGGCGGGGGTGCAGAGCACTCGCACTGTGAATTGATTGGTCTTTTCCAGATTGAGGGTCAGATCCGGTACGGCAACCTTGGANGTGAGCCAGGAGGCGCCGTCCAAAACGAGCAGGCCTGACGCGGAAGTCGTGGGAGCGGCGGGAAACCAAGCCAGCTCGGAGGAAATCNGNCTTTGATTGCGAAAGGGCGGTCCGGCGGAGAAATCATAGTCCACGAGCAAACCGGGATTGGCTGCATCCGCTGCCAGGCCGGCGGATAATTGCTGCGCGACTTCGCTGCGGAGCGCGAGATCCCAGATTTGCACGGCATTGACCGTGCCCTTCCACGGAAACTTTCCCGAGGCGTCGTTGCCCACAACCAGCAGAGCGTCCGAGCGCCAATCGCTCAAGCGCGTGCTTTTTTGAAAGCGATAAGCAGCTGCAAACCACAATGTGAAGTAGATCAGCAGAACGACGAAAGTGCGTCGCAGAGTAAGCAGAGATCCGAGCCAGCTCTCACTGTTGGACATCCAGTCCAGCACGCGTTTTCCGAGTAATTCGTACAGAACAAAACCAACCACCGAGCCAGAGCCGTTCGTAAAGACGTCTTCCCATCCCGAATCGCGCGGAGGAATGTAGATTTGAAAAAATTCGATGCAATAGGAAAAGAACGCGCCAGCCACCAAAGCTAGCGCAAGAGTGAACGCGCGTGATTTTCCGCGTTCCCGGAGCTTCGCTGCCAGACCAAAGCCGAAAGGAACAAAAAGCAAAACGTTCAAAACGACGTCCAAAAGACGACCCGCCTTCAGGCTTCTGCCCAAAAGGAACGGAGAACCACCGCCGGGCACCGCGGCATGGAAGTCGAAGCGAAAGGGGTACAGGGTAAGAAACAGGATACCGGCGGTCGCGAGCAGCAAAATTCGGATTGACCAACCACGCTCGAGCACTAAAGTGGACATTTCAGTGTGTTTGTCCCGCATTGCGCTCGTTTGTGGCTCCTCAAGAAATCGCTGAAAAGTCTAGCACAGCACGCATTCCGTCCGTTTCGTTCGCGAGATTCCGTTAGCACCTTCGCCAACAGTCTTAGGACGGCCAGCTGACCCGAAGCAAAACACCCTGCGTAAATCATTGCCAGGAAACGACTACGCCTACCTGTACGGGTGAGTGGGTCAGGTGCGTGATGGGCCGACTGAACAGGCGAAGAGACTTGAACTAACTCGGTTCCTCTGACCAGTAGTTGTGGCTCTAGTGCGGTCCCTACACTGGCCGTGACATGAGAGCCCATAGCCAAGAACGTGCAGTTCGGACCAGAACATCAAGTTCGCAAGACGGAGCGGCGGTTAGCCGGTCATCCACACCGGTCGTTCTGATCACGACGCTAGCCATGATCCTGGCTATAGTGGGGCTCTCCAGCTGTGCCGGCTACACCAGTTCGCCGAAGACCCAGCCTTCTAATCCGGGGGCGGGCGCGGGCATACTTTCGCCCAGCGTGACAAGCGTGAGCTTCGGCAGCGTGGCTGTTGGGAATACCGCGACGCAAAGCTTGACCGTCACGAATACAGGGTTGGGAACAGTGACGATTGGTTCGGCGGCCATGACGGGTGCCGGCATCACCGTGGTTGGCGGGAATCCTGCTGGGACAATCGGGGTGGGCCAGAGCAGCACGATACAGCTTCAGTTCGCTCCGATATCTGAGGGCGCGATAAACGGCAGTTTGACGATATTAAGTGATGCTTCTAATTCTCCGCTGGCGATTGCGATCACCGGAACGGGGACGCAGGCAGGTTTGACGATTGCTCCGTCGGCGTTGACGTTTGGAAACGTGATCGTCGGACAGAGCGGCACGCAGAGCGTGAAGCTGACGAATAGCGGAAACTCCAGCGTGACAATCAATATGGCAACGGTGGCAGGAACCGGCTTCGGAATCAGCGGGCTGTCTCTGCCAAAGACATTGACGGGAGGAGAAAGCCTCTCCTTCAGCGCGCAATTTGCACCCACAGCAAATGGAGCGACGAGCGGCAGCATCACCTTCACTGACAATGCGCCAGGCTCACCGCAGATTGTGAGCATGGTCGGGACGGGCGTGGCTACGAATTCAACCTTAGTCGCGAATCCGGGAAGCGTGGCCTTTGGGAATATATCGGTGGGCGGCAGCAGCCCGCAGACAATCACTTTGACGAACAATGGAAACACGAGCGCGACGATTTCTGCGATTAGCGCAACCGGCAGCGGCTTCAGTGCGACGGGTCTATCTGTTCCGTTGACGTTGGCGGCGAGTCACAGCACCACCTTTACAGCGCAATTTGCGCCGACCACTGTTGGCGCCGCTTCAGGAAGCATCCTTATAACCAGCACCGCGAGCAATCCTACGGTTGCGATCGCACTGAGCGGGACCGGCGTGCAGGGCAGCCTGACCGCGAATCCAACGAGCATCAATTTTGGCAGCCTGCTTGTCGGCGCCAGCGGATCGGTCAGCGTAACTCTGAAGAACACGGGAACGGGCAGCGTGGCAATTTCGCAGGGCAGCGCATCGGGAACTGGATTCAGCATCACCGGCCTGACTGCAATGACGCTCACGGCGGGACAGAGCACATCGTTTACCGCAAAATTCGCACCGACCACCGCAGGAAGCGCGACTGGAAGTGTTTCGATTGCCAGCAATGCACCCGGTTCGCCACTAGTGATTGCCTTGTCAGGAACAGGAACGGCTTCGCAACCGCAGCTAACAATCAATCCTGCTAGCGTGACGTTTGGTAGCGTATCGGTGGGAAGCACAATGTCGCAGACCGTAACGTTGACGAATTCGGGGAACGCTTCATTGACGGTGACCCAAGCGTCGCCTTCGGGCACTGGATTCAGCATGAGTGGCGCGAGCATGCCGATGACGATTGCCGCCGGCAGCAGCGCGTCGTTTACCGCGAAGTTTTCACCGCCTGCCGTAGGAAGTGACTCGGGCGGTATTTCAGTCGTGAGCAACGCTCCAGGCTCGCCCGCAACGATCGCGTTATCCGGGACGGGAATAGAAGGTCAACTAGGCGCCAATCCACCGAGCGTGAATTTCGGATCGGTGGCGGTGGGCAGCAACGGACCGCAGTCAATCACATTGACGAATTCGGGCTCGGGAAGTGTGACGATCTCTCAAGCCACGGCATCCGGCACAGGCTTCAGCATCAGCGGATTGAGCACGCCGCTGACGTTGGGAGCTGGGTTGAGCACCACATTTAGCGCTCAGTTCGCGCCGACGTCTGCTGGGAGCGCGAGCGGAAGCATTTCGATCGTCAACAATGGGGTGAATTCGCCGCTGACAATCCCCTTGAGCGGGACTGGGACGCAGCCGCAATTGGCCGCTACACCGACCACGGCAGCGTTCGGCAGCGTGGCGACGGGGACGAACAGCTCGCAAACCGTCAGCCTCACGAATGGCGGCGGTGCCACGGTGACGATTTCTTCCGTAACCGTTTCAGGAGCCGGCTTCAGCACGAGTGGAATTACGACGCCGGTGACCATCGCGGCGGGCAAAGCCGCGACGTTCAACGTAGTGTTTGGACCGAGTGCGGCAGGAAGCGTGACTGGATCAATTACGGTGGCTAGCAACGCGCCAAACTCGCCGCTTGCAATTTCTTTGAGCGGGACCGGGACGCAGCCACAATTGACCGCTACGCCCACGACCGCAGCATTCGGCAGCGTGACGACTGGGACGAACAACTCGCAAACCATCAGCCTGACGAACGGCGGCACCACGACGGTGACGATTTCTTCGGTAACGGTTTCAGGAGCGGGCTTCAGCACCACGGGGATTACGGCGCCTTTGACCATCGCGTCGGGCAAAGCTGCGACGTTTAACGCGGTGTTTGGACCGAGCGCGGCAGGGAGCGTGACGGGATCAATAACAGTGGTCAGCAACGCACCTACGTCGCCCATGACGATTTCTCTCAGTGGCACAGGGGTAGCTGCGACGCGTGTTCTCGGACTGAGTACATCGAGCCTCGCCTTTGGAAGCGTCAACGTGGGAAGCAGCGGCTCGTTGACGACGACGCTGACCAATAATGGAAATTCGAACGTGACGATTTCGGGCGTAACTGTGTCGGGAACGGGATACAGCGACAGCGGGGTAACTTCCGGAGAAACGCTGACGCCGAACCAGTCCCTGACGATCACGGCGCAATTCGCGCCGGCGGCTGGGGGGCTAGTGAACGGAAGCGTCAGCATCGCAAGCAACGCGACGAACTCGCCAGCAGGGATTACGCTTTCTGGCACGGGGGTCGCAGCAACTCCCCACTCAGTGGCGTTGTCCTGGACCGCCAGCACGTCCACGGTGAACGGCTACAACGTGTATCGTGGCACCACATCGAACGGGCCGTACTCGACGAAGCTGAATAGCTCACTGGTCACGTCGGTGGGCTACTCGGATTCCACGGTCGCGGATGGAACGACTTACTTCTACGTGGTCACCGCGGTTGATTCCAGTAACGTGGAGAGCGTGGATTCGAATCAGGCGACTGCCATTGTTCCGTAGGCCTGGCCGGACGAACAGGATTTGGAAAGCGCAGTAAAGTACAGGTTCTAAGGCGGTTCGGAGCTAATCGGGCGGCCAAACAGATGGTTGCCCTGGCGTTGCAGTGCGAAGCCTGTCCTCGTGTACAGGGTAATGCCCCTGTCCCAAGTGTGTACCCTCGGCCAGTAGTTCTGGCAATCTGCCCCATCAGACAATGCGCGTGGTGATTACACGTGCCCCCAACCTGGAGGGAGCTCGCGTGAGTGGCGCACTCCACTCACGGCAATTTGCTCTCGAATCCATCCTTCGCGGAATTTCCGCGGCTGTGACGCTGATCGTGATCCTGGTGACCTCTGGTTGCGTCGGCGTCACTGGTAAAGGAACGACTCCTGTCGTCACTGGTGTGGCGATTGAGATATCGCCCAGTACCGTGAGTTTTGGAAACGTGGCGATGGGACAGAGTGCGACGAAGACTGTGACGCTAACCAACCCCGGAACGGAAGCGCTGAGCGTTTCGGGGATTGCGGTAGCCGGCACAGGATTCACTGCTTCGGGTCCGCACCTGCCAATCTCGCTGGCCTCGGGGCAGAGCACATCTATTTCCGCGGTATTTAAACCCACCTCGGGAAACGCGGACAAGGGGACGATCACAATCACCAGCAATGCCCCTGGTTCCCCATCGCTCGTCGCGCTGAGCGGAACTGGCACCACGGGCACGACGGCTGCTGCGACGCTGACCGTTACGCCAAGTACGGTCGCTTTCGGAAGCGTAGCGGTGGGTAGCGAAGAGACGCAGACGGTTCATGTGGAAAACACCGGCAGCGAAGCCGCAACGATTTCCAAGGTGACGATTTCCGGAACGGGCGTGAGCGTTTCGGGAATGACGGTGCCGATGACATTGGCTGCCGGGCAAACTGCAAATTTGACGGTTGCGTACAAGCCCCTAGCAGCAGGGACACTGACGGCCAGCGTGTCGATCGCCAGCAATGCAACTGATGCCAGCGTGGTCGTCGGAATAAATGCGACGGCAACATCATCGACGCTAGCGGCCACTCCCTCGTCGTTCAGCTTCGGCAACGTGGTGGTGGGCAGCGACACGACCCAAACGATTCGCCTGCAAAACATCGGCACTTCGCAGGTGACGATTTCCGCGATCACGCCTTCCGTTTCCAACATCGCGATTTCGGGAGTTACGCTGCCTGTTAAATTGGCGTCTGGCACGAGCGCGACTCTTACAGCGGCGTACAAACCTACGGTCGCCGGCAGCGTAACGGGCAAGATTACGGTTACGAGTAATGCCGTGGGTTCACCAACGATCGTTGATTTGAGCGCTACCGCTGCGGCCGCTGCAGTGCAACTGACGCCGAGCGCATCGAGCTTGAGTTTTGGAAACGTGACGGTAGG